>Ga0209751_10002926_pt1 | contig 16771 bp, 9 predicted proteins | sample RifCSP13_1_FD_184019 | JGI IMG/M metagenome (GOLD analysis project Ga0209751, IMG submission 184019) | Soil microbial communities from Rifle, Colorado - Rifle CSP2_sed 13_1 (SPAdes) (version 2) | ecosystem: Environmental > Terrestrial > Deep subsurface > Rock core/Sediment | place: Rifle... | reverse complement strand
CGCGCGAACCAGTAACTTCCTCCTCCACAACGACCAGGGAGATCAGGATGGCTGCGTCGGTGGTATCATCTATATAGTGTGCGAACGTGAGACCTGATAGCCTGAGCGGCAAGTATCGGATTGCGGTCCGCGGCGTGGCGATGGCTCTCAGCCTGCTGCTGGCAGCCTGCGCGGTTACGCCCGGGCCGCCGCCCGTCACTACGCTCACCGCCCCGGCCGGGGCAACGGTGCCTCAGCCGACCACCCACCTCGCTCCGACCCCCGAAGAGGATCTTTTCCTTCAGGACCGATTGGCGATGGTCGAGGACACTATCGAAATGCGCGGCGTGCGTAACCCCGACGTCCTGCGCGCCATGCGCACCGTCCCACGGCACAAATTCGCCCTGCCTCAGTACTTGAACGACGCCTACGCCGACCATCCACTGCCCATCGGCTACGGCCAGACCATCTCGCAGCCGTACATCGTCGCGTGGATGACCGAGCTGCTCGACCTGAAGCCGGGCGAGAAGGTGCTGGAGATCGGCACCGGCTCCGGCTACCAGGCGGCCGTGCTGGCCGAATTGGGGTACGTGGACGTGTACAGCATCGAGATCGTCCCGGAGCTGGCCGAAAGCGCCGCCGCTCGCCTGCGCGACCTGGGCTACGCTCAAATCTATCTCTTACAAGGCGATGGTTATTACGGCTGGCCCGAGCACGCGCCCTTCGACGCGATCATCGTCACGGCCGCCCCTGACCATCTGCCTCAGCCCCTCGCGGACCAACTGAAAGAGGGCGGCCGGCTCGTCATCCCGATCGGGCTGCCGGGCGGCTACCAGACGCTATGGCAGTTCGCCAAGGAGGGCGGCGAGCTGAAGGCGTATAACCTGGGCAGCGTCGCCTTCGTGCCTCTCACTAGCGCGGGGACGGGCCTCCAGCCCTCTGCTGAACCAGCGCCGTGAGCCACGCGCCCGCGTAACACAGCGCGCCCACCAACAGCACCACGCTGAACCCAAAGGACAGCGCGAGCAGCGCGGCGAGCACCGCCGAGATGACCGAGGCCGCACCGTTCACCGCCCAGGCCCACGGGATCAGGCGCGCGTAGTCGTCCGTGCCCGTCATCCACCGCACTCCCGTTGGGAAGGGGATGCCCATCAGAAACCCAAGCGGAGCAAGGACGATGGCCGTCACGCCCAGACGCAGCGCGAGCGGGAAGCCGAGCGCGAGATGGAAGACGGCAGGCAACAGCCGTGGAATGCTCAGCACACCGACGACCAGCGCGACGAGCGCCCACGTATGAGCCACATGAGGCGAGAGCTGGCTGCCCAACCCGGAGAAGAGCAGGAGCGTGAAGAGGACGGCGGTGAGCGCATAAGCCGGATGGCCGAGGAAGAGGATGAACCGCTGGATGAGCGGGATCTCGATCAACAGGAAGCCCAGGCCGATCAACCCGAAGTAGATCAGCACGGCCAGGACCTGGCGGGCTGCTAAAGGCCCGTCAGGTCTTCTGCTAACCCGCGCGACGGCGACGGGCAACAGGATCAGCACCCCCGCCATCACCAGCGCCAGGCTCAACAGCGCAAGCAGCACGAAATAGCCCGCGCCGCCGAACGGTTGCCACGTCTTGCCCAACTCGGCCATCACCTGGCCGGCCTGCGACCACTTGAAGAAGTGTCCAAAGAAAGGCCGGTCGTCCGTCGGCGGCGCGACCTCGAACGGATAGGCCGCATACCACGCCGCGCGCGAGGAGGCGCGCAGCAACCCGGTGAACGCTTGATAGTAAACCGGCTCGGGCAGGACGTTGTATTGGTTGACCTCCTCGGGCTGGATGTCAGGCGCATAGATGAGATCGAAGGCGCGGCTCGCGGCGAACTCGCGAACATTTGCCAATTCGTCCGGGGTGAAGGGATCCTTTTTGACCAGCAGCGTCGCCGTGGTGTATCCCCGGAACGCGGCGAGGCGTTGGGCCGGGTCCCGGCCCATCCGCTCGAGGGCCGTCAGCGCCAGCGCGAAGGCGCGCACTTCCTCGCTCGGCGGGACCTGCAGCCAGCGGGTGACGACGAACACGCCGTCGTCGTTCAGCCGGGCGAGCGCGTCTTGAAAGGCCTCGACGGTGTAGCGATAGTCCTCGGCCAGGCTGTACGCGCCGGAGCGCACGGGGTGATACGTCGTCGCGAGCGAGAGGACGATCACGTCGTATTGCGCCTCGGCGCGCCGGAGGTAACTGCGGTCGGATTCGACGATCACCCGCACGCGCGGGTCGGCGTAGAGATGGCGCGCGGCCTCGACGATGAGCGGGTTCATCTCGACGGCGGTCACGCGCCGCGCGCCGAGGGCCAGCGCGGTCGCCACATCCAGACCACCGCGCGGCTCCAGGATCAGGGCCTCCGCATTGGGGCGCAGGTGGAAGGCAATCGCCGTGGGCAGGTAATCGGCGAAGGTGGGGTCGGAATTGGGGAGGACGATCGGGCTGAGGTCGTCGCCGTCCACAAGCAGGCCGTGCTGGGGCGGCGGGGGCTGCGAGTAGCGGTAACTCAGACCGGGGAGCGAGCGGACGCCGGGGCTGCGCACCACGTCCACGCGCGAGAAGGCGTTCCATTTTTGGTAGATCACCTCTGCTCCCGGATACTGCAAGGCATACGCGAGGCTCTTATAGGGCGAGAGGCGCAGTTGCAGGAGTGGAAGCGCCGGCTGCCCGGAGAGCCGCAGGCCAGAATCCAGGAACCAGAAGGCCAGCAAACCGGCGATCAGCAGCCAGCCGGGCAATCGCCAGAGAGGGGCTTTTCTTCCGTCGGCGGCTTTTCCTCTGGCCGGGTAGGTGACGAGCGCACCCAGCGCCGAAAGTCCGCTGCTCAGCACCGCCGTCCCCTCCCCGCCCAGACGGGAGGGCGCGACGAGCGCGACGACGCAGCCCATCGCCGCGCCCAGCAGGCTGACCGCGTAGGTCTGACTCGCGGTCTGCGGCGAGGCGGTGAGCAAGATCCCCACGGCCATCCCGCCGAAGAAGAAGGGCGCGGCGCTCGCCGCGTAGTGCAGCGCGAGCACCGCCGCCTGCCGCCGATCCCACGCGAGGCTGAAGGAATCGAAAGGCAGCCAGTTGGCGAGGAGGTACGCGCCCAGGATGCTTACCGCACAGGCGAGGGACATCCCGCTCAGACTTGACGACGGGGGTACATGGCCCCACCCTGGATTGACAGCCAGCGCGGTCCCGCTGGCGCCAAAGCCGAGCAGCGCCAGGCTGACGATCATGAACGCGAAGTGGTAGAACTGGGCGACTGAGAACAGGCGGGTGAGGTTGATCTCGAAGGCGAGCGTCGCCGCCGAGAGGAGGAAGAGGCCGAGGTAGGCGCGTGGGCGGATCATCACATCAGCCGTTGTGCGCTGAAGTATAATCTGGAATGCATACCTGGTCATTCACAAAAACGGCGCAGCGTCCTGAGCGGAGTTCCGCGCTCCTGAGCGAAGCCGAAGGATTGCGGAGCGTAGTCGAAGGACGTGGCTGCCTGGACAGGCCGCATCCTTGCCTCCGCCAGCAGAAATCCATGCAATCCGTTCCACCCGTCGAAAAAAAGAAAGACGCGCTCGCCGCGCTCCACGCCCAAATCTTCGCCTGCCGCAAATGCCTGGCGGCGGGCCACGCCATCACGCCCGGCCCGGTGGTGCACGGCGCCCACACCGCGAAGGTGATGACGATCGGGCAGGCCCCCGGCCCGACGGAGGTCGTCGCCAAGCGCCCGTTCAACGCGGGGAGCGGGAAGCGGCTTTTTCAATGGCTGGGCGAAGCGGGCTTTGACGAAGCGACCTTCCGCGCCACGGAGTACATGACGGCGGTGACGAAATGCTATCCCGGCAAAAGCAACGGCGGGCATGGCGACCGCGTGCCGTCGCCGGAGGAGCAGGCGTTGTGCCGGGCCTGGCTCGATGCGGAAATCGCGCTGGTGAACCCGAGCCTCATCATCCCGATTGGCCGCCTCGCCATCGGCCTGTTCTTCGACACGAAACGACCACTGGAGAAAATCATTGGCACGCAAATCGAATGCGACGGGCGAGTCATCATCCCCCTGCCGCACCCCTCCGGTGCGAGCACGTGGTATAACAAACCGGAGAACCAGGTGCGAGTGAAGAAGGCCATCCGATTGATCAGCAATCAACGAGAGGCGTTAGGTTTATAGAGTGGAGGACGATTGAGATGAGCCCATAAGGGCTGTTTACAAGAATGATCTCACTACCGGACACTTTTTGAGGCTGTGTGACGGCTGACACGTTTGGTAGGCTTCAGTTCTCAGCAAAGAACAGGAGCGCCACCCCGAGTGACAGCCGTCACTCGACCAAGATGTCTGCCCGAGTACAACTCAAACCCCGTTTGATTCCGGCTTGTCCGGGTTAGGTAATACCCTTAAACTTACTTAACCGAAAATAAACGTTCAAGGATACGGCCTGCGATTCTATAGGAAATCGGTCGTATCTCTTGACAATTTACGCCTAAATTCATATCATATGGTTATAAATCGGTTAAAATTTGTTTAACTAGAGGGTCGCATCTCTATGGCCTGACCTAGCCATAGCTTCACAAGCACTTCCGTCTGTAGCTAGTCCATCGAAAATCGCATAATGATGACTGACATGGAGGCCATGATCTGAGGGTGCATTTGGTCGCTCACCAATCGCCAGGATTGGCGCAGCCCTCAGGGAGCCAGTAGCGAAACCGGCCATTGGTAGAGGTCGTTTTTTTTGTTTGCGCCCGGCGGGGAGCCGCCCGCCGGGGCCGCGCACAACAAGCGCGAGGAGGCTCGCTATATTGGGTGTAAATCTGAAATAGTGAGCGACACTTGAGGGAAGGCAGTCATCCACGCACCGTTGGCTTTCACCCCCCGAAACCCAACCTGTGTCAGGAGACTGCCCAGGAGGTACATGACTCGATGTTAGGACTGCGGAATCGCCACTTTTTTGCAATCGATATTTTAGCTTTGTCGTTAATGCCTGCTCTGGCCGTCACGTTGCGATTAGAAAGACTGGATTGGTGGTACCAATTTGGTCGGGCGGTTATCCTCTTTACCTGCGTGACTCTGCTGATAAAGTTGCCCACTTTTTATGGCCTGAGTCTGTACAATCGCTACTGGCGTTACATGAACATTCATGATGTGGCCGTCATCCTCGCGGCCGTTGGCTTCTCAACTGTCATTCTGACGATCGGCTTTGTTGTCGCCCATCCTACGCTGGAGCCTCACGGTCTAGCGATGTATCGTACCGTGCCACTGCTTGATGGTTTGCTGACCGGGCTGGCAGTCGCTGGACCACGCCTGGGTCTGCGCTGGCTGTATCACCGAGCCTCTCGGGACCACAAGGCAATAGGGGGACGGCGAGTATTAGTCGTGGGGGCCGGCGAGGCTGGCAAAATGGTTGTACGCGAGATGCAAGCCAACCCGCAACTAGACATGGAACCAGTGGCTTTTGTAGACGACGACATGGCCAAGTCAGGATTGCACATCGAAAACCTGCCTGTGCTAGGAAACAGCGCAGATATTCCCCACCTGGTCGACCGGCATCACATTCGCCGAATTGTTGTGGCTGTGCCTTCTGCCCCGCTCGGAAGGCTGCAGGAGATCATGGCTCTATGCGAACAAACCGGCCTACCTACGGATAATGTTCCAGGCATGTATGAGATCTTGGCCGGGAGCAAAACTGTCAGCCGACGATCCGTATTTGACGCCAATCGCCTCTTACGTCGCGCACCCGTGGTCATCGAACAGGCAGAGATCTCTGAGTGTCTGAGCGGCGCTACGGTTCTCGTCACAGGGGCTGGCGGCTCCATCGGCAGCGAGCTCTGCCGGCAAGTAGCCCGGGTCAATCCCAAAGAGCTTATCCTGTTGGGGCATGGTGAGAACAGTATCTTTGAAATTAACTTGGATTTGAGGCTGTCCTTTCCAAATTTGAACATTCAACCGGTAATTGCAGATGTTCGGGATCGCGAACGGATCAATCAAATTGTCGCGCGGTATCGACCCGATGCTATTTTTCATACGGCCGCCCATAAACACGTCCCTCTCATGGAGGCCAATGTCGAAGAGGCCATTACAAATAACGTCGTGGGCACCTTCAACGTCTTGCAGGCTGCCAAGGAATACGACGTGCACCGTTTTGTGTTGATCTCGACCGACAAGGCTGTCAATCCGACAAGCATCATGGGGATGACGAAACGCTTGGCTGAGTTGTTGACCATGGAAGCTGCTCACTCCTCCGGGCAGGCGTATCTGGCTGTTCGGTTTGGCAACGTGCTTGGCAGCCGGGGCAGCGTGATCCCTGTCTTTCAGCGCCAGATTGCAGCCGGAGGGCCCGTCACCATCACCCACCCCGATATGCGTCGCTATTTCATGACCATCTCGGAGGCGGTCCAACTCGTCCTTCAGGCGACCGTACTGGGCCGGGGCGGAGAGGTGTTTGCTTTAGATATGGGTGAGCCAGTGCGCATCCTTGATCTGGCCACCGACCTGATCAAACTGTCTGGCCTGAAACCCGGGCGTGATATTCAGATTACTTATATCGGCACGCGGCCCGGCGAGAAGTTGAGCGAGGAGCTCTTCCTGGATACCGAAAATTACCAGCCCACCAAACACCCGAGGATCCTTGTCACGGCGAACGGGCATACCGTCGAGGCAGCCACTGTGACCCGGTTAGTCAACCTCGCCAACCAGACGCGCGTGTCTGCTGAGGAGCGCATGCGGACTAAAAAGGCTTATCAGCCGCCCAAGCAGACGGCGCTACAATCACCTAAGGCCGTCTCCGCTGATGTCTTGTCACTCCCGATCGGCTGACCAAGTTCATTCGGTGGGCGCTTGAGTACCACTATGGTTACGTCCAGCAGATACCTAGAGAAAGTGCTCATCGCGGCGCTCCAGGCAAGGCGGCCCGCCGACGACCATCCGCTCAACGTTCCCAGGTTCCGCTGGAGGAACAGAAAAATCGTGAGTTAAGAAAATGAGCAATGCCGTCGAACTTCGCCGCTATATGGTCGTTGTCGTGAGGTGGTGGTGGTTGATCCTCGGTGTGACGGCAGGGGCAGCCGGGGTGGGTTACGGGGTCAGCCGCCAATTGCCGCCGGTTTACGAGGCCTACACAACTCTCATCGTCGGTCAACCCATTCAGGCCGCTGCATTAGAGAAAAACGATGTTGATACCAGTAAACAACTGGTTAAACTCTACGCCGATCTTGCCCAACGCCAGCCAGTTTTACAAGCGACTGTAGAGGCTCTTAAACTGAGCGACTCTTGGCAGGCGTTGCGCAGCCGGATGCGGATTGAACTGGTCAACGACACTCAGTTGCTTGAAATCAAGGTGCAGGCTGACTCGCCAGAGAAAGCCCAGGCGACCGCAGATGAGATTGCTCACCAATTGATTTTACTCAGCCCTCAAGCGGATGCGCAAGACCAAGAAAGCAGTGGGCAAGAGCGTTTTGTGCGCGAACAGCTGACGGAGCTGCAGGCAAAAATTGAGGCTGGGCAGACGAGGATCGAAGAGCTGAAAACAGTTATGGCGAGCTTGATGGCGGCTCAGCCAGCGCCGGCCGAGCAGCTATCGGCCGCCCAGGTGCAAGAAATCCAGAGGGAAATTAATACTCTGAAACAGTTGATCGTTGATTGGCAGGCGAATTACGCACAACTGTTGTCGTTATCCCGTGGAACCACCAACCCTTTTGTGCGCGAGCAGCTTAATTACATCCAATCAGAGATTGAGACTGGGCAGGCGAGAATCAGAGAGCTAGAAGAGGTCATAGCCGACTCATCGTTGCAAACCGAACTGCCGCTGGCTATCCCGATTGTCTCACCGACCGAACAGGTACCAGAGCTCCAGAAGGAAATTAATGCTCTGGAAACCTTGATTGCTGATTGGCAGAACAACTACACCCAACTGCTGCAATCCGCCACGGTCAGAAACAAGTCGCCTAATCTCCTGACCCTTATCGAACCGGCTCAAATCGATCCCGCCGAGACTCGCCCCAGGACACTCTTAAATACCTTCCTGGCCAGTGGAATAGGTTTCGTCCTGGCTCTGGGCGGCATTTTCCTGAGGGAATTCTTAGACAACACGATCAAATCAGCGGATGAAGTTAGTCGCATTCTGGGCTTGGCGTACCTGGGGACCGGGGGCCACGTCAAGGCGAGACGGGCCCCTTATCAAGTGGTTGCTCTTCAAGAGCCGCTTTCCGTCGCCTCGGAAGCCTATCGAATCATCTGGAGCAATATACAACTCGGATCAGCCGATCAGCCGATCAAGTCGATCATGATCACAAGCCCTACCCTGACCGAGGGCAAAAGCCTTACGGCAGCTAACTTGGGCGTGGCTATCGCTCAGGCCGGCTGCAAGGCTATCCTGGTGGATGTGGATCCGCGGCGGCCAATGCTCCATCAGATTTTCGACTTACCCAACCAGCAGGGGCTGACGGAGCTGCTCTCCTCCGCTGAAATTGAGATCGAGTGCCAGCTCCAGGATACGGCCCTTGAAAACCTGAAAGTCATCACCAGCGGCGTTTTGCCTCACAATCCTTCGGAACTATTTGGTTCGCAGCGGATGAAGCAATTACTGGTCACCCTGCACGCGCTCGCCGACGTCATTATTCTTGATGGGCCGCCGCTTCTGGCTGTCGCGGATGCCACAGTTTTATCTGCGCAAGTGGATGGGGTTGTGCTGGTGGTGGAGGCCGAACAGACTGATCGAGACAAGGCCAGGCAGGCGATCCTGATTCTGCGACACGTGGGGGCCTATGTGTTAGGGGGAGTGCTTAATCGGGTTGCCAGCACCAGCGCGGGCTACTGATCGGGGAAAAAGAAACGCGATGAATAACGCCAGACGGATTATGAAGAACTCCTTTTTTCAGGCCGTCGCTTTTGTCGCCCAAGGTCTGACAGAATTCCTTGTGGCGCTGCTTTTAGCCCGCCTGGCTGGCGCCCAGCAAGTCGGTGAGTTTACCATCCTCGTCACTCTGGCGGGATTGTTTGCTTTCATTTCTGCTTTCGGCTTTCCGAGCCTGCTCACACGAGAAATTGCCCGTCAACGAGACGATAGAGAGCAAACCGCCCGGCTGGTTAACGCGGCCACAGGGTTGGTGATTATTCTTTCGACGGCGGCTATTTTGCTGATGACGCTGGTCGGGATCTTGTCAGGCTATTCGACGAATTTGTTTCGCGCCCTAATGCTGACCGGCGCGGCCCTGGCTTTTGAATCTGTAGCCAGGGTGGTCACAGCCCCTTTTCGCGGCGTCGAAGATTTGAAAAGAAGTTCGACGGTCACGGCGGTTATGGAATTGTCATTCCTGATCTTGGCGGTGGTCGTCGCGCTGCTCGAGGTGCGGATCGATTGGCTCATGGCGGCCTATCTGACCTCACGCATTATTGCGCTGGGGGTAGCCATCCGTTTTTACCGATCGCGTTTTGGCCGGCTGCGTCCGACGGCGGACTGGAAGTTGTGGCGGACGTTGCTGCATATGGGTCTTCCCTTTTCAATCAACAATGTCTTCTCTTCCGCCTACAGCCGGGTGGATGTGATCATTTTATCTTTTCTGGCCGGCCATGTGGCGGTTGGGTTTTACGAGGTGGCTTATAGCCTCACGATGCGGATGAATATTGTGGCCCGGACGCTCACTTTCGCCCTCTATCCATTCTTATCTTTCCAATTCGTGAAAGACGCGCGGTCAATGCGCACCTACACCGCCAGGGGTATTCGCTACCTGATCATTCCCGGCTTTTTAATTGCCACGCTGCTGTGGGTATTTGGCCGTGAATTTACTTCTTTGCTGTATGGCGAGGAATTTGCTGAAGCGACCAGCAGCGCCCTAAAATTGCTGGCCTTGATCATTCCCCTCCGCTTTGTAGAGACCTTGCTGGGGGTTACGCTGGACGCCAGCAACCGGGCCGGAAAGCGCGCCACAGCCGTGGCGATCGCGGCGGTGACAAACGCAGCGTTGAATTTCATTCTGGTCCCCGCCTATCAAATGATGGGCGCGGTTTACGCTACCGTCATCACCGAAGTCGTGATCTGTGGAGTGTTTATCTGGTATTTGAGAGATCAGGCGCGTGAAATTATAGAATGGCGCGCCTTTGTCGGGCCGGGGCTGGGAGCGTTGATCATCCTTTCCATATCTGCTCTATTCAGCCAGATCAGCACCTGGTGGTTAATTACACCCTCCATTTTGCTTTATGGTTTGGCCATTGTAGTATTAGATCGTTCCAGCATCGAACCTTTGCTTTTGATCGTCACCCGGAAGCGGCCATGACACAGACGGCGTTACGGAACTGGGAAGACATTCTTCAGCCCTCTCCGCCGGCCGTCGAGCGGCCGGAGGAAAGCCAAGCCTCCCTGTTGAGAGCCCTCCTGGTGATCTATCTGCTGGGCATGCTCATCTTATTGCCCGTTCAGTTCTTGCGGCTGCCCCTCAACATGGCTTTGATTGACTGGTGGAATGTGCTGGCCCTGCCAATGGCCTGGTTGTATCTGATACGCGTACGGCAACCCTTAGGTTTGCCTTACGCCGCGGCGATGGGCTTGATTCTGCTGGGCGGTCTCATCGGCACGTTTTCGGCCCCTAACCCGATGAGCAGTTTGGTCGTCCTGCTGAAAGAAGTTTATCTCTACATCTGGTTCGTCACACTGGCGGCGCTGCTGGCCAGTTTTCCCGCCCGTACTCTGCGCCTCCTCCTGCTTGTCTGGATGAGCGTGGCGATTCTCCACGGACTGCTGCCCGCCGCCCAGTTCCTATCTCCAAACATTTGGGAGACGACCCAGGCCTCGCTGAACAACTTCGGGGCAGTAGATGACATTCGGCCTGCCGGTTTGTTCGAGAACGCCAATGCGACCGCGCTCTTTCAGTTGATGGGCTTCGTGCCGCTGCTGCTCGCAGGTCCTTCTCGAAAAGCCATCGTGATGGGGGGAGCGTTGTTATTCTTAAGTATAGTGAGCACAGGATCGTTGGGCGCCGTTGCGGCTTTTCTCTGCGGCTTATTCATCGCCGTGATTGCCCTCTTCGTTGTGGGCGGGCGTCTGGGGCCTATCCTCAAGACGGTGGTGCTGTTAACCATCGCCGGGCTGCTTCTGGGAGGCGCATTCTATTTCGCCGCGAGTCGAGATCCTGACCTCCAGGCCCGCTTCGAATACTTCTTCTACGGCCGCGCGGAAGGATCAGCCGAAGGGCGGTTCGCCCTGTGGCGCGGAGGGATCGAGATGCTCCTGCGCTCTGAGGCGCCCATTTGGGGAATTGGCCCGGAGGCTTTCAGAGACCTGGACATCAGAGAGAAACAGTTGCACAATGACTTGCTGGCCTTCGTGGTGGAGCGCGGCGTCTTAGGCGTGTTGGGTTTGGTGTGGTTAGGCGGAACGGCGGTGAGCCAGGCGTTCCGTATACTCCGAATACATAAGAAACGCTTGGACCAGGCTGGCCTAGTTGTGGTGATCTTCCTGGCTGCCGTTATTGCGGCCCTGGTCGAATCGCAAACCCATCAGATTTTCCATGCCCGCACTCTCTGGTTAGTTTTGGCTGTGCAAGAGGCGCTGCTCTTTAGAATGACGGCTTTCGAAAGTGAGACGGAGCCTTCTCCCAGCCCGCTGAATGCGCTCCATCACGGGCGCATGTTGGCCGCCCAGGGGAACGAGTTACGTGGATGAGCGTGCAAATTGAATTGACGGGTTGTACTGGAGCAGGTAAATCCACCCTGGCGGCCGCTCTTCTTCAGGCCCGCCAGGATCGAGAGGTCGACTTGATCCTGGGCGACGATTTTGTGCTCAGTCAGATTCGGCTAAACGGGATCAAACCCCGTCTCGCCCGGACGCTTCTGCTGGATGTGAGTTCTTTCTCGGCTTGCCTGGCGACCGTGCGGAGTCATTTTGAGCTTTACTCCTTTGCCATCCGGACTGTGCTGCGTTTGCCCATTGGCGGATTCGAGAAGCTGAATATAATCAGGAATGTGCTAAAAAAAATTGGGATGTATGAAATCATTCGCCGCAACGCCTCCGCTGGGCAGGTTGTGCTGGTAGACGAGGGGACGTTACACGCCGCCCATAACCTCTTCGTCCACCTCTCTGTCCCACCTGAGGCTGAAGATCTGGCGACCTTTATCAGGCTGGTCCCCTTGCCGGATCTGGCCGTCTATATGACTCAGGACAAATCCGTCTTGCTCGAGAGGACGTTGAAACGTGGACACAAACGCGTCCGGGCTAATTCCGACGCCAACGTCGAGCGGTTCGTCGAGCGCGCCCTGGAGGTCTTTGAGGTGCTCCGGCAACATCCGAGATTGGCGCAGAGATTATTAGTGCTCGATGGGCAGCAGCCAGTCGTCGCGCCCCGACATCCCGGTGACCCCTCGGTGGCCCAGGCTCTCAGGGCCATTCAGACCGGTCTCGAGAGCGGCGCAGGCGCTCATTTCAAGGATCCTCAGATGTCTCGACCTTGACGCGGGAGCATCACCGTGACTCCATCATTGGTAGAGCGTCTGCTGGAGACACTCGGGAGTAAAGGCGTCGTCTACTGCCATTGGAAAAGCAACGCTGATCTGAAAGAGGCGCTCGCCAAAGGCGGGGAACTGGATCTGCTGGTCGAGCGCAAGGATGCTCAGTTGTTTGAAAGCGCCGTGGCAGCTCTCGGCTTCAAGCGGGTGGTTGACCTCTTGCACGGGCGCTTTGCTTCTGTCTTTCACTTCTATGGCCTGGACGATAACACCTGTGAACTGGTTCACCTGCATGTGTATTATCGCATGACCACAGGCGAGAGTCTGCTTAAAAATTACAGTTTTCCGCTCGAAGAGCTATTCTTGCGCCATTCCCGGCTAGTCGAAGGTGTACGGCTGCCGCCGCCGGCGGCAGAACTGATGCTTTTTGTTATTCGAGCCATGCTGAAACACGCTTCGCCGGTCGAGTATCTGCTTCTCCGGCGTCGGAACCGATCCGGTTATGAGGCGCTGCGCGCCGAACTGGAATACTTGTTAGCGGACGATGCGGCCGCTCGGTGCGCTGAATTGCTGGCCGAATGGCTGCCAGCGGTAGATCGGAACCTCTTTTACAAGTGCCTGGAGGCCATCCGAAAGGACGCGCCCTTCGTGCGGCGATTTTGGCTTGCGCTTCGCCTGCGCGGGCGGCTGGAGGCTTACAAGAGATCGTCATCGGCGTCGGCGCTGCTCCAACTGGTCTTGCTCTTGCTCAGGCAGGCGCTCTGGCGCTGGCAGGGCCGCCGATCAAAGCAGCCGGCGTCGGGCGGCTGTGTGATCGCGTTCGTCGGCCCCGAGGCGACCGGCAAGTCAACTTTAGTGAAAGAAACAGCCGGATGGCTGGGTAAAACTTTCGACGTGACTTCGGCTCACTTAGGGAAGCCCCCCTCGACCTGGTTGACTTTCTTGCCGAACATGGCTCTGTCGGTTGCACGCAAAGCAGTCCCATTCCTCCGGCCAAGACTGGCCGAGAGCGGCGCGCCAGGTCAACCGAACCGCCGCGCGTCCTTGCTCTATAGCTTGCGGGCGGTCATCCTGGCCTGGGACCGGCGCGCGCTGGCGCTGAGGCTGCGCCGCAAAGCGGTCAATGGCCGCATTGTAATTTGTGACCGCTATCCCTCTGCCATATTAGGCGCTATGGACAGCGCCAGGCTCAAGACGCCGGTCGAGAGGGGGCGGTGGAGGGGGCTGCTGGGCTATCTGGCTAAAGGTGAAAACCAACTCTATCGCCAGATCCCGCCTCCTGACGCGGTTATTCAATTAACAGTTCCGGTTGAGGTGGCTGTCCAACGCAATCAAGAACGGCGGCAGAAGGACGCCGCCGCCTTTGTCGTCCATCGGCATACGGCGGTGATGGTTCCCACATTTCCGACAGCGAAGACGGTCGAGTTGAATTCCAATCAACCCAGGTCTCAAACCATCAACTCCGCCCGTCAAATCATTTGGGACGCGCTCTGAAAGGATTCTCACATGTTCATCGCCAAATCAGGTCAGCGCCTCCTGACTTACTCCATGCGCCTGGCAGGACTGATTATCCTGGTCGTCGGCGCGACAAGTTCAGCCAGCCAGGCCCAGGATCAGTCGGCGTACGTGCGGCTGGTTCGAGAGATCGAAACCGGACATTTGATCGTCCCGCACCCTGCTGGCCTGGCGTTCTCGCCCCAGGCGAACATGTTCTTTGTGCTCCCAGGGCGCGGCGCGACCCAGGCAGCGGCCGACGGTGATACCCTGGCGATGGTCACCCCGCTTGCGGATCCGGCCGGCTCGCTGAACCTGCCATTGACCCTGGCTGCCCCGATCAACATGACCTTTGACAACCGGGCCAATCGCTTATTGCTCCTGGATGCGGCTGCCAATCAACTGATTGAAATTCGAGCCGGGTTGACCGGCGAACTGGACCCGGCGACCCCGGCCCGCTTCGACGTCCGGCCATTTGACCTCCAACACCCTCAGGGCATGACCATGGACCCGGTCAGCGGCCGCCTGTTTATCTTGGACAGCGCGGCGGATCGCATCCTCCGCATCGCCCCTGGTTCGGACCACAGCTTCGACGGCCTCAGCGCGCTGCGCGACGGGCGCATCTCCCAGGTGGACCTCAAGCCCCTGGGCCTGACAGGTCTCCAGGGCCTCGCCTTCAACCCGACGAATAACCATCTCTATGTCTTCAGCAAGGCCGATCAAACGCTATACGAGCTAACCGAGGCCGGGCAGATCGTGGCCATCCGTGACCTGGCCCCTTATCATCTGCGTGATCCGCAGGCTCTGGTCTTTGCACCCAGCGGCGACCTCACGGACGACCCTGCCCAACTGAGCCTGTATTTGGCCGACAGCGGCCTCACAACCGGAGGGCCAACTCCGGGTCAACTCGTCGAGTTGTCGCTTACCGAGCCGCTCGTCATGGATCTCACGGCGGTCACGACCCCGGCTACCCTGGTGCGAATTATCGACACTTCGCAGTGGTCCCCGCCCAGCCCGGACCCCTCCGGGATCGCTTACCTCCCTGATTCTAATCGGCTCATGATTAGCGATGGCGAAGTCGAGGAAATGACAATCTATCGGGGGGTCAATATCTATGAATCCACCTTAGCCGGCAGCCTCGTGGATACTGCCGACACCACCTCCTTCTCCAACGAACCGACCGGCGTAGCCCTTAATCCGGCTACCCGGCGCCTGTTCTTCAGCGATGACGACCGGCGGGAAGTGTATGAATTGAACCCCGGGGCCGATGGCCTCGCGTTCACGGGCGACGATATTGTGACCTCGTTTGATACCTTAGTCTTCGGCGGCAATGATCCCGAGGGGATTGCGTTTGATAGCTGGGCGGGGGACTTGTATATCGCCGACGGCTTGAACGAGGAAATTTATCGCGTCCGCCCCGGCGCGAATGGCCGTTTCGATGGCGTCTCACCGGCAGGCGATGATGAGGTAACCCATTTTGACACTTCCGGCATGGGAGCGCTGGATCCTGAAGGAGTCGAATTTAACCCGGACACCGGCAATCTCTATATCACCAGCAGCGACAAAAAAGTCTTCGAGACGACCCGAGCCGGCGCAGTGGTCAGCGTGATTGATATGTCTTCTTTGAGCATCAGCAAGCTGTCCGGTGCAGCCTATGCGCCGAGAAGCAACGCCCCTGCCGAAAAGAGTCTTTACATTGCCGACCGAAGGGCAGACAACGACAACAATCCACAAGAAAATGATGGCCGGGTGTATGAAATTGTGGTGGGGCAACCGGCGACGACGCCCACGCCAAGCAACACCCCCCCTCCAAGCAACACTCCCGCGCCAAGCAGCACGCCCACGCCAACCGCTATCCCCGGCCCCATTGCGACCTTTATCACGGAAGCCGATGCACACGTGAAAGAGGCCAACCCCAATTCGAATTATGGCACATTAGTCAGCTTGAACGTTGACGCCGGGACGGGTGTCAACGTCGAAGGCTACCTGCGCTTTACGGTGACTGGCTTGACAGGACCGGTCCAGAGCGCCACACTGCGAGTGTTTGTCACCACCGATGGCACGTCAGACGGGCCGGCCGTATACGGCACGAGCAACAACTGGTCCGAAACGGGGATCACCTGGAACAACCGGCCGGCGCCCACCAGCGGGGCGGTGGATGACAAAGGCACGCTGGGAACGAATGCCTGGGCAGAGTATAACGTCACGTCTCTTGTCACAGGCAACGGCACTTATAGCTTTGTGTTTGTGACTGGCAGCACTAACGGCGTCTTATTTTCCTCGCGCGAAGGCAGTTCTCCACCACAACTGGTGGTGGACACCGCTTCTGGACCGACAAGTACGCCAGCGGCCACGGCGACAAGCACGCCAACGGCGACAAACACAGCTATTCCTACACAGACGAGAACGCCGACGGCGACGAACACACCCACCCAGACCCCGACGCCAACGAATACGGCCACGCCAACGCCGACGGGCGCCTCCCCCACGAACACGCCGACTTCGACCTCCAGCCATACACCCGCTCCGACGGCGACGAACACACCCATCCAGACCCTGACGCCAACGAATACGCCCACGCTACCGCCGACCGAGACGTCTACACCGACCGCCACCATGACGGGCGCGCCCCCCACGAACACACCGACTTCGACCCCCAGCCATACACCCGCGCTGACGGCGACGAGCACACCCACCCAGACCCCGACGCCAACCAATACGGCCACGCCAACGGCGACGGGCGCGCCCCCCACGAACACACCGACTTCAACCCCCAGTGATACACCCGCGCCGACGGCGACGAACACACCCACCCAGACCCCGACGCCAACGAATACGCCTACGCCCACGCTACCGGCGACCGAGACGTC
>Ga0209751_10002922_pt1 | contig 16782 bp, 20 predicted proteins | sample RifCSP13_1_FD_184019 | JGI IMG/M metagenome (GOLD analysis project Ga0209751, IMG submission 184019) | Soil microbial communities from Rifle, Colorado - Rifle CSP2_sed 13_1 (SPAdes) (version 2) | ecosystem: Environmental > Terrestrial > Deep subsurface > Rock core/Sediment | place: Rifle... | reverse complement strand
TTCCTTTTACGGGAACAGGGAGGTTGACGGGCTCATAGAAAGAGGACAGTTTACGGTGGACCCGCAGGCGAGAAAGGCGATCTACGAAAGGATCCAGGATATCGTCCAGGACGACGCCGTGGATATTTGGGTCGATCAACAGCACTGGCTCACAGCCCTGAACAAGAAACTGAAGGGCTATAAGTACGTGCCGTTGGGGGTGAGGCCGATCGATTTCTCGCCGCTGTACTTTGAATCGTAACAGGGCCTTGGGTCAGCACATACCTTTGCAAGGAAACTTGTCTCTCGACAGCAAGCGGGGCAAGCACCATGGTCTCACAGTGTGCTTGCCCCGTCTTGCAAATCTGGTACAGGCGCTGTTCGTATGACCCTTCTGCGCTTTATCCTGAAGCGGCTATTGCAGGCGATACCGACAATAATCGGCCTGATCACTGTTTCGTTTTTCATTTCGCATGTGATACCGGGCGACCCGGCCGCACTCGCGGCAGGAGAGGGCGCCTCGCGGGAGACGATTGAGCACATACGTCAAGAGTACGGCTTAGACAAGCCCATCTGGGACCAGTACGTCAGATTCTGGAGGGATCTAGCGAAAGGTGATGTTGGCAAGTCGATTATGAGCGGGCGTCGGGTTGCCGATGACCTCGCCCTCTTCTTTCCTGCGACATTGGAACTTTCGTTCGTCGGGTTTGCCATTGCCGCCATTGTAGGTGTGACCCTAGGTGTACTTTCCGCGCGCAACTATGGAAATAGCGTTGACAAGCTCTTGGGAGTCTTTTCAATTGCCGGCATAGCCATACCCAAATTCTGGCTGGCTCTCATCCTCCAGTTGCTCATTGCAGGCTCGGGCATTCTTCCTCTATCCGGGCGACTCGAGATTTTCACCCAGCCCCCAACTCGGATTACAGGTCTCTACCTCCTAGACAGTCTTCTCACTGGCAACTGGCCGGTGCTTCGTGAAAGTGTCGCCCACATTATCCTTCCGGCCATTAGCTTGTCGTTTGCACTGATTGGCATAGCTCAAAGGATGACCCGAGCCAACGTCCTTGATGTGATAGAGAAGGACTACGTATTCAACGCCCGGGCTGCGGCGGGTTTGCCGCCGAGCATTATCCACTACAAGTACACCCTAAAGAATGCCCTTATTCCCGTGGTCGCTCAACTGGGATTGAACTTCGGTTATTTCCTTTCGGGTAATTTGCTCGTCGAGACTGTGTTCAATTGGCCGGGCATCGGATTGTACATAGTACATGGTGCTGTGGATCAAGACTTTCAGCCTATCCTGGGGGGAGTAATGCTGACCGGGGCGATCTATATCATCGTTAATCTCCTAGCAGAAATCGCGTACGGTGTCCTCGATCCCCGAATCATGCATGCCAGGCAGGCGTAATCGACGAGGAAGGTACAGGCCTATGGGGGAGTTCATTATCTCTCGCGCAAGACGACGAAAATGGATTCTTTGGTTCGTACCAGAGAGGCACGAGGAGACTTTTTACCTCCTTTTTCGGAACCCAGTCGCGATTGCTGGATTGGTTATCGTCATCGCGTGGATTGTCGTCGCTGTGTTCGCTTATCGGATTGCCACCTTTCCAGAGGACGCTACAGGTACCACTAGACTCGAACGGCGATTTCAACCCCCGTCGCTGGCACATCCGTTTGGGACCGATGGGCTCGGCAGGGATGTCTTCAGCCGGGTGACTGTAGGGTCGCGGGTTTCAATCACCAGCGGCCTGGTCCCTATCCTGATCTCGCTACTGATCGGCGTTCCTTTGGGGGCTGTGGCCGGTTTTTGGGGGGGACGACTCGAAGTCCTGATCATGCGAACGGCGGATCTCCTTCTCTCGCTACCGAATCTTGTTCTGGCCATTGCTATCGGTGCCGTCCTGGGCCCCTCCCTCCAGAATGCCATGCTCGCGGTGATCGTAGTGTGGTGGCCTACCTATACGCGGGTCATTCACGGTCAGACGCTGACCCTTAAACAGCAGAACTTCGTCGAAGCCGCTAGGGGGATGGGTCTTTCTGATTGGGGGATCGTTTGGCAACACATCCTGCCAAACTGTTCATCTACGCTCATTGTGATGTTCACGATGGATCTCGGTTTTGGAATTCTGACCATGGCCAGCCTTGGCTTCGTGGGCGTGGGCGCTCAACCGCCGAGTGCCGAGTGGGGTTTGGCCGTGAGCATTGGGCGGGCCAATTTGCCTACCTGGTGGTGGACATCTTTCTTCCCGGGGTTAGCGATTTTTTCGATCGTTATGGCATTCAATATGCTGGGTGATGCGCTCCGTGACGCCTTAGATCCGCGGAGGAGGCGTTAGATATTGCCGGAGGCAAGGGCGGGAGACGCTCTACTCGAGATTAGAGACTTGCAGGTGCAGTTTCACACATGGAGAGGCCTTGTTCAGGCTGTGCGACATGTGAATTTGCGGATTGGTCACAATGAGATCGTCGGACTCATTGGTGAGAGTGGAGCCGGAAAGTCAGTAACGGGTCGTTCGATTCTTAACCTGTTAAGGACTCGGCCTGGCATTGCGGGGGGAGCGATACTGTTCGAAGGCCAAGACATTCTCAGAATGCCTCCAGCTGAGCTGGATCGTATCCAAGGGAGAGCAATAACTTACGTCTCGCAAGATCCTTTGTCGTCGTTGAACCCAGTTTTCACCATTGGCGAACAACTGACGGACGCGATCATATGGTCCGAGTTGAGCGCGCAGGCTCCGCGCCGCGGCCGAATCATAAGGCTGTTAGATAGATTGACCCGGGAGGGCCGAGCGAGGGTTGCGCGAGCCCGACGGAGGGCAAAGGATTTCCTAATCCGTGTAGGCCTACCCGACCCGCAACGGCTACTCAAAGCCTATCCACACCAACTAAGCGGTGGAATGCGGCAACGAGTATTGATCGCTATGGCATTGGTCAACGGCCCGAAGCTACTCATTGCCGACGAACCGACGACGGCGCTCGATGTCACGGTGCAGGCTCAGATCCTGAATCTCCTCAAGCAGTTATCCCGATCCCAGAATCTCTCAGTGTTATATGTCACGCACGATCTTAGTGTGGTAGCACAACTCTGTGACAAGGTCGCAGTCATGTACGCAGGCTCTATCGTTGAACAGGCGGACGCTCGAGTCCTGTTCCGAAACCCAGTTCATCCTTATACCCGAGCGCTCTTGGATGTAGTGTCTGGTGAAGCCAAGGCTGAGCAGTTATACGAGATACCGGGCGAACCACCGGATATGCTAAGTCCCCCTTCTGGCTGCCCCTTTCATCCGCGATGTCCCCTTGCGCAGCAACTATGTGCCCAATTCACTCCTCCATTAGAGGAAGTAGAGGAGGGGCATCTGGTCGCGTGTCCTCCGGGCTTGCAGGAGAAGAAGCCAGGTCATCGGGGGTGGGCTGTGACGATAGGAGGAATATCGGTGGGCATGGGGTCAAAGCGGGGATGGCTGTTACAGTGAATGACGTAATACTCAGGGTATCGAACCTGGAGAAGGGATTCTCGATACGTACTGGTTCCTGGCGGCATTCCACCTCTGTGAAGGCAGTGGATGGAGTCTCATTTGCATTGCGTAACGGGGAGACCCTGGGATTGGTAGGGGAATCGGGGTGTGGGAAGACCACCTTGGGCAAGTGCCTTCTGCGGCTCGTGGAACCAACGACCGGGAAGATCGAATTCAAGGGTATCAATATCCTCGATCTAGATCCACGAGAAATGAGAGCCCTCAGAGCGCAAATGCAAATGGTGTATCAGGATCCCACATCCTCATTGGACCCGCGTATGCAGGTAAAAGACATAGTGGCAGAGGGTCTGAGGGTACACTACAAGAAACGAGCGATCGACATAGACGCGAAAGTCATTGAGGCCCTGCGGGCAGTCGGTCTAAACGAAAGAGATTCACAGCGGTATCCTCATATGTTCTCCGGAGGGCAGCAACAGCGTATAGCCATCGCGAGAGCATTGGTCCTCAATCCGGCGCTTATTGTCTTGGATGAGCCTACTTCAGCGCTAGATGTTTCTATTCAGGCCAAGCTGTTGAAGCTTTTGAAAGGACTTCAAACTGACTTTCATCTAACGTATGTCCTAATTTCTCATGATATGCGGGTCATTAGAGCGATGGCTGACCGAGTCGCTGTGATGTACCTTGGCAAAATCGTGGAGCAGGGCCCAACGGAGCGCATCTTCAATGACCCTATTCATCCTTATACGCAGGCTCTGCTCTCCGCCGTCCCGAAGGCGGATCCGACTAAACCGGTAGGAGATTTCGTCCAGCTGAAAGGGGAGGCTGCCGATCCATCAAATCGGCCTTCGGGGTGTGTTTTTCATCCACGGTGCAGCCTGGCCCAGCCATTGTGCCGACAATATTCTCCTCCTTTGGAGATGGCAGAAGGGGATCATTGGGTCGCGTGCCCGCCAGGGCTGCAGAAAACTGTTCCGGGCCATCAAGGTTGGACAACTAGTCTTGGAGACTTGCCTGTCAGTGGAAGGCACGCGGGCGCCCTGCAAACCCAGTAGCGGGTGTCGAACTGGATCAAACATAAGGGAGGTTACAAATGGGGATCGTCCTCAAGAGCGGTAATTTGATTGATGGGACGGGCAAGATCGTCGAGGGGGCTGTGGTAGTGATGGAGGATTCGACCATTACGGCAGTTGGTAAGGCGGAGGAGGTGAGGATTCCTCCTGGGAAGCATAAGGTAATCGACGTCCAGGGGATGTCGATACTGCCTGGGCTGATGGACCTGCATGATCATCTGCATGGCGATGCATCCGATTCCATGGACGGTAGGCTGCACGACCGCTTTGGCGAACAGGTGAGTTTCACCGAGGATCACGACGCCTATCTAGCGGTATTGATGGTGGAGAATGCAAAGAAGGCCTTGGGAGCGGGTTTCACCACGATCCGGGACACCGGATCGCCGAGAGATTTGACGATCGACATTGCAAGGGCGGAAAGAGATGGTCTGTTCGTCGGTCCACAGATTCTGGCTTGTTCCACCATTGACATTACGGTGCCGGCAAGCAAGAAGCAAGTTCATGGCATAACGGGAAGCAACATTACTGGAGCCGTTGAGGCGGTCAGGTTGGCGAGGGAGAAGATTGCGAGTGGTGCTGATTGGCTGCATCTAAGGGCCACCGGGGCGGCCGCTGGAATGTGGGGAGCGGATACGGAGTTGTTGTCGGAGGAGGAGATGCGAGCGGCGACAGAGGAAGCACATAAATTCGGGAAGAGAGTTGCCTCGAATGCGTGCGGGGTGAGAGGGATGAAGAATGCGCTGAAGGCGGGGGTAGACTCCATTGAGCACGGGACACACATCGGTGAAGATGACGAAGTGATCAGGATGATGTTGGACCGCCAGGTAGGGTGGGTGCCCACGCTTTACGTAAGCATCGCGAAGAAGGAGCAGGCAGACGCAGCCAAAGCCAGAGGCGGTAAGTCTGGACTTCCTGAGTATTGGTTGAAAAGGGAGTTAGAGCTTATAGATTTATGGCGGCGCGGCTTCGAGAAAGTGATGGCGGCGGGCGTACTAACCGGGGTGGGCACAGATACAGGTGCCCCCTATATGGAGCATGGGAAAAACGCGAAGGAGCTCGAAATATATGTCATGTATGGGATGAGTGAAATGCAGGCCATCGAGGCTGCCACCCGGGTTAATGCGGAGATCTTGGGCATGGAAGATAGGTTGGGAACTGTAGAAGCAGGCAAGGATGCAGATGTGATAGTGGTGAAGAAAGATCCACTGAAAGACATCCGGGTGTTGCAGGAGAATGAGAATGTGGTACTGGTGTTCAGGGGAGGGAGAATAGTTGTAGATAGGAGGGGCAAGACTATCGACGGTTGAGCAGGTCAACGGGGTGAGCGTGGCAATAGTAACAAGAGGGCTTAGGCGGCAAACCGCATCAGGGAAGTGCGCCCAAGAAGTGAGACATCTCTAAGGGTACAACCTCGGCCGGTCACGGTCGGGCCTGAGTCTGATCCACGAAGGTCTCCGGAGCAACATACCCGATCCGGGAGTGACGTCGCTCACGGTTGTAGTACTGGATGCGGGCAGCCACCAGCGCCTGCAATTCGGCGAGGGTCGGCGCGTCGAGAAGGAGTGACCGGTTCTCGGTCTTGAACCGGCTGAAGAAGGCTTCCATCTCGGGGTTATCACGCGGACCCCGGAGCGAGTAGAAGACCCGTGCGTGCGCGTCCAGCAGCGTGGACGTCCACCGGTAGGAGAGAAACACGGGATCCTGATCGTGATGCACGATCATCCCCGTCACCGACACCTGACGCCGACGCAGGAACTGCCGCGCGCGGCTCCACGCCCGCGGGGCCACCGCGGTCGTCTTCTGGGCGCCGACCGCCCAGTCCAGCACCACCTTGCTCGCATGGTCGACCAGCACGATCAGATAGGCGGTCCGCCCGTCGGCAAAGACGAGCTGGCTGAAGTCCGTATAGGTCACCGCGAGGACTGGGATGACCGACGTCCGATCGACCAGGTTCGCCAGTGGCCCGGCGGTCGTAATCACCCTCTGGATGCCGCTCGGTCTCGGCCGGCGCGCCGTGCGGAGCAACGGCAGGTCCCACAAGCGATGCAGCCGTCGCACCACCTTGGCGTTCACCGGCTGTCCCCAGGTCCGCTGCAACTCCACCGCGACCCGCCGGTACCCATACTCCGGATGGGTGCGGGCGATCTGCTCCAGCGCCTCTCGCAGGTGCCCGTACTTGTCCGCATAGGCCCGCCGCCGTTGATGCCGGTACCAGGTCGCCCGAGGCAAGCCGATGGCCCGCAAGGCGGCGGTCACTCGAAACTCTCCCCCCACCCGAGCCACCCGCGTCACTTGCTCCGCACGGCTCATGGCACCGGCCGCAAGAAGTTTTTTGGAAGAGCGAGCTCGACCTCTTTCTTGCCCAGCAGCTGCTCCAGCTCGGCAATCCGCCGCTCCGCGTGGTCTTTCTTTCCGGTGGCATCGAAGAGCTCGGCGCCGCGCTCGAGGAACTGTTTCTTCCACAGCCCCACCGCCACCGGGTGCACGTCATAGGCCTTAGCAATCTGGCCGATGGTCTTCTCCCCCGTGAGGGCTTCCAGCACCACCTGGAACTTCAGCTTCGGAGAAATCTGCCGTTTCGTCCTGCCCATGGCTGTGGCCTCCCATGTGTTCGGCCTCAACCATGACCGTACCACGTCCCTACACGGGGGGGTTGCCCCTCAAATCATGTCTCGATTTTGGGGCGCATGACCGCCTCCAGGAGTCGAATCCTCGACCACCTGCTTGGGAAGCCGATGTTCCGTTGGGTGTCTAGCCTAGGAGAACCCTGACTACTGGTAATTCAACTAGCGGGCCCCCGCTACCAGTTAGAAGGCGAGCAGGACGCGGGTTTCCGCCTGCGTCCTGCTTGCCATTTATGAAGGAGCTTCTGCCCTGCCGAACACCGGGGCGCGGTGTGGGCGCCCCGACTATCGGAGTAACCGCCCGAGTCCATCTTCCACTTGGGCGACTGGCTAGTGGTAACGCGCCGGTCATCACCCGACTTGACGGGCAATCGAGGCGGTTGCAGGAGTTTCCGATGTCGTAGAAAATCCAGTGCGTGGTACGCTAATGCTGTTAGGATTTGGAGTGATCTGGCACCGAAGGGAGGATGAGCGTGGCCGCAAAGCGGAAGGCGAAAGCCGCGAGGCGCTCCGCCCGGAGTGTCCGAGCGGGGGCCCGGAGGACGGCAGCTCGGCGGAAAGTGGCCAAGGCAAAGAAGAGGGTGGTCAGGAAGAGGGCAGCCCCCAAGAAGAGGGTCGTCAGGAAAGCTGCGGTCAAGCCCCGTCGGAAGGCGCCAACCCGGAAGCGGGTCGTGAAGAAGGCCGTTCCGGCTAAGGCTCCGGCTATGCCTCCGGCCGCCCCCATGATGCCCGAACCGATGCGCCCCGAACCCGGGATGGGCATGGGCCGACCCGGTGGCGTGGGCGGCATGGGAAGAGCGGACGACTACTCCGCGGGGCCGCTCTGGCCCAGCTCGGAGGACGAAGAAGGCTAGACCGCCCCAGGATTTCCGGAGGGCCGCCGGGGAAACTGGCTCTGGCGGCCCTTCTCCATTTCAGGGGGCGGCGGGGATCCTGCCCCCCAGGCTGAAGGATCGCCCGGCCCGCTTGACCTCCTTTCCACCTTCCGGGAACCCCCCTTCTATGGCCAGCCGCCCGGGCCCGGAGCACACTGAGGTCAGACAGACCTCAGCTCCGGAGGTGAGTCCATGAAGCGTCTTCTCCTTGCCCTGATTCCGGTCGCGCTCCTCGCCAGTGTGTCCTTCGCCTACCCCGTCCTGAACCCCGAGCCGTCCTCGGAGCCCGCCCCAGCACTTGTGGCCGGACCGGGCGGCACCGCCACAAACTCTTCTCCGACCGCTCCGGCGGTTGTCGCCCAGGCTCCGGCCACGCAGACGGTGGCCCAGCAGCCGGCCACGCCGCCCGCGCAGCCGGCGCCCGCCCCGGCAGTCACTGACGAATCCGTCCCGCCGCTGGTCGTGGACAAGAGCCAGCTGGTCGAAGCGGCGGCCCTCCTTGAGCGGGCGATCCAGCAGGCCAAAGTGGCCGCGGACGCGACGGGCGTCCAGGCGCAACAGGCGGCCATCCAGCAGACGATCAGCCTGCTGGCCGGGTCGGCCAGCGTCAGCTCCCAGACGGGACAGGCGACGACGACCTCCGCCGGCGTGGTTCCCCTGCTCAGCCAGGCCCTGACGGCCCGCGAGGCGGCCGAGCAGCAGTGGCTCGTTGCCCTGGAGCAGCGTGACTCTCAGATCTATGTCGCGGGTCCGGGCGGCACCATTCCGCCGGCGGCAACCTCCAACATCAAGCTGGGCACGCAGGGCCTCCGGCCGGAGGAGCAGGCGAGCCTGCTCGTCAGCCGGGCGATCCTGCAGGCTACCAACGCCCTGCGCGTCGCAGTGATGCCCGCGGAGGCGGAGAGCGTGGAGGACCGCGGCACGGTCATGACCGGCGTGTCCGACGAGGCGTCCGACATGATGCTGTGGGTCGCGAGGCAACTGGAGTCGGCCCTGAAGATCGTCCAGATCGCGATCAACCGCTAGGTCGAGTGCAATACCCCACCCCGGGGGAGGCGCGCCCCGCCCCGGCGCGCCTCCTTCCGTGTCTGGGGGGTTGCCCGCCTCCCGCACATGCCCATCGAGCAGGTGCACCCCCGCGGCAAGGTCGTCGCCGAGGAGTTCGCGCGCGAGGCCAACCGCATGCACTTCCCCCGGCGGTACAGGGTCCGGATTCTCCCCTATCACAACCCCCGCCAGCGGCTGCCGGGCCTGCGCTTGGGGGAAGTCCTCCGTGTGATGCAGAAACGGGCGGCGGTCGGGGATGCGCTGATCGCCGCACAGGTGAACCACCTGTACGCCGGGCTGGAAGCGTTCGTCACGTGGAACGACGGGCACTTTCGCGCGCGGCTGGCGGCGCCGGTCTTCACGCCGGCAACGTTCTCTGCGGTTTAGCCTGTCCAGAACATTCCTCCCGCCGCCCCGGACTATACTGGTGCCGTGCTGCGGCTCGGCCTGAAGACGAAGTTCATCCTGGCGTTCGTCGGGCTGACCCTGCTGTTTGCCGGGACGTTTGGGATCCTGGCCGCCTCGCGCCTCCGCTACACCCTCATCGAGCAGGTGCGCCTCCGCGGGAAGGTCGTCGCGGAGGAGTTCGCGCGCGAGGCCAACCGCTTCATCGTCACCCCCGAAGGGCAGACCGACCGACCGGCCAGCAGCCGCCTCACTCGCCGGCTGGTCGCCGGGACTGTGCTGTACGCCCAGATCGTGAAGGACGGGACCGTGTGGTTCGTCGACTCCCGCGTGTCGATTTCGCCGCCGCCCCTCATCCTCACCCGGCCGCTGGAAGTCTATGAGCGCCGGGTGGAGGACGGAACCCCCTACCTGGACATCCTGCGGGCGATGCCGGAGTTCACGCTGGAGCGGCAGGCCTACGTGCGCATCGGCTTCCCGCTCGCCGACGTCTACGCGCGCCTCCGGCACGAGACGACGCAGATCATGCTGGCGAGCCTGGTGCTGGCGCTGGCCGGAACGGTCGCGGCGTTCGTCCTGCACCGGGCGATCCTGGGGCCGGTGGACCGGATGTTGGCGGCGATCCGGCACCTTCGCCGGGGCGACTACTCCGCGCGCGTACGGCCCGGGGCGCGCGACGAGCTGCGGCGGCTGGCCGACGAGTTCAACGCCATGGCCCAGGCGATCGAGGCGCACGAGCGGGAACTGGCTGCCTTCAACGAGGCGCTGCGGCAGGCCAACCGGGTGAAGGACGAGTTCACCGCGGCGATGAGCCACGAGCTGAAGACGCCGCTGCACGCGATCCGGGCCTCGGCGCAGATGATCCTCGAGGGGATCGAAGGCCCGCTCACCGACCCGCAGCGCAAGGACCTGGAACTGCTGCTGGCGGCCGCGGACCACCTGATGCATCTCATCGACGGGATCCTCCGCTATTCGGCGCTGGAGGCGGGCGGGATTCAGCCGCAGCGGGCGGAGGTGGACGTGGTGGCGGTGGTGGAGCAGGCGCGGCAGAACGTGGAGCACCTGGCGCGGTCGAAGGGGCTGGTCATCACGGTGGACGTCGACGGCGCGGCGACGGTGCGCGCGGACGAGACGATGCTACGCCAGATCCTGATCAACCTGCTGCACAACGCGGTGAAGTACACGGAGCGGGGGCGGATCACGGTGACTGCCTCGCCGGCGGCTGGGCAGGACGAGCAGGTGCTGTTTGCGGTGGTCGACACCGGTCAGGGGATCGCCGCGGCGGATGCGGCGGAGGTCTTCGAGCCGTTCCGCCGCGCCGGCGACGCCGCCCGCCGGGAGACCGACGGCATCGGCCTGGGACTCGCGGTGGTCAAACGCTACGTCGAACTGCACGGCGGGCGCGTCTGGTTCGAGAGCGTGCCCGGGCAGGGGACCACCTTCTACTTCACGCTGCCGGTCCGATGAACATCCTGGTCGTCGAGGACGACGCGCGTTCGAGGGAACTGTTGGTCCGCTACCTCAGCGCCAAAGGCCACGCGGTGGCGACCGCGGAGGACGGCAGCCGCGCGCTGGAGAGCGTCGCCGCCTCCGAGCCGGATCTGGTCCTGCTGGACGGGAACCTCCCGGTGATGGACGGGTGGGCCGTGCTGGAGACGCTGCGGAAATTCAGCCGCGTACCGGTAATCATGGTCACGGTACGCGATGCCACGCGGGACAAACTCGCGGGGCTGGGGCTCGGCGCCGACGACTACATCACCAAGCCCTTCGATCTGCGAGAACTGGAGGCGCGCATCCAGGCCGTAATGCGGCGGTACCAGGCGCAGGCCGCCTCGGCGGGTGTGATCCGCGCGGGCGAGGTCGTGGTGGACGACGAGCGCAAAGAGGTCACCGTCCGCGGGAAGCCGGTCGCGCTCTCGCCGCGCGAGTTCGAGATTCTGCGGCTGCTGACGTCGCGGCCAGGGAAGGTCTTCTCCAGCGCGGAGATCCTGGCGGCGGCCTGGCCCGACCGCGAGGGTGCGACGGTGGAGGATGTGAAGAAGTACATCCACATGCTGCGCCGCAAGATCGAGCGAGACCCGGCGAAGCCCCGGATCATCGTGACGGTGCGGGGATTCGGCTACCGGCTCTCGGCTGAGGCTCCGTAGCGCCCGCTTCCTGCGCGTCTCTCTCGCCAGACCTGCGCCCACCGAAAAATTCTCTGAAAACGCCGAGGCCCAATACGGTTGTCTAGACTCGTGCAGAATTGTCCTTGACAACGTAAAGGACGAGAAGATAATGGACTTTAGGGATCTGCTGGAGGAGTTGCGCGCGCAGGGATGGCGGATCGAGCGGACCTCCAAGGGTCATTGGCAGTTCTTTCCGCCAGACCGGACGAAGACGCCTGTTGTGTTCTCCGGCACGCCCTCTGACTGGAGAAGTCTCCACAACTGCATGAGCAAATTGGAGAGATCTGGCTTTAGAAACCCCTGGAAACCAGAGAAGAAGAGGGAGGGGCGGTCATGAGAGAGTGGAGCGTCGACCTGAAAACGCTTCACACCTTGGGCCCGGATCTGACTCGGGTGGAAGCCTACGTCGACGATCTGGTAGGAATCCTGAAGCCCTTTGCCGTTGCGGCCGGTTACGACAGTCTCGCGGTCACCGCGCGGTTCAATGTCAGGGCCCGGACTGTGGATGCCGCTCTGACAAAGGCTCTCCGCATTTTCGCGGCCTCCTTCAAACGGATCCACTTCCCGGACCCCCCCGACGTCGTGAGTGCCGAGGTCGAGACTGTCGAGGAGCTGGACCGGCAGCTGCAGGAGTCGAACTTCCCGGACCTCGTCGGTATCGCCGAGGTGGCGGAGATCCTGGGGGTGACCAAGCAGCGCGCCTCGGAGCTCTCCCGCAGTCGGCGGTTCCCCAAGCCGATCGCGCAGCTTGCCGCCGGCCCCGTGTGGGACCGGCACGCCATCGCCCGCTTCGTCGAACGATGGCCTCGCCGGCGGACGGGGCGGCCGAAGAAGGCGGCAGCGATGGCCGGCTGACTTCTATCACTCCCGGCTGTGGCCGCGAGATGGCGAAGGCGCTACGATGCAATCCGACGATCACCGTGGAGGCGGGACATGCAGCCGGTTGGAATCGGAACTCGCCTGTTCTCCATCCTTAGCACGCTGTCTGCCGTTGTTGTGACCGCCAGCAGTGTGGCGGCGCAGGCCCAGGCAGTCACCGTACAAGGGGTCGGTCTGCAGACACCGGAGTCCGTTCTCTACGACGCGGCGGAGGACGTCTACCTAGTGTCCAACATCAACGGCAGTCCCACCGCGGCGGACGGCAACGGGTTCATCTCCCGGATCGGGCCGGAGGGGCAGGTGCTCGCCCTCAAGTGGATCGACGGGACCGTTTCAGGCGTGACACTGCATGCACCCAAAGGCATGGCCATTGTGGGCGACACGCTTTACGTGGCCGACATTACCGCGGTCCGCATGTTTGACCGGCGCACGGGACAGCCGAAGGGGTCCGTGGCCGTTCCAGGCGCGACCTTCCTCAACGACGCCGCGGCCGGTCCCGACGGCTCCGTGTACGCCACCGATAGTGGGTTCACCGCGGCGTTCAGTCCGTCGGGCTCTGACGCCGTCTATCGCATTGACCGCGCCGGCGCCCTCACCACGATCGCTCGGGGGACGCACCTGCGGAACCCCAATGGCATCACCGTTCTGACCGACGGCACCGTACTCCTCGTCGGTGGGGGGAATGACGGCGAGTTATTCGCGCTCGGCCCCGGGGGTCAGCGTGTGAATGTCCGCCGGCTTCCCGCGGGGGGGCTGGACGGGGTGGAGGCCTTGCCAGGAGGTGTCCTGCTCGTCTCCAGTTGGGGCGCTTCGGCCGTCTTCCGCGTGGCCGCGGATGGCCGCGCCGAGGCGGTCATATCCAACGTCCGCTCGCCGGCCGACATCGGCTACGATGGAAAACGTAACCGAGTGCTGATCCCGCTCTTCCAGGACAACCGGATCGTCATTCAGGCCTTGAGGTAGGCCGTGGCCGCCTTCTGCGCCCCCTACATCGCCGGCACCGACGCCAACCGCACAATAAAGGAAGAGATCGTCGCGGTGATCAACCGCCAGTCCGCGCGCAAGCGCATCTCCGTCACCGATCTAATCAATCCGCGGCAGAGGTTCTTTGAGCGGACGCATCCCGAGGTCCAGCCTTCGCCGGAGCGCCGGCAGGCCATGATGGCCGGGACGGGTTTCCACGAGGCCTTCGGCCGGGCGGTCTCCACAGAGGAGTTCGTCGAGCAACTGGTCGAGTTCCAGGAGATCGTCGGCAAGATCGACATCTACGAGAACGCGCCGGTCGAGCTCAAGACCACGGGGTCGATTCCCTCTAACGTCTTCTGGCGCATCGACCACGTCGAACAGCTCGGCATGTACTGCACCATGGTGGACCGGCCGATGGGGTACCTGCTCTATTACGCGCGCGCGGAATACGGGCGCCAGCCCGAGCTGCGGGCGTTCGATCTCGAGTTCACGGACCAGAGTGCCATCGCCGCCGAGATGGTGCGCCGGCGCGATCTGTTGCGAGAGGCCCTCCGGACCGGGGAGCCGGGGCGGCTGCCGCAGTGCGCCTGGTACGGTAGAAACTGCGACTTCGCCGACATCTGCGGCTGTGCCTTCGCGGAGCCCCTGGTGCGGATGGCGGGGCCCAACACGGCCCAGGTGAGTGAGAACCCCGATCTCGCGGCGCGGCTGATGGGGAGCATCACCTTTGAAAAGCCCGGGCCGGAGATCAAGCTCAACGACCTGGTGTTCCCGCGGAAGGCGGCGTTCCGGCGCGCGCCGGGGGAAGAAGAGGAAGAGGCGGACGCGCAGGAGCGCATGGCGTCCCTCCAGCGTCAGGGGTTTGATCAGATGCTTGGCGACGCGGTCTGGTACGGATTCCCCGGGGCGTCGAAACGAGTTCCGGTCACCCTCGGGCCCATCCGCGCCTCAGTCTTGCTCTTCAAGGGCGCTCCGGCGATCCTCCGCACGAACAAGGGCCAGAAGGAGATGGTCGAGCGCAAGCGCCTGGCCGAGGTGTTCCCGCACTACATCGACCGTCTGGGATTCGAGTGCGCCCTGGCGAACAGCGAGCGGGGCCGGCTGATCGTCTACTATTCTCTGATCCACGACGACAAGTTCATGGTTTACGACATCTGGTTCAAGAATCTGGGCGCGATCCGCGCGGAGATGGAACGGAGGCTGGACCTCTTGGAGAGCGGTGCCCCACCCGAGCAACTCCCGGCGTGCCAGCCGCCGTGGATGGTTAAGTTCTGCGACTACAAGGACCGGTGCGGCTGCGGCGAGGGCGCGGGGTAGAACAGGAGCACGAGCTAGCGGCACGGCGTTCTGTCCGGAAAGCCGGGATCCGGCTTGCCGGACCTCGCTTTCATGACCCACAATGACGGTACCATGGAGGTTGTGCGACTTGGCAAGAGTGGACAGATCTCTCTGCCCAAAGCCATGCTCCGGCGCCTGGGATTGGCAGGCGGGGCACTGCTACTCGTTGATGTGACCCCGGAGGGAGGCATCATCCTCAGGCCTGCAGGGGCCTATGACTCCCCGGGAGGGACGGTGCGTCAAGAGGCAGCTTCGTCCGACGATCTGATGCGTATCTTCATTGATGGCACCACGCTTCGCCCAGCCGCCAGAAGCACAGGTTATCGGCTACGCCGAGAGTAGGGCGAGACCTGCGCGGCGCGCAGTTGCGTTGAGACCGCTGTCCCAACAGGCGAAAACTACCTCGCCCAACTGATCCCGCATGACCAGCGCCGACGCCAGGTGTACGGCATCGTAAGCACGTAACCGGTACCGTTCGGCTAACCGGCCAGCAGCGCGGACCAGAGCCTCGCTGACCTCAAACCGCAGATAGCGGGACCAGTCTCCGTCGAGATCGCGCACGGAGCGGCGGTAATCCGCAGGGGCCAGGACACGTTCCCGGTGCCGGCGAGCGAATGCGGCTCTGGCCTCGACATACGCCACCATCGACGTCGCCACAATCTCTGCTTCGCTTACAGCCTCAACGAGGGCTGTTCTACCTCGCTCCTCCACGTACAGCTTTACCAGTGCGCTCGTATCCAGGTACAGGTTCACCGGCGCTCCTCGATCACGGCGTCGGCCACAGTTCGCCCGGTGATGCGGGCAGGTCGGCGGGCGCCGCGGGGTTTGCCTCCATCCCACCGCGCCAGCCCCATCTCCAGGAGTCGCTCCACCCGCTCTAGTTCAGGTCTGGTCGCTGCCGGCCCGAGGATAGCGACGGGGCGTGCGCGCGTTGTGACGACAATCCTCTCCCCCTGCCGCGCGCGGCGCAGGTAGTAGCTCAGCCGGGTCTTGAGTTCTCGGACACCTACCGTCCCCAACGCGCTCCTCCGTTTTCTTTGTGGTCACAGCATATGGATTTGTGACCACAAATGTCAATGCCGATCCAGGAAAATGCCCACTGCGTCAGGTTAAGCTGGTGAGGCCGGCCGGTCGCTTACTGGGTCCGAAGCGGCCCGGCCAGCACACGCTCGCGGTTCCGCCGTTCCTCGTACCCCCGCTGCTGGCGCCGCTGGTCGGCGGCATCCCATCCAAGTTCCCGCGTCATCAGCTCTGCCACCTCGGCTGCGGCGTCGTCGGCGACCGCCGCGTCGAGAACCGCCAGCCGGGTGCGCAGATAGAGGCAGTCGCTCAATGAGACGGCCAGCTCGGCGCGGCAGGCATAGACGACCTCGACGGCCGCGACTGGCAGGCCTTCCACCAGCCGCCGGCTCAGCGCTGGATCCTCACGGATCAGCGCGAGCAGGTCCAGGGCGCCCGACCCGTAGTTCTCGAGCAGGTGCGCCCGCTGGTCCGGGGCCAAAGGAGCTTCCATCAGGGCAGCGCGCGCCTCCGCAAGGCCCTCCGCGCCCGCAAGCGGGATACCGGAGGTGCGGCACATCCGGCGGGACCCCTCGCGGGCCGCGACGGCGTCCACGGTGTCCTCGGCCATCTTGCGGTATGTCGTCAGCTTTCCCCCGACGATGCTGATCAATCCTCCCGGGGAGACGACGACCTGGTGGTCGCGCGACAGCGCGGCCGTCGAGCCTTCCGCCGCGGCCACGAGGGGACGGACACCCGCGAAGGCTGCGGTGACCTCCGCAAGCCCCAGCGGTCGCCGCAGATACCGGTTGGCGTGGTCGAGGAGGTAGGTCGCCTCCTCCGCAGTGGCGACGGGCGCGGATAGGTCACCGGTGTAGGGGAGGTCGGTGGTCCCCAGGACGAACCGACCGGCCCAGGGGACGATGAAGGCGATTCGTCCGTCGTCGGTCTCCGGG
>Ga0209751_10002919_pt1 | contig 16804 bp, 15 predicted proteins | sample RifCSP13_1_FD_184019 | JGI IMG/M metagenome (GOLD analysis project Ga0209751, IMG submission 184019) | Soil microbial communities from Rifle, Colorado - Rifle CSP2_sed 13_1 (SPAdes) (version 2) | ecosystem: Environmental > Terrestrial > Deep subsurface > Rock core/Sediment | place: Rifle... | reverse complement strand
AGTGTCGGCAAAAGCCTCTTCCCCGGAAAGGCCGCCCTCATCGACGAGGTCAGGATACCTGTAAGCCAATGGGGCGCGAGCACAAATTACAACATAACATTTCAGGCAGGGCAGGCCTTAAAGGCCGGGCTCTGCGGCGCAGCCCCGTATCTCGATTCATCGCGCTTTATCGGCGCCGCATACGGCGCGGCAAAAAACGAGGACCCTCTCAACCAGACGCTCAGGGTCATCTCCGGCGACTGGCTTATAGAGAACGTGCTGATGAAATCGGACAAGGTCTCGATGAGTTCTTCCATTGAAGTCAGGTGCCCGTTCCTCGACCACGGTCTGGTGGAGTTCCTGTTTGCTTTGCCCGGCAGGCGCAAGGTCGGTTTTTTTGGAAAGAGCTTCGCATCCAAGATCCTCTTGAGAAGGCATTTAAAAGGCAAGGTGCCTGATGGGGTCTTGACGAGAAAAAAACTGGGTTTCCCGGTGCCTGCCTATGAGCTGAAAGCGAAAAAATGCAGGGACTATGTCTTTGACATGCTCAGTTCAAACAACGCTTATTATGAAAGGGTCTTCAGAAAAGACATAGTGCTCTCACTTTTCGAAAGGGCTCTCCAGGAGCCAGGGCCAACGCGGCTCAAGCACCTCCTATGGAGCTTTGCCGTATTCGAGCAATGGCACCAGACAAGGCGTGCGTATCTAGCTGATTGAAATCATTAGCAGGTTGCTAAAAAATTCAAATTTTTCAGGCTGTTCAAAAAGTTCCATATGCGAGGCGTCGAGGAGCGAGGAATGAGGCGTACTCTTCATGTACGTCGCAGTGACGAGCGACGATGACAACAAAGCAGATGGACTTTTTCAGCAGCCTGTTTTGGAGGAGTATGGAATTCAGTGCGCGGCTCGCTGGAGCCAGGGATAGTTTTGACAATGTCGGGAACAGGGGCTGGTGGGAAAAAAATCCCATGCTCTACGACTGGAACGGCGTCCACGGCGCTCCCGCGCTCAACGCCGGATACTTCGAAAAGATAGACCGCATCTTCGGAGAAGGGCACAAACTCCTCAACAATCCTGACTGGCCCAGGGGCGACATACTCGAAAGGTTCATCCCTTACCAGGAGGTCGCCGGAAAAGATGTGCTGGAGATAGGCTGCGGCGCCGGCCTCGTCGCGAGCCACCTTGCCAGGAACGGAGCAAGGCTCGTTGCAGTCGATATAACCGCAAACGCCATCGGCATTACGCGCGAAAGGTTCAGGCTGGCTGGCCTTAAGGGCGCCCTTATGCAGATGGAAGGCGAGAGCCTTGCGCTAAAGGACAGCTCCTTCGATTTCGTGGTCTCGTGGGGAGTGATACACCATAGCGGAGATATGGCAGCCATCTTAAGGGAAATACACAGGGTGCTCAAGCCTGGAGGCAGGGCACATATCATGGTCTATAACAGAAGAAGCCTCAGATATCAGGTCTACTGCCGTTTCTGGCTCGGGGTCATAGGGATGAGGCTCGTCAACAATAATATCGATGAGATAGCTGGCAGCATTACCGATGGCTTCATTGCAAGGCACCTCACCAAAAGGGAGTTCAGGGAACTCGCATCCCCTTTCTCCAGGATAGACTTCAGCTTTTCAGACGAGTCCATTTCCACCTTCACCTATCTGGTCGGAAAATTTCACAAGCTCCTGAAGCCTTTTCCACGCCTCATGGCGGCCCTTGAGAGGGGGCTCGCGAGAAGATGGGGCTGGTACATGGAGGTAAATGCTACAAAATGAGGCCCTCGTGAGGATAGTCGTGTGGAATGAATGTTATATCTCGGGCGGAGCAGACTGGTCGCTCATTGACCTCGTCACTTCGTGGCCTGATGAGAAGGATGTTTTTGTAATATATGTAAATCGAACGCACGAGGGCCTTGACCTTATAAGGGCAAAGACAGCGGGCCGCGCCGAGGTGCGTACATTCACGAGCGTGGCCGAGTTTTTATCCGGCATCACGCGAGTTTTTCCGGACAGGCTTAAAAGACCCGCCAGGGCGCTCCTGTTCCCGGCGGCTATAGCCCTCTCCTTCATAAGATATTGGCCCCTCGTGAAAAGAAGGACCTGCGACGCGATAGTCTTCAACAACGGCGGCTTTCCGGGCGGGCTTTCGAACTATCTTGCCGCGGTCGCAGCTATGTTAAAGGGCATCGCCGGGAGAGTGATGATAATAAGGAACTACCCGCACCAGGAGAGCAGGTTTCTTTCAATGGCAAGAGGCTTGTGCAATTCGGGCGTAATAGGCACGGTCATTGCCGTCTCAGAGTCATTGAAAAGGTCACTTATCGATGAGGCTGGCATAGGCGCCGAAAGGGTGAAAAGGATATACAACGGAATATCTGTCGAGGGTAAAAATGGAGATAATGCGCACCCTGTCCTTGTCCGCAAAAACGGCCCGTGTGCAGGGATAATCGGCACTCTCGAAGAGAGAAAAGGGCACAGGGTCCTTTTCATGGCGTGGAGGGAAGTCCTCAAGACATTCCCCGAAGCAACGCTCTATGTGGTCGGGTCGAGCAAGAGCGGCGACAAGGGCGGACTCGTTGAATTCGCGCGCGCCCTCGGCATAGAGCGCGGGGTTGCGTGGCTCGAATTCGAGCGTAACATAGGCAAGGTCTACAGCGCACTCGATGTAGTTGCTCTCGCCTCCCGCGAATATGAAAGCTTCGGAAGGGTCGTGGTCGAGGCTTTTGCATTCAAAAGGCCTGTCGTGGCCTCAAGGGTCGGCGGCGTGCCTGAGCTCATCGAGGATGGAGTAGACGGTTTTTTATTTCAAAAGGATTGTCACGCCGAACTCGCAGTGATGATCGTCCGGCTTTTTGCATCAAAGGAGCTGCGCGAAAGCATGGCGGAAAGCGGCTTCCGAAAGTATAAGAGCCGCTTTACAGCAGCGTTAATGGCAAAGAATTACCATGAGATGCTCGCGATATATGGAAGCGCGAAAAGAGACAAGGCAGTGTGCCCTGATGGAGAAGAGGCTTTTTTATAACTGGGTCTTAAGACAGAACGGTTATCTCAAGTTCGCCGAGTTTACCCTTAAAAGGGCCGTGCACAAAATGAAAAGAGACCTTCTCAGGGAGACCTGCGTCTTCTATCCTCCGGAGATAAGGGCTGCCGCGCCCTTTTCGTTCAAACCGGAACGGCTCCGCTGGGCCTTCGGAAGTGCATCGAAACAGGAGAACTCAGCATCGGCACGCAAGCTGGACGGGTTTCATATCGACTGGCAGAGGGAGCACGACGACCCGGAAGAGACTGAAGCCTTGCACAGGTGGAACTGGCTCCTGGCGCTTCTGCCCGATAGAACGTCGAACGAAGGCGCAATCACGCGCTGGGTCGATCTGCAATTGATTGAATGGGTAAGGCTCTTTTCGCATGAAATAGAGCGAGAGGCCCGGCGAGCGTCTCTAATATGGGAGAGCTACACCGTTGGCGAACGGATTTCCAATTCGGTCCTTTTCTATTATTTTATGAAAAAAGAGCCGCCAAAGGCTGTGATGGAATCGTTGACGGAACAGGCCCGGTTCCTTGTGCAGAGGCTTGAGTACAATGGAATGCGCACCGGCAATCATATCTTGAACAATGCAAGGGCCGTCTATCTGGCGGGAGTCGCCTTCGACGCGCCTGCGTGGCGTCAGTTCGCGTCCCTCATAATGCGCCGCGAGCTGCCGGTACTCGTCACGGCGGATGGCTTCCTGCGTGAAGGCTCATCCCATTACCAGTTTCTTTTTACAAGATGGGTCCTTGAGGTCGCGTGGTTCGCGGAGCTCGCCGGCGATGGGGAGCTTATTGAAATGATTAGGCCTGCTGCCGGGCTCCTCATAAAACGATGCTCCTTCTTTTTGGTCAAGGGCGCCGATGGCAGCTGGGATTTCCCCAGGTTCGGTGATATCTCGCCTGACTTCAGGCCAGGGTGGCTTGTCGACCTCGTATGGTCAAAGCCTGCCGCGCGCTTTCTGGAGCCGCAGAGAGAGGCGCCGACATCAGGGAGTGATACCTGGGCAGGGCTTTTCGGCTTCGCGGAAGGCAATGGAACGGAGAACGGAAGAAAAGAAGACGCGATACAGGCGTTCCCAGGGAGCGGCTGGTACAGACTCGACGCAGCCGGGCATACACTCTTCTTCAGGCTCGATGAGTCCGGGCCGCCAATGCACGCCGGACACCATCATAATGACCTCTTTCATTTTTGCCTTTTTTATAACGGGGAACCTGTGCTGATTGACGCAGGCAGGCTCAACTACATGCTCTCGGACGCCCGGGGCAGCTATGGATTGCGGCCTGAGGCCCACAATGCCTTTACCATAGACGGCCTTGGCGCCGCGCCTTCCGGCTGGCATCTATACCCGCAGGCATACTCGCGGTTCAAAAACAGGGTCGAGATTGAAACGGACAGAGACGGCATATGGATTCTCCTGACCTCGAACGCGTTCAGCAGGATGGAGAGGCCCGTTGAGGCCAGAAGGACTTTTTTCATCTCCAGGACGCTCTTTCGAATAACAGACAGCTTCAGCGGGACCGGCGAGCATGAGATAAAGACCTTTTTTCACTGGGACAAGGCCCTGGCCCTTTCTCAGATAAAAAAAGGCGAATGGGACATTTCATCCGGGGCGGTAAGAGGCAGGTTCCGCGTAATCGATCCGCAATCATCGAGCATCAGGCATGAGCGCGGAGGCGAGGGCTTCTTCGGGTGGATGGCGGAGGGGTACGGCTCCGCTGTCAAGGCGGATTCGCTTGAGATATCCGCAAGGGCGGCAATGCCTTTTGAGGCCGTATACGAGATATCGTGGGAGGAGCGCGCCGGCCATGTGCGGTATTAACGGCATATTCAATTTCGATAAGAGGCCCGCGGAGCGGGGCGACCTCGAAAGGATGAACGGCAAGGTGATACACCGGGGCCCTGACGACGAGGGCTTTTATTTGAAGGGGCACGTGGGGCTCTCCATGCGGCGGCTCTCGGTTATCGATATAAAAGGCGGGCAGCAGCCCATGCTGAACGAGAACGGCGCCATAGCGGTCGTAATGAACGGCGAGATATTCAACTACCTCGAGCTCAGGGAGAGGCTCATCAAATCGGGCCACAGGTTTGCAAGCTCTTCGGATACCGAGGTGATAGCGCACCTCTACGAGGAGAAGGGAGAGCATTTCGTCGAAGAGATCAACGGCATGTTCGCCATAGCGCTTCATGACAGCCGCTCCGGCAAGCTCTTTCTCTTCAGGGACAGGGCAGGGATAAAGCCGCTCTTCTACGCGCAGCATAACGGCGCGTTTGTCTTCTCTTCTGACCTCCGTGCCATCAACTCGATAAGAGGCTCGACCGCAATAGACACTTACTCTTTCCTTTCTTACCTCGGCCTCTCGTACGTACCCTGCCCCAGGACTATCTTCAAGGGGATATCAAAGCTCGAGCCGGGCCACTATATGAAGATAGGCAGGGAAGGGGTCTCGGTAAGGCAGTACTGGGACGTAAGGGATTTTGAGACGCTCGTACTTTCCAGAGAGGAGGACTATTCTGAAATGGCGCTCGGGCTCCTCAGGGATTCCATAAGGCAGCAGATGCGAAGCGATGTGCCCGTGGGCGCGTTCCTCTCCGGCGGCCTGGACAGCTCCTTTATTGTAGGGGTCGCCGCAATGGAGGCAGCGCGGCCCATCAATACATTTTCAGCGGGCTTCGAGGGCGGGCTTAACGAGCTGCCGCTTGCGGGCCTTGTCTCAAGGAGATACGGGACAATCCATGAAGAGTCCGTCATCGCCGCAGGCGATGTCGCCGGACTCATACAAGAAGCTGTCAGGTGCATGGACGAGCCGATCTCGGACAATGCTGCCATACCAACGCTCGTCCTTTCAAAGAGGGCGGCGCTCAAGGGAATAAAGGTCGTGCTCAACGGCGCAGGGGGCGATGAGCTCTTCGGCGGCTACGGCCGTTACAGGCGCACGGGCGCGGCATACGGGATAACTCGACTCATGCCGAGGCGGTTCAGGAATTTCACGGCCGGCGCCCTGGGCAGTATTCCCTCTGACAGGCTCATCAGGGCCGCTGACGCCAGGCTCCATCACGGAGCTTCCGTGTCAGGGGTCAGCTATGCTCTGGCAGGAAAGCTCCTCAGGGATAAATGCCATTACGGCTCGATGATGAACGAGCTGCGGGGTTTTTACGAAGGCCCTGATGGCGGCAGGAGCGCATCGGGCGTCATGTACAATGATTTCAAGAAATATCTCCCGGGCGATCTGCTATCGCTCTTTGACAAGGTGACCATGGGGCTCTCCATAGAGGGCAGGGTCCCTTTTCTCGACCACAGGCTCATCGAGTTCTGTTTCAGCATGCCTGATAAGGTCAAATTCAGTGGCGGAAAGCTCAAGGGGCTGCTGAGAAAGATGATAGAGAATATAGTGCCGTCTGAATTGCTCGCGCAGCCCAAGGCCGGTTTCACGGGGCCGACCTGGAGCTGGGTCAAAGGGCCGCTCAAAGACGAGATAACGAGAGACCTTGTGCATGATCCGGCGCCGTTCTTAAAGGAGCACATCGATAGCCGCGAGGTGGCGCGGGCCATTGTCCGCATAGACGGCTGTCCTGGCCACGCCGAGACGCTCTATTCACTCTATGTCTTTAATATGTGGTGCCGCATGAATCAGGGGAGCCGGACCTGATGCCTCTCATATCGGTCGTCATACCCGCGTATAACGCGGCTCCTTACATACCGGCCACGCTTGAGAGCGCGCTCGCCCAGACCTTCGATGATTTCGAGGTGATCATATCCGACGACGGTTCGACTGACAGTACCATTGAAGCTGTCGGCGAGATTTGCGCGAGGTTTCCGAAAAGAAAGGTCAGGGTCCTCAAGAACCCTCATCTGGGCCCGGGCAACGCGAGAAACACCGGCATAGAGGCCGCGGAAGGGCAATGGATAGCATTTCTCGATGCCGACGACCTCTGGTTCCGGAACAAGCTTGCGGCCGCGGCGGAGATGATAGAAAAGGACACGGCAGACCTCTTCTGCCACAGCGAGATATGGATGGACTCCTTCGGGAAAAAGCGGCTCCAGCATCACAAGTCATTCGACAGACGCATTTCACCGTTCCTATCGCTTTACAGGCGGAACGCGCTCTCTACCTCGGCGGTAATCGTCAGAAAAGAACTTCTCCTGAAGGCAGGTCTCTTTGACGCATCGCTTCCGGCAGCCCAGGACTATGACCTATGGCTCCGTCTTGCGCTCATACCCGGCATCAGGTTCGACTACATAAAAGAGGCGCTGGGCATTTATGTGACAAGGCAGGGCAACATAAGCTCGAACGTAGAGAGGTGGCTCGGCTGCATGAAGAGAATAGGCAGGAAATATGAAAAGGAGCTTGGAGAAGAGGTGGCGTTCCCGGCTCTTGAGATGCTCAGGTTCGAGGGCAGGGCGTATGCAGGGGCGGGACTGAGGCTCCTGAAGAGAAAGGAGAGGGCGCGGGGCCTGCTCTTCCTGTCAATAGGCATGCTCAAGTGCCCGAGGCCCGTAATGGCATTCAGTCTCCTGAAGAAGGCATTCGCAGGGAGAGCAAGGATGCCCTGGGACCGGCATGCCGATTAACGCGTTCAACAGGCTTTACATGGGCAGCGCGGCCATACTCACCTATCACATGGTGGTGGACCGGGATACTTACGCCGAAGCGTTAAACCCGATAAGGCGCTCGATGGTCACGCTGGAGAGGTTCGAGGAGCAGATAAGGTTTTTGTCGAGGCGCTTCACGGTCATAAGCATGGATGAGCTTGGGGAGGCCGTAAAGGCTGGCGGGGCTGAAAGGTACGCGGTAGTGACGTTCGACGACGGCTACAGGTCGACCATGAATAACGCGCTGCCCGTTTTGAGAAAGCATAAAGTCCCGGCCGCCCTTTACCTGACAACGTCCTTTATTGATGAAAAAAGGCTCTGGTGGCTCGAGGCCCATGACTTGATAAGGAAGGAAACCGGAATATCGGCAAGAGGCAGTGATTTTCCCTGTTCTGCTGGAAACACGGAGCAGATGGAAGAGACCCTGAAAGGCATTATCATGTTCGGGAGCGCGTCGCGCGAAAATCAGGAGGCCGTGATCAGCGCGCTCAAAGACGCTGGCGCCCGCCCGTCAGCGGAAGCCATTACCTGGGATGACGCGAGGCTCCTGTCAGGAGAGCGGCTCGTCTCGATAGGCGCGCATACCCATAGACATCTTATCCTCTCGGGGCTCTCTGAGAGCGAGGCAAGGGCTGATGTCTCTCATTCGAAAAGGCGGCTCGAAGAGGAGCTTGGCAAGCCGATCAGGCACTTTGCATACCCGTTCGGCGGCGCGGCGCACGCGGGAAAAAGGGAGTTCCGCATCGCGGCGGAAGGCTTTGAGACCGCGGTTACCATGAGGAGGGCCGGAGTCCATGCAGAGCATCTTTTCCAGATGCACGCATTGCCGCGATACCCTGTGATGCAGAGGGACACGCCGCTCCTGCTCGGCGCAAGGCTCTCCGGCCTTGAGGCATTCATCAAGCACAGGGGAAGGCGCGTAGTGATCTGAATGAAGACCTTCATACCCGCTGGCCCTGTGCCTGACATAAGGGACGTATTGAGGGTAACGCTCGGAAGACCGGCAGTCCATCATGCCTGGGCAGATACTGACACGGCTTTCTACAAGTCCGGCAGGCTGGCATTGAGAGAGGGAATAAAGAAGGCGCTCTCGGAAAAGGGCGGCGGCAATACGGTCTGGCTGCCTGATTATTTCTGCGATGATGCCGTGGCGCCGCTGAGGCGCGAAAAGGTCAACATTGTTTTCTACCCGATCGGAAAAGACCTCTGCCCTGATTGGGACAGGCTCGGGCAATTAGCCGGAAGGAACCGCCCTGATGTCCTGGTCCTTGTCCATTATTTTGGATTTCCTTCGACTCTCGACGAAGCGAAGAGATTTTCAGCGGCCTGCGGCGCATCCATTATAGAGGACGCGGCTCATGTGCTCACGCCGGCTGCGGGCATAGGGGAAGGGAATATCACGATCTACAGCCCGCGAAAGCTCCTGCCAATACCCGGAGGCGGGGTTCTCGCATCACCCGGGAGGGCAATGGAGAGCGGGACCGCAAAAAGGTCCCCGGCATTTTTAACATGGGCAGCGAAAAATATCATCAAGACGGTTATGTTCAGGATGGGCATTGGTTGGAAAGGAGCGGCCCCGTACGACAGGCCCAACGGATGTGAATGGGAGAAGGACAGCGCTTCAGGAGAGTACGAGAGGGCGGTTAGAGCCATGTCAGTCAATTTGGAAAGCATTATGGAAAGGCGCAGGGCAAATTTCGAGCATCTCTTCTCTGAACTTCGCGAATCGGGGGAGGAGAGCATACCCTTTCGGAATCTGAATAAAGATATCTGCCCATACGCCTTTCCGATATTTGTCCGCGACAGGGAGCGGACCCTTGTAAGACTCTATGCCTCGGGAATACCTGCGCGGAGCTGGCCTGATCTGCCTGAAGAGGTGCTTGGCAATAAGAGCGTTCATAATGGCGCGCACTGGTTGAAGGGTCGTCTTGTCCTGCTGCCGGTTCACCAGAGCCTTAATGCCGGGCACATGGAATATATAGCGAAGTCCTTCAAAAAGTCGCTGAGGGGCGGGGGCAGGCGATGACTCTCATTTTAATCGAGGCGCTCACATTTGTGGCCATTTCGTCGTTCCTCTACGAAGCCGTCGTCATAAATAGAAGAGGCGGCGCATTGGCGCTCAAGTCTGCCGCCGCGTCTTTGAGCCCCTCTATTCAAAAGCTCCTGTACGCGGCATTCCTGTTCAGTCTCGTCAGCATCCAGCTGACCTCGTGGACATTCTATGCCACAGGCAAGTACCTGCCATACTACAATATCCTGATAATCCTCTATTACGCGGTCATCCTCGTGCTATGCGGCGTGGCCTACAGGTTCGTCTCATACGACCTCAGGATACTCCTGCTCATGTTCTATCTCCTTGCGGTGCCGTCTGCGCTTTCCGGTTATGGGATTACGGAGATCCTCATCGGCCTCAAGTACACCCTGATACCGTTCCTCCTCTATTTCTTCTTCAGGACGGCGCTCGACACAATGGAGGAGGTCCGCGTCTTTCTGAGGCTCATAGTCTTCGCGGGCGCGCTAACGGCTCTGTATGTGATATTCGAGCTGGCCAACAGGTTTACGGGCATCTGGCCAGGCTTCTGGCTCGCGGCAGAGGGCTTTATTGAGGCCGAGAGACCCGCCTACGTCAATTACATAAGGGATTTCATATACCTCAAGTCATTCCTCGTAAGGCCGCTCGGCATCTTCCTGGACATATATTCGCAGGGCTTCCTCATAATGGCGGCCCTCCTCATTACCATCATCATGGGCAGGGCGGTCATAAGCGAAAGAGCGATATTCCTCCTGCAGCCCATTTTCATACTCGGGATACTACTTTCAACGGTCAAGAGCTACATCGTCATACTTGTCCTCTCGCTCATGGGTCTGCTCCTGTTCAATTCCTGGAAGTTAAAGGACAGCGGCATGCGCAAAAGGCTTATCTCCTCGGCCTTATTCCTTTCGGCAACCGTTTTGCTTACGCTCGCCTATTTCTACAAGGTGCTCCTCCATATGTTCGGCAGGCTCTTGAACCTGACCACAGCCGGTTCAGCGACCCACGAGATAATATTCGACGAAATGCTGTTCTTTTTTACGAAAAAGCTCCCTTATCTTCTCAGCCACAGGCCGCTCAACGCCATATTCGGCTTCGGTTACGGCACAGAGCTGTCGCTCGCCGGCGAGGCGCATTTTTTCGGAAGGCAGGTCGCCGTAATGGGCATCATCGGGTTCGCGCTCTATTGGTCGATAATCGCAAGGTCCTGCCGCGAGGGCCTGAGGGCCGCCGTAAGGCAACACGTCGGCGATCTGGAGAGAAGGCTCTTTCTCTTCGGTGCGCTCATGTGCATGGTCCTTGCCGCGACACTCTTCCATTACTCGCCCCTGAACGTGTGCAACAACTTTGTCGCCGCCTTCATGCTCTATATAGGCGAGCTGGCATACGGCCATAACAGGGGCCTTTATCTATCGGCTGGCGGCCGCCCATGACAGACGTCCGTATCGAGAGTTTCGAAAGGAGCGGTTCACTCCGAAAGGAGTGGGAAGGGCTTCTGTGCTCGGCAGAGGAGAAGCATCCCTTCTCGACCCTCGAATGGCTCGGGACATGGGCTGATTCGTGCGGCGGGAAAAAGGATAATTTTGTAATAACCGCAAGAGATGGCGCTGGAAGCCTCATCGGCGCGCTGCCGGTCTCAAAGGGACAAACGGGCATGCTTGACTTAAGGACTGACATGGTATCGTCAACCGGGGCAGGGCTCGCCGATTACATGCCGGTACTTCTCAGAAATGGATTTGAGCGGACGGCGATAAAGGCTTTGATAAAGAGGGCAGCTGAGCTTTCCGGCGGCAGCCTGCTGGTGCTCTCGGACATCCCTCATGGCAGCGCAGGGCTGATCATCGAGGAAGAGGTCAGGAGTTCAGGCTGGAAATACGGAAAAAAAATAGCGTGCTGCCCGGTCCTGAGGATGAAAGGAAAGGATTACAAGGCTATTCAAGAGTCCTGGACAAAGGGCAACAGGTCTGACGTCAGGCGCCAGATAAAGAGGCTCAACGGCCTCGGAGAGCTTGGCCTCGAGGTCTTCGGGACAAGGCAGGAAAGGGCGCGTCATTACGGGCCCTTTCTTGAGATGCACGAGAGGAGGTGGCGTGCTTCCGGATTTTATGACCCGATGAGCAAGGGCAATAGAAAACTTTACTATTCAGGGCTCATAGAAAGGCTCGGCAACAGCCTGCATTTTTCAGCCCTGTGCCTCGACGGGAGACCGGTCTCGTACCACATGGGCTTTTTGTACAACGGCAGGTTCTACTACTATAAGCCTGCCTATGACATCGAATATGAGAATTATTCTCCGGGCAAGGTGCATATAGCCTGTCTCCTTGAGAGAGGCTGCGCCGAGGGCTGGAGCGCGTTTGATTTCCTGAGGGGCGAAGAAGCCTACAAGTTTAACTGGACGCAGGAGAAGGAATACACGGCCACATTTGTCATTTCAACCAGCTCTGCTGGGCTCAGGTTCTGGTGGCATACAGGCGGAAAGGAGAAGGCGTATTCCCTTTTAGGCGGGAGCTACAGGAAGATGCGCCTTCTCGCAGGCAGATGAGTATCGTGAAGATGATATTTGCCCCGCTCACTATCGCGTTCTGTCTGGCGCTTGCCTCCAATATCCTGCTCCTTCGGCAATGGAAGAGGCTTTCGCAATCGACGCGTCTGGCCTGTGCCATGGCCTGTTTCGGGATGATTCTGCTGCTCGCGGCAAGCCTCCCGGCAACCGCGGACGCGCTGTACATGACCCTTTTTCGAAAGATTGCGCCATCCCCGGCAGAGGAGATACAAAGTGCCGAGGCCGTTGTGGTCTTGAGAGGGGACTACCCTTCAAGGATAATGAAGGCAGTAGAGGTATTTAAAAGCTCAAAGGCCCCGTATTTGGTCCTCTCCGGTTATGCCGGGCCTGGCAGGCCTTATACGCCGGAGAACGATATATGGCAGGCTTTCGCCATAGCCGCTGGCGTGCCGGCCTCATCGATAATCGTTGAGGACAGGTCCATGAACACATTCGAGCACCCGGCAGAGGTGTTGAAGAGGAAGGGCTTCGATAGAGATACCAGGCTCTGCATCGTGACCTCTGCCTGGCACATGCCGAGGGCGCACGCGCAGTTCAAAAAATATTTTAGCCGCGTGACAGCGGTCCCTGACGCGGGGCCTGTCGGCGAACTTGGCATGGCGTCTTTTCTGCCGCAGGCCGACGCGCTCTACAGGAGCACGCTGATGATGCAGGAGCACACAGGTTCGATATGGTACTGGTTCAGGAATGAATTGCGCTGATTATATCCTCTGCACTGCCGCTAAAGACGAGGCTGCGAGCATCGCCAGCCTTATTGAAGATGTTGTAGCGCAAAAGCAAAGGCCCGGCCTCTGGGTCATCGTGGACGACTCCAGCACGGACGGCACGAGCGCTATTGTCGAGCGATACGCGAGCCGTTACAGTTGGATAAGGCTCGTCCGATACGGCGGAGAGCGGGATAAAAGCCTGCTCATGCACATCTCAAAGGTCAAATCCCTTGCAGCGGGGTCAGCCTTGGGAATGGCGGCCGCTGAAGGCATTGCCTGGTCATGCATAGGTATTCTCGATGCGGACATGAGCATCGATAAGGACTTCTATGCACTGATGCTCTCGAGGCTTGATGAGGATGCCTCAATCGGGCTCATCGGCGCGGGCATACTTAGCCGAACGGATAAGGGGCCTGTCCTTGAGGCCGCGAGGCCAGATCTGCCCGGCTCCGCGACCATGCTCTGCAGAGGGACATGCTTCGAGCAGATAGGCGGCGTGCCCGATGATATGTACCCTGAGGACGCCATAATGCTTGCCAGGGCCAAGCTCGCTGGCTGGAAGACTGAGAGGAGTACGGCAATAACGGCTGTCCAGGCCCGGGGCACCGGCTCAAAGTACGGCGAGGCAAGGGGGTATGCCCTGAGGGGTGAGAGGATATATTATCTGAGGTATCCATTGGCATATCTTATGATCAGGGCTGCGTATTTAACCCTGAAAAAAGGCCCTCATATTGCCATGGCCTTCCTCTTTGGCTATGCGCGCTGCTGGATAAGAGGCGCCAAGAGGCTTGAAGACAGGGAGCTCATCGAATATTTTTCCGGGCAGCGGTTCAGGGAGGTGATTTCCTATAACCTGGACCCAATGCTTGAAAAGATCCGCTTCAGGCGGCCCTGAGATATTTCCTGAAATGTGCTATACTGTGAGTACCCTTTCATCCTGGAACCCCCGGCTTATTCATCATGATATTCCCATCCAAAGCGCCGTATACCTCTTCGAATTGGAATTGAAAATCGATTCAGGCTTTTTGCGGTCCGAATGCCTAAAATGTCCATAAGCTCACGCGTCCTTAAAAAAGGGTTCAAGGCCTTCACAGCAAGTATGGGTGGGCGCTTTTCCTATGACAGGTCAGCGCAAGAGGTCTTCCATGACGACCTCAGGAAGGCGGCTGAATGGATAGATACCTTCCCCCTCTCTCCTGATTTCAGGGGAAAGAGAGTATTGGAGGTCGGGTGCGGCTATGGCGCCTTATGCGTAAGGGCCTTGCAGGGCGGCGCTGCTGAAGTCCTTGGCGTAGAGATCGACGAGGGCGCGGCAGAGGCCGCAAAAAAAATGGTGGACCGGCAATTTCCTGAACTGGTCTCAAGGGCGAGCTTCGCCGCGTACTCGGAGTTGAACGGAATAGATAAGAGGTTCGACGTCATCCTTTCGCAGAACGCCTTCGAGCATTACAGGGAGCCTGAAGAGGTGCTCGAAAATATGGTTGCCATACTCAAGCCCGGCGGCTGCATATACGCGGGCTTCGGCCCGCTGTGGAACTCGCCGTACGGCTCGCACCTGGGCTGGGTAAACCCGCTCCCCTGGGCGCAGCTCTGGGCAGGCGACCTGCTCTTGAAAGAGCATAACCGCCTGAGGCCCCATGACCCGAAGGCCGATTGGTCGAGCCTGTGCCTGAACCGCGCTTGCCTCAAGAGATACGAGGACATGCTCAAGGGCCTCAAGGGTTGCGAGATTATAGCCCTGAAGCATAACCCGACCATAAAAAGGCGCGCGCCCCTTGTATATTACTGTCTGGAGCCGCTCCGAAGTGTTGCTGTTTTAAAGGAATATCTGACCGCGTCGCTTTTTGTGACAATACGGAAAGGCACAGATGCGGGAGGGGCGCGCCTTTCATGAAGATAGCCCTTGTCTGCGCGAACGGCGGACACCTGACGGAGATGATGGAATTGAAAGAGGTCTATGCCGGGCACGAGCACTTCTGGGTGACTTACCAGGGGACAGACAGCCAGGCCCTTGGCAGGACATATTTTTACAGGGACCACAAATCGCTTTTTCTGAAGATGGCGGTGCAGCTCCTTACCGCATGGTATATCGTTATCAGGGAGAGGCCGGGCCTTGTCATAACGACAGGCGGGGCGATAGCCGTGCCAATCTCCATCTACTGCCGGGTCCTGGGCATACACGTGATCTACATGGACTGCGGGACCAGGGTATTTGAAAGATCGGGGACAGGGCGGTTCATGGTGCATCTGGCGGACGTCTTTCTCACTCAGTGGCCGGGCATGATGCAGAAGTACGGAAAGAACGCGAGGTATTGGGGAGGGTTGTTCTGAAAACCCATAGCGTGCGCATTCCCCGCAGAAAAGCTGCGGGGTCAAGCGAGCGAATATAAATGACATTTTCCTTAGGTTTCGAAGCCCCCCGCGGCTTGCCGCGGAAAGCTTCAATGGGACCGGAGAGATGAAGATAGCGCTTGTTTGCGCGAACGGCGGACATCTGACCCAGATGATGGAGTTGAGTGACGTATATGAGAGGCACGAACACTTCTGGGTCACCTACCGCGGCACGGACAGCCTCTCACTCGGGCGCGTATATTTTTACAGGGACCACAGGTCGATATTGCTCAAGATGACAATACAATTCCTGACAGCCTGGTTGATCCTATTAAAGGAGAGGCCGGGGCTGGTGATCTCTACCGGAGGAGCGATAGCCGTGCCAATCTCCGTCTACTGCAGGCTCATGGGGATCCACATCATCTATATCGATTCAGGCACAAAGGTCTATGAGAAATCAGGGACAGGAAAGTTCATGGTGCACATAGCAGACCTCTTCCTTACGCAATGGCCTCAAATGCGCCTCAAATACGGCAAAAAGGCAAAATACTGGGGAGGGCTGCTTTGATATTCGTGGTGCTCGGGACCTCGCCGTTCAGCTTCGAGCGGCTTGTGACGCTTGCGGATTACTACGCTCAGAAGACCGGCGAGGAGGTCTTCATCCAGACCGGGAATACGAAGACGACGCCCAAACACTGCGCATGGAAGGACTTCATGAAAAAAGAGGAGTACCTTGAGAAGCTAGTCCAGGCGGATATGGTGCTGGCCCACGCAGGGACGGGCATCACGATCGATTCGTTCAAGCACGGCAAGAGGCTGGTCTTTGTGCCCAGGCTCTCAAGGCTCAAGGAGCACACCGATGATCACCAGAGCGAGCTTGCGAGGTGCCTTGAAGAGCAGGGCAGGGCAAGGGTAATACGCGAGGATACCGGCGGCGACGAGGCGGTCGCGCTCATACAGTCGGCCAAAAAGGAAGAGTTTACGGCAATCGCAAGCTCGGCAAAGCACATGCTCATAAGGAAGCTATCCGAATACATCTCCGCGCTTGAGTGCGCCAGACGATAAAAGTTTTGCATTAAGAACACTCATCCCGGCTCCGCATCCATCCCATCAAGAGAATCACCCCGGCCTGCAAAAAGAAGCAAGGAGAAAAAATGCTGCCGAATTTCGTGGTCGTTGGCGCGCCCAAGGCAGGCACAACGTCATTATACAACTACCTCAAGGGCCATCCGGATATATTCCTGCCGCACAGGAAGGAGATCCTCTTCTTCGACTCGTCATTCCACAAGGGGCTCCCCTGGTATGAAAAATACTTCAAGCACTACAGGGGCGAGAAGGCAGTCGGCGACATCAGCCCCACCTACATGGGCAACCCCTTTGTGCCAAAGCGCATGCGAAGGACCATACCTGAGGCCAGGATGATATTCATTTTGAGGGACCCTGTTGAAAGGGCCTGGTCCCATTATTGGGACCTGGTGGGCTGGGGGACAAAAGCTTCTTTCAAGGAGACTCTAAGGGCTCCTGGCATGTACAAGCGGGGACACGGCTATATAGAGTTCGACATACTCGACTTCGGCCTC
>Ga0209751_10002917_pt1 | contig 16810 bp, 14 predicted proteins | sample RifCSP13_1_FD_184019 | JGI IMG/M metagenome (GOLD analysis project Ga0209751, IMG submission 184019) | Soil microbial communities from Rifle, Colorado - Rifle CSP2_sed 13_1 (SPAdes) (version 2) | ecosystem: Environmental > Terrestrial > Deep subsurface > Rock core/Sediment | place: Rifle... | reverse complement strand
TGCGATTTTTGAACGGCTGTAATACCTATTTTTCTTTGGCATTTCGGAAGCTTACCACATTTCTCAATGTAGTTTGCTTCCTAAGACCCTTAGAAAAGGGGGATGAAAATGGAAAATGCTTTTATTCCCTCTCCCCTGGGGGAGAGGATGAAGGTGAGGGGGGCTTTCAAATCTCTCTTCAAACAAAATATATGAAGCGCACAGGGGCGGGATGAAACGGCACAGGTTGATATTAGTCGACGACGAGAAGGACATGAGGGAGTTCCTCGAGATCATGCTCAGGAAGGAAGGGTATGACGCACGGGGGATCGAATCGGCGCAGCTTGCGATCGATGAGATAAAAGAGCATGGCGCGGACCTCGTCATATCCGATGTCAGGATGCCGGGCATGGGCGGGCTTGAGTTCCTGAAAGCGCTGCGCGCTCTCGACCCGACGGCCCTCGTCATAATGATAACGGCTTATGCGTCCGTCGAGACGGCCATAGATGCGATGAAGGCCGGGGCCTACGATTATTTCATAAAGCCCTTCAATATAGACGAGGTAAAGCTTACCATAAAGAAGGCGCTTGAGCTTAAAAGGCTCGAAAGGGAGAACAGGCTTCTGAAAGACGAGCTGAAGGCCCGGCTCGGATTCTCCAATATAGTCGGCACAAGCCAGAGGATGGCGGAGGTCTATTCGCTTATAATGAGCGTTGCCAGGACCAGGACCAATGTTTTCATAACCGGCGAGAGCGGCACCGGAAAAGAGCTTATCGCGAGGGCCATACACAACGAGAGCGACCGGAAAGAGGGGCCCTTCGTGGCAGTGAACTGCGGGGCAATACCCGAGAACCTCATCGAGAGCGAGCTCTTCGGCCATGTCAAAGGCGCATTTACCGGCGCCGTAGCCGCGAGGGAGGGCCTTGCCGAGCAGGCCGACGGCGGAACGCTCTTTCTCGATGAGATTACGGAGCTTCCCTTGCACCTGCAGGTAAAGCTCCTGCGTTTCATCCAGGAGAGGAGCTACAGAAGGGTGGGCGGCGCGGGTGACATCACCGTGGACGTAAGGCTTGTCGCTGCTTCAAACAGGGATCTCGAGACCGAAGTCCGGGAGGACAGGTTCAGGGAGGACCTCTTCTACAGGTTGAACGTCATACGCATCCAGACGCCTCCGTTGAGAGAGCGCAAGGAAGACATACCGCACCTCGTAAGGCACTTTATCGACAAATTCAACAGGGTCCTTGGCAAGGCAGTGAGCAAGCCGACGGAAGACGCATTCTCCGCGCTCATGGACTATGACTATCCAGGCAACGTGAGGGAGCTTGAGAATATCATAGAGAGGGCGGTAACGCTCGCTGAAGGTCCGGAGGCAGGCATTGAGCAGCTTCCCGCGCATGTCAGGGCAAATGCCGGACAAAGCGGGTCCGCTGCGGCGGCTGAAGGCAGGGAGCCCCTGAGCGTGCCTGTAGGCGGCATGGACCTTGAGAAGACTGTCGAGGACTTCGAGAAGGCGATAATCACGGACGCATTGAAAAAATCCGGAGGCGTCAAGAAGAAGGCCGCCGAGCTCTTAGGGCTCTCCTTCAGGTCTATGAGATACAAGCTCGGCAAGTACGGGATATCAGAGGATTGAGGTGATTCAAAAAGCGTTATTTTTCCTCTTTTCCTGTCCGTGTTGAACCTTCCCTTATGTCATTAAAGGCCCCGGTTTTTTTTATCGACTTCTCCAAGGCATTAGCGAGGTTCCTTTGGGCCTCCGGATAACCGGGCCGTAATCTCAATGCCTCTTTGAATTCTGCTATGGCTTCATCATTCCTGCCCATGAGAAAATACGCGAACCCGAGGCTGTTGCGGCCGTCTTCATAATCAGGCTTCAGGCTAAGGGACTTTCTTATATGGACTATCGCCCTGTCAGGCCGGTTGAGCAAAAGGTAAGTAACTCCTATATTATTCAGGAGGATATAATTTTGCGGTTCAATTTTTATTGCTACCGAGTATTCTTCCATCGCTTCGTTCAGCAGCCCTGATTCCCTGTACGCAAGTCCCAGGTTTATACGGGCCCGGGCCTTGTTCGGGCTCTTTTCGACTACGTCCTTCCATAACCCGACTTTGTCTACCCACAGGTCATTACGCAAGTAGGTGGCCATTCCCAGCGCGGCAACCGCAAGCAACAATAGGAGCGCCGGTAGTTTGGCGTTTGCATTGAGCTTGGCGGCAGCATGGAAAATCAATGAAGTAAACCCGACGGCTAAGCCGATCGACGGCAGATAGAGCCTGTGTTCGAATATCACGTCCTTGATCGGGATTATGGACGATTCTATCGAGATAGTGATAAAAAACCAGATAACGCCGAAAGAGGCGAGGGCCCAGGGGCCGTATCCGCTTTTGCGGGCGCGGAAGAAGACAAACAGGGCAGAGGTGAAAACAGCAAGCAGGAATAAGAATGAGGCGAGCACGGCAGGTTCGAAAAACGATTTTGAAACCTGCCAGTCATAATCAAGGTTCTGGTTTATGGGCAAGATGGCCAGTTTCAGATAAGTGACGATTACCTTGAACTGTGTCACAAGATAATCGTGTCTGGAAAGCATCGTGAGGTCCCCGATCTGCACGCTTCTCAAGTGCCCGCTTGCATCCCCGCTTGTATCGGGCACAAAGAGCATGAACGGGATAATGAAAAGAGTGAGGATAAAAGGCAAAAGGTGCCGCCTGCCTCTTGCGTGATTGCTGAAAAAAGCCATATCAAAGAGGATTATGAGGAAAGGCAATGTGAAGCTTATCTCCTTTGTCATCTGGGCTGCTGCGGCGAAAAGAACGGATATGATATAGCTTGCGTTTGCGACGCCTTTATCAGAACATCGCCAGCGTATGAAAAGAATTAATGAGAGGAGATAAAAGAGCGCCGCGAGAGACGTGAACCGCTGGGTTATGTAGGTGACGGCCTCTGTCTGTACCGGGTGCGCGGCAAAAATAAGGGCTGAGAAGAACGCGATCAGCGAGGGCTGGCCCCCTGTCCAGGACGCCTTTAACAACGGGGTCCTGAAGGCATGGAGTATCAGCATATAGACGAGGACGGCGTTCGCGGCGTGAATGGCAATATTGACCAGATGATATCCCGCCGCTTCAAAGCCGTTCACATGAAAGTTGATCGCGAATGAAAGATAGCTGAAAAATCTCGTCCCAAGCGGAGGCCAGAAGTTTGCCAGGTCCCTGATCGCCGGGTTTCTGATTATGTTCGAGTAGTCGTCGAAATCGAATGGAGCGTTTATCGCATTAGAATAGAGTAAAAAAGTCAGCAGGATAATGAGTGGGACGTGAAGCTTTGTGGCCTCGTGCTGCCCTGTTCGCATCGATACAGCTTAGCATGACATGGCTATTACTTCAATATGTGCATCAGCGGGGGCATATCAACAGTGATCCCTGAGAGATTGATAGTGTCTGACAGGATGTTGAAAAAGTCCATCCATGGCTTTTTCAACAACGGCTTGTCCGAAGTGAATTCGGCCAAGCCTCACAAATTGCTCGACTTTCAAGTCTCGCAATTATGTCTTTCCATCCCTGGATTGCTTGGCAGATTGTTTTTTCAACAACCTGCTAACTCTCCGCCAAAAGAACCCGAAATGACAGAAATCGTCACCCGCACTGACAAAAATTGTTACTTTTCTGGCCCCTTTTTTCGCCGTGTAATTAGTAACTATCTGATTTTTAAGCTTTTAGGTGTTTGGCACGCCCGTTGCATTTTACTTAGGGCAAGTACATTGACTATAAAGTTTTAAGCCGTATATCCGAAAAGAAAGAAATTAAACACTCAGGGGAGCCTGAAAGGAGGAAACACAATGCTGCAGAAATTCGCTAAGAAGATCAAAAGAGAGGAAGGCTTCACACTGGTCGAGCTGCTGATAGTCGTCGCTATCATAGCGATACTGGCCGCAATAGCTATCCCGCAGTTCTCAGCCTATAGAAAGAGGGGCTATGCCGCATCATTAAACTCTGACGCCAAGAACGTCTATACCGCGGCAATGGCATATCTCTCGGATAACCCGGTAGCGACCTCAAACTGCGCTACGGCCTCCACCGTCCCTGGCTACCAGGCTACAACCGGAGTTACCTGCGCCGGAACCATGGATTCCGCTGCCGGTACTTTCACCTTGACCGGGACTACGGCATGGGGCGTAACGACCTCCTCGATCGACTATCTTGGCGCGCTTACAAAGTCCGCTCCGAACTAATTAGGGCTTTGTCGGGAAACATGAACGATAGAGGGACCTCCGGGTCCCTCTATTTATTTGAACCCTGCGAGGGATGCAGAAGATGAACAGGCAGTCAAACATATATGCCAGATGGTCAGGCCCCGCCCTGTGCGCCTTTGTTGCCTTTCTGGTCTATCTGCCGGCCCTGCAGAACGGTTTCGTGAACTGGGATGACGGGCTCTATATTACGGACAACCCCCAATTGCGGGCGTTGGACCTGGCGTTTATCAAATGGGCGTTCACCACAAATGCCGCCGCCAACTGGCACCCCCTCACATGGATCTCATATTCAATAGAGTACGCCTTTTTCGGCAGGGAGCCTTTCGTCTATCACCTGACCAACGTATTGCTGCACTCGGCCAATACGGGCCTCGTCTATATTCTCTCTAAAAAGCTCGCTGATGCCGCCGGCATCGATGGACGCAAAAGCATCATATTGGCTGCAACGGCAGCCCTGCTTTTCGGGGTCCACCCGGTCCACGTCGAGTCTGTCGCGTGGATAGCCGAGAGAAAGGATGTCCTGTACGGCCTTTTCATCCTTTCATGCCTGATATTCTATTTAAAGTACTGCGGGTCAGGGCTTGCCAGGAACAAGTCATTTTACGCTCTCTCGATAATCTCTTTTATTTTAGCGCTGATGAGCAAACCAATGGCGCTCACGCTGCCTCTGGTCCTTCTTGTCCTCGATTATTATCCGCTCAAAAGGATAAACGGACTCAAACATGACATAACCGCGGTCCTGACTGAAAAGGTCCCCTTTTTCGTTTTGAGCGCCATTTCCGCGGCAACGACGCTGATGGCTCAGGACGACGGCGGCGCAATGGTCTCGCTCGATGCCGTCCCCTTGCATTTGCGCGTCCTCGTGGCCCTGAAGAGCTATATCTTCTATTTGTGGAAGCTCGTCCTCCCGACCGGCCTTGCGCCTTTTTATCCCTATCCGCGAGTTGAGGAAATCAATGGGTTTGAGTATATTGCCGCCGCGCTTGTCTTCGCCGCCGTCTCGGCGGCATGCCTTTTCCTGAGGCGGCAGAAGCTCCTGGCCGCTGTATGGGTCTATTTCGTTGTGACTCTTCTTCCGGTAATAGGCATCGTCCAGGTTGGAACCCAGTCGGCCGCGGACAGGTACCTGTACCTGCCCAGCCTGGGTTTCTTTATACTTGCCGGGGCTGCGATGAGCTCGGTTTACGCTTTTTCAGCGGAACGTGGGAGATCAGCGTCAGCTAAAACGGCAGTCGGCGTCTTTGCCGCGCTTGTGCTCGCGCTCCTTTCAGTCCAGACAATAAAGCAGGAGCGCGTATGGCGGGATTCGGCCGCGCTCTGGACTCATGAGATAAACCTGTATCCGGCGCTCCCGAAGGGATACCTGTACAGGGCCAGCGGGTTCCATGCGGCAGGGGACTATCCGGCGGCGATAAGTGATTTGAAGGCCGCCATCTCGCTCAACCCGTCGTTCGCCATGGCCTATAACGAGCTCGGCATAATCTACGGCAAGATGGGCAGGTTCGATGAATCCATCGCGGAGTTCGGGATGGCGATAAAGCTCGATCCGGATAACTCGAGCGCGTATAACAACAGGGGTTTCACGCATTACAGGGCCGGCGATTACAGCAGGGCGCTCGGTGATTTCGAAAAAGCCGTACAGTACAACCCGCGAAACGGCGGGGCCTATTATAACATGGGCGTGGCCTACGCGAAGATAATGGATAATGCCAACGCGGATGTAAACTTTAAAAAGGCAAAGGATCTGGGAGTGAGGAATGATTCTGGCGCGATTGATTAAAAGGAGAAATACCATGAAGCCACTGGAGCGTGGATTCACGCTTGTCGAGCTCCTGATCGTCGTAGCTATAATTGCGATACTGGCGGCAATAGCCGTCCCTCAATTTCAGGCCTACATACAGAGATCCGTGAGGATGGGCATGATATCAGACGCCAAGAACGCGGTCATAATGGAAGAGAACTACAGGACGGAAAACCAGACATACGTGGCAGTAGCTGCGATAACGGGGCCGGCTACCTATGCCATCGGTCTTGACTCCGTGAGCATAAGCAAAGGGAATACTCTCTCGGTAGCCGCGGGGGGGACCGGGATCGCGGTTTCGTTCATATTGACCGTATCTGGCGCGAACGCCGGCCCCGGCAAATCCCCTCTGACATGGACCAACACCGGAGGCTGCGCCTGGGCTGACGGAAGCGCCTGCTGAGAAAAATAAACCCCTCTTTTGGTAATCCCCCTCTGTCCCCCTTTAGAAAAGGGGGAAGTTAAAAAGAAACCCCTCTTTTCTAAAGAGGGGCAGGGGAGATTATTTTTCAATTTTGTCAGCTTATCTCGCACAGGCTCTTTACCTTGAACCCGCCGGGTATCTCCTTTATGTCGACAGAGGTGTGGCCGAACTGCTGGAACCTGTTGGTCTTGACCTTTATGTCGCAGGGGTTGCACCGGCCGTAGACGTCGCAGATACGGTAGATGTCCTCGAGCTCGAATGCAGGGTCGGTGATGTTGCCCACAGGCTCTCTGCCCTCGTAGAGGTCGCTGTGGCACTTATAGACACCGCCGCCGCCGCCCATGATAAGCTCCGTGGTCTTGCACAGGACCTTCTCCTCGAATTTACGGTCGCAGGCGCCTTCATACTTGAAGGTGCCGTACATCTTCCCGTCGCACTCGCCCAGGAACTCCTTGAACCGGAAATCTATGCCGATCTTCGCGCACTTCTCCTGCGCTTCCCTTACTATCCTGTCCTGAGAGGGGTGGAGCACTCCCCAGATGCCTATAGAGAAGCCGGCGTCCTGCATCCTCAGTACCTTTTTTACAAGGGGGTCAAGCTCCATCTGCTCCGGGTGGTAGCTTACCCTTATCGAAGCGTAGGGGGCGTTCCGCTTAAGCCGCTTGGGGTCGACCTCTTTTATGAACCTCTCGATGTCGAACTGGAGGTTGGTGAGTATGTCGATGTGAAGCTCGGGCTTCAGGTTGTTTAGTATGTAGATGAAGTCCTTATGCAGGCTCGGCTCGCCTCCCTGGAGCGTAAGCGGCAGGTCGTCCCTCGATATTATCCTGTTCAGGCCCCGGACCCATTCCTCGCCCGTGAGGTGTTTCTTCTCAAAGCCGTTCTTGCCGAAGTGGTTTATGCAGTAGCTGCACTTCAGGTTGCACGCGAGCGTCAGGAAGGCGGCGACATAATTGTAATGCTCCGGTATCTTTATGGGCTTCAAGTCCATATTCCTACTCCGACAGAAATTTTTCTACGTTCTTCAAGACTGTAGCGGGGCTTATCTCGTACATGCACGGCCTGTCCCTTACGCAGCTGGTCGACATGCAGGGCAGGCAGTCGTATTCCTTCTCCGGCAGGAGCTTCACGCCGTTCTTCACGTAGACCTCGGTTGAAAGCGTAGGCCCGAAGAGGGCGATTATCCTCTTGTCCAGGGCATGGGCTATGTGCAGGCCCAGGCTGTCGTTGGTGACAATCAGCCTGCAGGAGTTTATCCACTCGATATACTCCTCGATGGACTTCAATCCCTGCTGCCACGATATGGCGTATTTCGAGCCGATAAGCTTTTCGAGCTCCTTCCAGTACTCGAGCGGCCAGGCCTTTACGGGCCACTTGTCGCCGACGTTGAAGTTGAAACCGATGTCGAAGACCTCTTTGGACGAGGGCTTGTATCCGATTATCGGTATCTCGCCCTTCCACTTGCTGCCTACCATCTCGAAGAGGAAGTCCTCCCAGTACTTCTTGTTTGAGAGCTTCTCCTTCTCGTTCATGCAGAGCTCAAGCACATGCTGCGAACCGTCGTACGCCTTTGCCTCTCCGTCCTCAGGATCGAACCTGAAGCCGAACCTCCTCCACGCGGTAAGGGAGTCGGCAAAGGCGCAGATACCGGCGACCTTCTCCAGGTTTATTATGGTGTCGAACCGCTCCGCCTTAAGCTGCAGGACCGATGTAAGGTCGTACGGTATTATCCTCTCTATATAAGGGTTGCCCTTCAGGAGCGCGATGGCCTTCTCGTCGACCAGCCACGTTATGGCCGCGTCCTTGAAGTTCGGAAGGAGCACCGTGCTCCTCAAGACGTCTCCCAGGCTGGTCTTGCGGCTTATTTCGCCCACGAGAGTCTCGGAGTAGCCGAGCTTTATTATGAGGACCTTCTCTTTAGCCATACTTTGCGTCAAGCCTCCCTTGTCATCCGTACTGCTTCCTGGTAGAGATCAGCGGGCCTCAAGCCCTTTTTAGCCAGCAGGCGCCTCCTTATGAAGTACTCGGTGAAGGAGTGCGCCCTGACGAACGGGGCCCTGTTTACCGCCAGATTGACGGCATCCAGCATGCAGTGGAATATGCAGCCGAGCCACAGACTCAAAAGCAGCCCCGAATCCGTCCATAATGCGATCAACAACAGCGGCCCAAGGAACTCGGCCGTGTGAAAAAGCTCTATGTTGAGGAACTCGGGCCTGTGCAACTTTTTGTAAAGCCAGTCGTGATAGGCGAACATGCTCCGTACGCTGAAATCGGTTAAGCGGTTGTTCCAAAGAAAATCAAGGTAATGGTCAATGTCTATGAATATCGAGGCCAGCCAGAAGGCCAGGCTGCCTGTCCCCAGGAGCGGGTACAGGACAGCGGCCCCTACCGTGCCTGTTATTACATGGTCCCGTAGTTTCATTCAGACTCTTTTATCAGCATTCAGAAAAACTCAGTTTAAGGCTGCTCAAAAAGCTCCATATGCAAGGCGTCGAGGCGCGAGGAACGAGTCGTACTCTTCATGTACGTCGCAGTGACTCGCTTTGAGGACAACGCAGCAGATGGACTTTTTCAGCAGCCTGCTCAGACCTTGCGCAGCTCATCTTTGGTGAACATCTCTTCGGTGTGTTTGAATTTCTCAAGCACGAAGCTTTCGTATATGCCACGGAGTGTGTTCAGGAACGAGAACTTCATCGGGTATATCCGCGTCTTCACGAGGTATGCCTTGACGAAATAATAGAGCAGGAAATAGAGGCCGCCGAGCGGCAGGCGTATGAGCCCGTTTATGACCAGGTTACGGAGCGACGGCTTCCATACGCAGACGGTCGCAAGGAGCGAGAGGTTCCGCTGCAGCTTCTTCTCCTCGTCCGTAAAGCAGGTGAGCGGTGAGTTGGCCTGGTAGCTCATGTGCAGCGCATCGAAGTCGCCGTTGAAATCTCCGCGCGATATGGCGTACTCGGCAAGCTCGGTCTTTGGATACGGGAAAAAGAGCGGGAATTCGCCGAAGGTGACGCGGCAGCGGATATTGAGGTCGAGCGACTCTATGTCTTCCTTAAGGGAAGTGCCGGGTATCGCGAATATGGTGTTGGAGAAGGTCGGGACGCCGTGCTTGTGGCAGAGGTCAAAGGCTTCCGTCATTGTCTCCTTTGTCATGTTCCTCTTCAGGACCTCGTTCCTTATCCTGTCGTTGCCGCTCTCTATGGACATGCTCATGGAGGCGAGCCCGGCCTTCTTGAGCTTCAGAAGAATGGGCTCGGTGAGGAGGTTTGCCCTCATGAGGCAGTGGAAGGGCACGCCGATCTCCAACGGGTATCTCTCGGAGAACTCGTCGAGCCATTCGTCATCCTTCAGGACGAATATGTCGTCGTAGAACTTTATGAACTGGGTCTCGTATCTGGATTTAAGGTCCTTGAGCTCGGCGATGACCCTGCCGACGCTCATCCTTGAATGCAGAGGCCCCTTGCCCTTATAGAGCATGTTGTACTTGTGGTTGAAGCAGTAGGTGCACTTATAGGGGCAGCCGCGCGAGACCATGAAGCTCCGCATCGGGAACCTGCACAGGCGGGTGGCTGAATATACAAGCTCCCTGTCGAGGAACGGCAGGTCGTCCAGCGACCGCCTCCTCTCGCGTATGACCGGCATCTTTCCGTCGGTGAAGTTCTTCCTTGTGACTATGTTGGGGATCGCGTCGAGGGGCGTCTTGTCCTTTAGCGCCGTAAGAAGCTCGGGCCACGCATCGTCGCCTTCGCCTATGCAGAGCGCGTCAATATCGTATTTCACGATGATGTCGGGGAAGAATGTCGCGTGCGGCCCGCCCATCACCGTGAAGATTCCCTTGTCCAGCTTCTTTACGAGGTTGTTTGCCGCGAGATAGTACTTGTGCTCTCCGGTCTTTGCGCTGAACGCGACTATGTCGGGCTTCTCGCGCAGCACATCCTCTTTCAGCTTCCCGTTCGCCATTACGGAAAGGGCGGTCGCGTGCCCCTTCTCCCTGGCGAGCGCGGAGAGGAGCATGATGCCCATCGGGTCGATGTATTCGACGTCTTTTATGACAAAAAGTATCTTCATCCGATAATTGCCATTCTGCTGCGCGTTTTTTTTAATCTCCTCTCCCCAGGGGGAGAGGAATAAGGTGAGGGGGGCTTTCAATCCCGTATCCCCCTCATCCCAGCCTTCTCCCCGGCGGGGAGAAGGAGAAAAAACATTGGATCGAGCACTCGGCGGCTTTCGGCTTCATCAGCCTGATGCTTTCGCCTGCACCCTGACCGGCCTTGAGCAATAGGCCGACCGTTCCTTTACGCGCACATCCCAGAAAAGTGTGAGAATCGCCTTTACGACGCTTACGATGTTCTTGAACGCGAATGCCTTTGTCCTGCCGGACTGCCTCTGGGCTATATCAATCCCTACCTCGATATAGCTCGCGCCTGAGCAAAGGAGCCTCACCAGTATCGCCGCCATGTACGCGAAGCCCCATGTCTTCAAGGGCACTTTCTTCAAAAGCGAGCTCTTTATGAGACAGGTGCCGTTGTAATACTTCAGGCTCAGGCCGAAGAGCGTATTTATGAGCGCGACAAAGGCCCTTGAGATGATCCGTCTCGATAGCGGCCTCACCTCGGGGTTGGCCGTATAGGGGATGATGACGTCGGCCTCTCCGGCGCGGCAGAGGACCCGCCTTATGGCCTCGGCAGGTATCTCGTTGTCGCCGGGGACCATGATTATATAGTCCTTTCTGGCCTGCCTTACGCCCTCGGAGAAGTTGTATCCGAAGCCCATGTTCCTGGCATTGTGTATGACCCTGACGCCCTTTTCATTTGCCTTTATCTCTTCGGCTATCTTGCCGGTCTCGTCAGCGCTGAAATCATTGAAGATAAGTATCTCGCAGGAGCTGAAGGCGTCTGACGAGGCGAGGGCGTCTTTGATGCTTGTCAGAGTGCCCCGGATATTCCCGGCCTCGTTATAGCACGGGACTATGATCGAGACGCTAGGCTTGAGCCTTGCCATAGGACGAGACCTTCCTCACCGCTTCGATTATTTCGTTCTTTCCGGGGTAGTACGCCTTCTCCAGCACAGGGCTTGCCGGTGTCGGAGCCTCCGGCAGGTTTACCCTTACGGCAGGTGCTTTAAGGAGAAGCCCTGCCTCAGCCACCCTGGCTATGACCTCTGCTCCAACCCCGGCGTCCTTCCAGCCCGTGTCAGCCACGATAAGCCTGCCGGTCTTCTCGACGGACTCTGCTATCGTTTCAGTATCGAGGGGCTTCAAGGTACGGAGGTCTATTACCTCGCAGTTTATGCCTTCGGCCTCCAGCGCCTCTGCTGCCTGTATCGATTCGTGCACCATGTGAGATATGGCGACTATGGTCGCGTCCGCGCCGGTCCTTCTCACGATGGCCTTGCCGAGCGGCACGGTGTACATCTCTTTGGGGACATAGCCAACGTGTTCATAGAGCCACCTGTGCTCTATCATTACGACGGGGTTTCCGTCCTTTACCGCCGATATGAGCATGCCCTTTGCGTCAAAGGGCGTGGCAGGCATAATGACCTTGAGTCCCGGTATGTTCATGAACATGGCCTGAAGGCTCTGGGAGTGCTGGGCCGCGGAGCCCCAGCCGCGGCCGATGATGCTGCGGATGACGATGGGGACAGAGACGCTGCCGCCGAACATATAGCGCCACTTTGCGGCATGGTTCATTATCTGGTCAATGGATAAGGGGAGGAAATCCACCCTCATGTGGACGAGTATGGGCTTCATGCCCGCGGCGGCGGCGCCGACTGCGATGCCGGTGATGCCGTTCTCGGAAAGGGGGCTGTCCATTACCCGCTTGGCGCCGAACTCCTCTTGCAGGCCCTTCGTGGTGCCGAAGACGCCGCCCGCGTCGTCGACGCCTTCGCCAATGACGAAGACCGACGGGTCGGATGAGAGGAGCTGGGCGGTCGCCTCGCGGAGAGCATCTTTATAGGCGATGCCGCGGAGGTCCGGGTTGTCTTTCAGGGCCTTGTCAAACTCCGCCCTGTTGCTGTATATCTTAGTCCACGGCATCCTTTACGCCTCGACGTAAACGTCTTTCAAAAGTTCTATTGTATCGGGGTAGGGGCTCTTCTTCGCGAAGTCCACCGCCTCGTCCAGCTCTGCCTTAATCTTCGCTTCCATGCCATCCATCTCGGCCTTATCCATGATATTGCCGGACGAGAGCGCTTCTTTAAATCTCTTTACCGGGCACTTTTCTTTCCATTCGCGGAGCTCGTCTTCGGGCCTGCACCCTTTTGTCCAGTCCTCTTCAGGGCCGACGTGCCCCTTCCATCTGTAGGTCTTTGCCTCGATCAGCGAAGGCCCTCTACCGCTCCGTGCCTTTGCCACGGCGTCGCCGGCAGCCCTGTAGACCTCAAGCACGTCGTTGCCGTCTATGCATATCCCGTGCGCGTCAAAGGCCGCGGCAGTGCCGGATATCTTGCATACCGCCTGCCTTGCCTCCTGGCGCGAGTTCGTGGCGTAGAAGTTGTTCTCGCAGACGAAGACGACAGGGAGCTTCTTCAATGCGGCGAAGTTGAACGATTCGTAAAACGCACCCTCCTCAAAAGCCCCGTCGCCGAAGAATATGACCGTGACCCTGTTCTCTCCCTTGAGATTGGAGGCCAGCGCAGCGCCCACGCCCATGGGGATGCCGCCGCCCACAATGGCCGAGGTGCCGAGTATCCCGTTGGGGATGTCTATGAGGTGCATGGAGCCGCCCTTGCCCCTGCTGCAGCCGGTTATTTTGCCGTAGAACTCGGCGAAAAGGGGCTTCATGTCAGAGCCCTTGGCAAGGCAGTGGCCGTGGCCCCTGTGGTTCGAGAAGACGTAGTCCTCTTTTTTGAGGTGGATGCATACGCCCGCGGCTATGGCCTCCTGGCCGATGCACAGGTGCACCGGGCACTTCATCTCCTGCTCCGGATAGAGGTCGACTATGCGTTCCTCGAAGAGCCTTATCCTGAGCATCTGGAAATAGAGCTCGCCAAGCTCTTTTTTGGTTATTCTGCCCTGGCAGATTTTAAGGGATTCGTCGTTCATGGTTTAGATGAAGTTCACGTGGGGCGAGGGGTGCTTGAGCTCCCAGAGATAGCGGTTGACCTCGTCCATCCTGCAGTTCTGGCGGCACGCTGTCGTATCGAGCTCCTTGTCAACGAACTCCATGACCTTTTTACGCCGCTCGCTCTCCCATATCTCCTTGAAGGCGCTTTCGTTTATGTTGCCGATGAGGAATCTCTCGTCGCCGAGGAAGGCGCTGCATGCCCATACGCCGCCGCCCGCGTCTATATAAGACCAGAAGGGCAGGGCAAGGCACTTTTCGTACCTTTTTTTACCTTCTTCGAGCTTTTTCATGGCGTTCATCCTGAATACCACGTTGAACCTCTTGTCGCAGAGCTTCCTCAACTCGTCGTTCAGGTAATAGAAGTCCGCGTACTTGAACTCCTCGTACTCGTGCGTTACGCTCTTCAGGTGCTGGGAGTAGGACTTGATGACAAGGTAGTCGGCGCCGATATCCTTTGCCAGCTTGGCAAGCAGGAGGGCCTCTCCGACGTTCTCAGGAAGGAGTATCATCTGCATGCCGATGGTCGAGGAGAGCTTGTTGGCCTCCCTGAACCTCACGGCCTCCTTGATGTTCTCAACGACCTTTGGGAAGTCCTCTTCCTTTGTCCTGTGTATCTTCGCGTATGTGCCGGGAGTGCCGGCGTTTATGCTTATCTTTATCCAGGTTATCGAGGCAAGGGCCGCCTCGATGAGTTTCTTGGTAAAGAGGACCCCGTTGGAAGTAATGGCGACGTCAATCCCTGAGGCCTTGGTGTGGTTTATGATGTTTGAAATGTCCTTGTGGAGAAAGGGCTCGCCTTCACCGGCGTACATTATTGACTTTAGCCCCAGCGCGCCCATCTCGGTCAGGCGGGTCTTGAGGATTGCAGGGTCGAGATAGCGGGGCTGGTACTCCATGTAATCGAGGCCGCAGTAGGTGCACCTGTGATTGCAGGCGCCTATGGGCGAGACCTCTATATAGATGGGGTATATGTTCTCCCCCGATAGCCAGTCATTGACCCGGTCCACATGGTAAATGAGCTTGTGGCTATCTATCCGAAACTCGTCCATAACCGTATCTGCGCCTTCCGGGATACTGAATTAATATAAAAGATATCACAGGTAAACAGCCTAAAACAACAGAAAATCTGACTGTAACCCTGAGTTGAAGGGCGTTTTTTGCGGTCAGCCGGCTTTCCTGTAAACCTTTGACTCACAAGCGCTTATGATATAATCGATTGAGTCAATAAAAACCTGTATTTAACGTGAGAGAACGGATGCCGGACCAAAAGGGAAGACACCCTGAGCTCGATTCAAGGCCGGAGGATATGGACATAGACCCTGTCTGCGGCATGACCGTCAAAAAGGCCCAGGCAAAGGGGACTGCAGAGTACGAGGGCGGGACCTTTTATTTCTGCAGCCCGGGGTGCAAGCGCAAGTTTGAGCAGGGCCCGGCCCAGTTCCTCGAAAAGGTTCAAGAGCCGATGGAGGCTGGAATAAAGTCAGCTCCAGCCAGGGGGGCCAGGGTAAAGACCGTTGTGCTCCCCATAACCGGCATGAGTTGCGCCTCCTGCGCCGAGAGGATAGAAAAGGGGCTTACCGGCCTGAGCGGCATTGTGACGGCGAGCGTAAACTTCGCCGCTGAAAACATAACCGCCTCCTACGACCCGGATAAGGTCCATCTCAATGCTTTCGTTCAGACGATAAAAGAACTCGGCTACGGCGCGGGCGTGGAGAGCGTTTCCATCCCTGTGCAGGGCATGAGCTGCGCCTCGTGCGTGAAAAAGATAACCGACGCGCTGAACAGGGTTAACGGGGTAGTCAACGCCTCGGTCAACTTCGCTACTGAAAGGGCGGGCGTCAACTATCTCCCGACCGAAACGACAATAGGCGACATCGTAAAGGCCATAAGAGACGCCGGGTACCGGGCGGAGCTTCCTCAAAAGGACGAAGACCTCCTCGATAGAGAGAGCCGGATAAAGAAGGCTGAGTTGGCCAGGCTCAGGGCCATGTTCCTCTTTGCCGCGATCCTGTCCATACCCCTAATGCTCGGCTCCATGACGCATATCTTTCACTGGATACCGTCTTTTCTGGGCAACCATCTCTTCCAGCTGCTTTTCGCCACCCCCGTGCAGTTCATAAGCGGGGCCCGGTTTTATAAAGGCGCATGGGCTGCCGCCAGACACGGGTACGCGGACATGAACACCCTTATAGCGGTCGGCACCTCTGCCGCGTACTTCTTCAGCGCGGCAGTGGCGCTCTTCCCCGGCTTTTTCGCCTCAAGGGGCCTTGCCGGGGATGTCTATTTCGAGACAGCCGCGATCATCATAGCCTTGATACTTTTTGGCAGGCTGCTTGAGCTGCGTGCGCGCTCTCAGACAGGAGATGCGATAAAAAAGCTGATCGGCCTTCAGGCAAAGACGGCAAGGGTAATGCGGCAGGGCGCTGAACGGGACATACCGGTAAACGACGTATTGAAGGGCGACATCGTGGTCGTGCGGCCCGGCGAGAAGATACCCGTCGACGGTGTGGTGACCGACGGCTATTCGTCAATTGATGAGTCGATGATAAGCGGCGAGAGCCTGCCTGTGGAGAAGAAGGCAGGAGACGAGGTCATAGGCGCGACCATGAACAAGACCGGCTCATTCAGGTTCAGGGCGACAAGGGTCGGCAAGGAGACAACGCTCGCGCAGATAGTGAAGCTCGTACAGGAGGCGCAGGGCAGCAAGCCGCCCATCGCCCGGATGGTCGACGTCATAGCGGGCTACTTTGTCCCCGCGGTCATCGTAGCCGCGGTAATAACCTTCTTTGTATGGTTCTTTTTCGGCCCTGAGCCGGCCTTCAGCTTCGCACTGTTGAACTTCATAGCGGTCCTCATCATCGCCTGCCCGTGCGCGATGGGCCTTGCCACGCCTACTTCAATAATGGTCGGCACAGGCAAAGGCGCCGAGAACGGCATCCTCATAAGGGGAGGGGAGTCTCTCGAGACAGCGCACAAGATAAACGCAATAGTGCTCGATAAGACCGGCACCCTTACAAAAGGTGAGCCTTCTGTAAGGGACATCGTGCCGCTGTCATACTCTGAAGAAGAGCTTATATCTTACGCGGCGTCCGCTGAGAAGGGCTCCGAGCACCCGCTTGGAGAGGCATTGGTAAAGAAGTCTGCTGAGATGGGAGTGACGCTATTCAGCCCCGAGGGGTTCGAGGCAATACCCGGCAAGGGCGTCCTGGCCCGCGTAAACGGCAAAGAGGTCCTTATCGGGAACGATAAGCTCATGGCTGAAAGGAAGGTAGAGATAGCCGATGGCATAAAG
>Ga0209751_10002916_pt1 | contig 16812 bp, 16 predicted proteins | sample RifCSP13_1_FD_184019 | JGI IMG/M metagenome (GOLD analysis project Ga0209751, IMG submission 184019) | Soil microbial communities from Rifle, Colorado - Rifle CSP2_sed 13_1 (SPAdes) (version 2) | ecosystem: Environmental > Terrestrial > Deep subsurface > Rock core/Sediment | place: Rifle... | reverse complement strand
TCGGTTCGGTCCGGAACGTGCAAAAGATCATTCGCAAAGGCCTGGAGCTTTTGGGGGTGGAAGCTCCTCTGAGGATGGCCGCCCGCGCCGAACCGACGCCGGGGAGCATTTAGCTGGAGGCCGGAAGTTCCTCGAGGAGCCGATAGAAAGGGTCCATAGGATGAGGCGAAATTCATGGTGTCGGTGGTGAACGAGATGACGAATCATCGCAGAGGCAAAGGGCAGGGTTCTTACTACTTGAGTCGCGTTCAACTGATCATCTTGGCAGTGGGATTTACCGCCACCTCTCTCGTGGTCTTTTTTCTCGGCGTATTCATCGGGCAGGGGATCGAAGAGAGGAAGCTGATGGAAAAGGAAGAACCCGTGGTGAAGATCCCTGTGGAACCTTTGCTCAAGGGATCCGGTCAGGCTCCCGCCGCTAAGGAGGAGATCACATTTTACGATACGCTTTCCAAGGGCGCCGAAGGCGGGGGACCGGCGCGCGGGGGGGTTAAGCAGAAGGTAAAACCGATTGAGGAAAGCACCAGGCAGGCGGCGGTCGAGGCGAAGGCTCCGGCGCGCGAAAAGGCGGTTGCACAGGTTGCGGAAAAAGCGGTTCAAAAACCGGCAAATGGCGTCTGGACGGTCCAGCTCAATGCTTTCCCCCAAGAACGGGACGCCGACCGCTTGGCCAAGAGGCTTAAGGACAAAGGTTACGATGCCTATGTGGCCTCGACGGACATCAAGGGAAAGACCTGGTATCGCGTGCGCGTGGGCCATTTCGCCACGCGGGAAGAAGCCAGAGCGCTCCAGGAAGAGCTCAGGGTAAAAGAAAAGTTTACTAAATCCATGACCGTGAGTCGTTAGTGTCTTAGGAGGTTGGAAGCATGGATATCAAGGAAGCCATCGGCAAACTGGTCAACCGGACGGATTTGACGGAGGGCGAAACCGAAGACGTAATGAACCAAATCATGTCCGGCGACGCGACCGTTTCGCAAGTGGCAGCCTTTCTTACAGCCCTGCGGATGAAGGGGGAGACCGTCCAGGAGATCACGGGGGCCGCGCGGGTCATGAGGGAAAAAGTGCACCGCGTCAGGGCCAAAGCCGATCTTGTGCTCGATATTGTTGGAACAGGAGGGGATCAGAAAGGAACCATCAACATCTCAACGGCATCGGCGTTTGTTGTGGCGGGCGCGGGGATCACCGTGGCCAAGCATGGAAACCGCTCAGTCTCCAGCCAGTCGGGGAGCGCCGATGTGCTGGCCGCTTTGGGAGTCAAGATTGATGCTTCTAAAGAGAGGGTCGAGGAGTGCTTGGAGAAAATCGGCATCGGTTTTCTCTTTGCGCCGCTCCTGCACGAGGCGATGAAGTATGCCGTCCAGCCGCGCCGCGAGATAGGCATCCGCACGATCTTTAATCTCCTGGGTCCCCTGACCAATCCTGCGGGAGCGACCCATCAGCTCACCGGTCTCTATGACGGGGGGCTCACCGAGCCGATTGCTCACGTGCTCAAGAATCTGGGTACGGCCAGGGCCATGATTGTGCACGGGCTTGAAGGGATGGACGAGGTCTCGCTTTGCGGGCCGACCCGGGTCTCGGAGCTTCGCGATGGGAAGATCAAGACCTACACCGTCTCCCCCGAAGAGTTCGGGCTTAAGCCATGCCGGTTGGAGGATCTCCACGGCGGCACTCCGGAGCAGTGCGCGGCACTTTTGCGCGGTGTCCTCGGCGGTGAAAAAGGGCCCAAGCGGGATGTGGTGCTGCTCAACAGCGGCGCCGCGCTTTATGTAAGCGGCAAGGCACAGTCCATCGAGGCGGGCATGCGGCTTGCGGGAGAGTCGATCGATTCCGGAAAGGCGCAGGGCAAACTCGATCAGCTAGTGCAGATGACGAACGCCAACTAATACCAGTTTTCAGTTTTGAATTTTGAGTTTTTAGTTTTGGCCGGAAAGCTCAAAACTGAGAACTAAGAACTCAAAACTTGAACAAAGATATGTTTTTAGATTCGATTGCGGAGCATATCCGCGAGGTGGTGGAGCTTAGAAAGCGGCAGCTTCCTCTGGCCCTGCTGTGTGACCGCCCGCTTTTCCATCAACCTCGCAGGGGATTTGCCGAGAGGCTTAAGGGAGGCACGCTCCGCATCATCGCCGAGGTCAAGCGGGCCTCGCCTTCTCAAGGGCTCATTCGGGCGCAGTTCGATCCAGTCGCGATTGCCAGGGACTTTGCCGCCAATGGGGCGAGCGCGCTTTCCGTCTTAACCGAAGAACGCTATTTTCACGGCAGTCTGCAGCATCTAGAGCGGGTTCGCAGTGAAGTTTCACTTCCCCTGGTGCGCAAGGACTTCGTTCTGGACGGATATCAAATCGCGGAGTCGAAGAGCTTCGGCGCCGATGCGGTGCTTTTGATCGGCGCGCTGCTCAACGGTGGCCAGCTCCGGGAGCTCAAAGAACAGGCGTTTTTACTCGCCCTCGACGCCTTGGTCGAGGTCCATACCGAAGAGGATCTCGAGAGGGCGCTTGCGGCCGGCGCCGATTTGATCGGGATCAATAACCGGGACTTGAAGACCTTCGAGGTCAAGCTCGAAACTGCCGAGCGGTTGGCACCAAAGGTGCCTCCGGGCATTACGGTGGTTTGCGAGAGCGGCATCGATAGCCCAGAACAGATCAAGCGCTTCGAGAAACTAGGGGTTCATGTCTTTTTGGTGGGCGAGGCGCTCATGCGCGCGCCCGATCCGGGTGCGAAGCTGAGGGAGCTGCTAGGGAATAGCGAATAGCAAATGGCGAATGGCGAAAAGTAAATGCTAATAGCGAATGGGTAAATAGATTTGAAATCCGATATTCGCTATTCGCAATCCGCTATTTACGAAAATGGTGAAGGTTAAAGTTTGCGGCATAACCAATCTCGAAGATGCCCTGAAGGCCGTGGATTACGGGGCAGATGCCTTGGGATTTAATTTTTATCCGCCGAGCCCGCGCTCTATCAAGCCGGAAAAAGCCCGGGCGATCCTAAGAGAAGTCCCCCAGGAGATTTGTAACATTGCGCTCTTCGTCAACGAACCGAAAGAGAGAGTGGAAGAGGTGTTGGGCTGCGGCCTTCTTCCCGACGGCAGGCAGGCCTTTCGGGGTCTACAATTTCACGGGGACGAAAGCCCCGACTATTGCCGGGGCTGGGGGCTAAAAGTCATCAAGGCTTTTCGGATCAAGGATCAGGTCTCCGTGGCCCGCCTTCGGGGCTTTCCCGCAGACTTCTATCTCGTGGATGCCTGGGTCCCGGGGTACGGCGGCTCAGGCTCTTCTTTTCCCTGGAGCTGGCTCACCGGATTGAGCACGGAAAAGTTGATTCTCGCGGGTGGGTTAGACGCCGGGAACGTTGAGGAGGCGATACGGCTCCTGCGGCCCTACGGGGTGGACGTCTGCACCGGGGTCGAGGCAAAGCCGGGCATCAAGGATCATGCGAAACTCAAGGAATTCATCCGCGCTGCCAAGAGTGCCTGATAAACTGGGTCATTTCGGCGTCTATGGAGGCCGGTACGTCTCCGAGACGCTCATGCCGGCCCTGATCGAGCTGGAGAAGGCCTACGTCGAGGCTCGCCGGGACCCCAGCTTCCGCCGTGAGTTCCACCGTCATCTGCGCGAGTATGCGGGTAGACAAACGCCGCTCTATTTTGCCGAAAGCCTTACGGCCAGGTTGAGAGGGGCGCGGATCTACCTCAAGCGGGAAGACCTCTGTCATACCGGCGCTCACAAGATCAACAACACCATCGGCCAGGCCTTGCTGGCGTTAAAGATGGGCAAGCGGCGGGTCATCGCAGAAACCGGCGCAGGCCAGCATGGTGTAGCCACGGCCACGGTCGCCGCAAAGTTCGGGATGGAGTGTGAGATCTTCATGGGCAAGGAGGATGTCGAGCGGCAGTCCTTGAATGTTTTTCGGATGAAGCTGCTCGGCGCCAAAGTGAGGGTGGTGGAATCCGGCAGCCAGACGCTAAAAGACGCGATGAATGAAGCGCTTAGAGATTGGGTGACCTATGTCCGCCATACCTATTATCTCATCGGCTCCGTGGCCGGACCCCACCCGTATCCCATGATCGTGCGCGACTTCCAATCCGTCATCGGGCAGGAGGCACGCCGGCAAATTCTCGCCCGAGAGGGGCGGCTTCCCGACTACCTGATCGCCTGCGTAGGAGGAGGGAGCAACTCTATGGGGCTCTTCTACCCGTTTCTCGGCGACCGGAAGGTGAAGATGGTGGGCGTAGAGGCCGGTGGGTTGGGGCTAAAGAGCGGCCGCCATGCAGCCTCCATCCTCGCGGGAAAAGTGGGCGTGCTTCACGGCAGCAAGAGCTATCTCCTCCAAGATCGCTTAGGACAGATCCGCCATACCCATTCGATCGCCGCCGGTCTCGATTATCCGGGTGTCGGACCCGAGCTGAGTTATCTGCGCGATCAGGGCAGGATTCGATTCGCCTCAGCCACCGATCGGGAAGCCGTGGAGGCCCTGAAACGGCTCGCCGAAGTCGAGGGGATCATATCGGCGTTGGAGAGCGCCCACGCCCTGGCCGAGGCGATGCGGCTCGCCCCCCGCTTGGCGAAAAACCGCTTGATCATCGTCAACCTCTCCGGCAGAGGTGACAAGGACATGAACGTGGTGGCTGAATACCTGAAGGCAAGTGACGAATGGCAAATAGTGAATAGCGAATAGCAAATAGCGAATAGCAAGACGACCGAGCTATTCACCATTCACCTTTCGCTATTCGCAATGTAAATGAGCCGCATCGACGAAAAATTCTCCTTCCTGGGCGGCCGCGGCGAGACCGCCCTGATCCCTTTTGTGACCGCTGGCGACCCGGATCTCGGCGCCACTCTCCGTATCCTTGGCGCCTTGCAACGCTCGGGCGCGGACCTGATCGAACTGGGCGTGCCGTTTTCCGACCCGATGGCCGATGGGCCGACGATTCAGCGCGCCTCAGAGCGCGCCCTGAGAAGCGGTACGACTCTACCGCAGATTCTGGAAATGGTTCGCCAATTTCGCCGCGATTCAGATATCCCGCTCATCCTTTTTGGTTACTACAACCCTTTTTTTCGTTACGGGCTTAAGCGCTTCGCGCGCGAGGTCGAGGCTGCGGGCATCGATGGGATCCTGTGTGTGGACCTCCCTCCGGAGGAAAGCGGTGAGCTGAAGCGCTGGACCGACGCTCATGGGTTGGATACGATTTTTCTCTTGGCGCCGACGAGCGATGCTCAGCGCATCAGACTGGTCACGGAGCAGGGGCAGGGATTTGTCTATTATGTCTCGGTCACGGGGGTGACGGGGGCGCGCAAGCACTTCGAGGATCATCTGCGAGCCCAGGTGGACCGAGTGAGGCGGGTTACGCGGCTTCCGGTGGGCGTCGGATTTGGCGTGTCGACGCCAGAGCAAGCGGCTTGGATCGCCTCTTTTGCCGATGCCGTGGTGGTGGGGAGCGCGCTGGTGCAGGTTATCGAAAAGGCCCCGGGGTGGCGCAAGAAGGCAGAGGGGGCGGGAGCGTTTGTAGCGCGGCTCAAGCGCGCAATGAAGCGAGTTTCAAAGAAGGCGGGAGGCGACCCTTCGACAAGCTCGGGGTCGGCCTGAGCTGAGTCGAAGGCCGAGAGGCTTGAGTAAAACTGTTGCCTGCTAGTGCCTGCTGCCTAATCTGATGGCATCTTACTCAGACACGTTGAATTACATCTTCAATCTGCGCGGCGGGGAGATTGACTTGAGACTCCATCGCGTGGAGCAAGCCCTCTCCCTCTTTGGCCATCCGGAGCGACGCTACCCTGCCTTTCATATTGCCGGGACGAATGGAAAGGGGTCGACGGCGGCGATGCTGCAGCGCATCCTTTCAGCTCAGGGCTATCGCGCGGCCCTTTACACCTCGCCCCACATCGCCTCCTTCACCGAGCGGATCCGGATCGGAGACCGGGAAATCTCGCCCGAGCAGGTGGTGGAGCTCGCCGAGCTGGTCCGGGACCGATCGGCCATTGCGGGGATCGGGTTGACCTTTTTCGAGTTCGTGACCGTGGTGGCCTTCCTTTACTTTGCCTGGAGCGGGGTCGATGTGGCTGTGGTTGAAGTGGGACTCGGAGGGAGATTGGATGCCACCAATGTCTTATTTCCCGAGGTCGCAGTCATCACGACCGTCTCTATGGACCACGAGGCCTATCTCGGTTCGGATGTCCTATCCATCGCCCGTGAGAAGGGCGGGATCATCAAGGAAGGGGTGCCCGTGGTGGGGGGAGCGTTCCTCCCCCAGGTTGAAAACGTTCTCAGGGAGATAGCCGCGGCCAAGCGAGCGACACCTTTCTTCTTGGGGCGGGACTTCTCCGTTGACCTAAAAGACTCGGATCGTTTCGACTATAGCGGGCTTGAGTGGAAGCTTGCGGACCTTTCCCTGGCGCTCCGGGGCAGGTATCAGCGGGGAAATGCAGCGATTGCTTTGGGCGCGTTAGAGGTGGCCCGCGTAGCCTTTCCGGTGAGCGAGACGGCCATCCGCGAAGGGCTCGAGACGGTCATTTGGCCCGGTCGCCTTGAGGTGATTTCCAACCATCCCACCGTAATCCTGGACGGGGCACATAACGGCGAAGGTGTTCGGGCGCTGGTAAGCGAGATCCGCCATTTTCAGGGGGAGAAGAAGGTCAGGCTCCTCTTTGCTTCGATGGGAGACAAAGACTGGCCTTTCATGCTAAAAGAGCTGTCGGGTGTGGCGAGCGAGGTGGTTTTGACGCGCGTGGCGATGGAGCGGTGCGCGGACCCGCACCGGGTTGCGGAGACGCTTCCGCAAGAGATGCCGGTCAGGATCATCGAGAAACCGGTGGAAGCCGCCGAGTATCTGTTCGGCAGCGCCGTGATGAGCGAGACTATTCTTGTGGCTGGCTCGCTCTATCTATTAGGAGAGGTCAGGCCCTGTCTTGTCGCGGCGGCGCGGGCAGGCATGGCAGGGAGAAAGCCGGTGGAGGTTTGAGGCCCGTGTGATGGCTTTGAGAGGAAGATACGGCGCGTTTGCTTTGAGCATGGTCCTGTGGCTGCAGTCTCTTCCCTCGCTAGGTCAAGCCGCCGAGGCGACGGCTCCGAGAGAAGAGGGAGAGATCAACATCACGGCGGAGTCTCTCTCGGTCGGGGATGGCGGGACGCAGGTCGAGGCCAAGGGAAACGTGGAGATCCGCAGGGGAGAGACGACCTTGAGGGCCGATGAGGTCCGGGTGAATCGGACAACTCAGGATGTGGAGGCCAAGGGGAAGGTTTCGGTCGATGATCCTTACGGCACCCTCAAGGCGGAGGCGGCGCGTTTTAATCTGCAGCAGGAGACCGGCGAGATCGAAAACGGAGATCTGTTCTTCGGCCAGAGCCATCTCAGCCTGAGCGGGAAACGTATACAGAAATTCGCCGGGCAAACCTATCATATCAGCGAGGGGCTCTTTACCACCTGTCTCTGCGAGTCCGGTCCTCCCACCTGGAGAATAGGGGCCGAGCAGATCGATCTCACCAGCGAGGGGACGGGGATCGTCAGGGGAGGGACATTTTACCTCTTGGATGTCCCCATCTTTTATTTGCCCTACGGCTTTTTTCCGGTCAGGACCGAGAGGCAAAGCGGTTTTCTTTTTCCGCGCATCGGCTCTTCGAGCAAGGAAGGCTTCACCTTCGAACAGCCGTTTTTCTGGGCTATCTCCAAGAGCAGCGACGCCACCTTCGGGATCGATGTGGAAACCCGCGCGCGCGTAGGGCTGTTGGGAGAGCTGAGGACGATCGTGAGCCGGGACACGCAGGCGCAAATCGACCTGTCCTATCTTAATGAAGGGCTCAGGAAGAACGAGGAGCGTTCGATCGGGGACCGCACCATTGCCGATCCGAAGATCGCCCAGGATCGGTGGAGCGTGTTGGCGACCCATCGCCATACGAGCCCTGCGACCTGGAAGACCTATAGCGATATCGCCGCCTACAGCGATGACCTGTTCCTCAGAGAGATCGACCTGAAAGATTTTCACAGCTTCAATCTGGATGCCTATGGCCGGGAAAGGGACCACAGGAGCAGCCGCTACGCACGTTCGCGCTTCGGCTTTCTCAGGGACTGGGGCGATGTCAGGCTTCAGGGCGAGTGGGGGTTTTACCAGGATTTTATTCAGGACGATGACCATACCCTGCACAAAACTCCTCAGCTCCTTGCCAGGGGAAGGCACATTTTGGGAGATTCCCCTCTTGAGCTTCGCTGGCGCGCGGAAGGGGTCAATTATCTGCGCCGGGAGGGCGCCGACGGGCTCCGTTTGGACCTCCGACCCGAGCTTTTTCTGCCCGTTCGTGTCACCCCATATCTCGTCGGCGGTTTTGGCATCGGCTTGCGTGAGACCGCGTATCATCTTTACCAAAAGGGGGGGTCTGTCGACCGGAATAATTCACGCGAATTAATGGAGGTGAGGGGAAGCGTTGGCACTTCACTGGGACGTGTTTTTAATCCGGATGGGTCTTATCTTAAGAAGGTGAAGCACGTCATCGAGCCGGAGATAAGCTATCTCTTTATCCCGAGCGCCAACCATCGCGATATCCCCATTTTTGACGGCACGGACCGAATCAATCGGAGAAATCTCTTGACCTTTTCTCTTACGAACCGCCTTTGGGGAAAGTTCGGGCAGCAACCGGTAGAGCTTCCCGAGGACAGGGACGTGGAACTTGTCACCGTTTCAACCGCGGGTGATACCAGGGAGATGGGTCAGTTAAGGCTCGCGCTCGGCTACGATATCGACAAGGAGAGGAAAGGCGGGGATAGCCTGTCCGATCTGGATATGAACCTAAGGCTCACCCCTCTCGACTATTTGACTCTCGGCTTCGATACCGGGCTCAACCCCGGTCCCTGGCAGATGACGCAGGCAGCCGCTCTGCTTTCGCTGCGGGATCCGCGCCCCATAACTCACCGTGTTCTCGACCGGGATTTTATGAAGCCGAACCAGTTGACTCTCAGCTACCGCTTCATCCGCCGGAACTCTCTGGCCGAATTGGCGGAGAACGCGAACCTCACGACCCTCAAGGATGAAAGGCTCATTACCCGCAACGTCTTGGGAGAATTGGGGGTTCGCATCCTGCTTCACCTGACCGAGCATCTGCTCCTTACCAACGACACCAACTACAACGTACGGGACGGGCGCTTCGCCGGCAACCGGGGCGGGCTTAAAATCCTCTCTCAGTGTGAATGCTGGACGCTCAGTCTTACCGTCAACCGCAGGACAAATCCCGGCAAAACCAGCTTTAAGTTCGATTTCAACCTTCTGGGCTTGGGATCTCAGACGAAGGAGATGTTTCAATAACTCCGCTTTTTGCCTGACCTCAATCGGAGGTTTTTGGTCATGGAGAGCTATCAACCCAGAAGAGTCGACAAACCTTGGGGTTACGAACTGATCTGGGCCCACACAGACCGCTATGTGGGGAAGATTCTCCACATCAACAAGGGTGAATCCCTGAGCTACCAGTACCACCGCATCAAGGATGAATCGATCCAGCTTCTGCGTGGCGCGATGGAATTGGAAATCGAGGCGGGAGGAAAGAGAAAGAAGATCCGCTTCCTGCCCGGGGATTGCTTCCACATTACTCCTGGGATGAGGCACCGCATGACCGCGCTCGAAGACTGCGACGTCCTGGAGGTCTCTACACCAGAACTCGACGACGTCGTCCGAGTGGAAGACCGCTACGGCCGGACAGGGAAACAACCCTAGGATTTCGCGGATCTATTTTTCGCGATAAAGCCATATCCCGAACCGGATAGCGGATCCTTACCCCTCTCTGTCAACCTCCGTGGTATGCCCGCCTTCGACCTGATCGGAGTCTTTTTGCTAGGGCGCTCGGTCCACCTTTCCGGTATTTCGGCTTGGTTTTCCCCGCTTCATGGAATCTGGTATGATTCGGTGCAGGAGATCGAGCTGTAAGAATGGTAGGAACGGATGGAAAACTATCTCACTTTGCCTGAGCGGCTTATTGAGCGCGGTCTGATCTCAGCCGAAGAGTTAGAGCGGATCGCTCGTCTACAGCAGGAGCAGCACGCTCCGCTCACGCGGCTTATCGTCGAGCTTGGCTTCGTCTCTGAGGACGACCTTCTGCCCATTCTCAGCGAGCACTTAGGCATCCCTCTGGTATCTTTAAAAGACGCCCCCTCGACACCTTTTGCGCTGGAGCCTTTTTTTGACGCTGTCGATTTTCTCAAATTGAGCCGGATGGTCCCGATCAGAGTGGAAGGCCAAGAACTCTCCGTGGCCACCACCGACCCTACGGATCTTTCCCGCCTTCACGCGTTGGAGGTGGCGACGGGTCTCAGGGTCAAGCCTTTCCTGGCAAAGGAGAGGGAGATCACAGCCCGGATCGAGGCCCTCTTTGGCAACGGGGACTCAACCTCGTCTCTTTCCGCGCAAGCTAGTGTTCGCGAGGTGGAAGGGTCTGGGGACGAGGAGGAGGTTGAGCATTTGCGTGATTTGGCCTCGGAGGCGCCTGTCATCCGTCTGGTCAACCAGATGCTCGGTCGGGCGCTCGAGAGCCGGGCTTCAGATATCCACATTGAGCCTTTCGAGAACCAGCTCAAGGTGCGCTATCGCATAGACGGGATCCTACATGAGGTCGATCCGCCGTCGCGCCAGCTCAAAGCCGCGATTATTTCCCGCATAAAGATCCTCGCTCAGCTCAACATCGCCGAGAGGCGGTTGCCGCAAGACGGTAGGATCAAGACCCGGATCGCAGGTAAGGATGTCGATCTCCGCATCGCGACGATCCCCACGCTTTACGGAGAAAGCGTGGTCATTCGCTTGCTCGAACGCTCGCAGATTTTTAGCGACCTTGACTCGCTCGGTTTTTCTCCCGACGTGCTGCGGAGCTTCAACGAAATGATCACCAAGCCTCACGGGATGGTCCTGGTAACCGGGCCGACTGGCAGCGGCAAAACGACCACGCTCTACGGCGCTCTTCAGAAAATCAACGATCCGGGTAAAAAAATCATCACCATCGAGGATCCGGTGGAGTATCAGCTAAACGGCGTCAACCAGATTCAGGTGAAGCCGCAGATCGGTCTCACCTTTGCCAACGGACTGCGCTCGATCGTGCGGCAGGACCCCGACATCATCATGGTGGGAGAAATCCGCGACTTCGAGACGGCGGAGATCGCGGTGCAGGCCGCGCTCACCGGGCATCTGGTCTTTTCCACGCTGCACACCAATGATGCTGCCGGAGCCGTCTCCCGCCTCCTGGAGATGGGGGTACAGGATTATCTTCTCGCCTCCTCGCTCCTGGGTGTTCTGGCCCAGAGGTTGGTGCGGCGGCTGTGCTTGAGCTGTCGGAAGGAGGTAGGGTTTCAGGGTTCAAGGGTTGAAGGGTTTAACGGAGACTTCCCCTCGACCCTTTGGGAGGCGAATGGTTGTGAGTCCTGTGGCGCGACAGGCTACTTGGGCCGCATCGGTATCTTTGAGCTGCTTCCGGCAACGCCGGAGATCTGCAAACTTATTGTTCAGAGGTCGGACGCTAACTCTATTCGAAGCTTAGCTGTAGCCCGGGGCATGCACCTGTTAAGAGAGGATGGTTGGCAGAAAGCCCGCGGCGGAATCACTACGCTGGCCGAGGTGCTGAGGGTCACGAGGGAAGAAGGGTAAAGAAAGCAAGGCAAAAGGCAAAAATTTTTACTTTTAACTTTTTTCTTTTTACTTGAAAAACAATGGCCTTTTTCCAATACCGCGCTACCGATCCTTCGGGTAAATTGGTCGAAGGGATCATGGAGGCTCAAGGCGAACACGGGGTCGTGGCGCGGCTCCATGAAATGGGGTTGATCCCTTTGAGGATCACCGCACCGGGCGAGGTATCCGGCAAGTCACTCTCCTTTTCCCTTTTTTTCCGCGGAAGGATAACGGAGCAAGAGCTCCTCCATTTTACTCAGGAGTTGAGCACCTTGCTGGGCGCGGGGCTGCCGCTTGACCGAAGCCTCTCGGTCATGTCCAACCTTGTTCAAAGCGAAGAGTTCAGGAAAACCATACGCCTTGTTTTGGAAGGCGTTCGCGCGGGCAAGTCTCTGGCTGCCTCTATGGCTGAGCATCCCGATATATTTCCTAAGCTTTACGTGAACATGATCCGAGCGGGGGAAACCGGGGGCATCCTCGATGCGGTCCTCCGCCACCTTGTGGAATACCTTGAGCGCTCGATAAATCTCCGGGAAGATCTTAAATCCGCGTTGACCTATCCGGTGCTTCTGGCCACGGTAGCGGGCCTTTCCCTCACTGTCCTTTTCGTTTATGTAATCCCCAAATTCTCTCTCATCTTTAAGGATATCAACCAGGCCCTTCCCTGGATGACCCTGCTTCTGATCAACTTCAGCTACGCACTGTCCCGTTATGGCTGGCTGGCGCTCTTACTAATCGTCATTGGCGCTGTGGCCGGCGCCTTTTATATCCGCAGTCCGGAGGGGAGGCTGCGGTGGGATCGCGGGCGGCTTCGGCTGTGGGTGCTGGGTGATCTTCTGTGCAAACTTGAGGTGGCGCGCTTCACCACGACTTTGGCCGCGCTGCTAAAAGGGGGTGTGCCTCTCTTAGAAGCCCTGGGCACGGTGCAGGGAGTGGTCGCCAACCGGGTACTGGCCCAAGCTATCGCTCAGGTTCAAAAAAGGGTGAGAGAGGGCAAAGGAATGGTGGGACCCCTAACTGAGAGCGGGGTTTTCCCCGATCTCGCTCTTCACATGATCGCTGTGGGGGAAGAGACTGGCAGGCTTGAAACGATGCTGGTCACCGTGGCAGAGCATTATGACCAGGAGGTCAAGCGCGCCACCAAGCGGCTCATGTCACTTTTGGAGCCGGCTTTGATATTGGGAATGGGCTTGGTGGTTGGTGTGGTTGTCATTTCAATGTTAATGGCGATTTTCAGCATCAATGATTTACCGTTCTAAGTTACCGTGCTCGTGGCTCGGTGCTCGTGCTCGTGACGAACACGAATCACGATCACGAACACGAAAGAATCGGGGTTTCACTCTCGTCGAGCTTCTCGTCGTCATGGTGATCATTGGTTTGCTTGCGGCGCTGGTAGCGCCGCGTTTTATCCGGCAGGAGGAGAAAGCCAAGTTGAAGGCAACGAAGGCCCAGATCGAGCTGTTGGGCACGGCTTTGGATACCCTCCGTCTGGATGCGGGACGCTATCCCACGACCGCGGAAGGGCTGGAAGCGCTCAGAACACGGCCTAGTGGATTGGACAAGTGGGATGGCCCTTACCTCAAAAAGGAGGTCCCTCTGGATCCCTGGGGTAGGCCCTATGTTTATCGAAGTCCCAGTGAGCATGGGCCCTACGATCTGCTCTCCTATGGCGCTGATGGCGCGCCTGGAGGGGAAGCCGATAATGCCGACATCACGAGCTGGGAGAGATAGGCGGGGGTTTTCTCTGCTAGAGCTTCTGGTCGTCCTTTTGCTCCTGGCGTTGAGTAGCGCCCTTGTCCTTCCGGCGATTGATCGAGGGCTCAAAGAGAGAGAACTGAAACAGTCTGCCCTGGAGCTGGCTGCTGTTGCTCGGGACCTCCGTCGCAGGGCAGTCTATGAAAACGCCCTCCAGTACCTCGTTCTCAATCCGTCTGAGAACAGTTATCAGACCCTGGCGGGCGACAAAGTCCTTTTACCCTCAGACATGGTGATGACTGGGATCGAGGGAGGGGAACCGGCCGAGGAAGGGTTAAGGCGCTTCCTCTTTTTTCCCAACGGGAGCGCTCTCGGGGGGGAGATTGGGATTTCATCCCGCCAGGGGTCCGGCTATATTATTCAGTTGGAGCCGCTTACGGGTAGAGTGGTCGTGGTGCAGAGGAAGGCCCGATGAAGCTGCAAATCTTCAATGGCGAGTGTCGCGAGGCATTCACGCTTCTCGAAGTTGTGGTGGCCATGGCCATTGTCGGCTTGGGGGTTGTGACCCTCCTGGAGATTTTCTCCCTGGGCCTTCGGCTAGGGTCCAGGAGCTACGCTAGAACCGCGGCGGTAACCTACGGGCGGCAGGTGATGGACGAATTTCTGGTTCATCGCGAAGTCCCGGAGGGTCAAGCGGAGGGGACTTTTGGAGAGGAATATCGATGGACGCTGAACGTTGCGCCTGTCCGCGAGGAATTCAAGCGGCTTTCCCCGGGCGCTTGGGAGTTGAAGGAGATTACGCTTGAAATGAGGTACCGGGACGGAGAGCGGGAGAAACAAATTGAGATGAAGACTTTGCGCTTGGTGAAGAAGAGATCATGACATTTCGAATTTCGAATTTCGAATTTCGAATTTCGAATTGCAGATCTCAGGCTGGATTCACTCTGATCGAATTAAGCATTGCCATGACCCTTTTAACCCTGTTGCTGCTAATCGTTTACGGGGCCTTTTATGTGGGCCATAGGGCAGTGGAAAAAGTCCAAGCTCGCTCTGAGGTAAGTCAGAATCTGCGCTCTACGGAGGATCTTTTGGCAGGTTATATTCGATCGGGTTACCCTTACCGCTTCTCATCCCAGCAGCCGGCGATTTTTTTTTCGGGCGCGGCAGATCATCTTACCTTTGTTTCCGCTGTCTCCCAAGGGATGGGGGGCAGAGGCATGTCCAAGGTCAGCATTTCTTTGGAAGGCGAGGAGGACGGGAATTTGATTCTCGCAGAGGAGATCCCTGTGCGCATTCAAGACCAGGAGGCTGGAGCGGGCTATATGAACAGGGTCGTGCTTGCCCGAGGGATCAGGGATTTTCACATGGATTATCTGTATCAGGATCCTAAGAGCGGAGAGGAAAGCTGGTTTGAGGAATGGGACGGAAAGGAACGGAATGGCCTTCCCCGGGCGGTTCGGCTGAATTATCGCAACGAAGGCGGGCAAGAGATCCGGCGGGTTTTTCCGATCATGATAACAGTTTTAGCGCCATGAAAACCATTGCGAATTGCGAAATGCGAAATGTGGATCGCAAATCTTGCAATTCGAAATCCGCGATCCGAAATTCGCAATCTCTTAATGAGCGCGGTGTTGCTCTGGTGGTCGTGCTGTGGATTTTTATCTTTCTGTTTGTCGTGGCCTTTGATTTTTCCTCCTCCGTGCGAGAGGAAGGGATGGCGGCGCACCATTATGCAGAGGAGTCCGAAAGCTATTATCTTGCGCTTGCGGGATTTCAGGAAGGGCTCTTTCGCCTGCTGGAAAGACGAGCATTGGAAAACCCAGCCGCTAGTCCAGGGTTTCCTCTGACACAAGTCTGGCAGGTTGCGGACGGGAGCTGGAGCGAGGGAAATTTGGGAGAGGGTGTTTATCGTGTACGTTTGGTGGATGAGGGGGGGAAGGTCAGCCTCAATCGCGTCGATGACGTCACCCTGAGACGCATTTTCACCAACCTGGGAGTTGAAGAGTCCCGCAAATCCATTCTCGTCGATTCTATTCTAGACTGGCGGGATGAGGATGATCTTCACCGGACGAATGGGGCGGAAAGTGACTATTACCTTTCTCTATCGCCCTCGTATACAGCCAAAAATGGGCCATTCGATACGGTGGAAGAGCTTCTTTGGGTGAGGGGGATGACCCTGGGGCTTTTCTACGGGACCGAGTCTGAAATCGGCTTTAAGGACATTTTCAGTGTCGACAGCCCTATTGACCGAATCAACCTGCGCACTGCCTCGGCCGAGGTCATCCGCGCGCTAGTCGGGTTGCCGTTGGACAAGAGCCGAGCCTTCGCGGAAGAGAGGAAAAAACTGTCCGAGAAAACCGTCGCAGATTTGCTGAAAATTTTGGGGATCGCTGCCGGAGATGCGATCCTGCGTCAGTTTGTTTTTACGAACCCTTCCGTTCTTACAATTGAGGCGGTAGGGCGCCACAGGGATACGGTGGCGTCGCGCCGGGTCAAGGCGGTGATCCGGTTGGTCGGAGAGCAGGCCGGTTATCAACTGATTCGCTGGGTGGATCGGGACATACCAGGGATCGAGTCGTGAGGACCCGAGAAGGGCTGGGCAATGAGGACTGCGTGACTCATCCCCTAGCAGTCAATCCCCGTTATTCTATATAATAGTGGTTATTTTATGACTTACGCTCGGTGGGTTAAAGATCTCTCTCGCGCCGACTTTCTTAAAAGCGCGGGCCTTTTTGTGTTGCCCGATCGACTTTGTCTGGTGCGGATGCGGAAGAGCTTATTTCCCATCTCCGTGGTCTCCCAGGAGCTGACGGAGGTCGCTCCCGGTGAAAATCCCTCCCAGAGGCGGCAGGCGCTTAGCGAGGCGATCCGCACCCTTCTACCGCACTTCGATCCTGTCAGAGATCCGTTTTATATTTGCCTTTCGCCACATCTGGTCATGTCCCTTGAGCTCTCTTTCCCTCAGGTCGCCAAGGAAAACCTTACTCAGGCGGTAGAATATGAACTCGAAAGGCAGATCCCCTTGCGCCGGGAAGACGTCTATTACGATTTTCTGCCCGGGGGTCAAAAAGGGGACAAGATCCCCGTCTTTCTCTTTGCCGTACCCAAGAGAATCCTGGACGAGATTCTCGACGTTCTTGATGCCTTTGGCATAAGGCCGAAAGGGGTAGAGACCACGGCTACGGCGATTGCGAATTACCTTCTCTTTTCCACGGGCGACATCAAAGGTCCGGCTGTCGTCTTAGGGGAACAAAAAGGCGCCTGGGACTTGATCGGGCTAAATGTCGGAGCCAACGGATGGATCGAGGAGCCCGAGATTCTTTTTAACCATTGGCTGCCTCACGCCGAATGGATTAGCGGCACAGGCAAGGAGATTTTTCACCGCTGTATGGCTGACTCTCCTCGTTTGTTCGGGTGGGGCGGCTACGTAGCGGATTTCCTTCTCTCGGGGGAAAAGGAATCGCTTCAGGTCGAGAACTTGCTAACCGCGGGC
>Ga0209751_10002913_pt1 | contig 16824 bp, 11 predicted proteins | sample RifCSP13_1_FD_184019 | JGI IMG/M metagenome (GOLD analysis project Ga0209751, IMG submission 184019) | Soil microbial communities from Rifle, Colorado - Rifle CSP2_sed 13_1 (SPAdes) (version 2) | ecosystem: Environmental > Terrestrial > Deep subsurface > Rock core/Sediment | place: Rifle... | reverse complement strand
AACCGCTACCGGCCACACCAGGCCCTCGGTCAGATCACACCGCTGGCCTTCTACCAAAAATGCGCGTAGAAAGGAGAGGCGAGTGTACGACATCCCCTTCCCCTGAACGAGCACAGGGGCTTGCCCCTGCGCCGCAATCTGATAGACTAACGCTCACTGATGCTTCTGGTTGCACGCAAGAACCTCTTCTCCGACCGCACGAGGCTCGCTATCTCCGTCGGCGGCGTCACGCTTTCGGTGCTGCTCATCATGCTGCTGCTGTCTCTCTACCGGGGTTGGGACGAGAAGGTGGGCGGGTTCGTCGAAGACTCCAACGTCGACGCCTGGGTGGCCAGCAAAGGCGCCAAGGACTTCCTGGCCGCAGCGTCGCTCCTCCCGATCGATGACCCGGAGGGGGCAGTGGCCATAGACTTCCTCGACAACAACAACTCCATCGACGTCTGGAGCCGCCTCATCGTCCGTCAGATGGAGGGCGTCGAGGTTAGGCGAGTCGGCACCGACACCCAGAAAGAGAAGCTGGGGGACGAGATGAACCTCCAGTTCGTCGGCTACGAAGCGAGCACCGGTCTCGGCGGCCCGATCAAGATCGAAGAAGGCCAGCACGAGCCGCCCACCGGCAACCAGATCGTCGTGGACGAAGCGCTCACCAAGCGCTATGACGTCAGCGTCGGTGATGTCCTCCGGGCAGGTGGCCGCGACTGGGAGGTCGTTGCGAAGTCCTCCGGCGGCGACTTAGTCGCGACGCAGACGGTCTTCGCCAGCCACGAGGCGGCGCGAGAAGTTCTACAGATGGGGACTGCAACCACTTTCCTCGTTGTGAAGCTGGTCCCCGGCACAGACCCCGTCAAGTTCGCCGAGGACCTCGAGCGGACCCGCGACGAGATTGTCGTCTTCACGAGGGAAGAATTCGCCGAAAACACTCGCGAGCGCATCCTTAGCAACGTGCTGCCGCTTCTGCTCGTAGTGCTGCTGCTCGCCTTCATTGTCGGCCTCGCCGTCGCCGGCCTCACAATATACACAGCCACAGTGGAAAAGCAGCGCGAATACGGCATTTTGAAGGCCGTCGGATTCAAGAACGCCTATCTCTTCCGCACCGTGCTGGAGCAGAGCCTGGTCACGGGACTCCTGGGCTTTCTCACAGGCGTCGGGCTCACCCTCCTGATCACGCTGTTCATCGCAGATCTGGTCCCTCAGTTCGTGACTTACGTGCGACCCGTGGACATCGGCTTCGTGGCGGTGGCTACGCTGCTCATGTCCGCCATCGCTGCCTACATCCCCGTCCGGCGGCTCGCCTCCATCGACCCGGTGCAGGTGTTCAAGGCGTAGATATGTCTGAGAACGGTAACGCGATCCTGGCGATGGAGGGCGTCACCAAGGTGTACGGCGCCGGCGACGCGGCGACGACCGCGCTGGACAACGTCGACCTCTATGTACAGCCCGGCGAGGTGGTGGTCATCATGGGCCCTTCCGGCGCCGGCAAGACGACGTTCCTGACGATAGCCGGCGCTCTCCTGAAGCCGACGAGCGGGAAGGTGTCGATCTCGGGGCAGGAGATCACGGGCATGAGCGAAAAGGAGCTGCCCGACGTGCGGCGCGAGAAGATCGGCTTCATCTTCCAGAGCTTCAACCTGTTGGAGTCGCTCTCGGCGCTGGAGAACGTGATGCTGGTGATGACGCCGGACCGCGCCAGGGGGAAGGCCGGTGTCAACCGCGCAAAACAGTTGATGGACATCATGGGGCTGACCCATCGCCTGCACTCGCTTCCGAAGAACTTGAGCGGCGGCGAGAAGCAACGAGTGGCGATCGCGCGGGCGCTGGCGAACAACCCGGACCTCCTCCTCGCGGACGAGCCGACGGCGAACCTGGACTCCAAGCGCGGGCGAGAGGTGATGCTGCTGCTGCGCCAGATCGCGCGCGAGATGCACAAATCGGTCGTCATCGTCAGCCACGACCACCGCATACGCGAGGTCGCCAGCCGCATCGTCTGGCTGGAGGACGGCACCTTCCGCTCCGACGTGGAGACGGCAAAGGACCCGGTGTGCAGCCGGGTGATCGAGGTCGCCGGCGCGCCGCAGATCGAGCACCTGGGTGTCCTCTTCTACTTCTGCGGCGAACAGTGCCACAAGCTCTTCCAGGCCACGCCCGAGAAGTTCGCCGCCGAACCGATGGCCACCGGCTGAAACCCGCCGGCGCAAAAGCGCGCGCGCGGCGCTCGATATTGTCAGAATTGATGCAAATTACGGATTGACAGATTACCCCGCGTAGGCGCTAGACTACTGACGGCAGCCCGGCCTCTGATGGGCCGGGGAACTCGATAGACGCCCCATTAGCATCTCTGCGGGGCGGCCCGCGGAGCGGACAACGCCCGATACCGTTGAAGGAGCAGCCCTATGCGCCCGGCTCCGTTCTCTCACACGGCGGTAGCCGTTGTGTCCGGCCTTTTTGTTCTGGCCCTCGCTGTCGCACTGCCCTACATCTCCGGCGTGGCCCGCGCCAGCCACGCCGGCGGCATGGACGCGATGTCTATAGACATGGACGTCGCCGGCAACACTGCGACCAGTCTGGGTCCTCGCGACAATTGCGTGGTCGCCGCGCCCGGAGCGACGGTGACGCTCGACGTGACTGCCCAGAACATCCCCGTGACGAACCCGATGATCGGGTTTACGTTCGTGCTCACCTACCCACCTGCGGTGGCGTCCGTAACGGCAGGCGATCCCGGGTTCCTCCTCGCCAGCACGGCCGGGAGCAGCTTGCTTGACGCCAGCGAGCCGACCCCGGACACGGACGGGGCGTACAACGGGGCGGCCATTGACCTCTCGACGCCGGACGCGGCGGAGGTCGGCTCGGGCGTGCTGATGCGCATCACGATGCCTGTTCACCCTCAGGCCCCGGCAGGCCAGTATATCCTGGGCCTCACATTCGCAGCGCACGCGGATCCGCAGAACGAGGTCAGGCCCCCGGATGTGTTGAACCACGCATACCTCGCCGTGAACTCCTCGTGCGAGAACCTGCCGACGCTGACGCCAACGCCTGCCCAAACGCCAACGCCGACGCCGCAGCCCATCTCTGCGCGGTTCGGAATAGATCACAACGGAGCGCCCCCAGACATCAACCCCGGGCCTGCGCTTGTGCCGCCGGGGCAGAGTGGCAGCGTTTCAGTTGTAACGGTCGCCCCCCCGTCCGGCCTTGGCTTCTGGGACGTACTCCTCACGTATGATTCGGCAATCCTCGATGCATTGAGTTGTTCGCCGGCGCCGCAATCGGTGTGCAATGTAGACGCCGGGGTGAACCAGGTTGCTTTGTCCGGAGCGACCGTAGCCGGCGTGTTCGGCTCCGCCAACCTGATGGACGTTGTCTTTCAGGCCGTTGGCGTTGATGGTCAGTGCAGCCCTCTTACCGTCATCGTCACTGCCGTCGGAGACCCGTTAGGGAATCCAGTGGGCTCCGTTGTGCAGGGAGGGAACGTCTGCGTGGGTTCAGGTCCGCCGGGCGCCGCCGTCGTCGGCATCGACCACAACGGCCCCCCTGCGGACATCAACCCCGGACCCGCCTTTGCTCCTGCCGGGCAGAACGCAACCGTTGCAGTCGCAGCAACCGCGCCAACCGGCGGCATAGGAGCTCTGGACGTCCTTGTCACGTACGATCCCGCGGTGCTTACTGCGGTCAGCTGTGTTCCTGCACCCAACGCCGTCTGCAACGCCAACGCCTCCCCCAACCGGGTCGCATTATCCTTCGTGTCCCTCGCGGGTATGTTCGGCACGGCCGGCCTTGCCGACTTCGTGTTCCATGTTGGTGCGGCGTCCACCGGATGCAGCCCGCTGGACGTAACGGTCACTGCAGCAGGGGATCCGACCGGGAGCTCGATAGGGGCGATATCGCAGGATGGCATGATCTGCGTCGGCGTCCCGCCCTCACCGACGCCGCAGCCCACAACCACGCCTCCGCCTCCTGTTCCCGGCGTGCCGCCGTTCGATCCCGGCGGGGTAGTCTGCCTCGAAACGTTGGAGACGGCGGCCCGGTGCGACGGCGACGCTTCTCCGGCCGCCGCATCGGACATCCGAAATACGCTTTGCTTGGGCTGGAACCTCGACTGCACGGTCCGGGACGTACCGGTGCTGGACTCCAACTTCTCCGGCACCGTCAGCTTCGTTTCGCCCGGCTTCGCAGTCCCGGCGGGCGGGGATCTCCCGATTGGGGCGATCGCGGGGAGCTTGGCCACGCAGACAACGCTGGGACTGATCAACAATCCCTGCAACTCGAGCCTTGCGGTTTCGTTCACTTTTCTGAACGCCAGCACCAACCCGAATGACGTGATCTTCTGGGACCAGCCCGACTCGTTGGCCGCCGACTCCAACGCCAACGGCGTCCCGGACGGGGCCGACCGCTACCCTGCGTTCCTGAACCCTATCTTCAGTGGGGCCGAACCACGCGCCAGGCTCTTCGGCATCACCCTGGTTCAAGGGATATTCGTGGTAGTCAACTTCGTGGTGCTTGAACCGGGCGCCACTGTCCTCACGCCGGAAGGGCCGCTGTCGTTCGATCCCGCGCTCGGCCATCCGGTGTTCGCCATTCTCCAGGATCCGACGTCTCCCATCGGCCCTAGCGTGATCTCCGACTTTTGTGCGCCCTTCCTGGCCGACAACGTGACCCTGGGACTCACTATGGATAATCCTTGCACGCCCGTCCCGATTACCGGCGCGAATTGCCCCGGCCCGGGTCCCATACGACAGAACGCAGGCTACCCGTTCCTGCCTTGCGAGAACATCAACTTCGCTGACGAAGACGGCGACGGCAAGGTCAATGACGGTTGCCCCACGGTCAACAACGTCGCCGAGTCTGGGGTCCAGTGCGACAACAACATCAGTGACGATTTTGAAGACGCTTCCATCAACGATGGTTGTCCCCAGGTGGGCGACGTCAGCGAGGGCTCGCGGATTCCCGGCGCCTGCGTCGGAGGAGATGAGGGCGGATGCATTCAAAGGGCGAACCCGGGTGCCACCGGGGCATTCACGTTCGCGGTCCTCACCGAGAGCCAGCGCGACGCGGATGGCGACGGGATCGAGAACAACCTGGACCCGTGCGCGCTTATCCCTAACCCAGAATGGAACCCCCGTGCGTTCGATCCGGCTAACGATCCGGACAACGACGGCCTGCCCAATGCCTGCGATCCGGCACCGAATTCCCCCGGTCTCCAAACACCCCAGACCTGTCCCCTGGGCGCCACCGGGAATGACGAGGACCAGGACTGCTATTCCAACCGCCTGGACAACTGCCCTAACGTCAACCAGTTGTTCGACGGATTTCCCACTAACTTCGATTTCGATTTCGACGCCATTGGCGACCTGTGCGACCCACAACCGGAAACGCCCAACGGCGGGAAGGCGTCCGTCTGCATGTTCTTTGACGTGCTCGTCGGCCAGGCGGGCCCTCCGGCGCCGCCGGTGATCGACAGGAACGGCCCTGACTGCGCCACCGTGCCCTGTGCCCCACCCGCCAACGACGCTATCAACGACGCGGCTGCCTTCAGCGGGATCCCCTTCAGCGACCAGTTGAGCACCTTGTGCGCCACGCCGGCGCCGGATGACCCCGGATGCTTTGGGACGGGCGCCACCGTCTGGTATTCGTTCTCCGCGCCGGCCACGCAACGGATCAAGGCCGATACGTTCGGCAGCAGCTACGACACAACGATTTCAGCTTACACAGGATCACCGGGGGCGCTCACGCAGATAGCCTGCAATGACGACTCCGGGTCGCTGCAGTCAGCCGTCGTGTTCCAGGCGGAAGCCGGTACTACCTACTACTTGATGGTCGGCTCCTTCGCAAACGGGCCGGGAGGCAGCCTGGCCTTCAACGTGGGGGAGGGTCCGCCGCCTCTGGAGATCGATGTCGAGATAGCAGGCCGCGGCACCGTGATTCCTAAGGACGGCGTCGCGACCGTATCCGGCACGCTCACCTGCTCGCAGCCCGCGTTCGTGGATATATCGGGCTCACTCGAACAGCAGGCCGGACGCGCAACGATCAACGGCTTCTTCTTCGAAACAGTCGAGTGCGACTCCTACCTGGCGTGGAGCGCCACCATCCAACCGGAGAACGGGAGGCTGGTCGGCGGACCTGCGTCGGTCTCCGTGTTTGCGATCGGTTTCGGGCAGTTCGAGATCGCTGAGGATGAGGCTTCCGCTGCAGTCCGGCTTCGTGGTCAGAGGCCGCCCGAGCCACGCGCGACGCGCTGCCCCCGCGATGGTAACTTGGGCTTCGAGTCCGGTACGGTGAATACCAACGCAATACCCTGCTGGACAGTCGCCGATATCGGGCCCGGCACCTGGTGTAACCAGGCTGGAACCTCGGCGCCTGAAGGTCCTTGCCTGGGAAGCTTCGCGCCGGTCGAACCGCCTCCCGACGGTACGCAGGCGGCGATGACGGGGCAGGAGGGCGCTGGAGCGCATGTCCTCTTCGCCTGCGGGACGCTGCGGTCCGGAGTGGTGGGCTTCCAGCTCTACCTGAATAACCTCGCGGGAGTCTTCGTGACGGCGCCGGCTCTGGACCCCTTCTCCGAGCCGAACCAGCAGTTCCGGGCCGATCTCGTCAGCCGGTCTGCAGTGGACGCGGACCCGTTCACGGTCGCTCCCGGTGACGTGCTGATGAACCTGTACCAGACGCAGCCCGGGGATCCGCCGGTTTCAGGATACGTGCCGGTCGCCGCTGATGCCGGCGCTTTCGTGGGCCAAGACCTCTGCCTCCGCTTCGCCGAGGTCGATAACCAGTTCTTCCTCCACGCCGGAGTAGACGCCGTGAACATCACCTTGCGAAGGTGAGCATGGGCGCCCCGTTCCGCTCGTCCGGAGGCCCTCGTAGGATGAGCGGCGGCACGGCGCCCGTCACCCATGCCCGCGTCTAAGTTCACCACGACAGCGGTCTCCGGACTGCCAGTCGTGCGAAAAACGCCGAGCGCGCGCTTGATATTGTCCGCCGCACGCTCAAAATCGTTGACATCCTGCGCTATGGAGCTAAGAATACAGTCACCGAGCCCGAGATAAGAGAGCCCACCGTAGCCGGTAGACGCGATGCGTCCGCCGAGGGGGAGGGCGAAAGTGCAGATGCGGAAGATCGCGAGCCTGGCCCCACTCGGGGCCGGGCTTCTTATTCTCATCGGGCTGGTCGCCGCGCTGTTGGCGGCCGGCGGTGCTGGCGCCAGCCACGCCGGCGGTATGGACGCGATGTCCATCGACATGGACGTCGCCGGCAACACGGCTACCAGCCTGGGGCCGCGCGACGACTGTGTCGTGGCCGCGCCCGGAGCGGTGTTGACGCTGGACGTGACGGCGGAAGGGATACCGGCGTCGAATCCGTTGGTCGGGTTCGCGTTCGACCTCAACTATGTCTTCGGGGCGGTGAGCGTTGACCATGCGGACGCGGCTTACATGCTTGTCTCCGAGCCCGGCAGTGAGATGTTCAACATAAGTGACCCGGTCCCGGATAGCGATGGGAGCTGGTCTTCGGCTGTCGCTGACTTCTCCGACTGGGTGGCAGTACCTCCGGAGTACGGCGCCGGAGTGCTCGTTCGCCTGAAGGTCAGGGTTTTCGCGGAGGCGTCGCCCGGTCTGTACATCCTCTTCCTGACGGCGGCGGACCACATCGATGCCCAAAACCTTTCTAACATTCCCGACGTGATCAACTACGCGTATGTGGCCGTCAATTCGGGGTGCGACGACCTCCCGGTGGCCACGCCGACGCCGGCGCCCACGCCACTCGCCACACCCTTACCGCCGGGCCCCACGCCGCCGCTCGCATCCATGGAGAGGATGTCGATCGACATGGTCACCGCCGGCAACGGCGCGACGAATCTTGGGCCAAGAGAGGACTGCAGAACCGCGACCCCCGGCGGCGTCATCACGATGGATATCACGGCCACGAACGTTCCGCCCTCAAATCCCATGCTCGGGTTCACCTTCCTATTGACGTACCCGGCCGGCTACGTCTCCGTGCTGGGAGCGGATGCCTCCTTTCTTCTGGCGAGCGAAGTTGGTAGCAGCTTATTGGATGCCCTCAATGAACCGACTCCTGATTCGGACGGTGCGTGGTTAGCACAGGTCGGCGATTTCTCAGATTGGAGGGTCATTCCGCCCGAGTCAGGCAGCGGCATACTTGCGCGGATTGAGGTCTCTATCGCAGACTCAGCGGGCGAGGGGCTGTACGACCTGCGACTCTCCGAAGCGGCCCATATCGATCTCCTGAACCGGGGCGCTCCTCCAGCCGCGATCGACGGCGCGGTCCTTGCGGTAGGCATCCCATGTCCTGCGAACGCCGCGACTTCGCCGTCCCAGGCGGCTCCGGCCGGTGTCTCGCCCACCCCCACCGCCCTCGGCGCAGCTCAGGCTCCGGCCGCTCTCCCGCCCACCGGCGGCTCCGCGGGCGGAGCGCAGGTCCCGGCTGCTGCGCTCGCCGCACTGGCGGCCATTGCCGTGGCCAGCGTGGCCTTCGGCGTGCGGCTGCGCCGGCGGACGTAGCCCCTACGGACGACTACTCCTCCCTTCGCGGGGTGGCGAGACGATCGTGGCCGCGGCAGCCGCGGTCAGGGGGCCGATAGTACCGCCGCCTTGAGTCCGTTTGGCTCTCTCGGGGCCTGCGCCTGCTATGTAGCATGGCCGTGGAGGTTTGCCCATGACGCTAACGGAGGTGAGGCCGCCGGTATCGCCAGCCGGCCAGGACCTCATGGTCAGGGCGGCGGGCGTCGTGCGTTCCTTCGATACAGGCAAGGTGATCGTCCACGCGCTGCGCGGCGTGAACCTGGAGGTCAAGCGCGGCGAGATGTTGGCCATCATGGGCCCCTCCGGCTGTGGCAAGACCACCTGCTGAACTGCCTCTCCGGCCTAGACCAGATAGACGGCGGCGAGGTGTTCATTGAGGGGGTGTCGCTGAGTTCCCTATCCGACACCGAGCGGACGCGCTACCGCGCCCGTCGGATGGGGTTCGTCTTCCAGTTCTACAACCTCCTCACCGTCCTCAGCGCCGTCGAGAACGTCGAACTGCCGCTCCTGCTCGCGGGTGTCTCCGGGAAGGAGGCGCGGCAGCGGGCGAAGGAGGCGCTGGCGCTGGTGGGGCTGGCGGAGCGGGCGGACCACACGCCGGGCGAGCTATCCGGCGGCGAGCGCCAGCGGGTGACGATAGCTCGCGCGCTGGTCAACAGGCCGGCGATCGTCTGGGCGGACGAGCCGACCGGAGACCTGGACAGCACCAACGCCGAGGAGATAATCAACCTGATGAGGCGGCTGAACAAGGAGCAAGGGATCACGTTCGCCCTCGTCACGCACGACATCAGCGCGGGACGCAAGGCGGACCGCATCGTGCGCATGATGGATGGTGAGATCGTCGAAGAGGTCATCCCGTCGGGATAAAGGAGGCGGAGCATGTACGCCCGCATCACTCAGTTCGAGATCGACACACTGCGCATCAACCTGGACGCGGCGCTGGAGCGCTTCAAGGAGACGATACTCCCGGAGGTCCGCAAGCTGCCCGGGTATCGCGGCGTCTTCGTGATGAGGACGCCGGAGGGCAAGGGCCTGCTGGTCAGCCTCTGGAGCACGGCGGAAGCCGCACAGAGAGGCGTCGAGAGCGGCTACTACGATGAGCAGGTCGCCAAGTTCCTGATGTTCGTCAAGCAGCCGCCGGGGCGCGACCATTACGAGGTCGTGTTCTCGGAGGAGACGGTGGCCGCGTAGACGGGGCGAGCGTTGGATAAACTCTTCGGCCTCCCGATGGCGACACTGGCGGTGGTCCTGCCGCTGGCGCTGGGTATCGTGCTGGCCGTCGTCATCGGGTTGGCGCTCCGGAAGCCGGTGTTGTTGCGCATGAGCGCGCGCTATGCGGTGCGGCGCAAGGGCCGGACGGCGCTGATCGTGGTGGGCCTGATGCTGGGGACGGCGATGGTCACGGCCGCGCTAAATACCGGCGATACGATGACGTACACGATCCGCTCGGCTGTACTATCGGGGCTGGGAAGCATCGACGAGGTGGTGAGCTCCCAGGAGGAGAGCGACATTGAGGTGACCGGCGAGAGCGCTGAGTTGCAGTACATCGACGAGGCGGACTTCCCGGAGGTCCGCGACACATTCATGGCCACGGGCCTGGTGGACGCTGTGGCACCGGCAATCGCCGAAACGGTCGGCGTGCAGGACATGACGACGCAGCAGACTGAGCCGCGCGTCTACCTCACGGCGATAGACCCCGAATATGGCGAGGAGTTCGTCGAGGCCCGGGACGTAGATGGAGGCAAGGTAACGCTGTCGGACCTGGCTCCGCGTGACGTCTACCTGAACGAGGATGCGGCAGACGAACTGGAGGCGAAGCCGGGGGACCGGCTGGCGGTGTTCGCGGGCGCTGAGGGACGGGAATTCCAGGTCAAGGCGATTGTCAGCGGCGACGGGACGAGCAGCACCGTGTCCGCCATGATCATGCGGCTGGACTCGGCGCAGGCCCTGTTCGGGAAAGAGGCCCAGATAAGACACATCATCATCTCCAACAACGGAGACGAGACTTCGGGCATCGGGCTCACGGACGCCGTGATCGACGCGGGGACACCGACGCTCGAGCGACTGGGGCTGTTCATCGAGCCGACCAAGCGTGACGACCTGAAGGAAGCTGATGACGCGGGGAGCGCGTACACGGCCTTCTTCATGACCTTCGGCACGTTCTCGGTGATCGCCGGAATCATGCTGATCTTCCTGATCTTCGTGATGCTGGCGGCGGAGCGTAAGTCGGAGATGGGGATAGCGCGCGCTGTGGGTACCGAGCGCCGGCAACTGATCGAGATGTTCATGTTCGAAGGGATGCTGTACGACCTATTGGCGGCGGCTGTCGGTGTGCTCCTGGGGATTGCCGTGGCGTATGGGATGGTGCTCGTGATGGCGCGGGCCGTGGGCGTCTGGGGGATAGACATCAGGCACGACTTCCAGATGCGCAGCATCGTCGTGGCCTACTGCCTGGGCGTGCTCCTGACGTTTCTCGTCGTCACCGTTTCGGCCTGGAAGGTCAGCGTCCTGAACATCGTCACAGCCATACGCAACCTGCCGGAGCCGATAATGAGCGGGGCGAAGCGGGGATCGCTGCTGCTGGCTATCCTGCTGGCGGTGCTGGGCGTGCTGGTAGCGCTGGCAGGCGTGTCGGGCAAGCAGTGGACGCCTCTGTACCTGGGTGTGTCCGTCGTGATCATTTCCAGTTTGCCCGCGATGCTGTGGCTGCGCTTCCCGAACCGCGCCGCATACACTGTCCCCGGCGTTGCGCTCGTCGTCTGGTCGCTCCTTCCCTCGGACGTCCTGGACCCGTTGCTGCCGCTGATGGCCGTCGACTTCTCTTCGTGGGTCACTGGCGGCGTCATCACGGTGTTGGGCGCCACCTGGCTGGTGATGTACAACTCGGACCTGGTGCTGGGCGGGATGATGGCAATCTTCGGACGCCTTGTCTGGCTGGCGCCCGTGCTGAAAACCGCGGTAGCTTATCCGCTGACAAACCGGTTCCGCACCGGTATGACGCTGGCGATGTTCACCCTCGTGGTGTTCAACCTGGTCGTCGGGGCGGCGACCACGACCTCCTTCACCAAGGCATGGAACGACGTGACGGCGTTCGGCGGCGGATACGACATCCGCGCCACGACCGTGCGCGTGAACCCGATCGAGGACATGCGCAGTGCTGTGGCGCAGTCCGAGGCCCTGGATGAGATGGACTTCCAGGTCGTCGCCGGGCAGTCCCTGCTGGGCCTCGACGCCAGGCAGACGAACGCCGAGGGGGCCGACGCCGGCGCCTACGCCGTGCGGGGCCTGGACGACACATTCCTGAAGACGAACCAATACGGCCTCGGGGCCATCGCCGAAGGGTACACGTCGGCGCGGCAGGTCTGGGACGCGATCCAGGAGGACCCGCACCTCGCAGTTGTGGACGCCCTGCCGGTGCCACATCGTGCGGACTTCAGCTTCGGCGCCGGCAAACCGGACTTCGTGTTGACCGGCATCTACGCCGACGACACCGGGTTCGCTCCTGTGCCCGTCGAACTTAAGGACAGGGCTACGGGGAAGAAGACGGAGGTCCAGATAATCGGGATCATGAAGGACGCGTCGCCGTTCTTCATGGTTGGCATCCTCACGAACCAGAAGCTGGTGGCAGAGGCCTTCCCGGAACAGGCGGCGATCGTCACGCACTTCATCGGCCTGCGGGAGGGCGCCGACGTTGAGGCGACGGCGGACGGCCTGGAGGCGGCATTCCTCGTCAACGGCATGGAGGCCGAGATCATGCAGGAGGAACTGGACAAGATGGTGGGCACGAACCAGACGTTTGTCTATCTCATCCAGGGCTTCCTTGGGCTCGGGCTCATCGTAGGCGTGGCGGCGCTGGGGGTGATCAGCGCGCGATCGGTCGTCGAGCGGCGGCACGAGATAGGCGTGATGCGGTCCATCGGGTACGAGCGGCGGATGGTCCAGATGAGCTTCCTGCTGGAATCGTCGATGGTGGCGCTGGTGTCGTTGCTGCTGGGGACGGTGCTGGGGCTCATCGTCTCGTACAATCTTATCCTCGACCAACAGGAGCAGCCGAGCTGGGAGAACCTGCGTCTGGCCGTTCCCTGGCGGGACCTGGTCATCGTATACGCGCTCGTGTACGGCGCGGCGCTGGTCACGACGTTCTTGCCGGCGCTCCAGGCCTCCCGCGTCTACCCGGCGGAAGCGCTGCGGTACGAGTAGCGGCAAGTTCAATTTCCCATTTCTCTCGCCTCCGCGCTATCATTGAATTCCACCCATTTCAACCCCCGGCGGAGGCGTTACGGTGAGACCCCGGACGATGTTCGAGAAGACTTGGGACGCGCACGTGGTGCGCGAGGAGCCCGGCAAGCCCGCTGTGCTCTACGTGGACCTGCACCTGGTGCACGAGGTGACCTCTCCGCAGGCGTTCGAGGGGCTGCGCCTTGCGGGGCGCACCGTGCGGCGGCCGGAGCTGACCGTGGCGACTGTGGACCACAACGTGCCGACGATCGACCGGCTGTTCATCAAGGACGAGATCTCGCGCAAGCAAGTGGAAACCCTGAAGGCGAACGCCGAGGAGTTTGCGCTGCCCTTCTACGGGATCGAGTCGGACCGGCAGGGGATCGTTCACGTCATCGGGCCGGAGCTCGGTTACACGCGGCCCGGGATGGTGATCGTCTGCGGCGACAGCCACACGTCCACGCACGGCGCCTTCGGCTCGTTCGCGCTGGGCATCGGCACCTCGGAGGTCGAGCACGTGCTGGCTACCCAGACCCTCGTGCAGAAGCGGCCGCAGACGATGGAGGTGCGCGTCGAGGGCTCGCTCCCGCGCGGCGTCACCGCCAAGGACGTCATCCTCGGCATCATCGGCCGCATCGGCGTCGACGGCGCGACAGGCCATGTCATCGAATACACGGGCGACGCCATCCGCGACCTCTCGATGGAGGGACGGATGACCGTCTGCAACATGTCGATCGAGGGCGGGGCGCGCGCCGGGATGATCGCGCCGGACGAGAAGACGTTCGAGTACATGAAGGGCCGCGAATTCATGCCGAAGGGCGCGGACTGGGACGCCGCAGTAGAGGCCTGGCGCGAGCTGCCGACGGATGAGGGCGCGGCCTTCGACGAGACGCTGGTGATTCAGGCCTCGGAGCTGGAGCCGTTCGTCACCTGGGGCACGAACCCGGGGATGGTGGCGCCGGTGACGGGCCGCGTGCCCGACCCCGGCTCGTTCGCCGACGAGTCGGACCAGATGGCGGTGGAACGAGCGCTGGAGTACATGGGGCTGGAGGGCGGCGAGGCGATACAGGAGATACGGATCGACCGCGTCTTCCTTGGCTCCTGCACGAACGCGCGCATCGAGGACCTGCGCGCCGCCGCTGAGGTAGTGCACGGCAGGAAGGTGGCGGAGACGGTGCACGCCATGGTTGTACCCGGCTCGATGCACGTCAAGCGGCAGGCGGAGGAGGAAGGGCTGGACCGCGTCTTCAGCGAGGCCGGCTTCGAGTGGCGGGAAGCGGGCTGCTCGATGTGCCTGGGGATGAACCCGGACATCCTGCGGCCGGGCGAGCGCTGCGCCTCTACCTCGAACCGGAACTTTGAGGGACGCCAGGGCAAAGGCGGACGCACACACCTCGTAAGCCCGCAGATGGCGGCCGCAGCGGCGATCGCCGGCCACTTCGTGGACATCCGCGAGTGGAAGTGACCCCCGGGTCATCCTGAGCTAAGAAGGATCTGTCGCTGGAACACGCTTGCCTCTGCGTCCCGCTCGCGACCCATTCCCGGGCCTCGATGTGTCCCGAAGGTTACGCCTGAGCGGCGCGAACGCCGGGGACAGACCCTTCGGCGCTCAGGGTGACAATCGTCGGTGCTGAGCGGGCGTGCGCGGGAACAGGAACGGTTCGGCGATTTCGTACGCTGGCGCTAGGTCACGCAGCGGACGGTTCATCGTTCTGATCAGCGCCAACTTTCGCTCGCGTGTCCAGCCCTTCAGTTCTCTCTCGCGAGAAACGGCGGCATAGGGGTCGTCTGTGACCTCGAAGTAGACGAGCTTACCGATGCGGTATGTCGCAGTGAACCGACATTTGCCGGCTCGATGCTCCTCCAGCCGGCGTCGTAGGTCATTCGTGACGCCGATGTACAGTGTGCCGCACCGATTGTTCAGTATGTAGACGCTGTAAGAGCGCTGGTTCATCTCGGTCTGACGCCTCCGTCGGCCTGACCCATGTCATTCTGAGCTTCGAAGAATCTGTCGCAGGAGCACGCTTGCCTGGCGTCCCGCTCGCGACCGGCGCGCACGCCTCGATGTGTCCCGAGCGTCACGACTGGGTGAGCGGCCGCCGTGGACAGACCCTTCGGAGCTCAGGGTGACAATCGTCGTTGCATTAGACGCTATAATGACGTATCCGAACTTACAAGACCGAAATGGCACAAGAGGCAAATTGACTATGCAACCCTTCAAGAGGATCTCCGGCGTTGTCGGGCCGCTGAATCGGCCGAACGTCGACACCGACCAGATCATCCCCAAGCAGTTCCTCAAGCGGATCGAGCGCACGGGCTTCGGGGAGTTCGCCTTCCAGGACTGGCGCTACCTGCCGGACGGTTCGCCGAACCCGGACTTCGAGCTGAACCGGCCGGGCTACGAAGGCGCGTCGATACTGGTGACCGGACGTAACTTCGGCTGCGGCTCCTCGCGGGAGCACGCGCCGTGGGCGCTGAACGAGATGGGCTTCCGCTGCATCATCGCCTCCTCGTTCGCGGACATCTTCTACAACAACTGCATCCAGAACGGGATGCTGCCGGTGGTGCTGCCCGAGGACCGCGTGCAGGAGCTGATCAAGCGGGCGGAACGGAAGCCCGGGTATCGCTTGACCGTGAACCTGGAGAACCAGACGATCTACGACTCGGAAGGGTTTGAGGACGTATTCGAGATCGACCCCTTCGTCCGCGAGCGCCTGCTCAGCGGCCTGGACGAAATCGGCCTGACGCTGAAGGTCGAGGATGAGATCACGGCGTTCGAAGACAAGCGGCCGGCGTACCTGAGCCCGGCGAGCGGTTAGGCCGGCGCCGTCTAACCGCCTACGGGCCCCAGCACCCGGTCCAGGTACGGGTTCGAGAACATGCCGGCGGGGTCCAGGCGTTTGCGGACGGCCTGGAAGGCGTCCCATTGCGGATAGCGCGGGGCCAGCGTTTCCGCGGTCTGGAAGTGCAGCTTGCCCCAGTGGGGGCGCCCGACGTAGTCGTCCATGATGTCCTCCACCGCCTCGAAGTAGGCCTGGTATTGCGTTCCTTCGAAGACGTGGACGGCGATGTAACAACTGGCGCGGCCCGACGCCGTGCTCAGCGGGATGTCGTCCGGCGCCGTGAACCGGACCTCTATCGGGAAGCTGAGCATGATGCCGCTGTCCTGGATGTAGCGGCGCACGCGTCCAAAAGCCTCTTTCGCCGCCTCGATCGGGATCTCGTACTCCATCTCGTAGAAGCGCACCAGGCGCGGGCTGGCGAAGACGCGGTAGCTGCGGTCGACGTACTCGATGGCCCCTGACCCCGGTAGCAGCCGCATGATTCGCGGGATCGCCTGCGGGCGCAGGCGGCCCAGGCGGCAGAGCGCGCCGAAGACGTAGTTCCCCATCAGGATGTCGTCCTTGAACTCCGTCCAGCGCCCGCGCCCGGTGGCGGGCCCGGTGGTGCGATTGTTGCGCTTCGTGAGGGCCCAGCCGGTGTGCGGCACCCAGAAGAACTCGAAGTGCTCATTCTCCGCGATGTGGGTGTCCATCTCCTCCAGCACACGATCGATTCGCATCGGCCCTTCGTTCGCGCGCAAGTGGAAGGCGGGCACGCACTGGAGGGTCAGCGTCGAGATCACCCCCAGCGCGCCCAGGCTGACACGGGCGGCGTGGAATACCTCCGGGTTAGACTCCGGCGAGCAGTCGAGCGCCTCGCCGTCGGCGGCGATGAGGCGGAGCCCGGCGATCTGGGCGGCCAGCCCGGTGAATTCACGCCCGGTGCCGTGGGTGGAGGTCGAGACGGCGCCGCTGATCGACTGGTAGGCTATGTCACCAGCGTTGGGCAGGGCGAGTCCCAGGTCCCAGAGGCTGTCGTAGAGCTCCTGTAGCTTGATGCCGCCCTGCACCGTCACCCGGAGCTTCTCGCGGTCCACGGAGAGGATGCGCTGGTAGTTGTCGAGGCGCAGAAGGCGGCCATCGCTTAGGGCTATGCCGGTGAAGGAGTGACCGCTGCCGACAGCCTTGACACGCTGGCTCTTCTCGGCGGCGGCGCGAACGCTGGCGGCGAGCTCTTCTTCGGTCGAGGGCGACTCGAC
>Ga0209751_10002912_pt1 | contig 16826 bp, 7 predicted proteins | sample RifCSP13_1_FD_184019 | JGI IMG/M metagenome (GOLD analysis project Ga0209751, IMG submission 184019) | Soil microbial communities from Rifle, Colorado - Rifle CSP2_sed 13_1 (SPAdes) (version 2) | ecosystem: Environmental > Terrestrial > Deep subsurface > Rock core/Sediment | place: Rifle... | reverse complement strand
CAAGGCTTCGATCGGGCCCGCAATGGCATAGACAATACGCGATCTCAGCGCCCCAATATGGCGCCAGGCCGCACTTACGAGAGTGCCATTACAGGAGATCCAGACCGCTACGTAGACCCGACCGCATTTGTGCTTCAGCCCAAAGGATTCTACGGCAACGAAGGTCGAAATGTATTAAGCGGACCAGATCTGAAGGTGTTTGATCTGACGGTGATCAAGAAAACGGCCATCACCGAGCGAGTGAGCATGGAGTTTCGCACGGAGGTGTTCAACTTGTTCAATCACACAAACTTCGCCGGGCCGGAGCCCAATAATCGCGCTGTCTTCGTCAGGGCTGACCCCATCACCGATGCGCCAGAAATACCGGCTACCTTTGGCCAACTGACCAAGACGGCAACATCCTCGCGGCAGATTCAGTTTGGCTTGAAGTTTATCTTTTAAAGATGTAACGCAAGCTGTTAGCTTGCGAGCAAAGTCTATCCACAGATTACACGGATTTCTCAGATCATATTGGGCGTCGCGATAAGGACTGTATCTGAGAAATCGGTGTAATCTGTGGATAGCTCGTGTTACCTATTGAACGTGCTGAAAAACGAAGCGGTTGCCGTCGCCGCCTTACGTCGAAGCCAGGCGAAGGCTTCGGCTACACCGGCGCCGATGCGTCCCCAAACATGGCTTCGGGCCAGATCATCAAATAGCGAATAGAAAACCGGCACAGCCAGAAGCGTCAGCAGCAAACAGAGTGATTGTCCCCCCACCACGAGCACGCCAACCGCTCTGTTTGTTCCCGACCCCGGTCCGGAAGAGATTACGAGCGGCATCATCCCCGCCACCAACGCAATGGTAGTCATCAGAATGGGCCGCAGCCGATCGCGGTTTGAGCGAATGATGGCGTCAAGCCTTTCCATCCCGCGTGCGCGCAACTGATTGGTATGGTCGATTTGCAGGATAGCGTTCTTCTTCACCACGCCAAAAAGCAATAACAATCCCAGGCCAGAGAATATGTTGACTGTCTGGCCCATTACGAGCAACGAAACGATACCGAACGGGATAGCGAGCGGCAACGTCAGTAGAATTGTTATCGGATGAATAAATGATTCAAACTGCGCTGCCAGGACGATGTACATAAAGGCGAATGATAGAGCGAAAGCCAGCAGAAAGTAGTAACCCGCGCGGCCGAGCTCTTTTGACGTGCCTGCCAGGCCGGTTGTGTAAGTGCTCTCCAGATTCGCTTCTTTGACGTATTTATTCATCTGATCGAGGACCGCAGCTTGTGAGCCGCCGGGACGGACATTGGCCAGCAAAGTTACTTGCCGTTGGCGGTTAAGGCGGTCAATAGCAGATGGCCCAGTACCCTCCGTAACATGGACTACATTATCCAGCGTGACCCAACCGATCTTCGATGAAGCGACGATCATGCGCCTCAAACCTTCGACACTAGCGCGAAATTCGCCGATCGCGCGCACGCGCACATCATACTGATCCGTGCCGGCATTGAAGGTCGACACCTTTTGTCCGCTGACCAGGGTATTGAGTGCCTCTGCAATATCACCAGCCCGCACGCCCAAATCGGCAGCCCGTTCACGATCTATGCTGACCTGCACTTCGGGTTTGCCAGTAATCAAACTCGACTCAGCATCGACGACATCCGGGATGGTCTTAAGTTTTGCCAACAATTCTTCAGAATACTTGGTTAGCTTCTCTAGATCGGGGCCCCCAATTACATATTGAATATCCGCATTGCGAATGCCGCCGCCTGCAACCGCGGCCACCAATTGAACGCTCGTACGTAACTCTCGCGGATGGTTTGCCAAAAGGGCTCGAGTTCGGACCATCAGGTCGTTTTGGCTGAGGCTGCGATCACCGATTGGTGTCAGTTTGACGTAGATAGAAGCATTATTTACCAACTGCTGCTGGCCGCCGCCTATAGTCGTCAAAGTGTCAGTGACTCCAGGTAACTGCCGAACTTCAGCGGCGATGCGCTCCACGACTGCCGAGGTAGCGGGCAACGTATAGCCTTCCGGTGCGCGCACATTGACCTCGTATTGCGCCTGGTCATCGACCGGTAAGAAGTTCTTTCCGACGAACATGAAGAGCGGCACGATGCTAAGGATGACTATCGCGCACATCAAAAGCACTAGCCAGCGATGGGCCATTGACCACTGCAACATTCGGGTGTACGTGCGATCAATCGGGCGATAGAAACGCGATTCTTTTGTGCGCGCCTCTTTCGCCCGATGGTTTTGCGATTTTTGGCTGTCCGCTGTTGAGGGGGAAGGTTCTTCCTTCCGCTTTATCAGGCGAGCGGCCAGCATCGGGGTCAACGTGAAGGAGACGAGGAGAGAGACGGCGACTGCAAACGCTGATGTCAAACCAAACGATGACATGAACCGGCCCACAATTCCGCCCATAAAACCCACCGGCACGAAAACGGCCAGCAATGAGAGAGTTGTTGCCATGACGGCTGGGCCAATCTCGCGCGTGCCCTCAATTGCCGCCTGAAATGGCGGCATACCCTTTTCCTCAACGAAGCGAAAAATGTTCTCCAGCACCACGATCGCGTCATCAATTACGATTCCCACCATTAAGGTGAGAGCCAGCATCGTGATACGATTCAAGGTGAAGCCCATGGCAGCCATCAAAGCGAAGGTGGCAACGATCGAAGTGGGAATTGCAATGGCCGCGATAAAGGTCGAACGAAAGCTCCACAAGAAAACGAAAACGACAATGGCCGCCAGGATGCTGCCTTCCAGCAAGTGAGATTCAATTGCCTCCAGCGAAGTTTTTATGAAGATCGATTGATCTCCGACAATTTCGGTCTTGACTCCTGCTGGCAGCGTCGGCGCGATCTCTTTGAGGCGCTCCTGTACGGCATCGGCGACAGCAACTGTGTTCTGGCCCGATTGCTTCGAAACCACGAGTGTCACAGCTGGTTGGCCATTTAGTCGGGCTTCGGTACGCTGCTCTTCCGCGCCATCCTCGACGTAACCGATGTCGCTCACCTTCACTGAATAGCCGTCGCGACTGGCCAGGACCAGATTATTAAAATCGGAAGGGTTCTTGATGCGCCCTAGTGTACGCACGGTTAGTTCGCGCGTGGCCTCGTCGATGCGCCCACCCGGTACCTCCATGTTCTGAGCACGAACGGCCCCGGCCACCTCCGCAGGCGTTACGTTGTAAGCCCTCAGTTTATCCGGGTCTACCCAGACCTGAATTTCACGCTCGCGACCGCCGATAATCTGCACCTGACCGACACCCGATATGGATTCAATTCGTTCCTTGATCTGCTTGTCGGCAATATTCGTCACTTCGCGTAGGGAACGAGGAGCCGAAACGGCAATGCGCAAGATTGGAGCTGCGTCGGTATCCAGCTTTTGGACTACCGGGGCTTCCGCGGTCTCCGGCAAATCGGGAATCACGAGGTTGACTTTATCGCGCACCTCTTGGGCTGCAACATCGGCGTTCTTGTCCAGCAGAAAAGTGACGAACACCTGGGAGACACCTTCGACGGAAGTCGAGCGCAGTTCGTCTATGCCGCTGATGGTATTGACGGCGCCTTCAATCTTGTCCGTGATCTCGGTCTCAATCTCCTGGGGGGACGCACCCGGATTTACTACAGTCACAGTGATTGTGGGAAATTCGACTTTCGGAAAGAGATCTACTCCCAGGGTGGAAAAAGAGAAGATGCCGACTACGGTCAGCGACATAATCAACATCGTGGCAAAGACCGGGCGGCGAACGCAGATTTCAGCAAGCTTTTGCATAGTTCAACTTTGGGAACAGTTCGGGTTTTTGGCTAACTAAGTAAGTACTTACTTCAGGCAAGGATAGTAGGGCTCTTGCGCCAAAAGATCAACTAAGCCCAGAAATCTTTGAGGTCAGAAATCTCTCAGGTGGGGAAGGGGGCAAGGCAGACTTCTGGACAGGAAAGAGGCGAGCTTCAGTCTGCCGCCGCCCCCGCTCAAGGTTGAATCGCGCTCAACATTGAATCAATCACTCAACCCTGTTAACTTCACCCTCTCAGAAAGGAGCTTCCTGACATGGCTCGCAAATGGTCATTTGCTCAACTGAAAAGCTTTGTCCCATTCTGATCTGAGAACTGGGGCCTTCAGAGGTCATTCAGCATTATTGAAACCGTATCGGAATCGCGGTTCACCACCGCAAGATCCAGCCTGCCGTCTTTATCAAAGTCTGCCGCGACGACGGCCCGCGGCGCTCCTGCCGCACCAAAGTGAATTGCGGGAGCAAAGCTTCCCTTCCCGTCTCCCGATAACACTGACACGGTGGCCGAGCCGAAATTCACCACGGCCAGATCGGCGTTGCTGTCTTTGTTGAAGTCGCCAGTAGTTATTACCGAAGCCGTTTCTCCGGCGGCAAAATTCTGAGGCGCCCCAAACTCCCCCTGGCCGGTTCCCAAAAGAACTGAGACGCTGGCAGCGCCAGTATTACCAGTTGCGAGGTCCAGCTTACCATCATTATTAAAGTCTGCCGCGGTGACCGAGAATGGCCCACGCCCTGTGCGAAAGTTCCTGGCCTCCGAAAAACCTCCTCTGCCGTCTCCGAGGAAGATAGAAGTATCGGATGAGAAAACGTTTGCGGTTGAGAGATCAATCTTGCCATCCTGATTAAAATCACCCGCCACAACGCCGCTTGGACCCCGACCGGTCTTGTAATTAACTGCGGCCGACAGTTTCCCCTGACCCTCGCCGAGCAGCACAGAGAGAGTGTCTGAGTCGCGATTAACAACTGCAACGTCTAATCTGTTGTCCTTATTGAAATCTTGCAGCGTCAGAAAACTGGGTCCGCCACCCGTCTTGTAACTAGTTGGTGATGCAAACGCGCCTTTGCCATCACCGACCAATATCGAGACATCGCCGGAGTTGTCATTAGCAATTGCAAGGTCCAGATTGGTGTCCAGGTTGAAGTCTCCAGCAGCAACAGCTCGCGGGCCGTCGCCAGCCTCGAAAAGTTGTGGCGGAGCAAACCGGCCATTACCATCTCCCAGAATGACGGTAACCTTCGTTGGGAAACTGGTAACGGCCAGATCAAGGTTGCCGTCTTTATTAAAGTCGGCGACAAACGCCGCCCGCGGGAAATGGCCCACGCTAAAGTCCGAACTAATAGACATTCCTCCCTTACCATCCCCAATCAAGATGGAGACATTTTCGGAGTCACGATTGGCCACCGCGAGATCCAATTTATTATCGTTGTTAAAATCGGCAACAGTAAGCGAGAGTGGACTATCCCCTACTTTGAATGATGTAGCCTTGGCGAAGCTTCCCTTTCCACTGCCTAAGAGCACCGAGACCGTTCCCGAGAAACGGTTCGCCACCATTACATCCAGGTGGCTGTCGCCATTGGAGTCTCCCGCAACAAGGCAATCTGGTTCTGTTTCTACATCGTAATGGAGTGGTGGAGCAAACCTCCCTTTACCATCACCCAACCAAAGAGTAATGAAACCAGATTTCGGATGTGCGGTTGCCAAATCGATGTGCCTGTCTTCGTTGAAGTCACCGGCTATGACCGATAGCGGATTGTCGCCAACGCCTAGAGTATCAGTTGGATTGAAACCTCCCTTTCCGTCACCAAGTAGTACGGTGACATTTGCCGAGCGCCTGTTGGCGACAGCCAGGTCCATTTTTCCGTCGTTATTAAAATCGGCTGAAGTTACGCCTCGCGGTTCACTATTTGCTTTGAAGCTAGTGGTTTGTGAAAAGCTACCCTTGCCGTCCCCCAGTAAAACCGATACATCATTCGAAAAGCAATTTGCTACAGCGAGGTCCGCCAACCCATCCTTGTCAAAGTCAGTGCTAATGAGTGCTGAGGGACCAGACCCGACGGCATAACTACGCCCGGAAGCAAATTTACCTTCGCCTTCTGCCAGTACAATTGAGACACTCGATGTGAGCCAATTTGCAACTCCAATATCCGGACGATTATCTCGATTGAAATCAGCGAGGACTACAGCTATGGGTGCCGATCCAACAGGAACATCAATGGCCGGCGTAAAACCCCCACTAGCATGAGCGTAGAAAATGGAAATGTTTCCCGTGGCAAAATTTGCAGTCACCAGGTCTGGGATCTTGTCGCCGTTTAGGTCGGCGGCAGCTACCGCACTTGGGTAATGTTTGGCATCAATATCGCGTCGAGCATGAAATGAAACCTGTGCATTAATTGGCTGCGGAAAAAGAGAGAGCAGCAAGGACGCCATAAAGGCAAAACGTAAAGCGAAGTGATTTCAATTTAGACTCCTCTTGTTAAGAAACAGGTCAGTACCACCGAGCGGTAGATTAGGAAATCTCTCAGGTTGGGAAGGGGCCTTGTCCCCTTCCAATCTGAAGAGATTTCCTAACCTGAAGCCTACCTTGCCCCTTTCCGAGTTGACCACAGACTGAAGTCTGTGCCACTACTAACGATCACATAAATATGATAGCGACGATCGTGGTTGCTACCAGGCCCAACATCACGGGAACGAAGTTTTTAGCCGCCAATTCCTGCGGCGAAACGCGGCAGATTGCTGCCACAGGTATGACACCCCAGGGAATGATGCAACCACCACCTACCCAGACGGTGGCTATTTGACCAAGTGCGGCAATAGTCTCAGTCTTTACATGGGCAACAGAAGCAAATGCGCCGGCCAGTGAACCCGTTAGTGGCAGCCCGCTGAATCCGGATCCGACCAATCCCACGACACATCCAATCACGGTCTCCATGATCCCGACCGTGAAGCGGTTCAGCGGCAGCACATTTGAGAGCGCGTTGGCCAGATCAAATAGCAGCCCGCGGGCGCCCTCTCCAAAAACTTGCCGTGCTATATCCGGCGAGCCCAGATAAAAGAAGGAGGCAATGATAATGACGGGAGTAAAAATCTTTATCCCAAAGGTAAAGCCCTTAATCATATGTTCGGTAATCAGGTCAAAGCTCTCTTTACCATGACCTATGAGAGTGAAAACCGCAGCCAGCAGTAACGTAACTCCCCCGATGATCGTCGTGGCCTCTCCACCCCGGATGCGATAAGCAATCAGAATAACTACAACCATCAGGTAACTAAGGGGAACAACGAGAGCCGCCACGCGAGCTATCGACCTGGGCTTTGATAACGAAACGTCCTCGGTAAGGCTGAACCCTTCGTCGATCCCGTTCCCAGACCGCACATTAAGCACGTCCTGACCTGGAACTTCTTCCGCTTCCTGGGCGCGCTTGATGTCTCTGCGTGCAATAACAAAAGCAACGCCTATCGTCACTATGCTCATCGTGATGATCAGCGGAATCTGACTATACATCACCGCTTCAACAGGCACGTTGGCCGCCTTGGCGCTAATACTCGGCGCGCCCTGAATCACATAGTCGGTTGAGAGGGCAATGCCATGACCAAATAGGTTCATGGCGACGGCGGCCGAGATAATCGGCAGTCTCACTGAGGCCGCGGCGGGCACAAGGACAGCTCCGACGAGTGCCGTCGCTGGCGAAGGCCATAAAAAGTAAGAAGCTATCAACATAACAACGCCGATGACCCAGAAGGCTACTGTCGGTGATTTCATCAAGGCACGCGCGGGTGCAACCATCAAACGTTCCGCACCTATGCTCTCCAGCCAAGCCGCCAGCCCGCCGATGATGGATATAACGAGGATTATGTCGAGCAGTTCGCGCGTCGCGACCACTGTTGCTCGGAAGACGGTTTCGATCGCGCCCAGAGGTGTTTTCGTGACGGCCCACCCAACCAGAAATGCTCCGGCGATGCAGGGGATCAACGCATCGCGGCGTTTAGCCATCGTCACAACAACGATCAGCACAAAAAGGGCATAGATCCAGTGTGCGGCTGTTAACTGCATCGAATAAGGTTCTATAAGAAGCGCCGGACATTAATGATCCACCAGCTGCCGAAGCTGTGGAAGAAATAAACTGAAAAGAAATCTCTCAGGTCGGGAAGGGGGCAAGGCAGGCTCCGTCTAAGGAAGGAGGCCAGTTTCAGTCTGCCGCCGCCCCCGCTTCCGTTGAGAGAGTGCTTGCAGATAGAGAGGTCGGACCAGCTCATCAGAGAAGCAACTCCTTATCGATCTAATTTCTTTGCAGCTGATTGGTTCATTTAATGATGAACGCAGTTCAATCCAGAGCGGGGGCGGCGGCAGACTGAAACTGGCCTCCTTCCTTAGACGGAGCCTGCCTTGCCCCCTTCCCGACCTGAGAGATCTTCACCAGTGTTTTATCCTTTCAGCAGTTGATACCCGGCCTTCTCGCGATCCCAAGTGGCCTCTGTGTTTCCCTGTGACTGGAGTTTATATTTTTCGACTCGCTGTGTTGGCGTCTTGGGCAGCGCCTCGCAAAACTCGATGAATCGCGGAACCATGAAGTAAGCCATCCGTTCCTCGCAAAACTTCACTAACTCTTCAGGATTTAACTGCTCACCTTCTTTAAGCACAACTACAATCTTTACTTCGTCTTCACCGAGTTCAGAAGGCATAGCAATGGCCGCAGATTCGAGCACACTAGGATGCTGATTGACGATCCTTTCGACCTCAAAAGCCGATATGTTTTCGCCGCGCCGGCGGATTGCTTCCTTCTTGCGTCCAACGAAATAGAGGTACCCGTCACGGTCCAGATAGCCCAAATCTCCCGTATGAAACCAGAGATTTCTGAACGCTTCCAGCGTTTCTTCAGGCATATGATAGTAACCTGACATCATGGTGTACGGCGCGTCCGGGCGTATCACTATCTCCCCTATTTGATCCGGGCTAAGCATTTGATCGTCTTCATCAACGATCCTCACCTCAGCGCCTTCTGCTGGCCGGCCACAACAACCGGGCCGCCGTGGCTCAGCAATGGCAGGGGGAGCCACTATCCCTTCCGTCAGGCCGAACGTCTCGTAGACTACTCGCAGATTGAATCTGTTTTCGAAGCCCTCAAGGTTTTCCGGCGGCGGGACGACCATCGCCAGCCTTACTTTATTGTTTCGATCATCAGGATGCGCGGGAGCCTTGTAGAGGATGTTGCCCATTGCTCCAAGAGCGAGGAAGACCGTAGCACCCGAGTTGCGGATCTCGCTCCAGAAAGTGGTGGCGCTAAAGCGTTCATACATTGCCACCCGAGCATCAAACAAGAGCGCGGCGAGCACGGTGCACACTTGAGCATTAACGTGAAAGAGCGGCAAACAAGTGTAGAGCGTGTCATCAGGCCCAACCGACATGCCCCGACCAATGGTCCGAGCGGCATAGTAGTAATAGTGATGGGACATGACAACCCCTTTCGACGGGCCTGTCGTGCCGCTTGTAAACAAGATAGTGAGCGGGTCGGAATGCTTGATTTCGCGCCGAGGAGGCGAAGCACATGAGGCATTGGCAAAGTCAATAACAGGGGTTTCCTCCCGTCGCAACGTGGCTGTCTCACCACTCACATATATCTGTTTCACTTTGGGAAGCTGGCTTCCGATCTGACGCACCCGCTCCAGGAAGGCGGAGTCAATGATAATGGTCTCGGCGTCTGAAGTATGAAGAATATGATGAAGTAGTTCACCCTTCTGAGCCGTATTGACGGGAACCATTACGGCGCCTATTTTGGCGAGGCCAAACCAGCTGTAGAGATACTCAGGGCAGTTGGGAAGCATTACTGCAACCTTAGTACCCTTTTGAACGCCGCAGTCCAATAAGGCGTTTGCAAAGCGGTTGGAGTGGGCATTTAAGTCTTTGTATGAAATCTCGCGCTCTCCCTTGAAATCAAGGAAGACGCGCTCACCCAGAATCTCCGCTTGCTCCCCCAGCACAGAGCCGAGCACCCTCTCTAGTGGTGGATGATCTCTCATCTGGAAAGCTGGTCCTTCATCCATTGAACAAGGCCGGGCTCGAGACTTTCGTCAGACTCGAAAAGCTCGTAACCGAGAGCTCCGCCTTGATAAACAAGCAGACGGCTACCGCGGTTCTTCGTCGCTGCATAGGCCGCCGTCATCGAACCATTAGTCAGCTCTTCCATAGCTTTGCTGGCCAGATAAAATATTGGTATATCCAGTTTTGCGATCTCTTCTCGCTGCGACGGGCTAATAAGCGTAGTCATCAAGACAAGCGCGCCAATTCTGGCATCACCAAGCGCAGCCTCGAGTGCATAAAGCGCTCCCCTATCCGGCCCGACAAGGCCAACACGGCCGACACCCGGTTGCGATGTTAGAAAATTGACTGCCGCTTTTGCATCGAGAGTGGTCTTGTTACGTTCTTCGGGAGGCAGGTTGAGCAATTCACCCTTTTCTATGCTCTTCCCTCGCCCACGCGTATCAATGTTAAGCACTACCAATCCGCGCCTGACCATTTGTGTTGCCAGATGATCAAAGATATGCCGGTCGGTAAAGCTTGAATGAATCATAATCACGCCCGATGTGGGAACGTTGCCGCCCATGGCAGCGGGCGTTCTCAAGGTGCCATAGAGCGTCCAACCATCCTCCGTTCTGAAAGAAACTTCGCGTGAAGCACCGGCAGCCTTGAGTTGATCGACCATCCAACTGGCAAGGTTCTCTTCAATCGGTTTCTCGTTGGGATGCTCTGAGCGCCAGACGCTGAACATGGTTGTGCCCATACCCAGGTTTTTGTAAACGTTGATGCGACTGCCTTCCGCCTGCGTGAGGTTGTAGGCATCCGCCATATCACGAAACCCTTCACGATCTTCCTTGCTGACCATAAGAAAGAGTGGGATCCGCGGATGAGTCTTGATCGTTCTTTTGACGGCTTCGCTGAGTCTGCCCGAAATCAATCCAATGGCCTGCACGCGGCTGTCACCATCCCACGCCCGCAGCGCGGCTTCTGTGCTCTGCCCTTCGGCCACCAATCCTATCCTGGAGGCATCAACCTGTGGTTGTGATTCAAGAAAGGCGATAGCTGCGCGCACATCAAGATAAAGTTTTGATATCTCGTCCGGACTAAAAGAATGTAGTTCTTTAGCTCCTCTGCTCTTGCCCCTGCCGCGAAGGTCAATTCTCAGAGTTGCCAGATCGTGCCCACCTATAATCTGAGCTAGCCCGGGATAAAGATACTTGCCGTAGGCATTCTGATCGTGATCGAAGGAGTGAAGAAATATAACTGCTGGAACCTGCCCTTTGACTCCTTCAGGCGAACCAAACATTCCAGAGATGGTCCAGCCATCTTCAGTCTGGAAAGAGATCTCCTTCTCCGCGGCATTGGATAATCCGGCTAACAGAACGTTGGCAATAACCAGGACGGCAACAGTAAAAAACCGACGTCTCATGCCCGTATTTATTGACGCACACCGAAGTCTTGGTGGCGAATGGGAGTGTCGCCTCATTGGTTGAGTTTCTCTTTCATCCAACGCACGACGCGCGCAAGGAGATCGTCTTCGAGCTTGAAGAGTTGATATCCGATAGCGCCGCCGTCAAAGATCAATAACTCGCTGCCTTTATCTTTTGTCAGGTTGTACATTTCGGTCAGCGCCGCGGTAACAGGCTTGTGGCCCGTACTTGTTACATAGAGCACAGGAACCTTCTGAGTTGTAAAATAGACCTTTTCTTTCTCGGTCGGTATATAACCCGTAAGCACAACTGCAGTCTTTATTCGCGGTTCTTCAGCCGTCGCTGCCATGGCGTGTTTGGCCCCAATGACGGTACCGACAATACCAATTCGATTACTGTCTATGTCTGGTTGCGACGCAAGAAACTTGACCGCCCCCAGGGCGTCGAGATAACCCTTGTCACGCTCCGTCTTTGCCAACTCAAAATACTTGCCCTTTCCTATGCTCTTGCCATTACCGCGCCAGTCGATATTGAGAACAGCCACTCCCTTTTTTGCCAACGCAACCTCAAGCTCCGAATAAACATTACGGTCGCTCAGACCCGAATGCAGCAATATCACGGCCGGAAGTTTTCTCGTGTCCCCTTCCGGGACCCGTAGATTTCCGTAAATGGTCCAGCCGTCTTCTGTTTGAAATGTGACTTCAGAGAGCCTTCCAGTCAGCAATAGTTGATCGCTAATCCAGTCACCTACCTGATCGTGTAATGGCTTTTCCTTCGGATACTTTGCTCGATAGAGGCTAAACATCCAGGTGCCGATGCCCAGGCCGTCGAAGACTTCTACGTCGCTCTCCTTACTCTTTGACAAAAAGTACGCATCAGTCATATCAGCGAACCCTTGTTTGTCTTCGCTGCTTACGACGAGCAACATGGGCAAATCAGGTGATTCAGCTATCTGTTTCCTGGCTACATCGCTGAGACGTCCGGATAGCAGTACCAGCGCGCGAACGCGCTTGTCTCCAGCCCATCCCGTTACTGCGGCCTCGGCGCTCTCCCCCACGGCAACCAGACCGATCCGTGAAACGTCAACCTGGGGTTGAGACCCAAGAAAAGCAATTGCCGCCTGAACATCCAGGTAGAGCTTCGAGAGCTCCTCAGCGCTAAAAGAGTGCAGTTCCTTGTTTCCGACGCTTTTGCCTCGGCCGCGCAAATCCAGCGTTAGGGTGGCAACACCTCTTCTCTGAATGGCCGGTGCAAGGCCTGGATATTGGGGCCGTCCAGGACCTGGATCGCGATAAACGCCGAAAGCTGAGCGGTCATGCTCGGTGGAAGGCAAGAGAATTACAGTGGGAACCGTCCTGCCCGCATTATCTGGGATGCTGAGCGTGCCGTAAATTGTCCAGCCATCGACGGTCTTGAAAGAAACCTCTCTTTCGCCGGCCCAGGCGATACCGGGAAAGACCTGAAAGGCCCCCATCAAGAGTAGGAGATTGAGAACCAGAAAACCTGACTTTTTCATGCGGTCAGCTAAAGTCTACACCGAGGCAGCGACGGCCGGATGGCCGAGTGCGCAATCCAGAGTCGTTTAAGGGAGAACCGTAAAAACCCTCCAAAGCTCTTGGGCATTAGTGGGCATTTAGTATAAACTCCGCGCCAAACTTAATGAACGACCGGTCGGTTAGGCCTATTTATAGAGAAACCAGGCCGCTGTCAAGAAAAACTTCATCCGGGTAACACAAGGTAGGCCGTAACGATCGAGGCCCTGAGGTCCAACCCAACTGCAAAACTTCGACCACGCAGATGGAGTCTCCACCCCCTCAGAGATGCTTTGGAAGCTACAACAAACGACCCAAAAAAGGTAGCTGATGGCTGAAAAGTTTTTCGCAAAACGCTGAACATATAGATTTCCTTGTCCGCTGTAGTGACCCGCAGTCAATTGTCTGGCGTGTCAGCAATGTGCCGCCAGGTGGGAAACACTGAAAAATGAACCTCGTTGTCTGAAGAGTTGTTGCTGAAATGCAACTCCTACTGCATGTAACAACCGTCTCACGCAGGATGAGGTTTGAATTCCACGAAGTATATAGAGGAGAACATAGAGATGAAAATGCGACTTAGTCGACCCGACTCTTCGGGTTGCTGATCCTGCTTCTGCCAGTAGTGTTCCCATCTACAGGCTTCACTCAAACTACCACCGGAACAATCCTGGGAACAGTGACTGACGAGCGGGGAGCGGTGGTTCCGGGAGCGACTCTCACTATTAAGAACACAGAGACCGGTGCGACGCGCAGCATCACTACTGACGACGGCGGTCGCTATCGAGTGCCAGCCTTGCCGCTCGGGCACTATGAAGTAAATGTTGAACGTCAGGGATTTACGACCGAGTTACGGAGCGGCATCGAGCTTACTGTGGGCCGCGAAGCCGTAGTGGATTTCTCACTTAAGGTTGGCAATGTTCAGGAGACGGTCAAGATCTCAGGTGAAGCGCCGCTCGTGCAGACGACCAACGCTACGATTGAGGGCTTGGTTGATGAGCGCACTGTCCGTGAGTTGCCGCTCAATGGCCGGGACGTGTTTCAGTTAACCACGCTTCAGGTCGGAGTCACAAACACCGCCGGTATTACTAGCCAGTTTGGCGCTGGCGCTATAGATGTGGGTCCAGGTACGACGAAGATCGCTGTGAACGGGGCCCGTATCACCGCGAATCTCTTCCTGCTCGACGGCACCATGGTAAACGACGCCCTCAACAACACGCCCGGTGCGGTTTCGGGAGGCTTTACTGGCGTTGACATGCTGCGCGAGTTTCAGATCCTGACCAGCAGTTATAACGCCGAGTATGGGACCGCGGGTGGAGCGATCGTTAACTCGGTGACGAAGACAGGAACAAACGATTTTCATGGCACCGCCTTTGAATTCCTGCGTAACGACAACCTTGACGCGCGCAATTTCTTTGATCGCTGCCCGAGCACCAATCCCAATTGCAAAGCTAACGGCCGGCCCGAGTTTAGAAGAAATCAATTCAGCGGCAGTGTAGGTGGTCCAATAATTACGAACAAGACATTCTTCTTTGGCGGCTATGAGGGATTGAGAGACAGCACCGGCGTTTCGCGCCGGTTTGCAGTGCCCAAGGTAGCCACTCGAGCGCGCGCAGTCCAGTCTGTCCAGCCCTACGTCAACCTCTATCCTTTGCCAAACGGCGAGGATCTCGGACCGGACACTGCAAACTATATTCGCGCTGGTAACGACAAAACTGTAGTTGATTCATTTACGGGAAGAATAGACCATCAGATCTCCGAGAAAGATTCTCTCTTCGGCCGCTATACGTTTCTTCAGTCAAGTCTGGATCTGGCCGATCAGCTAATTCAGAACTCGCTGACCACCGGTCGCAACCAGTACCTCACACTGGGCGAGGATCACATCTTCTCGCCGCGCGTCCTAAATACTTTCCGTTTTGGTTTTAATCGCTCGTTCATCTCCAGTGACCGGCCATTCGTCGTGGACATACCGGAATCACTCTCGTTCGTACCAGGGAATCCTCTGGGTTCTTTCTTCGGAATCAGCGAAATTGCTCCTCTGGGATCGAGCCTTTTCACGCCACGGTTCTTTGCTTACAACACGTTCGAATTTTCCGACCAGGTGGGGCTAACCCGTGGAGCCCATTCGATCAAGATAGGGTTTACTGCGCGACGACTGCAACTGAATGCTGCCTCGAATGTGGCCCTCGATGGGGTCTACGTTTATTTCGGGCTACCACCCATCCCGAACTTCCTTCCCAATGGTCTATCAACCCTCGACGCTTTTCTCATTGGCTTCCCGGTAGCATTTGTAGCTCCCAAGCCCGGCTCGAATTTTTATCGGGGCATCAGGGAGAGCGTAATTGGAAGTTATGTGCAAGATGATTGGAAGATCAACCGGAAACTCACACTGAACCTTGGTCTGAGATACGAGTTCATCACGACTCCGACTGAGGCCAATGATAAGATTGCCAACCTGCGACATGTAACCGACCCCGCTCCCACCGTTGGTGAGCCATTCTTTCAGAATCCGACGAAGAAGAACTTCGCGCCGCGCGTTGGGTTTGCGTACGATCCATTTGGTGATGGAAAGACTTCCATTCGTGGTGGCTATGGGATTTTCGATATCCCGATCCTCCCCTTCGACTACCGCTACGAAATTTCGAACCAGCCACCTTTTGCCGTCAGTGCTACCCTCACTGGTTTTCCAGTGACATTTCCCAATGCGTTCGACATTATTGGAACCGCTCAAGATCCTGCGACGCCCATGGTCAATTCTTTTGACTTCAATCCGCAGCGCTCATACATGCAGCAATTCAACCTCAGTGTGCAGCGGGAAGTCGTGCCCACCTTTGTTCTGACTGCTGCGTATACCGGCTCCCGTGGCGTTCATCTGGCACGGAAGAATAATATCAATCAGAGGACCGACTTCGCCTTCGTCAATGGACGGAAGTTCTTTCCCCCCATAGCAGATCCTGCTTCAAAACGGCTTAACCCGAACCTAGCAGCCATCCGGCACATCTTTTGGGATGGCAATTCAAACTACCACGCAATGCAACTCCGTGCCGAGAAGAGGTTTAGTCACGGCCTGGACTTTCAAGCTTCCTATACCTGGTCAAAGGCTATCGACGATGCTTCAACAACGGAGAGCGCTTTTGCGAACACACCTCCAGGAGCACGGCTGCAGGACGCGTTCGATTCGAGCGGTGAGCGTGGAGCTGCAGCATTTGACATTAGACACAATTTCGTCCTTAGCGGGACTTATGAACTTCCCAAAAACAGTAGCTGGAAAGGATTCAAGGACAAACTCTTGAATGGCTGGGAAGTCACCGGCATATGGACCGCCCGGAGCGGCTTCCCCTTCACTGTGTTTTTGGGATTTGATCGCGCTAATGACGCTTCAATCGACGACGTGGCCCAACGTCCGGATGTTGTTACGGGGCGGACTGCCGCGAGCGCTATCACCGGCGACATAAACCACTATATCGACCCGACGGCCTTCCAGTTGCCGCCGGCAGGGTTCTATGGGAATTTGGGACGGAATATCCTCATCGGTCCGAATCTAAGGACGTTTGATCTCGGCCTGTTCAAAAACACGATGCTCATTGAGAAGGTTAGAGTGCAATTTCGCACTGAGGTGTTTAATCTCTTCAACCGAGCTAACTTCGCTCTGCCGGACAACCAGACGGTTTTCTCCGGGGTGGACGCGCAGGGCAATGCGACTGTGCCGAACAATTTTGGGGCGATAACCCGCACAACGACGACATCGCGGCAGATTCAGTTTGGTCTGAAGTTTATCTTTTAAGGATGCTTGGTATGCTTAAAGTCCAGCCTGGATCGGAGTGGCAGTATTCATTCCAAAAATGCGCTAACGACCGTTCGCGAATAACACCAACGGCAGAAGCTGTGAAAATTTTGCAAGTTGAAAGGGCAAGGCACAAGTTGGAAATCTCTCAGGTTGGGAAGGGGGCAAGGCAGGCTTCGGGTAAGAAAGAGGCCAGTGTCAGTCTGCCGCCGCCCCCGCTCTTGTTGCATAGACGCTTACATTGATTTAACCAGTAACGGAGATGTTTCTCTCATGAGGGAGATTACGG
>Ga0209751_10002908_pt1 | contig 16837 bp, 17 predicted proteins | sample RifCSP13_1_FD_184019 | JGI IMG/M metagenome (GOLD analysis project Ga0209751, IMG submission 184019) | Soil microbial communities from Rifle, Colorado - Rifle CSP2_sed 13_1 (SPAdes) (version 2) | ecosystem: Environmental > Terrestrial > Deep subsurface > Rock core/Sediment | place: Rifle... | reverse complement strand
CATCTCGCCGCGAAGGAAAAGGGCGCGGACGTCATGGCGACCTCGTGCCCACTGTGCCACATCAACCTCGACATGTATCAGGGGAAAGCCGAGAAGGCTGCGGGGCAGCGCATCGAGCTGCCGATCCTCCACCTGCCGCAGCTCGTGGGGCTCGCGATGGGCATCTCGCCGGAGCGGCTCCGGATGAAGCGCCACATCGTCTCGACGAAATCCGTGGCTCGTGCGTTGAAGCCCAAGGAAGGGACGGTCGTCCCCGCGATAGGGACCTGATTAGGCCGGGGAGGCCTTTGGCGGCGCGAACGCGAGCTGCCCGAGCCTAAGGAGGATCAGCACGAGAAGCCCTTCCGCCACGAGCGTGGTGAGGAGGAGCGAATTTTCTCTGACAAGGCGAAGCACATCGTCCCACGGGAGCTGCATGGTGCTCAGCCCGTAGGCGGAGGCAGCGAGCAATGCCCCAACGCCCGCGATCCCGCCGCCGACGAACGGCTTCGAGGCCCACGAGAGGCTCGGCGTGTAAAGGAAGACAACGAACGCTGCCACGAACTGGAGGAGGAACACGTCGCGCCGCGTGAGGTGGTTCGGCAGCGCGTAGAAGAGCAACAGGCCGACGACGAACATCAGGAGGGAGGCGACATAAAGGATGCGGCCCTGCGCGCTCATGAGCCCGTACCACAGGGCTTGGAGGAGTCCGACCGCCGCCAGCGCGCCGGCGAGCACCGCAATCACGAACGGCACGTCGATGAACTCGAAGATCAGGAAGGGTGAGGTCGCCCCGCCCGCGTAGTACAACCGGAAGGCGAGAACCAGGAACGCGACGCCCACCGCCACGGTGTACAGGAACCAGCCGCGGGCCTCCCTCGGCTTCGCCATCGGCCGCGCAAGGGACCTCCCCCTTAATGCTTTTCGTCGTGCGGGCGCAACTCGCGCACGTTCCCGCATGGAGAAAAGCGCATAGGACACGTGGGAAAGGTTTTTAGGACGCCCCCGGTTCGCCGCCCGATGGCCCGGCGGGGCGTTGCCATTTTCCTCATCGCCGGCGTGTCCCTCGCCCTCGCCGGTTCCGCACAAGCCGCGAGCTCTACTCAGCGCCAGATCGACGGCCTGTTCTGGGCAATCACGTGGTTCGCGTTGGCCGTCGCCGCCATCGTCTTCGGCGCGCTGATCTACTTCCTCTGGCGGTACCGCGAGAGCGTATCACCGCCGCGGCCGGGAGAATCTAAGGCGCACGCCGAGGGGCATCGCAAGGTCGAAGCCGTATGGACCATCTTCCCGATCGTCATCCTCGTCCTCGTCACAGCCCTCTCCCTCCCCGTCCTTTGGGCGTCGGACGGCATGCCGCCGGCCGACCTCACGATCCACGTGACCGGGGAACGATTCTCGTGGACGTTCGAGTACGAGGAGCCGGGCGTCCCGCGCGCGAATTGGACGAAAACCATCGGCGAGGCGTGGTTCCAAACGGGGATTGTCGTGCACTTCAAGGTCACCTCGAGGGACGTGATCCACTCCTTCGCATTGCCACAGCTCCGCGTCAAGATCGACGCCATCAACGGCACGATCAACACGGCGTGGACGCGCGTCGACGTCGCCGGGGACTACCTCGACCAGTGCGCGGAGTTCTGCGGGGTCGGGCACTACGGGATGCGCGCGACGATCCACGTGTTCGAGCCGCAGCCAGGCAGGAGACCGTACGGACCGCCGCCGACCTCCCTCCCCTTCACGAACGTCGAACTGAACGGATTCGGCGCTCCCCCGTGGAATATCGAACCTCGGCGGATCGAGGCGACGGACGAAGAGGTCCTCCGCCTTCGGATCTGGAACAACAACTCGCAGGACTACACCTTCCGGATCGACCCGCCCGTCGACCTGCAGGTACCTGTGCCCGCCTTCGGTGTCGCCTGGTTGAACGTGACGATTGACGTGACCTCGGACGAGGAGGTCCCCTATGGTCCCACAGATCCGGACGCCCGCAGGTACGGGATGAACGGGACGCTTAATGTGACCATTGCGAAAGTCATCGAACTCAGGGAGTACTCCGTCAGCCCGAGCCCGTTGAACGTCACGACGGGGCCGGTGAAGTTCCTCCTTAGGAACCTCGGCAGTCAGGCGCACAACTTCACAATGGGGGGCGTGTACGCGAACGTCCGGTGGGACCCTCTCATCGCGCCTGGCCAGTCGGTCGTGATTGGCCCGTTCGACCTCGACCAGAATGCGAGCGGCCAGTACTGGTGCGGAATTCCCGGTCACCGCGACCTGGGGATGGAAGCGCCCTACCAGGTCGGGGCCGGAGGCGATCCGGGACAAGCCGAAGTGCTGCCGTTGTTCGACATGACAGCGATCACGTTCGCGATCGGAGTGCCCGTGACCCTCGCGTACGTCATCCGCCACGCGCGTCGTCGCGACGAGTAGACACGCAGCCCTCGTCACTCCATGGCGTTCGCGGACTCGACCTTCGGGGACTGTGCGGTCGGGACGCCGGTTGTCGGCGGCGTGCCTCGATATACGGTGACGGCGTTGATTATGGTCACCGCCAAGAATACGGTCGCAACCCCGAGGTGCGCGGTCACGAGAGCGGGATACCAACCGGAGGCCTCGAAGCCCACGTATACGGTGAGCATGCCGAGGGTTGCCTGGGCGGCGACCAGGACGAGGGAGAGGATGGAGAGCGCGCGCACGGGACGCCACGCGCGGTACCGCGAGAAGACGAGGACGAAGAGGGCGAGGACGAGGAACCCTTCCGCCCATCCCGCCAACCGATGGGTAAGCTCGATTGCCGCCAGTTCTGGCGCGGAGGCCGGGCCGCAGTCGATTACGTTTGGACATGCCAATCCAGAGTTCGTGGCGGTCACGTATCCGCCAATCACGATGACGACCCACGCTCCGACAGCCGAGGCGAGAGCGAGACCTTTCAACAGGCGCACGGTCTCACGCCCAGGCGTCCGCCGGGGCAGGGCGGCCCTTCCATCGGCTGACGATCATGTTGTAGAAGAAGGGGAGCTGGCCGAATCCGAGTATGCCCGCACCGATCGATGATAGCAGATTCAGCGGGGCGAGTTCGGGCCAGTACGTGAGCTCGCTCGTGTAGTCGAAGGTGCGGCGGAGCATCCCGCTCAGGCCGATGAAGTGCTGCGTGAAGAAAGCGAGGTTCATCCCGATGAACGTGAGCACGAAGTGGATCTGCCCGAGGCGCTCGTTGTACATGCGCCCCGTGATCGAAGGGAACCAGAAATAGACGGCCGCGAACAGGCCCATGACAGAGCCGCCGAATAGGACATAGTGGAGATGGGCGACGACCCAGTACGTCTCCTGCAGCTGGTAGTCCACGGGGACGGAACCCTGGTATACACCGTTGATGCCGCCGATCGTGAACAGGGCGACGAAGCCGACCGCGTACAGGAGGGGCGTCTTGAAGCTGACACTACCCCGCCAGATCGTCGCGATCCAGTTGAAGACCTTCACGCCCGTGGGGACGGCGACCGCCATCGTCGCGATCATGAACGGGCCCCGAACCCATATGGAGAGGCCCGTCGTGAACATGTGGTGGACCCACACGATGAATCCGATGAACCCGATGCTGAAGATCGCGATGGCCATCGCCTTGTAGCCGAACAGCGGACGACGGACCATCTTCGGGAGCACCTCGTTGATCACGCCCATCGCTGGCAGGATCATGATGTAGACCGCGGGGTGAGAGTAGAACCAGAAGAGGTGTTGCCAGAGGATGGAGTGCCCCATGTTCATCTCGCAGGCGCCCGTCGTGTTGAAGAAGCACGTGCCCACGTTGCGGTCGAGGAACGCGAGGGTCAGCACGCTCGCGAGCACCGGCGTGGCCATCACGACCATGATCGATGTCGTCATCATGGCCCAGACGAAGATCGGCATCTTCCAGAAGGTCATCCCGGGCCTTCGTAGTTTGACGATCGTCACGAGAAAGTTGATGCCGCCGAGAATCGACGATGTCCCGACGATGACGAGACCTGCAAGCCACAGGTCCACGCCGCGTCCGCCGGTGTAGCCGGTCTGCGTCAGCGGCTCGTACCCCGTCCATCCGACATCCGCCTGCCCGAGCCAGATGAGGGCGGCCGCGGACGGGAGCATCCAGAACCCGAGTGCGTTGATCCGCGGATACGCCATGTCCTTCGCGCCGATCATGAGGGGGACGAAGTAGTTCGCGAAGCCGACGAAGACCGGGATGATGAACAGGAAGATCATCGACGTGCCGTGCGTCGAGAAGAACCGCGCGTACTGCTGCTCGTTGAGGATTGTGGGCCCCGGCGTCGCGAGCTCCGCCCGCATGAACATCGCGAGGATGCCTGCGAGGGTGAAGAACGAGAAGGAGAACACGATGTACAGAACGCCGATGTCCTTGTGGTTCGTCGTCGTGAGCCATCGAAGGAGGAACTGTCTCCACGACGGGTATTCCTTGACCATCTCCTTCTCGGCGCCGAACTTCTCGACCGTCGGATAAGCCACGAAGGACCCCGGTGGGCGGCCTAAAGATGGTGCGCGTAAAAAGGTTCCGTCCTAGTCGAGGACCACGACGAGAATCAGGAGCGCGACGAACACGAGCGGGCCCGCGGGAAGGAGGCGCAGGACGCGGGGCTCGTACCTCAGGTGCATGTAGTACAGGGCGACCATGATGGCCTTGATGATGGCTGTCCCAATGAGGAAGACGATCTGCAGTGCGTGCGAAATCCCCCAGGCAGACCCGAGCGTGGGAATCTGGACCTCGATGATCGTAACGATCGCGAGGAACGCGAGCACGGCGACGTAGGGGCGCTTGAGCTCATGGGCAACGGTCTCCATCCCTCGTGCCGCTCTCGTCGTCGTCGCCATCGTCACCGCCCGATGAGATACATGATGGGGAACAGGAAGATCCAAACGACGTCCACGAGGTGCCAGTACAGGCCGACGATCTCCACGCCCTCGGACTTGTCCTTGCCGTACCGGCCCTTCCACGCCATCACGGTCAGGTATGCGAGCCCGAGAAGGCCGCCGGTCACGTGGGCTCCGTGGAAACCCGTCTGCGCGTAGAACGCGGTGCCGAACGATCCGAGGTCGGGCCGGATCGTGTTCGGCCACGGAGTTAGGTTCTCCCCGAAGAGCTTGCCGTACTCGTAGATCTGAATGAGGACGAAGAACGCTCCGAGCGCAAGCGTGGCGACGAGGAAAGCCTTGAGATGGCCCTGCTTACCGAGCTGCGCGCTGTGCACGGCCTCTGCCATCGTGAAGCTGCTCGCAAGCAGGACGAACGTGTTGACCGCGGTCAATGGGATGTTCAGCGGGAAGTCCGACGTCCCGGGCGTCGGCCAAAAGTCGGCGCGGACGCGGAGCGCGAGCCCCGCTGCGATCAGGCCCGTGAAGAAGAAGACCTCCGAGATGATGAACAGCCACATGCCGAGCTTTCGCGAGCTGATGCCCGTGAACGGCCAGTCCTCCGCCTCCTGCTTCACCGCGAACGAGACGCCGTAGAGGTCCTGTCGAACCCAGCCGCCGACGCCGACGATCAGGAGGACGATTCCCGCGAAGACGGAGGGCCAGAACTGGGTCGCAAGACCCCCGAACCCGAAGCCCCCCGCGAGGGCGATGACGAAGGGCCAGATGGAAGTGTGGTGCCCCTCGCTGTCCCCGTGCGCGGCGTGGGCTTCCGCCATCCGGCGCGCGGATGAGAGAGGTCCGTATAACTCCTTCGGTCAACGACGATCCTCGACGAATCCTTATGTACGGAGGGCCCATCGAACGCGCGTGCCCGCGAGCCTCCGGGACTACGTTTCTCTCCTGAAACTCCGGATTGCGTCGCTGCTCCTTCTCGTGGCGGCCGCCGGGTACCTCGTGACGAGCGACCCCGCCATCACAATCGGACCGTTCGCAATCCTCCTCGTCTCCGGGCTCCTCGCCTCCGGGGGCGCGAGCTCCATGAATCACTATTTCGACCGGAACCTCGACGGACTCATGACCCGGACGAACCGCCGACCGCTCCCTACGGGCCGCGTCTCGCCCGGGCGCGCGCTCGGCCTCGGAGCCGTCCTCTTCGGGACCTCGATCGCGCTCGCCCTTCTGGTGAACCTCCTCACCGCGGCGTTCATCGCGCTCGGCTTTGTCGTCTACGTGTTCGTCTACACGATCGGCCTCAAGCGCAGGCACGTGTCCAACATCGTGATCGGAGGGTTCGCGGGCTCGTGCCCTGCGCTCGCGGGCAGCGCCGCCGCCACGGGCGCCGTGAGCCTTGGGGCCCTGCTCATCGCCCTCCTCGTCTTCCTCTGGACCCCGGGCCACTTCTGGGCCCTCGCGTTCTGCCAAAAGGAGGACTACAGGCGGGCGAGGATCCCCATGCTTCCGGTTGTGACGGACGAGAAGACCGCGGTGCGGTGGATCGTGCTGTCCACGGTCATCGTGCCCCCCTTCGCCCTCCTCTTCTGGATCCTGCAGGTCTCCAGCCTCGTCTACCTGGCCGTGGCGGTCGGAGCGGGCACCGTCCTCGTATACCTCGCGTTCCGCTTTCTGAAAGACCCGACGGTCCGGAATGCGTGGAACGGCTACAAGGTTTCCGGCCCCTACCTGGCGGCGATCCTTCTCGGACTGGTCGCGGACCGCCTCCTTCCCGGGTTGTGATGCGCGAGAGTTAGTACGCAATTATTAAGTGCGTCCCGCACTACTTTGCGTGGCATTGACGGCAAGTCCAGGGGGACGATTGGGCATGGGCGTCACGGAACAGCGTCCAGAGGTCGTGCTCGGGCTCGAGGACGTCTACGTGAAGGAGAGCCGCATCTGCCTCGTCGACGGCGAGAAGGGACGCCTCCTCTATGTGGGGTACGACATCCGCGCGCTCGCGGAGCACTCGAGCTTCGAGGAGACCTGCTTCCTCCTGTGGAACCAGCGCCTTCCGCGGCAGGACGAGCTCATGACGTTCCGCCGCGCGCTCGCGGAGGCTCGGACGGTGCCCGAGGAGGTCATCGATTTTCTGCGAAAGCTGCCGCGCGGTACGCTCCCGATTGACGCGTTGCGGTCGGCCGTCTCCGTGCTCGCGAGCTACGACCCCGAGGTCGGGGACGCGTCCCGCGACGCGAACCTGCGAAAGGCCCTGCGACTCACCGCCAAAGTTGCGACGATCGTCGCCGCCTATCACCGGACCCAGCAGGGCAAGCGGATCAACCCTCCGGACCCGGAGCGCGGCCACGCGGAGGACTTCCTGCGCATGCTCACCGGCAAGGAACCCGACCCGCTCGACGCGAGGACGATGGACGTCGCCCTGATCCTGCACGCAGACCACAGCCTGGCCGCGTCGACGTTCGCGGCGATGGTCGCGGCCTCCACCCTCGCGGATCTCTACTCCACGATCGTCGCTGCGATTGCGACCCTGAAGGGGCCGCTCCACGGAGGGGCGAACGAGCAGGCGCTTCGCATGCTACTCAAGATCGGCAGTCCGGCGAACGCGAATCCGTACGTGGAGAAGGCGCTTTCGCAGAAGGAGAAGGTTCCGGGTTTCGGCCACCGGGTGTACAAGAACTTCGATCCCCGCGCGCTGATCCTACAAGAGTACGCGAGGAAGCTCGCGGAGAGGAGCGGGGACATGACCCTGTTCGACACCGCCCTGGCCGTGCAGGAGTCCATGCTCCGCAATCTGGCGGCGAGGCGCGTGTATCCGAACGTGGACTTCTACTCCGGCGTCACGTTCTTCCTGCTGGGCCTGCCGCCCGAGGTGTTCACGCCCATCTTCACGGCGGCCCGCGTCCCCGGCTGGACGGCGCATTGCCTCGAGTACTGGCAGACGAACCGGATCATCCGGCCGCTCGACCTGTACGTAGGGCCGACGGATGCCACGTACGTCCCAATTGACCGCCGCTGAATTGCTTAGCTCGGAATTCTCTGGACAGGACGCGCGGTCCACGACCCGCCTTCCCTGGAACACGCAAAAGTGGAAGTCGAACGTCAGCCGGCGCTTTGCCGCGTCGAATGCATGCTCCGGGGACAAATTGAAATAGCCACAACGTAGCTACCGTCTCCGTGGCGAAGAGGCGCCCCCCCGAGCCGTCCCGATTCGAGGTCGTCGGCCACGAGGTCATCGAGAAGATCGTGAAGCAGAGCGGGAACAGCGGGCGTGTGTACCTCCCCCCGAACTGGATCGGGAAGCGCGTCAAGATCGTCCGTCTGGAGTAAGTGATGCGATGGCGGTTCGAGTACGTCCCCTAAAAGCATCGGACCTGACGGCGGTGTCGCAAATCGAGCAACGAATCACGGGGAGCCGGAGGACCGGGACCCTCGCGAGGAACCTCCGAAAGCGCCTCGTGCAGCCCGACCGCGGATCTTGCCTGGCGGCAGTGGAGGACCGCCGGGTGGTCGGCTTCATCGTCGGAGAAATCCGCCCTTGGGAATTCGGGGAGGAACGCGAGGTGGGCTGGATCCTCGTCGTGGGCGTGGACCCGGACCATCAGGGAAAGGGCGTCGGCGGCATGTTGGGCGCGAGCCTCCTTCGACACTTCCGCGCGAAGGGTGTGCGCCGCGCCAAGACGCTCGCGGAGTGGGATGCGGGGGACGTCATCGCGTACTTCCGCACCCTCGGGTTCGCTCGGGGGAACGCGGTCGCCCTCGAGGCCGACCTCGCCTGATGCGTAGTAGGTGCGGAGTATTTATATTGTAGCTACATAATAGCCATCCGGAGGCTCCTCCACGGCGAAACCGGGGCCAGCGGAGAGCGCGATCGGGCTCGATGCTTTGGTCGCCCATGCGCGTACCCTCGCGGACGATAGCGCCTTGACGGCCGTGCGGGAGTGGAAGGAGGCGCACCCGGGGGCGAAGGCGGTCGGCGCCTTCCCTGTGTACGTCCCGACGGAACTCATCCAGGCCGCAGGCGCCCTGCCCGTCTCCCTCTTCGGGGGAGGGGGCTCCGTCGAGATCAGTCACGCGGACTCGCGCATCCAGTCGTTCGTCTGCTCGATCTCGCGCTCGACCCTCGAGCTCGGGCTGCGGGGCTACCTCGACGTCCTCGACGGCATGGTGTTCCCATCGATCTGTGACGTCGCCCGGAACCTCAGCGGCATCTGGTCGAGGAACTTCCCCAATCGACTAGTCGAGTTCCTCCATCTGCCCCAGAACCGGGACAGCCCCAGTGCGATCGCATACGCGGTCGCGGAGTACCGGCGTTTTCTCACGGCCCTCGAAAAGCTGACGGGGCGGACGGTGCGCGCCGAGGATCTGGCGGGCGCGATCGCGGAGCACAACGAGGAGCGCGAGGCCGTGGTGGCGCTCCTCGAACTTCGCAGGACGACGCCATGGCTTCTCGATGCGTGGGAGGGCGGCCTCCTGCTCCGCGCGGGGGGCGTGATGGAGCGTGGGGAGCACGCGCGCCTCCTCCTTCGCTCCGTCGCCGCCGCCAAGGAACGGAACCGAAAGGTGCAGGACCGCGTGCGCGTCCTTGTCCTCGGGGCGTTCTGCGAGCAGCCCCCACTCGAACTCGTCCGGACGATCGAGGAGGCGGGCTGTTACGTCCTCGAGGACGACCTGCTGCTCGGCCTCCGGTGGTTCAAGGAGCCCGTGGTCGCGGACGGCGACCCGCTCCGGGCGCTCGCGGAGGCGTACGTCACCGCCAGCCCGCCCTCCTCCGTCAGCCACTACCGAGGGCCGCCGAAACAGAACCTGCTCGTGCAGCGCGTGAAGGATCTCGGCGCGGCGGGGGTCTTGTTCTGCACCGCGAAGTTCTGCGAGCCTGCCCTGTACGACCAGGTGCTGTACAAGGAGCGACTCGAGGCCGCGGGAATCCCGTACGTGCACGTCGAGTTCGAGGAGAAGATGACCACGTTCGACAACGTGCGCACGCAGGTCGAGACGTTCGTGGAGTCGATTCTCTTTGAGTGAACCCATGATGGCCGCGACGCAACCGGTAGCGGCGACCGCGGAGGACGCGGGGAAGGCGCTGCAGAAGCAGCTCCTCGCCGAGTACTATCATAGCCTGAGCGACGAGGGTCGCGACGGGCGAAAGGTCGCGTACCTGTTCGTGCCGGGGAACGTCGTCGAGCTCACGCAGTGCTTCGACATGCTCCCCGTGTACCCGGAGATCAACGCGCTCCAATGCGGGATCAAGAAGGTCGCGGGGGACAACATCCTGCGCGCGGAGAACCTCGGGTACTCCAGCGACGTGTGCGGATACGTGAAGAACGACATCGGCCTGATGCTCGCGGACCGCCAGAGCCCGTTCGGCCAGCTCCCGAAGCCGGACCTGCTCGTGTGCAACTTCTCCGGGTGCAACACGTTCGTGAAGTGGTTCGAGGCGCTCGCCCACTTCTACGGCGCGGAGCTCTTCGTGCTGGACGTCCCGTACCTCCGCGAGCGTTCGCCCTCGAGGGAGGACGTCCAGTATGTGACGGCGCAGCTCGAGGAGTTGGCGGCGGTGTGCGAGCGCGTCACCGGGGTCTCGTTCGACCGCCAGAGGCTGCGGGGCGTCCTCGAACAATCCGCGGAGGCGGAGCGGCGGTGGGTCGAGGTTCTCCACACCGCCAAGGCGCATCCGTCGCCCTTCGACGCGTACTTCGAGGCGGTCTTCTACATGGCGCCTCTCAACATCCTGCGCGGGACGGAGGGGTGCGCGGAATACTACCGACTCCTGCTCGAGGACCTCCGGTCGCGCGTCCAGGAGGGGCGCGGCCCCGTTCCGGAGGAGAAGTTCCGCGTGGTGATCGAGGGCCCGCCGCCCTGGCCCCACTTCCGATCGTTCTGGGAACTGTTTAAGCGGTGGGGCGTCTGCAGCGTCGCCTCCACGTACTCGAAGGTCGGCGGCCTGTTCGACCAGGGAATCTTCCACGACCCCTCGCGGCCGTTCGAGAGCATCGCCGAGTACGCGATGAACTCGTACACGAACTGGAACCTCGGCCTGCGACTGGACCTGCTGCGAAGGTATCTGAAAGAATACGAGGCGGACGCGCTCGTAATCCATTCGGTGAAGAGCTGCCGGAGCTTCTCCGTAGGACAGGCGGACTTCCGCGACGCCCTGACCCGCGGCGAGGGCATCCCCACGCTGATGGTCGAGTCCGACCTGGCGGACCCCCGGTACTACTCCGAGGCACAGCTGAAGAACCGGATCGACGCGTTCTTCGAGTCGCTTGCCCACCGGCGGCTTGTGGGGGGATGACCGTGTACGTCGCGGGCGCGGACGTGGGATCGACCACCGCCAAAGTCGTCGTCCTCGACTCCACGGGTCAGGTCCTCGGGACCTCGCTCGGCCCGACGGGCGCGAGCATCGTCGAGGCCGCGCAGCGGGAGTTTCGAGAGGCGGTGAAGGCAGCGGGAATCGACGAGCACGAGGTCGAGTTTGTCGTCGGCACGGGTTACGGCCGCTTCAAGATCCCGTTCGGCGACGCGCAGATCACGGAGATCAGCTGTCACGCGCGGGGGGCCGTCCACCTGTTCCCGGACACGCGGACGATCGTGGACATCGGTGGACAGGACACGAAGGCGATCTCCGTGGACGAGCGCGGCGAGGTCGTCGACTTCTCGATGAACGACAAGTGCGCGGCAGGGACGGGGCGGTTCCTCGAGGCCGCCGCCGTGACGCTCGGCCTCCAACTCGAGGAGATCGGGCCCCTGTCGCTCCAGTCCTCCCACCGCCTCCGGATCACGAACGTATGCACCGTGTTCGTGGAGTCCGAGATCATGACGCACATGATGAAGGGCGAGCGGGTCGAGGACATCCTGCGGGGCGTGCACAACGCGATCGCGGGGCGCTCAATCTCCCTCCTGCGGCGGGTCGGCATCAACCCCGACGTCGCGTTCACGGGCGGGGTGTCGAGGAACGAGGGCATGGTCCGCACGCTCGAGGAGCAGCTCGAGCTGCCCGTGCATGTGAGCCCCCTCTCCCAGTACATCGGCGCGATCGGAGCGGGGCTGTTCGCGCTCGACCGGGCCCGCGGTGGCGGCAAGACAATCCGCGCGGCGATCCCGACGGTGAGTCACGCGGGACACGCATCGGGGGGAGACCATTGATCTCCGCGGGCGTCGACCTCGGCGCAGGGACGACGAAGGCCCTCGTGTACGACGGGGAGAGCCTCATCCTCGGGTCCGCGCTCGTGCGGACGCGCCCGAACATCGAGGCGACCGCCCGCGAGGCCCTCGATGCAGCCCTGCGGACGTCGGGCATCGCGCCCGCGGACCTCGCGTACGTCGCGACGACCGGATACGGGCGCTACCAGTTCTCGGGGCGCGACATCCAGATCACGGAGGTCACGTGCCACGCCCGGGGGGCGCGACACCTGTTCCCCGCCACGCGACGCATCCTCGACATCGGAGCCCAGAGCTCCCGCGCGATCCGCATCGACGACCGTGGCCGCGTCGTCCGCTTTAAGATGAACGACCGGTGCGCGGCGGGCGCGGGGAAGTTCCTCGAGCGCGTCTCGCGGTCCCTGAACATCTCTCTCGAGGAGCTCCCGGCCGTCGCCATGCGCTCCCAGGACCCGCAGCCGATCAGCAGCATCTGCGCGGTGCTCGCGGAGTCCGAGGTGATCAACCACGTCAGCCAGGGTAAGCCCGTCGAGGACATCCTCATGGGCGCGCACCTCTCGATCGCGGACCGAGTGCTCGCTCTCCTCCGGCAGGTCGGCGGGGACGGCGAGGTCGCGCTCACGGGGGGACTCGCGCAGAACCCCGCCATGGTCCACGCACTCCAGCTGCGCATTGGCGGCCCGCTGAACTATTCGCGAGATTCCGCGCTCGCAGGGGCCCTCGGCGCGGCGGTCCTCGGACAACAGCGTCTTGTGCGTCGCGTGGCGGTGGGTGCCGGATGACGGAAGAGGGTGAGCGGGTCACCCTTCGCGTGGCCGAGGGTGTCGCGGAGATGACGATCCGGCGGCCGCCCCTGAACATCCTCGACAAGGCCCTCCTGGGACAGCTGTCCGAGGCCCTCGGGGACGCGGGCGTGCGGACGGATTGGCGAGTCCTCGTCCTGCGAGGCATCCCGAAAGCGTTCTCGGCGGGCGTGGCGGTCGAAGACCACTTCCCGGACCGGATCGAGGGCACGCTCGCCACGTTCCACGACATCCTGCTGCGCGTCGAGCGCATGGATCGCCCGACCGTCGCCGCCATCCGCGGGCACTGCCTGGGCGGGGGCATGGAGCTCGCGATGGCGTGCGATTTGGCGGCGGCGTCCGAGGGCGCGACGTTCGGACAGCCCGAGATCCGCTTGGCGGCAATCCCTCCCTACGCGGTCGCCCGGTACGCGGACCTCGTGGGCCCTCGACGCGCGTTCGCGGACCTCGCCACGGGACGGACGTTCCCCGCCAAGGAAGCGATGGAGGCCGGGTACCTGACCGCGTGCGTGCCGGACGACGAGCTCGACGCGTGGGTTGGGCGCGCCGCCAACGAGATGGCGGGCCTGAGCGCGGACGCGTTGGCGGTGTTGAAGCGGTCGTTTCGCCGCCAAACCCGCGACGATGCGTTCGCAGAGGCCGAGCGGACGTACGTGCGCGATCTCGCCTCAACGCCCGATGCGGTGGAGGGACTCCGCGCGTTCCTCGAGAAGCGAGCGCCGCGTTGGGGAGGCCGCACGTGAGGGCCGCGGTCCTCGGGGTCGACGGGCTGGTGGTGAGGGATGCCCCGGAGCCGACCGCGGGCCAGGGCGAGGCAATTGTACGCGTCTCCGCGTGCGGCGTTTGCCGGACGGACCTGCACTACCTCCACGGCGTCCCGACCGTGAAGCCGCGGCCGCTCGTGCTCGGACACGAGGTCAGCGGCACGGTTCTCTCCTCGACGGACGAACGCCTCAAGGAGGGGACGGACGTGCTCGTGCCGCCCGTGATTCCTTGCGGCCGCTGTCGATTCTGCCTTGAAGGCCGCGGCACCCTCTGCGCGTCCATGCAGATGTTCGGAAACCACAGGGACGGGGGGTTCGCCGAGCGGATGGCGGTGCCCGCGTGGGCCGTCTTCCCCGTGCCGCCAAACTTCCCGATGGTCGAGGGGAGCGTCGTCTCCGACGCGGTCTCCACTGCGTACCACGCGATGGTGAACCGCGCGGCCGTCCGGCCGGGGGAGACCGTGGCGGTGATCGGCTGCGGGGGCGTCGGCTTCTCCGTTGTCCAGGTGGCGGTCGCCCTAGGCGCTTCCGTGATCGCGGTGGATGTCGCGGAGCCGAAGCTCCGTGCAGCGGAACGGTTCGGGGCAAAGGCCGTACTCGATGCGTCGAAGACGTCCGATCTCGGGAAGGAGATCCGCCGAATCACGGGTGGCGGCGTCGACGTGGCGGCGGAGGTCATCGGGAAGCCGGCGACGATCGCGGCGGCGGTGGAGGCCGTGCGGCCCGGGGGGCGCGTCGTCGTCGTGGGCTACTCCGAGCAGCCGGCCACGATCAACGCGAGCCGCCTCATGTTCCGCGAGATCGAAGTCCGCGGGTCCCTCGGCTGCGGCCTCCAAGACTTCCCGAAGGTGCTCGACCTCGTCGCGCGCGGTCGGATCGACGCGAAGGCGCTCGTCACGCACACGTTTCCACTCGACCGCACCGCGGAGGCCCTGTCGCTCCTCGAATCGGGCGCGCCGGAGCTGATCCGCGCGGTCGTCGTCCCTGGAGGCGAGTGAGATGAGCACCACGAGTTACAACGACATTGCGTACGGGGTCGACCGCCACGTTGCGACCGTCACGATCCGGCGACCGAAGGTGTACAACGCGTACGCCCTGAACACGCTGAAGGAGATGCGCGACGCGCTCCGCGCGGCCTCCTTCGATGACGACGTGTACGTAATCGTGCTCACCGGCGAGGGGGACAAGGCTTTCTGCACCGGGGGCGACGTGGACGAGTACGCGAGCGTGTACACGAAGCGGCCGCGGGACTACTGGAAGTACATGGTCGTCTTCCAAGAGGCGGTCGACGCGCTTCGGGACTCCGGGAAGCCCACGATCGCGCGCGTCAACGGGGTGTGCGCGGGTGGGGGAAATGAGCTGCACATGGCGTGCGACCTCAGCGTGGCGGCGGAGGACGCGGACTTCCTGCAGGTCGGCGTCAAGGTCGGTTCCGTCGCCGCGGGCGGCGCGACGCAGTGGCTACCGCTGATCGTCGGCGACCGCCGCGCGCGGGAGATGCTGTACCTGTGCGAGCGGGTCCCGGCCGCCAAGGCCCTCGACTGGGGCCTCGTGAACTGGGTCGTCCCCCGCCAAGAGCTGGACGCGAAGGTCCGCGAGGTCGCGGACAAGCTCATCGACAAGTTCCCCGAGTGCCTGCGGTACACGAAGCAGCAGGTGAACTTCTGGAAGGACCTCTCGTGGCACCAGACGATCGGCCATGCGCGGGACTGGCTCACGCTCCACTTCGCGACGCGCGAGCCGTACGAAGGGATGCGCGCGTTCGTGGAGAAGCGGAAGCCGGTCTACCGCCAGAGCGAGGCGCCCGAATTCATCAAGGGGCCGCCTGTCGTGACCTGCCCCGCGTGCGGAGAGAGCGGCCTGCCGGCCGCCTTCGTGTTCTGCGGAAAGTGCGGGGTGCGCTTGCCCGCGGAATAGACCGAATCTTAATACGCCCCCTTCAATTCGCCGCTGGGAGTTCGCGTGGCGGTCAAGCTTCAGCCCCCACCGGAGGGGCATCCGATTCGGGTTCAGCGCAATCAACTGGCAGTGCCCGATGATCCGATCCTCCCGCTGATCGTAGGAGACGGAATCGGTCCTGACGTCACAACCGCCGCACGCCGCGTGATGTCGGCGGCCGTCGAGAAGGCGTATCATGGAAAGCGGCGCCTGTGCTTCTACGAGGTCCCTGCGGGCGAGGTCTCGCAGAAGGAACACGGGGAACTGCTGCCACAGGCTACGATCGACGCGATCCGTGAGTACGTGGTCTCGCTCAAGGGGCCGCTCACGACCCCGATTGGCGGCGGGTTCCGCAGCCTGAACGTGACGCTTCGCCAGACGCTCGACCTGTACGCGAACGTGCGGCCGATCTACTACATCCCCGGCGTCCCAAGCCCGATGAAACACCCCGAGAAGATGAACATGGTCATCTTCCGCGAGGCGACGGAGGACGTGTACGCGGGGATTGAGTGGCCGATGGGCAGCGAGTCGGCAAAACGGGTGATTGAGTTCCTGCGGAAGGAGATGAAGGTGAACATCCGCGACGACGCGGGCATCGGCGTGAAACCCATCAGCGAGTTCGGCACGAAGCGGCTCGTACGCAAGGCGATCCGATACGCGGTCGAGAACCGCCGGCAGAGCGTGACCCTCGTCCACAAGGGGAACATCATGAAGTACACGGAGGGCGCGTTCCGCGACTGGGGGTACGAGGTCGCTCGCGACGAGTTCGCGGACGAGACGGTCTCGGAGAAGGACGTTGACCAAAACTACGCGGGCGTGGCGCCCCGCGAGCGTGTCGTGATCAAGGACCGCATCGCGGACAACATGCTCCAGCAGATCCTGACGCGGACGGACGAGTACGAGGTGCTCGCGCTCCCGAACCTGAACGGGGACTATATCTCCGACGCGGCCGCAGGCCAGGTCGGAGGCCTCGGCGTCGCGCCGGGCGGCAACATCGGGGACTTCGTCGCCCTCTTCGAACCCGTCCACGGGACGGCGCCGAAATACGCGGGGCAGGACAAGGTGAACCCGACCGCGGAGATCCTGGCGGGGCAGATGATGCTCGACTACCTCGGATGGAAGGAAGCTGCGAACCTCGTCCTCGAGGGCGTGAAGGGTACAATCGCCGCCAAGATCGTGACGTACGACCTCGCGCGGCAGACGGAAGGGGCGAGGGAGGTCAAGTGCTCCCAGTTCGCGAGGGCCGTGATCGAGCGACTATAGTCGAAGCCTCAACAATGCAATCTTGGCGACGACGAGTGTAGAGGTTCCGATTCTCAGATTTCTCTTCGGGGGCGGTCTCGGGAG
>Ga0209751_10002902_pt1 | contig 16852 bp, 17 predicted proteins | sample RifCSP13_1_FD_184019 | JGI IMG/M metagenome (GOLD analysis project Ga0209751, IMG submission 184019) | Soil microbial communities from Rifle, Colorado - Rifle CSP2_sed 13_1 (SPAdes) (version 2) | ecosystem: Environmental > Terrestrial > Deep subsurface > Rock core/Sediment | place: Rifle... | reverse complement strand
TGGTTCCAGAAACAAGCCGACCCCCAACGCCGGATCAGCTACCTCGTCCGCCAACTCGAAGCCCTCGGACAACGCGTGGAGGTCACCCCAGCCGCTTAACCCGTATTTACGTCCCAGGGTTCCAGGCCGTCGTGGTGACAGGCCAGCGCCCCACAGATCAACTGTGGGGCTGGTGCAAGCAGGCGACCCCAGCCAGCGGGGCTGGGCCCGCTCGACTCCCACCGAGCGCCTATATCTCACGAAGGGTGCCGCCACAGCAATGCTCAATGCCACCGCCGCCGCCAACACCCCGAGCGAAACGGAGAATTCCGAGCCGGCCGGCTTCACAATCAGATCTGCGGCGAGCATCCCGCCCGACCAGCCGGCAACGAGGAGCGCTACTGCCCCCACCACCGACCGGACACCGGCCGGCCCGTCGGAGACAGAATGACGAGCAAGCCGCAACCGACTATCACGATGCCATTGGCCACCTCGGCGGTAGGGGCAAAGGCGGGAAGCAAGGCAGTTGCCAACAACAACCAACCAATTGATAAGCGGGGCCGGTAGAAGGCAAGCAAGGCACCGACCGAACGGAAACCGGGGAAAACGGGCAACGGCAACAGCAGCCCTGGGCCATTCGCCAAGGCGCCGATGCGCAGCGCCAATCCGCTGAGCCAACCAAAAACCACGAAGACCCTGATCGCGCGAAGCTTCACCGCCGCCGCCAAACCTTGGCGGAGCACGGCCGTTGCGCCCTCTCGGCGATGTCGCGCATGTGTGCCATCAGGGACCCGGGATGTAGGCCGCCTGGAGCGCCGGCCCCCCACTCGCACCCGTCGATTACCACCGTGGGTTCACTGCGTCGCCTCCCTATCGTTACGCCAGCAGAGTAAGCCACAGAATCGGTACGGTGAGGGTGTGCTGACCATCAGGTTGCTCGGTGCTCCCGACATCACCGTGGACGGACAGCCGCTGGTGGTCGATACCCGGAAAGCACTAGCGGTCCTCGCCTACCTCACGGCCGAGGGCAGCCCGCAGCCGCGGGATCGGCTGGTCGACCTCCTCTGGCCCGAGATCGACCCCGACCGGGGACGCGGGGCTCTCCGTCGGACGCTGTCGGTGCTGCGTTCGGCCCTTCGCGGTGGCGAGCTCACCGCCGACCGCAGCAAGGTGTCGTTATCGAGCGCCTGGTCCGATCTCGACCGACTTGGTGCCCTGGAAAAACGACTTCACGATCATTCACATCCTGATCAGGCCGACTGTCCTCGCTGCCAATCTGACCTCGAGGAAGCAATCGGACTCCGCCGGGGCGATTTCCTCGACGGATTCCTGCTGAAAGACGCTCCAGAATTCGAAGAGTGGACCACCATCGTGGCCGAGGTCCAGCGCCGGCGGTTTGTCGAGCTCCTCCACCGGCTAGCCGAGGACCACGTGGCGGCCGGCCGCTATCGCGAGGCCATCGCCGTCATCCGCCAACACCTGTTGCTCGACCCTCTCGACGAGGCGGCATACCGCCGCCGGATGCTCGTTTCCGCATGGTCGGGTGATCGGTCTACGGCGGTGGCGGCCTATCGGGAGTGCGTCAGGATGCTGCAACGTGAACTGGGGGTCGAACCCCTTCTAGAGACCACCGAGCTATATGAGGCCATCCTCGAGGAGGACCTTCCGCGCCCACCCTCCCCCCCCCAAAAAAGTCCACACGTCTCGGTCCCGCTGTCCCGCGCTCCGCTCGTAGGTCGCGACGAGGCAATTCGACGGGTAGTGGCCGGCTTTGAAACCATTCGTCGCTCGGGTCTCCTCTTCGGCATAGAAGGGGAACCGGGGATCGGCAAGAGCCGGCTCCTCGAAGAGTTGGGCCTTGAGCTCAGCCGGAGTGGCGCCACGGTGATGACGGCCAGAGCCTATCGAGGGGAGGAGCAGCTTCCTTACGCGGCTGTGGCGGAAGCGTTGGCGGAGATTGTGGAACGAGCCGAGACCCGCCAAAAGCTGGAAGCTCTCGGTTCCAATGTCCTAGCCGAGTTGTCACGTCTCGTGCCGCGTTTAGGCCGACCACCGGCGCCAGACGAAGATCCGGCGGCTCGCACCCGCTTTCTCGAGGCAGTCGTCTCCGCATTGGGTGCCCTCGGAGACCGAACCGTGTTAATCGTCGACGACGCCCAGTGGCTCGACCAGGCGTCGTCCGAGCTGCTCGCCTACGTAGCGCGCCGGCTCCGAACTTTGCCTTTGCTGCTTCTCGAGGCATTCCGTCCGGAGGAGGCGCCGGAGCAACTGCGGAAAGTGATCCAGGACCACCAGTCGATTCGACTCGAGCGGCTGACCCGGGATGAAGTTGCCAGCCTTACCCCGACCGGTCTGGACGCCGACGGGATCCATGCTCGATCGGGCGGTCTCCCGCTCTTCGTGGTCGAGTACGTTGCCGCCTGGCAAGCCGGGTCCGTCGAGCTGCCGGCGGGAGTGAAACGACTCCTGGTAGAGCGGCTCCAATCGTTGTCAGAGGTAGCAAGACAGCTCTCGTCGTCTCTGGCCGTCATCGGTCATTCCGCTCCCCTCGCCGTGCTCATCAAAGTCAGCGGCCGCACCGAACTCGAGACCGCACAAGCCATCGACGAGCTAGTGGCGAGGCGAGTCCTAGTCGAGGAACCGGGCGGCATATTCGACTTCCTCCACGACGAGTTGCGGGACCTCGGCCTAGCCGAGGTCGGGGTAGGGAGGAGAATGGCTCTCCACCGTCGCGCTGCAGCCGCGTTGATGGGTCGACGCCAGTGGCCGGGACGATCCGAAGGGTGGATGCTCCGCGAGCCCGGCCGGCTTGCGCTGATCGCCGGACATCTACGCGAGAGTGGAGATAGGGGGGCAGCTGCGCTCGCCTATGCGCATGCCGCCGAGGCCGCGAGCCGGGTATTCGCCCTTCAGGAAGCTGTCGACCATCTACACATGGCGATCGATCTCGGCCACCCGGATTTGGGCAGGCTTGAGCTGGAGCTCGCCGACCTCCTCATCCGGCTCGGGCGATATGGAGACGCTCTCACTGCCTTGGCGGCAGGCGCTTCCTTCGGCCAGCCAATCTGGGAGGTCGAAATGAGGTTGGCCGACGTCCACGCCCGCCTCGGCGACTGGGACAAGGCCGACCGGCATCTGGAACTGGCTGGAGAACCCGACGCCCCCGCACACCGGGCGGATTTGGTGGGAAGACGCGCGTATGTCGCCTATCGCCGCGGAACGACGGCGAAGGCGGGGGCCCTCGCCAATCAGGCGCTCGAGCTGGCCAACCAAGCTGGAGAACGAGACGCCGAGGCCCGGGCGCACAACCTGCTCGGCCTCATCGGCGACGACGTCGAGCATCTCAGATTGGCCATCGCCAAAACGACCGACGAGACGATGCGGGTGGCCGCGTTGAACAACCTGGCCCGAAGCCTGGCCGGTTCCGGACTGGTCGCCGAAGCCATCGCCTACGCCGAGGAGGCGCTCGCCCTTGCGGGTCGGCTCGGAGATCGCCATCGAGAAGCGGCAATTCACAACAACCTGGCCGACCTGCTCCACGCCGCCGGCCGCGACGACGAGTCGATGGAGCATCTCCAACAAGCGGTAGTGATCTTCTCGGAAGTCGGGTCGGCGCCGGGCGCCCTCGAACCCGAGGTTTGGAAGCTGGCGGCCTGGTAGCAATGTGTGGTCGTTTCTCCTTGGCCGGCTCCGTCGACGTTTACGCCGACTATTTCTCGGTCGAAAGGGTCGCTCTCGAGTCGCTCACCCCGTCTTGGAACATCGCCCCCACCGATCGGGTTGCCGTGGTCGCCGAACATGACCAGGTGAGAGCGCTCGGTACGATGCGTTGGGGTCTGGTCCCCCACTGGCAGCCGGTCGAGACCGCCAAAGACCCGACCAGCCTCCGTTTGGAGAGAGGGCAGATCAACGCCCGGGCTGAGACGGTGGCGAACCGTCCGGCCTTTCGCGACTCATTCAGAAGAAAACGGTGCCTCATTCCTGCCGATGGGTTCTATGAGTGGGAGCTCCGCATCGGTCGGAAAGTGCCGCATTGGATCTTTCGGGCCGATGGGTACCCACTCGGCTTCGCCGGCATCTGGGCATCGTGGAGACACCCCGACAGCGGAGAATGGCTGCGCAGCTGCGCGATCGTGACGACCGCGGCGGTCGGCCCGATCGCCCGGCTCCATGACCGAATGCCGGTAGCGTTGGTACCCGAGGTCTGGGACGCCTGGCTTGATCGCGACCAGCGAGATCCTGACGCCGCAGCCGGTCTTTTGCAGCCCATCCAAGATGACCTGTGGATGACCGTGGAAGTGGGGCAGGCGGTCAACTCGGTCAAGAACAACGGCCCCGAATGCCGCCAACCGGTGGTCCATTAGGCTGGCTTGAGTGACCCGTTTGCTCCTGATACGTCACGCCCCCACCCCGATCACGGGAAAGTTGCTCACGGGCCGGCTGGCGGGGTACCCACTCGACGAGAACGGTCTGGCGATAGCCGCAGAACTCGCCGAAAGACTCGCCGGGTTACGACTGGCGGCGGTTTACGCCTCGCCGCTCGAGCGCACCTGGCAGACCGCCCAGGCGGTCGCATCCGTGCAGGGGCTCAAACCGATTCGCCATGCCGGTCTGCTGGAAGTGGACTACGGCAGGTGGTCGGGTCGAAGTTTGGCCTCGCTCCGCCGCTTGTCGGGGTGGAAGACGGTGATCGTGGCACCTTCCCGCATGACCTTTCCCGAAGGCGAGTCGATGCTGGCCGCCCAAGTGCGTGTGGTAACGGCTTGTGAAGAAGTGGCGGCCCGCCACCCGAAGGCGACGGTGGCTCTCGTGGCTCACGCCGACCCCATCAAGGCAGCACTGTCACATTACCTTGGCCAGCCATTCGACCTTTTTCAACGAATTGGCTGTGGCCCGGCCTCGGTTTCAGTGGTCGATCTGGCGCCGGCTGCCCCCCCCCGAGTAGTGGCCGTCAACACGAACGGAGACCGGTCGCAATGGCCATAGAGGACCTGGGTCCGGCCGAGCGCCTGGCCGCCGGTGCACTCGGAGAGCCGGGCGAGCGCCGGTTCTTCATCCAGATAACCGCCAACGGCGTCGACACCTGGCTGGCCGCAGAGAAGGACCAGATAGGGAGCCTGGCCCTCCAATGCCTCGAACTAATCCAATCGGCCGAGCTGACCGTCGACCGAGAGGCGGTGGAACGCATCGTTGAAGCCGGTCTGGAGATTGCCGAACCCGCCGCGACCAGATTTCGGCTGAGCTCGATTTCCATAACCGTTCCCGACTCATCGCTGCTACGCGTGGCCTTCGAGTCGGCCGAGGGCGACGGAGTGTCTTTGGCGGTCGCTCCCGAACAGCTCTCTGCCATGGCCCTCGTCGGCATGGAAGTGGTAGCCGCCGGTCGTCCGCTTTGCCCGTGGTGCAGGCTACCGATCGACCCCGACGGCCATCTTTGTGCCGCCTCCAACGGCCACCATCCGCGTGTCTGACAGACTGGTGCTGGTCGAGATCGTCGGCCGGCTGCCGTACGCCTCCAACGCCACCTTCCTCGCCCTCGACGTCGAGGGTAGGCAGTGGGTCTACAAGCCCGACCGCGGCGAACAGCCGTTGTGGGACTTCTCCACAGGCACCCTCTCGGTGCGCGAGGTGCTGACGTGGGAGGCGGCCGAGGCGATGGGGCTTGGCCTGGTTCCGGAAACCAGACTCGCTGAAGGACGTTTCGGTCCGGGTTCGGCGCAGGCGTTCATCGAGGAGGACGTCGAGTTCGACCCACGGACTCTGTTCGAGGGCCCCTCCGACTTGCTTTGGCCCGTCGCCGTCCTCGACGTGGTGACGAACAATGCCGATCGAAAGATCGGCCACATCATCAGCGAAGCGGACACCGGACGGTTATGGGCGATTGACAACGCCCTGACCTTTCACCACGAGGACAAGCTGCGCACGGTGTTGTGGGATTTCGCCGGACAGAACATCCCCCCTGCACTGGTCACCGCGGCCGGCTTGCTGACCGAGTTCGCCCACCGGGTCGGCGAGGCTTTGGGGCGCCGAGAAGGCGCCGCCCTCCGACGCCGGGTAACCAACCTGGTGGACCGGCCGATTCACCCCTACCCGCCCACCGACCGACCCCCTATCCCCTGGCCCATCTGGTAGCGGCCGTCCGCACGGTGGTAGCGGCCGGCCACACATTCCCGTCAACTAGTGCTCTGTCTGGGAAATAGCATGAGGGTATCGGCGAGGCCACGGCGTTCCTGGCCAGGACGCACGACGAAGGCGCAGCCCATGCGCTGCGTCGAGGAGGAGGACGCCGCCAGGGGCGTCGTGGGCCGACGAGACCCCACGATTATTTACCAGACGGTGCACTAGGTTGGGTCCCTGTCAACTCTCTCGCAACGAAGGGTCCTCTGACTGTGCGACCGCATGCAGTCGCCAAAGCTCGGTCACGCCTTTGAGCTGATGATCGCCACGATCCTCGAACGAGAGACCCGACCCGGCGGCGAGCTGACGGGTGGTGGCCGTCACCAGGATCTCACCCGGCTCTGCCATAGCCATCACCCGGGAAGCGATGTGAACGGCCAACCCACGCACGTCGCCGGCGACCAACTCGACTTCTCCCGTGTGGACACCGACCCTGATCACGAGGTTCTGACTCGCCGCCGCACCTATCAGGGCCTGACCACACCTGATGGCACGGCCCGGGCCGTCGAAGCTCGCCAGGAACCCATCGCCGGTGGTGACGATCTGATGACCGCGGTAACGGTCGAGTTGGAGGCGGGCCGTCTGGTAGTACGAGCTCAGCACGTGTTTCCAGTGAGCATCACCCAGGCGTTCGGCGAGAGCGGTCGAATCCACCATGTCGGTGAAGAGGAGCGTCGTGAGTATGCGGTCGCCGGGCGATGGCGGCTTTCCCCACCCCCTTCCCCCAACCGTGCTGTACAGGACGAGGGTCTCGTCACCCACCACCCAGCCATCATGCCCCGGCGGGAGGTCGACCACATCTCCCGGCCCCAAGTCGTGGGCGGTTCCATCATCCATCAGAATCCGCATGTGACCGGAGGCGACCAATATGAAGTGAGGGAATTGGCAGCTGGGAGTGCCGACCAGGGGGCGAACGTGCTCTGCCCAGTGCCATCCTGGCTCAAGGACGGTTCGGGCAAAGCTCAACTCACCAATCTGGACGATGCGCTCTTCGCCTCGTTCAAAGGTTGTCAGCTCATCGGGTTCTGCCAGGTTTCGTCTCTGAAAGCCGGGCACTCAACACCTTCCAGGCGCTCTGCCCAAAGGGTACCCCGAGCCGACTGGGCCGGCGATGGCCTCGCTCATCGGGGGCGCACGCTGCACGGCGGTGGCGTCGGAGTAGCGCATCAGGCCAGCACGCTCTTGGAGCCGACCACCAGCGGCTCCCGGTCGACGCCGAGGAAGCCGAGCGGCACGTCGGTATCGAAATCGCACCGGCGCCCGGTCACCGCCCGGGCGATCATCGAGCCGATCATCGGCGCCAGCTTGAAGCCGTGTCCGGAGAAGCCGTTGGCCACCCAGAATCCGTCGAGCCCGGTGGGCCCGATCACCGGGTGCACGTCCTCCCGGTTGATGGTGTAAAGACCGGCGATCCCGGTGACTCCTCCTCGGTGAGGCAGATCGGGGAACCGGTGATGCACCCCATGGATCTTGACGTCCCGGAACGAGGGGTCGATGACCCGCGAGAATTCGTCGGGGTCGGCCACCACCTCCTCCTCGTCCTCGGCGAGCACCGAGCCGAACAGGACCTGCTGCCCTCGTGCTTCGGGCCGAACGTAGAGGCCGGTCGTGTAGTCCGCACAGACGGGCGGCGGGACCAAGTTGGCTGGCCATTCCCGGTAGCCCACCTGCACCCTGGTCGGCTCAAGGCGCCAAGCCAGCGCGACCCCAGCGAGCTTGTTGAGGGCGTTGCACCAGGGCCCGGCCGCGTTCACCACCAAACCGGCGTCGATCCCCGATCCATCGGCCAGATCGACGCCCACGACCCTCTCACCCTCGGTGCGGACCCCGGTGACCCGGGAACGCAGCCGCACGTCCCCACCCAAGCGCCGGATTGCGTCGGCGAGGTCCTGGGTCGCTCCAACCGGATCGGTCACGTAGCCGCTCTCCTCCTCGAGGAGGAACGCCTCGCCGGGCTCGCAGAAGTGCTCCACCCGGCCGGTAAGGTCGAAGGGAACCGCACACGGAGACATCGAAGGGAACCGGGAAACCAGTTCGTCGGGACCCAGCACCGACATCGCTACCCCGGCGGCGGCGAGTCGCTCGCCATCGGCGTTCACTGCCGCCCGGTCGTCGGCACTGATCCAAAGCACCCCGACCCGCTCTAGCCGCGCCCGCGGCCGATCGATGCCGGTGTAGTCGGCCCACTCTCCATAGGCTCGCTGACCGTCGAGGGCCAGTCGGATCATCTCGGGGAGGGTGTACTTACAGCGGCTGATCGTGGAGGAGGCGCCGGTCGAGCCCTCGGCAGGACCGGCCCCCTTGTCGAGCACGACCACCTTTCCCGCCTCATGAACGACGAGCGAGTGGCCGATCGAGGAGCCGACGATGCCGGCTCCCACGACGATGATGTCGGCCGTGTCTCTCACCCTCGCCTCCCGTACCGGCGGCGGACGCAGACCGCCGGCGACACGGGTGCCACACTACCGCCGTCCATCGGTGGGCTTCTCGTCAGGCGCGGGTGAGGTGACCGACACGGGGGAAGACGGAGGTCGCGTGTCTCGGCGTGGAACCGGGCAGAGCATTAGCGCTTCAGGTAATCCCGAACGACCATGTCGCCGAGGTCGTCGCCGGTCACCGTGAAGACGCGGCCTTTGACGATGCGGGCCAGTTTGTCGACGAACCCGGTCAAACCGGGCGACTGCTCCAACATGAAGACGTTCATCGTCACCCCTTGAGAGGCGAGACGCATCGCCTGCCGATATGTCCTCTCGAGAGTCTCTCGGACCGGAGGCCATTGGAAGTACACGTCGTCGCCTTCCAGGTGGGCGGTCGGTTCGCCGTCGGTGACCAGTAACACCTGCTTGCTGCCGTCCCAATGTTTCGCCAGCAGCCGCCCGGCCAAGAGGAAGGCGTGTTCCATGTTGGTCCCATAAACCGGCTCCCAGTCCACTTGCGCCAGGTCGTTCGGCTGCATGACCCGGGCCCAGTCGGAGAACCCGACGATGTGAATCTTGTCTTCGGGATACATCGTCGACACGAGAGTGTGCAGAGCCAGAGCCATTCGCTTGGCGGGAAGCCAATGGCCCCGGAGTGGCATCGACCTGCTCATGTCGAGCAGCAACACCGTCGCCACCGAAGTCCGCCGCTCGGCTTCCTCGACCTCGAAGTCGTCCGGAGACAGGCGCACCTTGGGTCTCGACCCGCCCTGCTCCACCCCCCCCCTCACGACGGCATTATGGAGAGTCCGGCGGAGATCAAGGCGGAGAGGATCGCCAAAACGCCACTGCCGGGAGGTCCCGGTGGGCTCGTCGAAACCACCCTGCTCGGCTACCTCATGGCCACCATGCCGGCCACTCGTGAGACGCTCGAATACCTTCGTCAGGGCTCGCTCCCCCAGCTTCCGCACCCCCCGGGGAGTCATCTCCACTCGTCCGCCGGACCGCGAGATGAGCCCCGCCTCTTGGAGGGTTCGCTCGATCCGCCGCAGTGCCTCCAAGTCGGCCCCCGCCTCCTCGCCCAGCGTGCGGCGCAGCTCGTCGACGTCGACGTCGTCAAGGTTGGCCCCGACGTAGTTCTGGGCGAGCGTACGTTCCAGCTCCTCCAGTCGGGAAGCCGCTTCGATGGCCTCGAGCCCTTCGCCCAGCCCGACCGGCTCATCACCGAGCTCCATCGGAGCATCCCAAGGTAGCGATCCGGCCAACGACCGCAGCAGTCCGCCCAATCGGTCCATTTGAAATGCCAGGTCGAGGTCGTTCAGTAGCCCAGCCGCCAAGTCCATCAGCTCATTGCGTTGTCGTTCTGAAAGCGATGCCATGAAGCGACTGAAGGCCATCGATCGCCGAGCGAGCGACTCGAGCAAATCGTCAAAGGTGGCCGGATCCTCTGGGAAGAACTGTCCGTGCTTGGCCATGAAAGCCTCGAACTGCTCTTGCGTGGGACCGAGGCCGAGCTGGCGCTGTTCCAGTAGCTCGTTGAGGTCGGCCAGCATGTCGGTTATTTGCCCGCGCGCTTCATCCGACATCCCCGCCATCGCCGAGGAGATGTCCGAGAATGTGGCGTCGAGCATCTGACGGGCGAGTTCCTCCATGAGCTCTTCGAATTCGGCGCGGGCCTCCGCCGACGCCCATTGGTAGTCGCGCAGTTCGTCGAGTTGGGCGGCCAGGTTGGGAGGCAGCGCCTCCAGGGCCAGCTCTTTGAAGCGGGCGTCTTCGCCGGAGTCGGTAGCCAACGCCGACCGTTCGGCGTCTTTGATCTCCTCGAGCCGCCGACGGAGCTCGCCCAACGGGTCGGGACGTCCGTACCGTTCGGTGTGGGCACGCCGCATTTGGGAGATACGTTCGCGCAGGGAGCGCAGCCCGACCACCCGGTCTGGGACCCCGTTATCGAGCAGCCGACGTAGCGCGTCATCGACCGACCAGCCGTCCAAGACATCCTCGGCCAGACCTTGGGCCAGATCGTCCGCCGAGAGCCCGGCCCAGGGGTCCTGGCTACCGTCCCAGCCGCTGTAGCGAACCGAGCCCATCAGGCAACGTAGCGCACGCCGCCGCTGGTGACGGATTTGTTGAGGCGCCGGGTGAGATGAAGACCGTCGAGCATGAACTCGAGGGCGGTGGCGGCATCCGACGGCGACTCTCCACGCAGTCGCAGACGCAGCAAAGCTCCGCTCAGGTCAAGACCGGGCAGTTGTGCCAACAAGCTGGCGGCGGTTTGCAGATCGCCCGTCTCAACTTGGCCGCCCTCTTCGAAGCGAGCGAGGACCGGACGCACGTCGAAGCCGGCGAGCCGTTCCCGATAGACCTCGATGATCGCTTGCGAGAGGAGCCGGCCGAGGATCTCTTCTTCCCGACCTTCGTCGAAGGTCTCGAACTCGACCCGACCTCGGGTCGATTGCACGAGCCCGGCCAGATCGGATACACGGGGCACCGCTTCATGCTCGCCGGTCCGTAGCGCCCGCCGCATGGCCGATGCGATCATGATCTCGCGGTTGGCGATGGACAGCCGAACACTCACTCCCGACCGCTGGTTGACGTGGCTCGATTGGCGGATCTGGCGGGTGAACTCGGCCACCACTTCATCGAGGAAACCAGGTACGAAGACGGGGACCCGGTCGGGAGGAGCAGCCCCCTCGCCAACCATGATCTCGATCTCGTCTTGTCGGCGTTCCGGATAATGGGTCCGGATCTCTGACCCGAACCGGTCTTTCAGGGGCGTGATGATTCGACCACGATTGGTGTAATCCTCGGGATTGGCGGTGGCGACCAACAGCACGTCGATGGGGAGCCGGACCGTGAATCCCCGAACCTGCACGTCTCTCTCTTCCAGCACGTTGAGCAAGGAGACCTGGATGCGGGCCGGGAGATCGGGGAGTTCGTTGATCGAGAAGATGCCGCGGTGAGTTCGCGGCACCAAACCGTAGTGAATGGTCAGCTCGTCGGAGAGATACCGACCCTCGGCAACCTTGATGGGATCGACGTCACCAATGAGGTCGGCGACGGCGGTGTCGGGCGTCGCCAGTTTCTCCGAGAACCGGCGGTCGGGGCGGATCCAAGTGACCGGCAACCGTTCACCCTCCTCGGCCACCCGCGCCCGGCAGGCGGCGCAGATCGGACGCAGTGGAGAGTCGTTGATCTCGCAACCCGTGACCACCGGGGTTTCCTCGTCGAGCAGCTCGACCAGCCGTCGGATCAGCCGGGTCTTGGCCTGGCCGCGCTCTCCGAGGAAGACCAGATCGTGGCTAGCCAGCAGAGCCCTTTCCACCGCCGGAATCACGCTGTCCTCGAACCCGACGATACCCGCGAAAAGGGTTTCGCCGGCGGCCAGCTTGGCCATCAGATTCTCGCGGATCTCCTCCTTCACGGGCCGATCCACCCAGCCAGACGATCGAAGCTCGCCCAGGGTCCCAGGACGCAACATCGCACCCACCCTAACGGGGTTCCCGGGACACTCGGCGACCCGCTGTTTCTGCACAATGTGCACGAACAGCCGAATTCCGTCGTTCCTGCACAATGTGCAAGAACGGCCGACGGCGGAATGGGTCCGGCACCTAGTCGAAATCGGTAGGCAGCTCGGGATGTCGATAGTGCTCGAACATGCGCCGGAGCTGGCCGGCGGTTGCCCGTCCAGTCGACAGCTCGGGGAGTTCGCCTTCTCCGAACCAGCCCACCTCGAAGGTCTCGAAGCTCGGACGTTCGGTCCCACCCAGGCGCTCGCACAGGAAGAAGAGCAGATAGGCGTGATGGGGCGCCGGCGGGTGATCGTGACGGAGCTTGTCGTACACGGCCGCCAACTTGGTCACCCGGACGGTTAACCCGGTCTCCTCCTCGACCTCTCGCACCACCGCACCAGCGGGTGAATCACCCACCTCGACCCAGCCTCCCGGAATCGTCCAGAGCCCATCGGCGGCCTCCTTCACCATTAGTAGATGCCCTTGATCGAGCACGGCGCCCCGACAGATCACCTTGGGAGTGGCATAACCCGACTCGGCAACGAACAACTCGTAGATCGCCCCGACATCCCCATCCGGATGAGCTGCCATCTCGGCGGCCAGGCTGCGTAACTCCAGGTAACGCTGCCGGTCGAACTCGGCCGGCGAGAAGGCCAGACCCGTTTGAGCGATGGCCGCCAGCCTCCGAGCCCACCCGAGCACCACAAGCTTCACGCTAGTGCTCTGTCGACGCCAACAGGTCGGCCAGCCGCATCAGCGCCAAACGGCTCTCCTCACCGGTGATCTCAGTCGGCCACAACTCGGCGGCCGCCGCCAGACTGCTCGACTGCCTACGGAACGCCTCCAGGATCTGAACGGCAGCCGGCGAGGGACGCTCCAACAGATCGCCCACTGCCCCCAGCAGGCGTGAGGCGACGGCCGGCGAGAACGTGGCGAGCGGGTCGAGCCTCCAGCCGTCCTGTTCTCGAACGACGACCCGTCGCGTCCCGTTTCCCCCCCCGTTGAGACGGATCTCCACCTTCACGAACGCCTGCCCGTCTATCGAGCTCTCCTCCTCTCCCACGATGTGCATGGATGCCAGTTCCCCCCCCCCGAGCGCCTCCACTCCCGCGGCGAAAGACTCCCAATAGTTCGCCGACACCTCCGTCTCGTCGGCGAGGGCCGCCACCACCTCCTCGAGGCGATCCATCTCGCTCAGACTCAACAGCGGAATGTGATCGTCCACGACCAGATCTGAAAGCGATCGGTACTGACCGTCGGCTAGCAATTCGAAGAAGTGGACGGTTAGGTCGGAGGGCGTCTTCGGCACCGAACTCGCCACCGCCAAGCCGGAGGGCGGAGGCGACGAGCAGGCGACTGCCAGCAACCAAAAGGCCACCCCGACCATGGTTCTGGGCCAAGAGGACGGATCATGAAGAAACTGTGCCCATCGGCAGCCACCCCTCATGGGGCGAGCGTACGCAACGTCTCCCCGACCACCGACCGCTCTGGAGTTACGACCGACAAAGCAGCCACCCCGCTTCCGGCGCGGTCAACCCGGCACGAAGGGAGTGATGGCGAGGTCCACTGATTCAATGGGCCACGCTAGTGCTCTGTCTGGGAAATAGCGTGAGGGTATCGGCGAGGCCACGGCGTTCCTGGCCAGGACGCACGACGAAGACGCAGCCCATGCGCTGCGTCGAGGAGGAGGACGCCGCCAGGGGCGTCGTGGGCCGGCGAGACCCCATGATTATTTACCAGACGGTGCACTACCGTGGCTCAGACGGCGCCACAGTGCGAGCAGGTACGCGGCGCCCGCCAGCTCCTTCAGCCACCGCCACGGATCCGACCAGGCCCGCTCCCAGGCCCCCGGCCAGTAGGGAGAAGGCTGAGCCGGGAAGTCCGTGCCGGCCAGCGGCCAGAAGAAGGTTTCGGTACTCGTCCACATGCCGTCCAATAGCAAGTGCATCAGGGTTCCGATCACGATCAACATGAGCCGCCGCCTCCACCGTCCCCGCCGGGTGAAGACAAGAGTCGCCAACCCCAACCCAGCCGGAAGGAGCAGGCTGTGAGCAAACAGCTCCCCGGTGCCGAAGCGATCGGCGAAGAGCAGCGTTCCTATGGACAGGTCGATCACATCCGGTATCACTGCCCCCAATGCCAGGAAGGCCAACTCGGCCGAGGCATCGCGGTAGATCCAGCGGAACAAGGCGAAGGCGCCGCCGATATGAAAGAGGATCACTTCTTCGGCGCGGCGTCCAGAGCGGCGTTGGCGAGAGCGTCGGCCGCGAGGTTCTCTTCGCGGGGAACGTGTTGCAGGCGGACCTTCCTGAAAGTACCGAGCAACGCCATGGCGGCGCCATGGAGGGGCTGGAGATGTTTGGCCTTGACTCGGTAGCTGCCCTGCAACTGCCGGACCAGCAGTTGGGAATCGGCGCAAACGATGAGCATGTCGGGCTCGTGTCTCGCCGCTTCCTCGAGGCCCAACAGCAGGGCTCGATACTCGGCCACGTTGTTGGTAGTCGAGCCGATCGCCTCTCCGTGAGCTGATATCTCGACGTGTCGGCCCCCTTCCAGGCGGTAGAGCGCCATGCCGATCCCGGCCGGCCCGGGGTTACCACGGGCTGCTCCGTCGGTGAAAAGGACGAGGGTGCCGCCAGCCATCAGGAAACGAGGATCCGCCGGCAGTGAATGCAGCGGGGGGGAAACGACTCGAGGATCTCGAGCCTCTCGGTGGCGGACAGACCGAGGTGGCAGCCACCGCAGACGTTTCCGGTCAGCCTCCCTACCGCCACTCCCTCCTTGGTCTTGCGAAGCTTCTCGTAGAGCTCGAGCAACTCGGTGTCGATGAGCGGGATGACCTCGGCCTTCCTGCTTTCGAACCGGGCGATCTCGGCGTCGATCTCCCTCCATCGCCCTTGCACGGTGGCCGCCAATTCGGTGGCTCGTTCGGACGTCTGCCGGGCGGACTCTCGAAGGGATACGGTAGGCCCCTCGACGGATTCCTCACGATCGAGCAAGCCGAGAACGTTCTCCTCGTAACGGTCCTTCTGGATCTTCAGCGCCTCCACTTCCCGACGCATGTTCTCGGTCTCCCGAGCGCTCATGCCACCGGCGTACAACCTCTTCTGCTCATAGCCGAGTTTCTCCTCCAGGATGGCGAGCTCGCCTTCGGCCTTGTCTCGGTCCAGACGAACGCTCCGTAGGTTGGTCTCCAGCTCGGCCAGCTTCTTACCCAGGTCGGCCTCGGCGGTGCGAGTCGCCCCAAGGGCGGCCAGCTCCGGAAGCGTCTCTCGTCTGTGCAACAGACGATCGATATGGAGATCGACATCTTGGAGATCGAGCAGATCCGCCAGGCTTGCGATCTCGGGGGGGGGAGGCGGCCCGCCCGAGGCAGGGCTTCCGGTGGCGTTCATCAGGGCTCCTTCCAAGGGGTGGGGTCGATACCGGTGAAGTCGACGACCGAGGAGGAGCAGGTTGCAACCCAGTCCGCGAGTCGCCCGACGCCGGGTCGTTCGGTGGCGGCGTGTCCCGCGTCGATCACCGACAACCCGCCATCCATCGCGGCGACCGCCCGATGGTGATCGACGTCGCCGGTAACAAGCACGTCGGCACCGGCAGCTAGCGCGCTCGCCACGAAGGAGGCTCCTGATCCGGGTATGACCGCCACCCGGGCCACCTCCGGGCGGGCCGCGCTCACACGCACGCTGCTGCTCGGGAGCGATGCGGCGACCAAACGGGCCAAGTCGGCCAGTTTGGCAAGGGGAGTCGTACCGACCCGCCCTAGCGAACCGAAGTTGGATTTCACCGGATAGACATCGATCGCCGGCTGGTCGTAGGGATGAGCCGACAGCAGAGCGGCCAGGACCTGATCCCGGCGGGCCACCGGCGCCGTAACCTCAATACGAGCTTCGGATTCCTCATTGAGAACGCCGTGCGCACCGATTACCGGATGGCTGCCCTCGTTGGGTATGAATGTCCCGACCCCGGAGACCCGAAAAGAACAGGCGGAATAGTTGCCGATCGTGCCGGCACCGGCCTGGGTGGCTGACTCGATGAGGGCGCCGGCGTACGAGGGCGGCACGTAGGTCACGATCTTTATCGCCTCTTCCCCCTCGAAGGGGGCGAATCCGGTGATGGCGGTAAGTTCGAGAGCGCCGGCCAGGGCATCGGCGGCCCCCCTCGGCGACACGTCGAAGTTGGTGTGGGCGACGGCGACGGCAACGCCCGCCCGTGCCAGCCGCCAGGCCCGTCCGGCGGGCGACCTACCCGCGGTCAGCCGATTGGTGGGCTTGAACAGCAGCGGGTGGTAAGTGATGAGAAGGTCGGGACGGGCGTCCTCCACCGCTGCCACCACCTCCTCGGTGACCTCATGGCACACCGCCACGCGGTCGGCGGGCGCCGCCGCGTCGCCAAGTTGGAGTCCGACCGGATCCCACGGAGCTGCCCGATCGTCGGGCATCATCCTCGTCAGGGCGGAGAGGACGGCGCTAACAGAGGACACCGAAACGATGGTAGGCAGGCGAACCGAGGCCGCCGGCGAGCACCTGGCCTCGGTTCGCGGCCCGCCGGGAACCCCCGGTGCGTCGGGACGGACTCGAACCGCCAACCGCCTGCGTGTAAGGCAGGAACTCTGCCAATTGAGCTACCGACGCAGACGCCCGAGGCTAGTGCACCGTCTGGTAAATAATCGTGGGGTCTCGCCGGCCCACGACGCCCCTGGCGGCGTCCTCCTCCTCGACGCAGCGCATGGGCTGCGCCTTCGTCGTGCGTCCTGGCCAGGAACGCCGT
>Ga0209751_10002901_pt1 | contig 16854 bp, 13 predicted proteins | sample RifCSP13_1_FD_184019 | JGI IMG/M metagenome (GOLD analysis project Ga0209751, IMG submission 184019) | Soil microbial communities from Rifle, Colorado - Rifle CSP2_sed 13_1 (SPAdes) (version 2) | ecosystem: Environmental > Terrestrial > Deep subsurface > Rock core/Sediment | place: Rifle... | reverse complement strand
GAAGATGTTTGGCTAATTTGAATTCTAGTTAAAGTATCGCTGGCATTAACAATTGTTCCAGCTTTAACTTTTAAAAGTATGAAATTTGTTAAAATTACATACACTAATAAAATAAAGATAGTTATTCAGCCGGGCCTGAGGCAGGGTATGTGAAGCAGTAATCAATTACCCTCTGGAATAACTCTATTGCTAAAACAAATTATACACTGCTTCTTTTTTTATTATATAATAAAGATACAATAGTTCGTTAAATTTTAAGCGGCCATAATGCCGTATAATATAAGTTCATTGACATAATTCTGATTTTTAGCAGAGTATGGGTAAATGCCGAACACGTCAAAAAATCGATTTAAAATTAATATGTTGTGGTTCATTGTTTTAATGTCAGACATAGAGAATGCTCCACGTCTTCCTTTAGGGATACTTAACCAATTTTGAGGTTTCATCAAAAATCTGTGATTACTGTCAAAATCAGCTATCGGCAAATCAACATTTCCCATTCGGTTTCGTACAGTAGACCATAAGATCGATTGTACTGAAATTAAAACAGTTTTGCCATGAAAAAGATATTCAGGATCCGGATACTCCCGGTTTTATTAGCCGGTGTATGTCTGACATTTTTCAATGCCTGTGAGAAGGATGAGAAAAATAATGACGGAGAAGACGATTCAAAGAAAATAGTTTTTAATCCCGATAAAAGCTATGGAACGTTATCCGATATTGATGGTAATGTATACAAAACCATAGCCATTGGAACGCAGATCTGGATGGCTGAGAATCTTAAAACAGAGCATTATGCAAACGGTGATATCATTAATCATATTGTGGATCCGATACCCTGGGAAGACGCAACTGACGGGGCCTGGACCTATTATGGCAACGACAGTGAAATGAATGATGACTATGGTAAACTTTATAATTGGCTGGCCGTCGAAGATCCCCGAAATATCTGTCCTTCCGGATGGCACATACCTGATGATCCGGAATGGGAAGCCCTGCTTACTAATCTTGGAGGATATTTGGTTGCAGGTGCGAAAATGAAAGAAACAGGACTTAATCATTTTGCTTATTCTAATGAAGGATCCACTAATGAAAGCGGTTTTACAGGCCTCCCCGGTGGCATGCGTGATTATGGCTCATGGACCCATGATCTTGGATTAACAGGTTACTTTTGGAGTTCTACAAATGCAACTGATTATTATGATCTTGATGCTTATTACTATTATTTAAGCAGGGATCAGGATGCCATGCTGGATGGCACGGGTGACAAGAATAACGGACTTTCATGCCGATGTGTGAAAGATTAGATTAGTGTCAGCCAGAGCTGTTACAAGGCATCAGGTTTTTCCTAAAATATATGTGATCCTATCAATAATTTAATCAAAATTTAATATTATATTACTAAAAGACCTTTTTATCTTTCTATTTAATACGTATGTTTGCAGCCTATTGAATACGCCTTAAAGCTTTCATTATGAAAACAACCTATTTAAAATACGCAGCAATTATTACTATAATTGCAATTTTAACCGCCTGTTCCGGGGTTGATATCGATGATGACCTGGCTGTCATGAAAGATATACAGGGTACATGGGTTGGGGATGATCTGGCAGGCAACTTTTACAGGCATATAAAGGTGAACATCACAGATAACAGATTTGACGGCTGGTTACAAATTTCGGATTCCATTACTGAGCCTGCCTGGACCATTCTTCCCACAGAAACCGGAACATTTTCCATAAGTTCTGTACAGGAAAAAGTATCCGGCACCGGAAAGTACCGTTCATTTAACTTTGTTATTCTCGGACGTTGTTGCGGTGATAATTCCTTAACTGCAAAAACTCTCTCGGAGATGATTACCTATGAAAACAGAAAGGGTTTATTGGTGGCGGGCCGGGTATCCATGATAAGGGTGCAGTGAATCCGTTTCAAATGTTATTAACAATCAGCTATTTATTAATTTTTGTCATGTACTAAGTATTTTCAAATAAATTGATTTCTGCAAACATGCCTGAACAGTTATGATTCTATCATTCATATTTCGAGTCTTTAAACTAATGTTCAACTTGAGCCCATAAGTTACTATTAGAAAACTCAATAGCTTTGTCCAGATTCTCTTTAGCCTTCTTAAATTTACCAAGACCTTTATAGCCAAGTCCAATTAACAGGTAAGCTTGTGACGATATCGAATTTTTGCTTTCACTTTCTCCAAATTTGGCAAAGTAATTAAATTCGTCACCAATTGCGAGCTGTTTCTGTCCATCCTTAATTAACTTACTGAAGATTTCATATGCCTTTTCTTCGTTATTGAGCTTAAGACAGCTTAGCCCCTGGTAGAATGAAACATAATTTGATTCAACCATCTTTTTATTTGCAGAGCTTTCAAAATAGGATTTTGCCATTCCCTTTTCGCCGAGAGCATCATATGCAAGACCAATGAAATATTCAACCTGTGGTGTCCTTTCATCCCCCGATCTGCTGTCGTCCTGAGAATCGTCCCCAAGCACATTCGCTTCAAGGAATTGCTTTAATGCTTCACTGTATTTATTTTCTCCCAGGTATTTCTTCCCTAATATTAGTCGTGCATCAACTGTTATGTATCTGACAATCGAACTGCCCTCACGATAACTAAAGTATTTTTCAGCTAAATACTCCACGGCTTTATCAGCTTTTCCACCGAGAGTAAGCACTTTAATTTCACAAACAGATGCATTATCGTGCGTTTTAACAACTTCATGTCTCGATTCAAAAAGCGATAATCTTTTTTCGATCGAAACATTAGCTATTTCGTAAAGAGGATCTAATTCAGCATAGTAAACCGGGGCGAGGTTATTATTTAAAATTGCCATTTCGTAAGCAGAAATAGCCTTGGATATATCTTTATTATTTCTGAAATATCCCCATCCAAGATTTCGGTAGGCAATAGCCATTGCTGGATCAAACTTTACCGCCTTCTCCCAGTATTCAATGGCTTTATCTGGTTGCTTGTCGAATAGTAAATTTCCTAAATAATAATAGGCCTTTGCATCATGCGGATTATATTCTATAGCTTTGTTAAGTATATTAATTGTTTCGAGTCGGTATGGAAAACAATAATTAACATTTTGCTCTGACCCCGATTTGAACAGTTTTGCTGCCTTTTCTTTATTCCCTATCTTGTCGCTTATATATCCAAGGTAATAATCTGTCAATTGATTTGAACCATTGTAGCGACGAAGCATATCCTCGGATTCTGATAACAGACCATCATTCAGGTATTCAACACCAATTTCCAGATAATTCTGATCAAAATCCCGCATTCTTTTATTTAAAGAACTTAAACACTTTTCAGCTGAAACCCTATCTCCCTGCTCTTTTGCTATCAGATAACTTTCGTTAGATGCCCTGAAATCAAGCGGATCTGTTTTTAGCAATACAGCAAGCGTTGATTTAGCGCCTTCAAAATCTCCCAGTTTTCTTAGAATTGAAGCTTTCAGGTTGATGGCATTATTATTTTTCAGATTTGTGGATAATGACTCATTAACCTGCTGCAGGGCTTTTACAAAATCACCCTGTTCGCAGGAGATTCGCGCCAGCTCAAGGTAGGCAGCTGAATGCCAGGCATAGTCCCATGTGGCTCTGTAAAGGGTATCCATTGCTTCTGTATAAAGATCAAGAGCTTTGAGAGTAATACCTTGAAGATACATAACTTCACAATCCAGGGGACGGGTATAATCCCTGGTGATCCTTTTGATAGCTCTTGAGAAATAGGTCCGCGCTTTTAAATAATCTCCGTTTTTAAGAGCGGTTTTACCTACTGCAATGTTTGTCCGGATATCAAAAGGATCGCGTTTCAATGCCTCTTCATAATAAAGCATCGCATTTAATGTTGGATTATAAAACTGCTGAACCCGCTGTCCGGTTAAATACAACTCTTCTACGGTTTTTGTTTCTTCTGGTGATGCAGGGCGTTTTACAATTTCCGGAAGAGTCTCATTGTATTTTGTTTTAACAGGCTGATAGGACACCAATTTTTCATTGTTATCGGCATTTATCATTTCAGTTGAAAGGTCAGTGATCTCGAATGAACCATTAATTGGAATTGTTCCAGTGAAAGTTTTTTCAGGTGAAATTTCCAGGTTTTTTTCGAAAACAACGTTGCCGTTGTGTTTTAGTAAAATTTTTGCATTAGAAATTTTTTTGGTTGAATAATATCCTAGAAAGACATTATTACCGTCCATTTTTTCAAGGTTTACAGCACCATTCAGGTTGGCATTTTTAAATCCCCGGATGTCTTTAACCGGATACCAATACTGTTTGAAGTTTTTTACTTCAGAAGGCTTTATCCAGCTATAATCCGGCTGATTGTCGGAAAAAGCGCCAACCATAATTTCAGCATAAGGGCCATCTATTTCTGTTAATTTTGCCTCTGTAGCCTGGCCATTTGGTCCTGAACCCCACTCCCACAATTTTGCTCCTTTCACTATGTTATGATCGCCTATGTGAACAGTTCCGGTTTGTTTTCCATGATCATAACCACCCATAAAATCTTCTTTCAGATCATTTGCGAAAAAGGATACAGGTACCAGTGAATTTTTCCACCAGCTTATATCAATTCCATCGGAATAATCTATGTTGTTATAAAATTCATGTGAAACAGGCCAGTGGGCAAAGCTGTTTTTTGCATGGTAAGTTACGTTATCCACACTTGGCGGAAAAATAATCTGATAATCTTCGTTTACACTTACTGCCACATTTGCCCAATATAGGAGTGAATGAGTAAAGGGCGTACGATTATGTATTTTGACTTCGGTTTGATAGTAAGACTTTCCGGGGAAAACGGTTACACCAATAGTCCATCTCATCCTGTGACGAGGTTCGGTTTCACCTATCCAGACGGTTTTACTTCCATCTTCATTTTCAACAAGTTCATAATCAACGGGGAGAAAGGTAGAGGCCCTGTGATGGTGTATAACGCACCATTCAATACCGCCTGAAACCCATGCCCCCAGCATACCAATATTGGCCGGTTTTACTACATTGTTTTTATAGATGAAATTGTAACCGTTTGATTTATCTGTTGCATAGTAGAGCTTTCCTCCGATTTCAGGATTAATACATAGTTTAATGTATTCATTTTCGAGTATCAGTGCTTTCCACGGTTTATCTACTCTTTCATTTGAAAGGTTGTCGGTTAATTTATAGGGATAAATATATTTGGATGCGCCCTGATATACTTCTCCTTTAAAAAACATTGGATTTCTATCAGGTGGATTCACTTTATAAGTTGGAATACTCCATTCCTGTTCATATAATTCTACCTGGCCATTTAGGCAAATTACAGAAATAAAAAGTAATACGAATGTGCAGTTTAAATACAGTGCCAGTCCTAGGTATTTGGATTTTTTATCCATCTTAATTAAATTTTTTATATTATAATTTAAACATCAAATACTCATTTAAGCAGTCATTCATAAAATGAAGAATTAAAATCTCGTCAAGCCAGAATTTGAATAATATCAATAATCTTCATCCAAATTCTCCTGTATATCCTTAAATAATTCAGGCTGATTATATGGATAAAATATGTTTTATTTTTCATTGAAAAAAAGTTTTATACGATTTACATTGCTAAATATTGATTTTTGGTTATTTTGACAATTACTTAACAATTACTTGACTCCTGCTGAATATAAACCTGCTCCATGCGGAGGAATAGTAATACGATACTTGCTATCAATTTTGTCAATTTCGTTATTACTCCATAGATCAGTGACTTTATATTTTTCATTATTTTCTACCTTTTCAATAGGTAGTACGAAGTTCCGTGCTGTGTTGCTTATGTTAATGACAGCAATGTATTTCATACGGTTTATTTTGTCGTCGGCAGTCCAAATGCTGAGACTATCATTAAAGCTGATTCCACGGTTGTTTATGCTGTTCTGGTTGACCGATAAAACTTCCCTGTTAGTAAGCAGTTTGAGCGTTAGTTGATCGAGTTCAGTTAAATTACCGCCTATCATCAAAGGTGACCGAAAAATTGACCAGAGTGTTATTAAAGCATATTTCTCATCGTCCGTAAGCCTTGAATATTCATTTATTGTATTTTCCGGCAACTGACCAATCCTTTTTGCGAGGAGGCCATCCGTACCGTTGATCCGTAATCTTCCCAGAGGCAAAATATCACAGTCAGCCCAATGATCGGGAATTGAATAATTCTGCCACTTTCTGCATAATTCCAAACTTTCAGCTATGTAACTCCAATCATCCCACATATCCCCTGAAATTCTCCAAAGATTTGCGTTCATTTTTAAGTGATCAATTTGGTTAATGGAAACTGGTCCGGCAGAAAGGCTCAGGACTATTGGCCTACCTGACTTTCTTATGGCTGAGCTAATCGCTTCAATTTCCTTTTTGTGATATTTGTTCAGCATGTCATCGGCTTTTATATAATCCACTCCCCATTCTGCATACAAATCAATCAAAGATTCATAATATTCCTGAGAACCCGGCTTTGTCATATCCACGGTAACCAACCCATGAAACCAGTTGCAGGCATCTGTATCAGTTGCGATATCTTTGGCCCTATACTTTGAACCTTTGATTGCCGTGTTCATTTTAACCGCCTGCCAAGGAATCCCTCGCATAATGTGAATACCTAACTTAAGGCCTTTGCTATGAATGTATTCGGCAAGGATTTTTAACCCATTCCCATCAGATGACGAGGGAAATTTATTCAGGTTAGGTATAAGCCTCCCGTAAGGATCAATACATTGCGGAGGACTCCAAATTCTAAAATTTGACGTGCTCAGCCCTTCGCCAAAATTCCATCCCATATCAATCACGATATATTCCCAACCAAATTGCTTAAGGTGTTTAGCCATGTAATCTGCCGCAGCTTTAACCTGAACTTCGGTTACATCCATTCCGAAACAATCCCAGCTGTTCCAGCCCATTGGCGGTGAATCAGCCAAAGGTTCAATATTCTGTGCAGAAGTGCTCAGACAAATCAGAGATATAGTAAGATAAAAAGTGTGTTTTTTCATTTGGCCAATAATTTGTATCGTTTGAATTTTTCTTTATAAAAATCTCTTTTTGACAGGTCGGGAATAATCTTGAACTCCTTGTGCACCATTTCACGGATGGCGTTGCCAAATGAATCGAACATATTACTGCCTATACCAGCTAGAATTGCGGCACCAAGTGCACCTGCTTCGGTTGCACGATTCCTTTCAATAGTTTTATTAGTAACATCAGCAGTTATCTGCAACCATTTTCGTGAAGCTGATCCTCCCCCTGTAACAACAATATTATCAATTCTATCAAATATATAATGTAACTTCTCGAAACAGTCCAGGATGTAAAAGCTTATCCCTTCCAACAAAGCACGTAGAATATCACCGCGAGAGTGATTGAGTGAAAGACCATAAATACACCCGTTGCCTTCGCACTGAAAATCCGGAGGGCCGGTGGCACCAAACCGGGGGATCACGATTATATCATTCAGACTGTCAGGTATTTCAGCAAACATCGATTCATAAGAAATAAAACTGCTTATGTGTGTATCATTTCCATACAGATGGAAAGTTTTTAGGAACCAGTCAATTAATGCGCCCCCCGACTGATTGTAAATGAAACTAATAAATGAACCAAATTCAACATGATGTTCGATGTGCATCTTATCAATATAAAATGATCTTATATCCGGCATTTGCGGGAAAACAGTCGCAACACATATAAAGGTTCCCATACCGTACATTACTGATCTCGAACCACTCTCGATTCCGCTTCCCAGTATTGCACAACACTGATCATGGCCGCCGCTAATTACTGCAACTTCACTATTCAGGTTAAGATCTTCAGCAAGGTCAGCCCTAACATATCCAAGCATGGTACCTGATTTTACGGGAGCAGGAAGTTTGTTCCTGTCTAACTCCAGAAATTCAAGCAACTCATCTGACCATTCACACTTATTCATATCAAAAAGCAAAGTACGTCCTGCCAGACAGAAATTTGTAATTGCTTTTCCTCCCAACATAAAGCAAACAAAATCAGCCCATGTAAGGAAGTAGCCGGTACTGTTGTATAATTCAGGTAGATGTTGTTTCAGCCACGAAATTTTTGGCATACTATAGAAGGCTCCGGGAAAATTACCTGTCTGTTTGTAAATATAGAACTCGCCGAATTTTTGTTTTATTTTCCGGACAAACTCAATTCCCCGTGTGTCTGTACCTAGGATCGAATTCCCGAGAATTTGTCCTTCTTTTGATACCAAAACCATTGCTTCTCCCAAAGAACTAACAGAGAGAGCTTGAATAGGATTATCCGGTGTTTTCAAAGCAACCTCCCGGATGGTTTCTTTCACATTGCACCATATTTTCTCAGAATCCCATTCAGCGTACCCTTCTTTTTCACTTATTATCTTATAGTCTCTGTACGATTTGGCCAATTGTTCACCGTTTAGGGAAAAGACAACTGATTTGCACCCCGTTGTTCCAATATCAATGCCCAGCAAGCTCATTTTCTTAAAAGCTCGGGTTATTTTAGATTTCCATAGCCTAGTGATTCCATAATACCTTCCATTATTAAAGCTGCCTTTTCTATTGAATCCATAAGGTAACGGTGTGATTCGATAGATTCGAAATCGTTATTTCTTATTTTTTCTTCTCTTTTCATTAATTGCCCGTAGGCATACAGACCCGTTTCTCTGGCGATTCTGGTCCACATGTTTACCCGAAGTATCCCGTCATTGGGCAGTTCAGCTATTTGCTCATTTGAAAGGCAAGATGTGCCGTGCAAAACTAACACCCTGTCTCCTATCTGTTTGTGAATGTTCCGTGCCCGGTCTTTCATGTAAATGCTTTTGCCTACACCTTGAGACTGCTGTTCCGTACCTAGATCGGCAACCAAAAAATCTACACCCGTTTCTTTCATATAGTCGTAAGCCCGTTGTGGGTAATCATCATCAATCCCATCTATGGCAGGTTTTTCATGTGGCTGATAGACACTCAACTCATCCATAATACCTTCAATAAGTACTTTATCACCGTAGCTTTTTACATAGTCACGGGTAAGATTAATGTTATTCTTAAGCGTGTATTTTTGTGCATCAAACATTACCGATGTCAGGAAACTGGTGCCTTCTGTCAGTGCCCATTGATCCCTTAACGGATCGGCATGGTCGAGATGAGGCAATACGCTTAGCTCGTAATAAGGAGAATCAGTATCATCCGCCAGCACTTTCAGGTGCTTAATATTTGAAAGGAATCCGAGCCGGGCATCATTGGTCCAGGTAATCCGTTGTGCCTGCGGCATATATTCATAATTAAAGGTCATGGCAATTGCAACCGGCACATTACTTATACCGTATTTCACTCCTATATTTTTGGCGGCTAATAATATGGCCTCGGTGTTCCAATGACTGCCAGTACAAAAAATCGGCAAACTTGTTTTATAGGATTTTATGCGATCAATTACTTCGAGTGCTTGCTTTTTTCCGGTAATAATCATAAATCATATCCTTTCCTTAATTCGTGCGCAGATATGTCTTTATTTCTTCGAGTGTTGGTTCTGCCGGATCGAAAGTAACTCCATCGAGGTAACGGGTAGCTTCGTATAATACAGGAGCATAGTTGCCATAGATACATGATGTATGATGGATATAAGGTCCGTAAATTATTTTTTCCTCCCACATTGGCCAGTCGTTCACTTCGAGATACACGTAACTTCCGAGTGTATAAGGTCCATCAACAGCTTGGCCTTGCCCGCAAAAAAGACTATACTTTCCTTTTATGCCATCAAAGCGTATTACCGTGATATCGCCCTTGATCAACTGCCAGTTGCATGTCCCGGGGGCATGCGAAGGAAGCACAAAATGTTTGCCTATTTTGGTTTCTGTCTTACAGATGCTCAGCGATGGAGGAAAAGCTCCGCAATGCCACAGGAGTTCGGCATTGTCATGATCGGGATGTCGGATAGTAAGGTCAGAAAAGAAAGTAGGTTTGCGGAATAATCCGGCTGCCTGTAACATAAGGCTGCTAATTGCCCCGTGTATATCCGATTCGCAGGCTACAGGTGTACCCTCCTCGGTCATCAGGGCGTGGACAAAACATGAACAAATACCTAACTGGTGCTGCAATTCGTCCCAACATTGAAAAGCCAGGGCTTGCAAATTATTTTCTTTTATTACTTGTGTCAGCACATATTTTAAGGCAGCAATCTTTTCAGTTGCTTCATCGGTTAATTTCGAGAAATCGGCAATCATTTTAATTCCTGCAACAATGTCCTGAATTTCTGTTTTTTTAATCAGGATTGCGTCTTTAACTTGTCGAACTATCGTACTCAGATTGAATGGTATGATTTCGATACCGAATTTTTCAAGTAATTCGCTTTCATTGACAATGACGGAATAAAACGAAGGTGGTCGGGAGGCAATTTGTCCGATCCGCACATTTTTAGTGAACTTAACCACATTGGCGGCCCGGATGAAATTAATAAAACCTTTATGGAATACAGGATCTGTGACTCTCGAGTTTACGATGTAGGTAAATGTCACATTGTATCTTTGCAACACCTTTGAAGTGGCAAACAGTCCACACTGTGAGTCACGGAGTCTTTCGCCTGAAGGCAGGGGGGCATCATCGCGCGGACCCCAAATCAACAGTGGCTTCTGTACTTTTTTAGCTACCTGTGCTACTGCATTCTCAGTCCCGAAATTGCAGTGAGGTGCAAAAATAGCATCTACTTCCTTCCCAATGAAAAAATCGGCCACTTGCTTAGCGTCCTTATCATCATATAAAAGCCCTTCTTCATTCAGCCAATCCAATCCATAGATCTCAACCCTCTCAGGAACAAGTTTTTCAATTGTTTCATAAACCTTCTTTTTGAATTTCTGCGCATCTTCTTTTGAAAAAAAAGATCGGCGGGTGGGCATATAACCCAGTTTGAATGTCAGGTCCATCTTAAAACTTTATTTATTATTGTAAAGTCATCTCTTTTTGAATCTGTTCAAGAGTCTTTCCCTTGGTTTCAGGGAAAAATTTCCAGACAATAAGAAACTGCAAAGACATAGCGACGGAGAAAAAGCTGAAGGCCCAGCCTCCTCCGCTATTTTCAGCAATAGCCGGGAACAACCATGAAATTATAATTGCAGCCATCCAATGAGTAAAGCTTCCCAGTGTTTGACCTTTAGCTCTTACTGAATTTGGGAATATTTCCGAAATAAAAACCCAAATTACCGTACCTTGGGAAAATGAAAAAAAAGCGATAAAGCCTGAAAGGTGTATGAGCATCCATATGCTTCCGTTGGTGGTTGAAAAAATAGTCTTTGCAACCATACCCAAAAAGACAAGCATGCCAACCGAGCCAATCAATAATAGTTTTTTTCTTCCGACCCTGTCGACCAGAAACATTCCCAAAACGGTAAAAATAAACAGTGTAGTTCCCACGGATATAGATTGCAGCAACGCCGAGTTTTTGGCATACCCGACTAATTCAAAAATCCTGGGAGCATAATACATGATGGCATTTATCCCGGTTAATTGGTTAAACAGGGCCACCAATACAGCTAAAATTATGGGTATCCTGTACATGGGTGTAAACAAATATTCCCTTTGCACACCATCACTTTTCGAAATGGAAGCTTCTATTTCGCATATTTCGTTTGATGGATCTACAGATCCGATTTTCAGAAGTACTTGTTTCGCTTTGTCCAATTTGTTTTTTAATACCAGCCACCGTGGCGAATCCGGAATGAAGAAGATCAGAACAAAGAAAATTACCGATGGGACACATATGGCTCCCAGCATCCACCTCCATGCATCGTGTGTAATTAGCTGCGCAATCCAGTAATTCGAAAAGTAGGAAAGTAAAATCCCGCTTACAATGTTGAGTTGAAATGTAGTTACAAGGAGGCCCCGCATTCGGGCTGGAGCAATTTCGGCAATATACATCGGACCGATAACAGAAGAAGCTCCCACACCAATACCTCCTATAAAACGATAAATAAGAAAACCTACCCAACTATGTGTTAGGGCGCTTCCTAAAGCCGATAAAGTATATAGTAATGCTATAACTAACAAGGACTTTTTTCTTCCCAGCGTATCTGCCGGTTTCCCGGCCATCAGAGCTCCGGCCAAAGTCCCAATCAGAGCAATTGCAACAGTAAAACCATGCCAAAACCCGTCCAGGTTAAAAAGTTGCTGAATAGTTTTCTCAGCCCCTGATATAACCGCCGTATCAAACCCGAAAAGCAGACCTCCAAGTGATGCTATAAAGGCGCTTAAAATGACATAAGTGTTACCTTTCATGTACTTTATCCGGCTACATTTTTGACATTATCAGTAAGATTACATCGCGACCCTGCAATTTGGCTTCAAAGTTGTTTTCCGTTGTTCCCAGTTTTTTCTTTTCAAATACATTGTAGATTTCATAAGGTTCGTCTTCAGGAGAATCTGCAAAAAAGCATTTTCCCCACCACTTCCAACTAAATTCGTAGGTTGTTGAATTCTTGGTTTTATTTAATATGGCAATGGCATACCTCTGTCCTGAAAGTGGTTTTACCCAAATATCTACTCCTTCATTTGTCAGGTATCGATATGCCTGTTTCCCCAGAGTATCCTGATTTATGCCGATAACCTCTTCATTGGATAATATACTTAGTGTTTCCTGAGACATCGTTGACAGGTCATTTCCTAAAATTAACGGTGCGGCCAGCATACACCACATGACAAAATGAGAACGGGACTCCAGAAAATTCATGCCCCCGTTACCCACTTCAAGCATATCCGGGTCATTCCAATGGCCCGGGCCGGCATATTTCCACAATGGTACCTGTTCTTCCAAAATATTCAACCAGCCTGATTTAAAATCACCATCACAATTTGTACATGGATAAATATCTTTCGTAGTTCGCCATAAATTTCCAATGTCCTTAGCCCAAAGCCAGGGTTGATTGCTTCCCCATTCGCAGATGCTGAAAACTACCGGACGTTTGGCCGCATACAGGGCATCACGCATGGTTTGATAAGCTGATTCAGCGTTAAGCTTTTCATGAAAACAGAAATCATATTTCAGGTAATCAACGCCCCATGAAGCATACATAAGCGCATCCTGGTACTCATGTCCACGACTACCAGGCCGACCGGCACAGGTTTTATCTCCAACGCATGAATATATTCCGAATTTTAATCCTTTGGAATGGACATATTCGGCCAGAGCACCTATTCCGGAAGGGAATCTGAGTGAATCTGCGAGAATATTGCCTTCAGCATCGCGACCAATCTGCCAGCAATCGTCAATAATTATATATTGGTATCCGGCTTTGGCCATTCCTGATTGAACCATCGCATCCGCCATTCGTTTAATTATCGATTCACTTACATCGCAACCGAATTTATTCCAGCTATTCCAACCCATGGGCGGTGTCATAACAAGGTCCTCAAACTTTTGAGCGAACAAATTGATACTAAGAAACAGTATTACAACGGGTAGTGATAATTTTTTCATTTTAGTCTAATATTTTTTCCAATTCATTGAATATAAACAGGGTATCTAATTATTTTTAACTTATACGTTTTGCATTATTTTCAACTTATGAATGGTCATCCATACCATGACCTGGATCGATTAACATTTGCCAATGTATCTAAAACAAGGTTAGTATCATCAACTATCTGGAAATCATACATGCCCACAACGATAAAATCAGCTCCGTTGTTAAAAGCGTATTGAAATCCGTCTTTTGGATGGATAGCTCCTGCGGCAAGTATCTTGAAGGCAATCCAGGGTTGTTCAAGATTGTTCATGAAATCAATGGTTTCCTGGGGATTAGAACAAAAAACATTGTCCTTAAAACCTGCGTCCAAAGTGCCTTTCCGTGCAGAATCAATTTGTGCTGACCAGTAATTATGATGATGCAGGGTTTTAACCCAAAAATCAGGCTTAATCCCTTGTGCAACGCATGCCTGAATGGTTTCAAGCCGGTGAGCTCCAATCCCAGCGGGTTTTCCGTAACTGCGAATTAGTTCAAGGCCTTTAATAATCTCATCGAACTTTCCATCACGGATAAGTCTGTCGGACATTTCACCGTGGCAATACATGGCCGATGCACCACCAATTTCTGACAGTCTGATTCCTTCAAGTATTCCGTCTTTATGCCCTGAATCTGATATGAATTTTATCTTTCCTCCTGTTTCATGCCAATATTTATTAATAACCCGGGTTAATTGAGGATTGCACAGAATAGCATCTATTCCACACTTTTCTGCCAGCTGAAGTGTCGCCATTACCCGTTCATCTGAGTGGTACGCTTTCACCAATTTGTCAACATAAATCAAATCCCGTGCGTGAGCCCATCCTCCGATGAGGTTGCCACCCATAATCAGGCGGCTAAGTTCCATATTACCAATTTTTCCTTTGGGTACCTGACCTTTTAAGTTTTCCAGTGAAACAAAATTGAAGCTTTTCAAAGTTGCACCTGACGTGGCATCCGGTTTTTCGGTCAGGAATTTTTTCTCGAAACTTTCCCATTTCGTTTTTCTATAAATTGCGTACGCAAATACTCCTAAGATTGGCAGGCTTATCAAATCGCGTAATAATTCACGTCGTTCAAGCAGGCCGTCTTTCCCATTTACATTCGGTATTGGGGCTCGCGGTTTTTCCTCTTTCCAGCGAATGAACCAGCGGTCAAAACCATAAAACCAATGGCTTGGCAGTGCGGCAAAGACTAAAAGAGTAAAAAACTCAATCAGTGTTTTGTTAACCCATAGATAGCTCCCTTCAGCCACAGACCCGAATGTATAACCGGGAATAGGGGGATAAGCCACGAAGTAAAAAAGCAGTAAAACAGAACCGGCTATCGACGACCAGCGAACAAGCAAGCCGATGATAAGTGAAAGACCTATGAATATGAGTCCCCAGATATTAAGAAAATCGACAACTTTCATAGCACCTGGAGATGCGGCCATCGTGTGAAAAAAACTGGTAAAAATCCATTTCGAGCCCATCAGGTAAATTTTGGCGCTCCAATCAGGTTGTATTAATTTAACTATCCCTTCATAGAGAAAGTACCATCCTAACAAAATCCTGAGCCCTGTCAATAAATATTTAGAAAGTTTCTTCATAATTTAATTTTTACTAGCTTTTGCTATTATTTATCCTGACCGGACGACAACTTTCCTTCTTAAAAAGGATTATTAACGCCAACAAGAGGGTAAGGGATGAAGCCGACGTGATGGCCCATATGCTTGCCCAGTTATAAGTCCTGAGATCATTTACTGTAGTTGAAAAATGACCGATTATCTGTCCACTGATGAAATTCCCAACGAGTAGCCCCAACCCAAATGTTATAAAGAAGATAAATCCCTGAGCCTGGGATTTCAGTTCTTTCGGAGCTTTCTGGTCAATGTAAATTTGCCCACCGAGGTAAAAATACCCGAATATGATGCCATGGACAAGTATACCTATCATATAGAAATATGCCACCTCTGTAGCTGAGCCTGAATAAAAAGCAACATAACGTATCACCAAGGCTACAAGCCCGAAAGTCAATGTATTTCGCAAGCCGGCCTTCCGGATTGATAAAGGAACTGTCAGTAAGAATAGCATTTCAGCCAGTTGTCCAAAATTCATAGTTACAGTGATGTATTTAAAATTCCTGTCAAGCAAAAACTCAGAGCAATATGACCAATACATCGAAAAAGGAATCATGGATAAAAATGAGAGGATGATAAATACAGCAAAATTGTAGTCCTTCATAAGACGGACAGTACGAAAGCCCAGGGCATCTATTACATTGATCTTTTCACGTTTGCCTGACGGGGGTGTTCCTGGCAGAACTACATTGTAGATAGCAGTTAAAAGGCCAATTGCTGATGCAAAAAAGAATGGCATATTGGTCCCATCAAATCGAATTTTAAATATGGTGACCACGACCAGGCTAAAAACACCTGAAACCACCCAGCCAATTGAGCCAAACGCCCGAATTATTGAAAATTGCTCAGATTTTGAGTGGGTCATTGCTATGGAACTGGTCAGACTCCAGGTGGGCATGTAGAAAATCATTGCCAGCAATAAGCAAACAAAAAGCCAGTCAGGATTTCCGGTTAATCCCGCCAGCAATAGCATTGCTGCACTGAGAAGGTTTAGTAAAGCAAGTACCTTCTGTGCATCAAAATAGCGATCAGCGATGGTACCAATCATTGGTGAAGCCATACAACCTATAGCCATAGAGCTAAGAACCAATGATTTCCGTACTCCTTCCACACCTATATTCGTTAAATAGGCTGCCAGAGGAACCCACCACACGGCAAACATCATGTATTGAAGGAACATCATCAAGGAAAGCTTGACAATGTGTGAATTCATTTTAAGCCTGATCGGTAACATTGTATTAGATCCTTACTTTTCCAAGATACGTGAATCCCTGTTCGCCAGCTGTTTCATCCTTCAATCCTAATTGAATAACCTGTTCCTTTTCATCTGACTGATCAACGAGCTTAAACATCAATCTGTACTGTCCTGTCGATGCATTATGCGGTATTGTGAACAGATAATTTGTCACCTGTTTTTGATCCGGCAGCCATTTCATGTTTTGAGAATCATTAATAATCACATTAAATGAATCCTCGAGTCTTCCAGCTTCAAAATGCAAAACCAGACTGAAAACATTATAACCAGGGGCGACACCTTTATTCAGCCATTCAATTGAAAGTAAGTTTTCTCCTTTTATCAGTTTGTTCGGCATATTAGCTTTGACCGGGAAATACCAGTACCCGCAACGATTGGCAAGTTCATTGGTCAGATCCGGGTTATCGGCAAGCCATTCTTCAGCATAACCATGATATCCAATATAAGTAGCATGCATAATATCAATAG
>Ga0209751_10002899_pt1 | contig 16855 bp, 19 predicted proteins | sample RifCSP13_1_FD_184019 | JGI IMG/M metagenome (GOLD analysis project Ga0209751, IMG submission 184019) | Soil microbial communities from Rifle, Colorado - Rifle CSP2_sed 13_1 (SPAdes) (version 2) | ecosystem: Environmental > Terrestrial > Deep subsurface > Rock core/Sediment | place: Rifle... | reverse complement strand
CGAGGAAGATGAACACGACAAGCGCGGCGATCACGAGGGCGCAGATCACGGTCAGGAAGGCCCCGAACGGCTCGAACTGCAACGGCGTGAAGCCCTGCGTCAAGATGCTCACGTCCCCCAACCTCGGGGCGACATCCGCCCAAATCTATTTAAACGGTTTCGCGGAACTCCGATCGCCCGACGGGATTCGTGGTTCGGCCGGCGAAAGGGTTCGAAGGTTGTCCCGCCGGAATTGTTAAAACGCTGGCATATATTGTCGGACCTGGGATTTCGATGGAGGAGCAAAGCGCCCCTTCCGCCGCGCCTTCGGCGCCGGCGACGAAGGGGAAGGGAATGTGGATCGGCATCGCAGTGATCGTGGTCGTGGCCATCGTCCTCGTCGCGGCCGTCTTCCTGGGGGTGTTCAACGCACCGCCTACGAAGGTGACGGTCCTGAAGATCGGGACGGTACTGTCTATCACTGGAGGACTCGCCGCGTTCGGCGGTGACAACCAGAACGGCACCGACATGGCCGTCGCGGAGATCAACGCGGCGGGCGGTGTGCTCGGCAATCCGATCCAGATCTTCCACCAGGACGACGGCACGAACCCCTCCCAGGCGGCGAGCGCCGCACGCACGCTCATCTCTTCGAACGGAATCGCCGCGATCGTCGGTGCGACGGGATCGGGGCAGTGCTCGACGATCGTGCCCGTCGCCGTGAACAACAGCGTCGTGGAGATCAGCGCGTCTTGCACCTCTCCCAGGTTCTCGAACCAGACCCTGACGAGCGGATGGTTCGCGCGCACCGCGCCATCGGACGCCCTGCAGGGCGTCGTAGCGGCCTCCTATGCGCACACGAACCTGTCCTTCGCCCGGGCCGCGGTCCTGGGCATCAACAACGCGTACGGAACGGGCCTAGCGACGACCTTCGCGAACGCCTTCACGAGCCTGGGTGGCACGATCACCACGAACTCCCCGCGTATCGTCCCGGAGACAACGAGCACGAACCTGCCTGACTACACGACGGACCTGCAGGCGGTGCTGAACGCCAACCCCGCGCCCCAGGTCGTGTATGTGGTCGCGTATCCCCCGGACGGGGTGCAGATGATGAAGAACTTCAACGCCGCCCTCGGGGCGAACCCGAGCTGGGCCAGTATCCGCTGGCTCTTCTCGGAGGGTGTCTACGACTCGGCGTTCATCAATCCCCTCGTGGCGGCAAGCGTGGACGTGAGTGCGTTCGAAGGGACGGCCCCGAGCGCGTACGGAGGGCTGAACGGTCCCTTGTACTCGTCCTGGCGGACGAATTACACGACCCGCTTCGGAGTCGCACCGACCCTGTTCACGGCGAACGCGTACGACGCGGTATACATGCTCGCCCTCGCGGCCCAGAAGGCCGGCGACGCGAGCGGGCCGTCGATCAAGGCCAACCTCCAGGCGGTCTCGAACCCGGCCGGAACGAAGGTCTTCCCCGCCGGCTGGGCTGCGGCCCGGACGGCCCTGAGCGCGGGGCAGGACGTGGATTACGAAGGCGCGTCGGGATCCGTGAACATCGACTCCAAGGGAGATCCCTTCAGCGGATACATCGTGTGGAACGTGACGTCGTCGAACACCCTGAGCATCAAGGAGATCTTCCCCGAGTCGCTCGTCTCCTCCCTGGTGACCCAGGTCGGTGCGGCGAGCGTCTCCCTCGCAAGCCAGGCGACTCCGATTGTCCGCGGCTCTTCGGCCCAGGAGCTCCTGCAGGCGGCCGACATCGTCGTGTCGAGGTTCTAGCCACCCAAATAGAGGCGCCCCACCTCGGGGTCGGTGAGGAGCGCCTCCCCCTTTCCTTCGTAGCGGTTCCGGCCCATCTCCAGGACGTACCCCCGGTCCGCCATCGCGAGCGCGCGCTTCGCGTTCTGCTCCACGAGGAGGATGGCGGTGCCCTTCTCGTTTATTTCTTGAATCTTCTGGAAGATGAGGTTCACCAGCTTCGGCGCGAGGCCCGCGGACGGTTCGTCCACGAGGAGAAGGATCGGATCGAGGACGAGGGCCTTGCCCATCGCGACCATCTGCTGCTCGCCCCCGCTGAGCGCTCCCGCCGCCGTACGCAGCCTCGACCTGAGGTTCGGGAAGATCTCGAGGATCCATTCGACCCGAGCGCGGAAGTCCTCCTCGTCCATGGGGGTGGCCGGTGGCGGCGCCTCGGTCTCCCGTCGAAGGAGCGAGCTCACGCCCCCTCCGAGTGCGTTCCCCGCCTTGTGCAGGAATCCCGGGCGGCGGGTAACGGCCCCCACCTCGAAGTTCTCGAAGACGGTAAGGCTCGGGAAGATGTTCTTGTTCTGCGGGATGTAGGCGAGACCCTCCGTGACGAGGTCCTCGGGATTCCGGCCCGCGATCTCGTATCCGCGGAACCGGATGCTGCCGCGGGACGGCTTGAGGATCCCGATGATGGCCTTTACCAGGGTGGACTTCCCCGCCCCGTTCGGGCCGATCACGACCACGATCTCCTTCGCATCCACCTGGGCGGACACGCCGTGCAGGATCTCCGTCTCCCCGTATCCCGCGAAAATGTCCTTCGCCTCGAGCAGCGTCGCCTCACCCTCCCAAGTACGAATCGATCACCGCAGGGTTCGCTTTCACCTCGTCCGCACGACCCTCGGCGAGGGTGCGCCCCTGGTGCATCACGATGATCCAGTCGGAGTTCTTCATGACGACGTCCATGTCGTGCTCCACGAGGAAGAACGTCGTGCCGCGCGCCCGCAGGCCTTCCATCACCTGGAGGATTTGCTTCTGGAGGGTCAGGTTGACTCCCGCGACCGGCTCGTCGAGGAGGACCAGCCTCGGACGAGCCATGAGGGCCCGGGCCAGCTCCAGGAGCTTCTTCTGGCCCCCGGAGAGGTTCTTCGCGTACTCGTCCCGCATCGCCGTCAGGCCCACCTGGGCCAGGACCGCCTCCGCGGCCTCGACGACCTCCTCCTCCGCGCGGCGAATCGCGAAGGGACGCACGAACAGGTCGATGAAGCGATCCCCAGGCCCCGGGGGTGCCGCCACCATGAGGTTCTGCAACACCGTGAAGTTGCGGAGTTCCCGCGGGATCTGGAAGGTCTTGATGAGCCCGCCGCGCACGACCGCATGCGCAGGGAGGCCGTCGATCCGGACGCGGTCGAACCAGATCTCCCCCGAATCTGCGCCGTAGAGCCCTGCGACGATGTTGAGGAACGTGGTTTTCCCCGCACCGTTCGGCCCGATGAGTGCCGTGATCGTGCTCGGGAAGACCTGGAGGGAGCACCCGTCAACGGCCCGGATTCCGCCGAAGGATTTCACGACCTCCTTCGCGACGAGGATAGGGTCGGTCATGCCTTTGCCCTCGCCCTCGGCACGTACTTGCGCTCCGGGAGGATCCCGGTGGGCCGGAACAGGACGAGCAGGATGAGGACAAGCCCGATGACGATGAGGTTCAGGAAGTCGATCCGGGGTCCCCACTCGACCGGGAACCACCGCTGGCTCTTGACCTGCTGGATCGTCCACCCGAACCCGTAGAAGAGGTATCCGCCGAGAATGACGCCCTTCGGGTTACCGCTGCCGCCGAGGATGACCACCACGTAGGTGGTGAAGGTCACGAACGGGAGGAAGCTTTCCGGGAGAACGACGCTGAGCCAAGACGCCTGCAGCGCGCCCGCGAGGCCCATGATCGCGCATCCCAGGCCGAACGCCCCGAGCTTCAAGCGGAACGTGTCCTTCCCGAGCGCCTCCGCGGCCTCCTCGTCCTCGCGGACGGCCTTCAGGTTCCGACCCCACGGCGTGCGAGACACGTACTCGAGGGCCACGACGAGGGCGAGGACGAGAATCGCGATCAGGAAAGCGAAGAACCCGTCTGCGGGCCAGCCCCCGGCGATGTATCTCGCAAAGGGACGGGGGACTAGGTCCAGCCCCAGGGGTCCGCCCGTGACGTGCGTCGCGTTCTGGAAGATGATCCGAATGATCTCGGCGAGCGCGAGCGTCGCAATCGCAAGGTAGTCCGCCCGGAGCTTGATCGTCGGAACCGCGATGAGGACGCCAAGGACTCCGGGGACGACCATGGCGACCAGGGCGGAGAGGATGAGGTCCTGGGGGCCCGGAGGACCGAAGTGGCCTGGATAGCCGTACGTGGGATCGAAGGGGCGGAGCCCCGTCGCCATCATCCCGAAGGTGTACGACCCGACGCCCACGAAGGCCGCGACTCCGGCGTTGAAGAGACCGGTATGGCCCCACTGCAAGTCGAGACCGAGCGCCATGATCACGAGGATGCTCGCCGGGGCGACGTAGTTCGCGATGAAGAGGACCGTGTTGTCAATCGCCAACGTCCGCCACCTCCTTGGGGATGCGCCGCGCGAACAGGGCTCCGCGCCTGCGTCGGCCCTCGGACGGGCGCCGACGGCCCATGAGGCCCTCGGGCTTGATCAGAAGGACGAGGACCATGACGACGAATGCGCCTGCGGGACCGTAGGAGGCGCCGTTCTCCACGATGCCCATGGACGTGAGCTGCCCGAAGAACACGCTCGAGAGCTTCTCCACGATTCCGATCAGGAAGCCCCCGACCATCGCCCCGTACGGGGAGCCGATCCCGCCCACGATCACCGAGGAGAAGATGAAGAGGAGGACGAAGAAGCCCACGAGGGGCACCAGGTTCACGAGAATCCCGAGGAGGACGCCGGCGATGCCCGCAAGGCCGCCGCTGATCGCCCAGGTCCACAGGATCACGTTCCGGGTGTTGATCCCGGACGCCCGCGCGAGGTCGAGGTCGTCCGCGCACGCCCGCATCGCCTTGCCCAAGGTCGTGTACTTCAGGAGAACGTGGAGGAAGACCATGAGCAGGACCGCGAGGGCGATCGTGAGCCCGCCTTTGAACCAGTTGAAGCTAAGCCCCGTGTTCCCGATCTGGAAGTCCTGCGGCGTCTGGACCGGCATGTACAGCGGGTTCCCGAGGAAGATGATCCCGATCGTGTTCTGGAGGACGAGGGACACGCCCACGGATGCGATCAGCGCGGCGATCTCCCCGCGTTTCTCGAGGCGGCGGAACACGGACATCTCGAGGAAGATCCCCAGGAAGGCGACCGCGAACATCGCGGCGAGAAAGCCCGCGACGATGTGCCATCGGAGGATGGCGGTGGCGGTGAACGCAACGTAGGCCCCCACGGTCATCATGTCTCCATGAGCGAAGTTCGCGAACTTCTTGATCCCGTAGTTCAGGGAGAGCCCGGAGGCGCCTAGGACGTAGACGCTCCCCACGACGAACCCCTGGATGATCGCCTGGAGGACGAGGGGACGGCCCCCGAGGGGCATCCAGAGATAGAGGGCGAGGCTCGCGACCGCGAAGATGGAAAGGACGGTACCCCACCACGGCACCCGGGTCAAACTCTGGGTGAGGTTGCGCAGTCCGGACCTGGGGGTGGTCATTCCGTGTCATGGGCATTCCCTCGGGCTATATTATCCTTGGCGGGATTCCACCCATGACGATTCCAGGGACGATTCCCGCGGGGGCGCACGGTCGCTCCAGAAAGCCTATACCGGCCCGGCCCATGCCCGTTCCGTGCCCCTCGTCATCTTGGACGATCGCGGCCGGAAGCACCTCGTGCCGCCGGGCGATGCCATGGTCCGGATCCCCGGCGTGGGCGTGCTCGAAGCATCAAGACTCGAGTCGTCCATAGGGCGCAGACTGGAGCTCGGCGGCAAGTCGTTCCTCGTGCTCCACGCCTCCTCGCGGGATCTCCGCGAGACGATGGACCGCGGCGCGCAGACCCTCACGCCGAAGGACCTCGCGGCGGTCCTCTACCTCGCGGACGTCATCCCGGGCATGCACGTCGCCGAGGCCGGTGCAGGCTCGGGCGGTCTCACCGTGGCCCTGGCGAGGTCTGTCGGCCCATCGGGCCGCGTGTACTCGTACGACAACCGCGAGGAAGCCCTTGCCGTCGCGCGGGGGAACGTCGAGCGGGCGGACCTGGGCCGCGTCGTCGAGTTCCGATCGGCGGACGTCCGGCGAGGCTTCGCGGAGCGGGACTTGGATGCCGTGATCCTCGACCTCCTCGATCCGTGGGCGGCGATCGGCGCTGCATGGGACGCCCTCCGTCCCTGTGGGCACCTCGGGGCTTTCACCCCGAACATGGAGCAGGTGAAGGAGACCGTCGCCGCGATCCGCGGCCGGCCCTTCGTCGAGGTGAGGACGATTGAGCTCATCGAACGGGAGATGGAGGTCCGCGACGTCGGCGTGCGCCCGTCCTTCGCGGCCCTCGGTCACACAGGCTACTTGACCTTCGCCCGCAAGGTCCTCGACACGTTCTAATACCACGTCGCCTGCTGGCAGCCGCCCTCCATGGCGGTCGACCTCGCCTTCGCGATTTCGAGCTTCACAGCGGTCTTCGCGATCGTGAACCCGCTCGGGGCGACATCCTTCTTCGTCGTGCTCACCCAGGGCTACCCACCCGAGCTCAAGAAGCGGGTGATCCAGAAGGCCGTCCTCGCCGCCACGATCACCCTCGTCCTCTTCGCCTTCGGCGGACTCTACATCTTCTACTTCTTCGGGACGACCCTGCCCGCGTTCGAGGTCGCGGGCGGGATCCTCCTGTTCCGCGTGGGCCTGTCGATGATGCAGGGCGAGCGCCCACGAACGCAGCTCACCCAGCAGGACCGTGAGGAGGCCCTGCAGAAAGAGGTCGTCGGCGTCGTGCCGTTGGGCATCCCCATGTTCGCGGGACCCGGGGCCATCACCACGGTCATCGTGCTCATGGGGGGCGCCTACAGCCCCTTCGACCCGCTCCAGATCCTCGCGGTGATCGGCTCCGTGGCGGTGACCATGGCGATCGGCTGGATCCTTCTACAGAACGCCGACCGCATCTTCCAGCGGATCGGTCGCATGGGCGTCTACGCCTTCACCCGCATCATGGGCATCATGGTCGCGGCGGTGGCGGTCCAGTTCGTGTTCAACGGGATCGCCTATTGGGTCACGCACACGCCGGGCCTCTGAGCCGGGCGTACGAATCCCGGGCGGCCGCCGGGCTCATTCCGCGAGCTGCATCACAATCACGTCGCGGACGGCTTTCATCGACTTGAAGCTCAGGATGAGCCGCCCTTCCGGGTCGACCTTGAACAGGCGCGACTCCACGGTCTCCGCGGGCGTCACCAGGATCGAAGAGATCTTCCCGGTCTTCGTGTCCATGATGAAATCCGCGAGGACGCCGAGGATCTGGCCGTCCTCCGTCATGACCGTCTTCCCCTTGAGTTCCGTGGCAAAGAGCTTCATGCGCGCCTTTCTCCGGCCCGCGTATCCCGCGGTGCTTATTTTTCCCTTTCTGAGGCGCGTCGCCGCGCCCGGACCACCGCCCGATAGTACGCCTCCAGGTGGGAGCGCCACCCGCTGCCCATGGCCCTCATCAACGCCTCGAGGGTCCGCTCCAGGACCGCCTCCTCGGACTCGCGGGGCGCCCGGTCGTCGAGAGCCTTCAGGAAGAAGAGGGCCCGGTAGAGGTAGTCGTCCCAGAGGGTCTGGACGCGGATCACCGGAGGGATCGCCCGGCCGTAGAGGCGGTGGTTCTCGGCGTACGCGAGGAGGGCCAGGGCGACAATGTCGTCGGCGTCGTCCGCGGGCCGCCCACAGGACGGGCACGGGACTCGTTCAACGAAGGCCAGGAACGCGGTCCCGCACGCCGGACACCTGGGTTCGCTCTCCGGTGCCACCTCAGGCACCCTCCACGACCGCTCCGCACGGGGAAGCCCCTTCAAGAACCTTGTGCAAGGACCGTGCGGGGGGGTCCCCCCGGACGAAGGGCGAACGTCCGGCGGGGTCTCAGCGCTGCTGGAAGAACGCGCGGCGGCCGAGGCGCTGGCTCAGGAGCTCCTGGACCTGTTTGGGGTGGGGCACCGTCTCGATGTTCAGGGTGTCGTCCCCCGTGTCCACCACGATCGTGCCGATCCGCAGAATGCGCTGGAGGAAGCTCTGCCGCAGGTCCACGCGCTCGAGCTGCGTGTACGGGACCATCTGGGTGTTCTTGTTCAGGATCCCGTCCTCGCGGATGATCTTGTTGTCCGTGATCACGTACCGGGTCGTCTTGACCATGAGCTCGGCCCGCACGAAGCCGTACAGGGCGATGAGGAGGAAGAGGATCGTGAGGATATGGTCCACGTTCCAGCCCAGGAGGGAGAAGCTCACCCGGCCGAAGCGCTCGATCGGCTCCACGAACCACAGGGTCGGCGCGACGATCAGGGAGAAGAACATGAGCGCGTAGTAGCGGAGCCCGATGAGGCGCGTGGGCCGCATCGTCATCAGGGTCTGCTCGCCGCGGTAGTCCGACGGACCGGAGGGGACGGCCATGGAGCGAATCCATCGCCTGTGCCGATAAAATGCTTTCGGCCCCATTCTTTTTCCCGCCACCCATCCTCGGCCGCAAAGGCCTAAGAAGGGGCAGGCCATCCCGAGCCCGAGGGCGCGGCATGGTCCGGGTCTCCGTCGAGGTGCGTCTCAAGAAGGGCGTCGCGGATCCCGAAGGCGACAACGTCGCCAAGGCCCTCAAGCTCCTCGGCTTCGCCGGCGTCAAGGGCGTGCACACCTCGAAGCGGTTCCTCATCGACCTCGAGGAGACGGACGGGAAGGCGGCCCGAAAGGCCGCCGAGGAGATGTGCCGCCGCATGCTCGCGAACCCGGTCATCCACGATTACGTGATCTCGGTCGGGAAGTAGCCGGGCTCGCGAGGCCCACCGGTGTGGCTGGAGTCTCCCGACACGACGTTTGCCTCTACACAGAGGTAAGCCGGCCGACGCGTTCCCCGATCGCGTCCGCGGGCCGCCCCGGTCATGCGTATCCGCGGATCTGCTGCTTGCGCACCTCTTCCTGGAGGTGGTCCGTCGCGAGCAGGGACGACTTCTTCAGTTCCCGCTCCGCGGCCTTCTCGAAGTCGGCCATCGTGATCCTGTGCCTCCGGCCGCGTTTCAGGGACGACCGCATCGCCTGGCGCACGACGTTCAGGATGGATCCGCCGCTCATCGGGTACTTCCGCGCGAGCACGTCGTAGTCCACGTCCTTCGCCAGGGGCGCCTGCTTGGGGACGAGACGACGGAAGAGCTCCCTCCGGAGCGCCGCGTCGGGAATGGGGAACTCCACGGCCACGTCGATCCGCCGGTCGAGGGCCTTGTCGAGCACGCGGGCCAGGTTCGTCGCTAGGATGACCACGCCGGGATAGTTCTCCATCTGGCTCAGGAGCACGTTGACATCGCGGTTCATCCAGGGCATCGTCATCAGGCCCCGGCGGAAGAACACCGCGTCCGCCTCGTCGAAGAAGAGGACGGCGCGCTCCTCCAGGGCGTGGGCGAAGACCCGCTCGATGTTCTTCTCCGTCTCGCCGACCCACATGTTCTCCATCTGCGCGTAGTTCACGACATGGAGGGGCCGGCGGAGCGTGTGGCCGATCGCCTCCGCGGCCATCGTCTTCCCGGTGCCCGGAGGTCCCGCGAAGAGCATCGTGAGCCCCTTCGTCCGCTTCACGACCTGCTTCATTCCCCAGCGGCCGTACATCAGGCTCTTGTGCCGGAGCTCCGCGAGGGCGTCCTCGATGCCCTCTCGCGTGGTCGGGGCGAGGACGAGGTCCTGCAATCGGAAGCGAGGGTCGACGACCTGGGCCAGGGGCTTCGGCGGCGCGCTCTCATGGACGTGGGGCTCCAGCTCCTCCGGTTCCTCGTCGGAGGGGTAGACCTCGACCCCGGCGTCCAGGAGCCGCACGAGCCGCCGGACGTCCTCCTGGGAAATGTGGCGGCACGAGCCATCGATCTTGCCGCACTTCGGGCACTTCACAATCCATTGATCCTTGTCCTCGCGGCCCATCCGGCTCCCCTCACCGGACGACGGACGTCGACGCCCGTCGCCTGCATGGCCGCAGAGGCGCGCGGAGATATTTAAACATGGGCCGGAGGTCCCGCGCTCACGGCAGCACGGACGTCAGGAGCCCGTGTTCGACGACCGCCAGGTGGCGGGCGGGATCGGGCCGCAACGCCTGCCGCTCCGGCGAGGCGTAGTACGCGGCATCGCGTGCCTCGAAGGCTTCCCGGTCTCCCTCCAGGGAGAGAATCCACACGAACCGGTCCTCCGCCGGGATCGTCCAAGCGCCTGCGACCGTGAACCCGAACGTGCGGCGCAGGGGCGCCACGACCCGAATCTATTCCTGGACGAACGCGTCCAGCTCGCCGTCCTTGGCCTTGTACATCCGCAGCTGCGCGACCACGGCCCGTCCCCCTCCGCCCGACCGTTCCACCGTCATCCCGCCCCTCCCGTAAAGGACTTTCCCCCCGCCCGCGGGATCGAGCGGGAGCGAAGCCTAATCTATCGCCCGTCCTTGCCCATGTGAGGCGCAAGGATGGCGGAGCGGTATCGACCGCGGGACGTCCCGTTCCCTCTCCATGACGTGATCCTGCGGGACGCGTCCGACCAGGAGCTCGCGCGGATCAGCGACACGATGGGCCTCGCCCTCAGCGTCGACGAGATGAGGGTGATCCAGGACTACTTCCGCAGGGCGGGACGCGAGCCCACGGACGTCGAGATCCAGAGTCTCGGCCAGGCGTGGTCCGAGCACTGCTGCTACAAGTCTTCCAAGGTCTTCCTCCGGGAGTTCATCTTTCCCGTCCAGGCGCCCTACGTGATCGACCGGGGCGACGCGGGCGTGGTCGAGTTCGACGAGGACCATGCGTACGCCCTCCGGATCGAGAGCCACAACCATCCATCCGCGATCGAGCCCTACGGCGGCGCGAACACGGGGATCGGCGGCATCCTGCGGGACGTGCTCGCGATGGGCGCCCAGCCGATCGCCCTCGCGGACCCGCTCCACTTCGGTCCCCTCGACTTCCCGATGGACCAGCTCCCGCCGGGAATCAAGCACCCGAAGTACCTCTTCGGCGGGGTGGTCGCGGGAATCCGGGACTACGGGAACCGCGTCGGCATCCCGACCGTGGCGGGGGGCATCGTCTTCGACGAGGGCTACGTCGGCAACGTCGTCGTCAACGTGGCCTGCGTGGGCTTCGGGAAGAAGTCGCAGATCGTGAAGAACCGCGTGAAGTCCCTCGAGGACGTCTTCATCCTGTGCGGCGGACGCACGGGAAGGGATGGCATCCACGGCGTCACGTTCGCGAGCGTGGACCTGACGGAGAAGGCCGTTCACGAGTGGGAGGGCGGCGCGGTCCAGCTCGGCGACCCGATCCTGAAGGAGCCGCTCATCCACGCGTGCGTCGAGGCGGCACAGGCCGGGCTCCTGGACGGCCTCAAGGACCTCGGCGGGGGCGGCCTCTCCTGCGTCGTCGGCGAACTCGCCCTCGCGGGGGGCTTCGGGGCCGAGGTCGACCTCGAGAGGGTCCCGCTCAAGGAGGAGGGCCTGGCGCCGTGGGAGATCTGGGTCTCGGAGAGCCAGGAGCGGATGATGCTCGCGGTCGCGCCGCAGAACGTCGACCGGGTCCTGCAGCTCTTCGCCCTCTACGACGTGCCGGCCACGATCATCGGCCACGTGATCCCGGAGAGGATCTCTCGCGTCAAATACCGCGGCGAGGTCGTCCTCGAGATGGACCTCCCGTTCCTGACGGGGGGCCCGGAGTACCGCCGGCCGTACGCGCCGCCGGAAACCATGCCACGGCAGGACGCCTCCCTCCCGCCCGAGCCGCGCGATTACGCCGCGACGATCCGGAAGCTCCTCGCGTCGCCGAACGTCGCATCCAAGGAGTACGTCATCCGCCAGTACGACCACGAAGTCCGCGCGTCCACGGTCTTGAAGCCCATGCAAGGCGTCATCGGGAAGGCGTCCCACGGGGACGCCGCCGTCCTGCGGCCCCTCCCGGACTCCTGGCGGGCCCTGGCGATCGCGATCGCCTCGACGGCCTCGTACACGGAACGCGACCCGTACCGCGGCGGGGCCTCCGCGGTCGACGAGGCGTGCCGCAATCTCGTGGCCGTCGGCGCGAGGCCCCACTCCTTCACGAACTGCCTCAACTTCGGGAATCCGGAGAAGCCGGACCGCCTCTGGTACTTCCGGGAGGCCGTGCGGGGAATCGGGCTGACGGCCGAGGCCCTCGGTGTCCCGATCCCGTCGGGGAACGTCTCCCTGTACAACGAGTCCGCCCTGGGACCGTCCCCGCCGACACCCGTGATCCTGGGGGTGGGCCTTGTGGAGGATCTCCGCCTCTGCGTGACCTCGGACTTCAAGCGGCAGGGCGACTCCGTCGTCCTCGTTGGGCGCACGGCGAACGAGCTCGGCGGCTCCGAGTATTTCCGTATGAGGAAGAAGGTCGGCGGCACCGTCCCTGCAGTCGACGTCCTCGGCCTGCGCGCCTCCATGGACCACCTCCTCGAGGCGATGAAGGGCCGCACGGTCGCCGCGTGCCACGACCTGAGCGACGGCGGGCTCGCCGTGGCCGCCGCGGAGATGTGCCTCGGCGGGGACGCCGGGGCGGACCTCGACACGTCCGCGATGGATCCAGCCCGGTGGGACGTCCAGCTCTTCTCCCAGTCGAACGGCCGATGGCTCGTGGAGATCGCATCAGGCAAAGACGACGCCTTCGCACATCTCATGGAGGGGATTCCCACGACGTTCCTCGGGCGCGTGGGTGGGAAGAACCTCCGCCTGCGTGGCGGCACGAAGTCGGCCTCCCTCCCGCTGCCCGCGATGCGGAAGGCGTGGAGCGAGGCGATCCCGAAGCAGGTGGTGGTCTCGTGAAGCGCTCCGAGATCCGGGTGGGCGTCGTGTACATCGAGGGCACGAACTGCGAGGAGGAGTCCGTGGCGTTCTTCCGCCATCTCGGGGCCCTCGCGGAGAAGGTCCACTTGAAACAGCTGTCGGGCGACACGCCCCCGGAGCTGCGCCGGGACCTGGACGACTACGACATCCTCATGATCCCGGGAGGCTTCGCGGCGGGCGACTACGTTCGCGCGGGCGCGATCTTCGCCGCACGCATGCGATCGAAGCTTTCGAAGGACCTCGTCGCCTTCGTGAAAGCGGGCAAGCCCGTCTTCGGCGTGTGCAACGGCTTCCAGGTCCTCGTAGAGGCAGGACTCCTGCCCGCGCTGGGTGGCGTCATGACCGACGAACCCGAAGCCGTCCTCGCGACGAACGACTCGAGTCATTACGAGTGCCGGCCGAGCCTCCTCAAACTCGAGAACGGCGGCTCCTGCGTCTTCACCCGCGGACTCAAGCGTGGACAGATCGTCACGTTCATCTCCGCACACGCAGAAGGGAAGTTCCTCCTGCCGAGGGACCGGGAGAAGCGGATGCTGGAGGAGCTCATCGAGAACGATCAGGTCGTGTTCCGCTTCGTGGACGACCGAGGGCGGTACGCGGGCTATCCGTGGAACCCCAGCGGGACGACCTACAACATCGCGGCCCTCTGCAATCGCGAGGGGAACGTCTTCGGCGTGCAGCCCCATCCGGAACGGTGCTTCTTCCGCCAGCTGCATCCGGACTGGACCCGCCGGGAAGGCGGCGACCCGGTGTACGGTGACGGGAAGGCGGTCTTCGAAAGCGCGTTGCAGTACGTCGAGAAGCGGTTCTGACCGTGTCCGGCTCGTCCGAGGGAAGGCGCCCGCCGCACACCTCTAGGGAGAAGGTATATGACGTCATGCGGCGTTGAGTGGGCCGGATGGAGGGTGCCGCCCCGCGGCGGTTCGCCGATCGGGGGTACCTTGTCGGGCTCGTAGGGGTTCTCGCCATGGAAGCGGGAGCCGTGGTGTTCCAGATTACCACGGGTCAGGTCGTCCCGGACGTCACCGTGATCGCCACCGCTTTCGCGATCCTGTGCATGGTCCGAATCCACGGCCTCCGGGGGACCATGGCCTTCGTCGCCCTCGTGTTCGCCATCCCGTACGCCTCGGAATTCGTCGGCGTGTTGACCGGCGTCCCCTACGGCACGTACGAATACACGGGCCTCCGCCCTTGGCTCTTCGGCCTCGTGCCGTTCTTCATCTTCATCGCGTGGATCAACGTCAGCTATCTCACGATCGCGACCACGACCCTGGGCCTTGGCCGCTCGAGTCTCTGGCTCGCCCCGCTGGACGGGATCCTTGCGGCAGCCTGGGACGTCATCGTGGATCCGCTCGCCGTGCGCGCAGGATACTGGGCCTGGGCTTCCCAGGAGGGGTTCTACGGCGTCCCCCTCTCGAACTTCCTCGGATGGTTCCTCGTTGTCACGGTCCTCTCCCTCGCCGCCCGCTCCGTGTGGTCCCGGGACGCGGCCGCGCCGGTCCGCACCTCGCGCGCCACGGTCGCGATCCTCCCCGTCCTCCTGCTCGGCTCGTCCGTCCCATTCGCGGCGCTCGCCGTCGCCAGCGGCATGCCCCTCGCGGCCCTTGTGGGCCTCGGAATCATCCTTCCTGCGGTGAGCCTCGCCGGGCTACGCCTCCGCGCGTTCCCGGCGGCTCGCGAGGCCACGAACCCGTGGTCCGCGCTTCCGTCGATGATCCCGGCATCCGTTCGGACCGAAGGCCCCGGACCCTGAGGACAGCAGGGATCGTCGGAGGGAACGGGTGTCTCGGCTCTCCCGTGCCCGCCTACATCTGGACGATGAGCTCCGCGATGTCGCCGTCCTTGAGTCCGAGGGCTCCGCGGAGGTAGTGCTTCGAGATGACCTCGACGACCTCGGAGTGGTGGGACCGGATCGGCATGATGATCGCACAGTCGAGGTGGCCCAAGGTGGACAGGAAGCACTTCGCGCCGCCGAACGTCCGCCCGGCCCCCTCGAACCCGCTGATCTCGATCCCGGGGTTCTCCCGCAGGATCTCGAGCCTTGCGAGGTCCCCGCCCTGGATCTTCAGGTTCAGCGTGCCCTCGTACGGTTCGAACCAGAGCTTCTTGCGGAACTGGTCCTTGTAGCCCTTCTGGCGCATGTAGAACGCGCCTTCCCCGAGACCGCTCGCGACGACGCCGGAGATCGTGAGGGTCTCCTTCACCTCGAAGATCCGCTGGTAGTCCGCATACTCCTTGCGGATCACGTCCATGCCCTTCGACGTGAGCCGGATCCGTTGCCTGCGGGTCGCCAGGTCGCGCGTGACGAGCCCCTCGCGGATGAGCTCGAGGATCCTCTGGGACGCGCTCTGCTGGCTCACCCCGATGAGCTTCCCGAGCTCGCGGGAGGACAGGTTCACGAAGTCCTTGGACCCGCCGAGGAGGGCGATCCCCTTGAGCGTTTCCACATGATAGGGCTTCAACCGCGCGGGAGAGGTTCGGAAACCGCTTAGTCCTTTGCTCTCCGCCGGGAGCTCACAGTCCCTCGAGGACGAGATGGTTCCGCGAGCGCAGGAACACCCGCGGGATCCCCGCCCTCTCCAGGCGGTCGAGGAGGGGCTGGTCGTTCGTCACCACGATCGCGCGCATCGAGAGGCCGAGGTCCAGCAGCGCGTCGTCTGCGGAGCCGTGTCCTTCGACGGGGCGGTACTTCTCCGCGAGGCGCAGGCCCGCAGCCGCGGTCCGATCCCGCTCCGCAAGGGCCCGCAGCTCCTCGAGGACCGGCGAGGGGACGGCGATGTCGACGTCCCCCAGGAGACGACGGAGCTCCGCCTCCAGGTGGATGCGGAATTGGAACGGCATCATGAGCGCGTTCGCGTCGAGGAGGGCGGTCCGGGGCAACGATTTCGTGCATCCGCGGTCGGCTATATGGGCTTGGAGGCGAAACGGTGCCGATGCATTTAAGTACCGAATAATACATCGTGTCGCTATGTATATAGCGGGGCGATAACGTGCGCCTCGACACGGAGAGGAAAACGATGCGCGGAATGTTGGCGGCCATCCTTGCGGTGGCGATGCTTGCGGTGCCCCTCGCGGTCGCGTCGACCGCGAGCGCGGCGACCCCGGACGTGACCGTCCGAGCGGCAGATCTGACCCCCCACGTAATCGGACCCGTGCCCACGGACCGCTTCGGCGGCGGCGAACTCCTCGGCGTGCGGGCCGGGGACGCGGTCTTCGGCGTGCGCTTCGGGACGCCGGAGCACCCGAACAACGTGATGATCTTCGCGGAGTACAAGCGCTTCCTCGGCGCCGCGGACATCGTGGACGCCCAGGACCGCTACCTGGGGACCCGCGGGATCCCCGTGTTCACGGTGCTCGGCCAGAGCCTGGACCGGCTCATCGAGTTCCAGCACGTAAACGCCTCGGAGGCGTTCGACCTGAACTCCCTGAATGACACGTTCGGCTTCCGCGCCCCCACCTCCGTGAACCTGCCGATGAAGGGGCTTCCCCTGGTCGCGGGTTGGACCCTCGGCGAGGTGACGAACGAGACGGTCGGCGCGACGACGTACGTGAACTTCACGGTCTCCGCGTCGGACCTCCACTACCGCTGGGTGCGGAACGGGACCGAGGCGGGAGACGGCCTCCTGAACTCCGTCGCCTTCACCTTCCACCTGCGCGTGGACACGGTCGAGCGCCGCGGGCAGATCCCCTGGTACAAGGTCACCGTGACGGAGGGCACGCCCCGCGAGGTCACCCACGTGGAGTTCCTGTACTGGAAGCAGGTCTCCGGGCCTGCGGACGTCATGGCCGCGAAGTACGACCACTCGATCGTGGGGTGGGACTTCGCGAACGCGACGGACAAGCTCGCCCTCGAGACCCGCCTCGTGTTCGGGAACTACTTCCCGGACCGGACCGTGGACTTCGTCCACCTGGCCTACTTCCACGACCATGCGGACGACGGGAACCGCACGGTGGCGTCGAACGACACGGGCCCGACCCGCCCGGCCTTCTACACGAAGGACCGGATCTACTTCGACGACAACTGGACGCGGGTCGGCCGGTTCGAGTGGGTCTCCGACGTGACCGTGGACGGCGTGGCGCAGACGATGACCTTCGAGGTCCAGGACGCGGCCCGGTTCGCCTACTGGTCCGCAGACCATGGGGCCTTCACCGGCTTC
>Ga0209751_10002898_pt1 | contig 16866 bp, 19 predicted proteins | sample RifCSP13_1_FD_184019 | JGI IMG/M metagenome (GOLD analysis project Ga0209751, IMG submission 184019) | Soil microbial communities from Rifle, Colorado - Rifle CSP2_sed 13_1 (SPAdes) (version 2) | ecosystem: Environmental > Terrestrial > Deep subsurface > Rock core/Sediment | place: Rifle... | reverse complement strand
GGCCGTACAGCAGCACGCCTTTTGGCGCCTCAATGCCAAGTTTCTCGAATATCTCCGGGTGCCTCAATGGCAGCTCTATCATCTCGCGCACCTTCTGGATCTCCTCCTTCAGGCCGCCGATGTCCTCGTAGGTGACCTGGGGTACGCCCCTCATGGTCTCGCCCTTTTCAGCTATGTGGAATATCGTCTTTTGAGTGACAAGAACCGCGTCTGCGGCCGGCGTGACGCCGATTACCTGGAAGGTGAGCCTGCCTCCAAAGTACGGCACCATCACGTTGTCGCCCTTGATAAGTGGAACGCTTTCTAGCGCGTCTGCAAGATAGCGCTCGTCGATTGGCGGTATAGCCTCAAGCGGAGCGACTATGACCTTCTCGGCCGGGACCGCCTTTATCTTCTTGACAGTCACGGTGTCGCCGATTGCGATCCCAGCGTTGTTCCTCACGAGGCCGTCAACGCGAATAATCCCCTTACCCTCGTCTGATGGGTAAAGCGGTAAACACTTGGCAACCGTCCTGCGTTTGCCCCTAATCTCAATAACGTCGCCAGTTGATGCGCCCAGCGAGTCCATCGAGTCGTAGTCAATCCTGGCCACGCCCCTACCGACGTCTCGGGTATACGCTTCAAGAACCTTTAGTGACAGAGTATTCTGGCTCACACTAACACCTTTGCCTCTACTTGTCTTTATACCTTTATTATCTTTGCCCGGCACAAAAAAACATGAATGTTTGGTTCCGGCCTTTTCAATTTTTTTCAAATCAAAGCATTTTTGTGCTCATTTTTGGCATGCAGAGCCCCAAGAATGCGGCGCCCGTAAAGGATTATAACTTGCCCAAGCCAACTTGCTTTGAATTGGAAAAACAGGATACCCAGCCCATATTGCCGGGGGAACAGCTTGCCTCGATTGAAGAGTTCGAAGGCGGCAAGAACACTTACCTGGCACCCGACGGCACGGTAAGGTCGGCGGCCATTGGAGCCAAGGTGTACGACCTTAAGAGGCGCGTGATCAAGATAGAGCCCAAGAACGCGCCGACGTTGCCAAAGGTGGGAGACATCATTGTGGGATACGTCGAAATGATATTTGCCAGCATGGTGTCAGTCAAGGTACTTTACATAAACGGCGCAAGATCGATTTCAGGCTACTCTGCAATCGCCTCAATGAGGGTAGGCCGGGACAGGCGTGACAGGCCTGTATTCCGCACCGGCGATATCATCCGCGGACGTGTCACGAGCCTGCTCAACTCCACAGTGCACCTTACAATGGCAGAAAAAGAGTTTGGCGTTCTTTACACGCTCTGCTTCATGTGCGGAGGCGACACCGTCAGGGTGAACGACACCGTCAAGTGCATCGAATGCGGTGCGTGGGAGCCCCGCAAGGTGACCCACGACTACGGCAAGGAAGCGGTCAGGCAGATACACAGGGCGGGCAAGTAGCCCAGATGGCAGCAAGGGTTGCCTTTCAGGGAGAACGCGGGGCGTACGGCGAGATGGCCGCCCTACAGTACTTCCCCGGCGCAATCCTCATGCCGCTGAAATCCTTTGCAGACGTCTTTGAGGCCGCTGAAAGGAAAAAGGTGGCTTACGCCGTCATTCCGGTCGAGAACTCGATAGAAGGAAGCGTCGGCGAAGTCTATGACCTGTTGTTGCTCACGAAATTAAAAGCTGTAGGCGAAGTGTATCATAGAGTGCACCACTGCCTGATAGCAAACCGGGGCGTCAAGATTTCGGAGATAAAGTCTGTGTATTCGCACCCGCAGGCGCTTGGCCAGTGCAGGGGCTACTTGCGCAGGAAAAAGCTCGAGCCTTTGATGGCGTACGACACCGCGGGTGCTGTCAAGATGATAAAGGACCAAAAGCTGAAAGGCGCTGCTGCGATAGCAAGCCGGCGCGCCGCCGAGCTTTACGGCATGGAAGTGCTGGCAGAAGGGATAGAAGATAGGAAGAACAACTACACCCGCTTCCTCGTCCTCGCACCTGGCGCCGACAGGCGGGTAGGCAAGGACTACAAGACGTCGATCATGTTCTCTGTCAAACACGTGCCCGGCGCGCTGTTTGGGATACTGGGCGAGTTTGCCCTGCGCAGGCTCAACCTGACAAAGATAGAGTCCCGGCCCACAAAGGAGACGCCGTGGGAGTACAACTTTTACGTGGATTTTGAGGGCCACCAAGGCAACAGGGCCGTAAAGCAGGTCCTTTCGGCGGTAAGGTCCAAGACGTCGTACCTGAAGGTGCTCGGCTCGTACAAAAAGGCGAGCTTTTAGCGCCGGCGGAACCTAAGGCTCAGGCCCACCACGATTACGCCCGTTATGATGAGCATCATTGGCCCTGTGAACCCGAGCGGGCCGGCCTTTGTCTGCGCCGTGCCGGTTATGACCACGTCGGAGTCGCCGGTGTTCTTTATTGTTATCCTGTACTCGCCCGGCTTGCTCGCCGTCAGGCCGTAGCGATAGTCTGTCTGGTCTTTCACGGATGTAAGGGTGTTCTCATCGGGGTCCTGCGCGGTAAAGTCAAAGGTGGAACCTGCCGCGTGTATCGAGAGACTGTTGCCTTCGTCCATCTCTGGCGTGATTTCGTCTGAAAGGCCGGGCCCAAGTGTGTTGTCAAGCGGGACCTTGACTGCCACGCCGGAATAGATGGAGGCAGCTACGCCGACTGCGATAAACACCGCGCCAGCAGCCAGCATCGCGTAAAAGGTCTTTTGCGACAAATCTACATCACGTCTACGTCGTGTGGCTGGCTTTCCATGTAGCCTGCCGGCGACATCCTGACGAATTCTGCGTTCTTTTGCATCTCCAGGATTGTCTTGGCGCCGCAGTAGCTAAGGCCCGAGCGCAGGCCTCCTGCCAGCTGCCTGACTATTTCGACGACGCTCCCCTTGTAGGGCACCATCGCCTCGATGCCCTCGGGCACGTAGTCGTTGAGGTCGTCAGACTCGACCACCTGCGGCCCCTCTTCCCTATATTTTCTGCCAAGCGACGCCATGTATGACGCCATGCCCCGGTACATCTTGAATTTCTTGCCGTTTTTCACAAGCGTCTTGCCCGGGCTCTCGTCGGTTCCACCGAAGAGGCTGCCTACCATGACTGAAGACGCGCCGGCTGCAAGCGCCTTTGTCACGTCGCCCGAAGTCCGGACGCCGCCGTCTGATATGACCGGGATGTCGTATTCTTTTGCGGCCTTGACCGCGTCTATGACTGCTGTCAGTTGCGGAACGCCCGAGCCGGTGACGACTCTAGTAATGCATATCGAGCCCGAGCCCACGCCGACCTTGACCGCGTCCACGCCAGCCTTTATCAGGTCCCGGGCGCCCTCGCCGGTGGCGACGTTGCCTGCTATGAGGTCGCAGCTGGGAAAGGCCTTCTTTATCATGCGGACGGTGTTGATGGCGTTGTCGCTATGGCCGTGCGCGATGTCGACTACGAGCGTGTCAGCGCCAGCCTCGAGCAGCGCCTCTGTCCTCTCTAGATAATCGCCCTTGACGCCGACTGCCGCGCCGGCGAGCAAGCGGCCCTTCCTGTCCTTTGCCGCGTAAGGATAGTCCTCCATCTTTTGGATGTCCTTGCTGGTTATCAGGCCGGCTACCTTGCCCTTGGCGTCGACCAGCGGCAGTTTTTCAATCCTGTACTTGTGCAGGATCTCCTTTGCCTGCTCTATGGTCGTGCCGGCCTTGGCTGTGATGACGTCTTTTGTCATCAGCTCTGACACCTTGCGCCTGTGGTTATTTTCAAAAGTGATGTCGCGCCGGGTTATGATGCCGACGAGTTTGCCCGCCTCTTCGACGAGCATCCCGGAGACTTCGTACTCGGCCATCTTTTTCTTCAGATCGGTAACCGTCATGTCCTGGCTGACGGTGTAAGGCTGCTCTATGACAACGGATTCGGAGCGCTTGACCCTCAGTATCTCGTCCACCTGGTCCTCAATGGTCATGAACCGGTGGATTATCCCGATGCCTCCTTCCCTTGCAAGCGCGATTGCCATGTGCGCCTCTGTCACGGTGTCCATGTTGGCGCTCACCAGCGGTATGTTGAGGTTTATTTTTCGCGAAAGCCTTGTCTTGAGGTCGGTTTGAGTGCGCGAGATGATAGGCGATCTTTTCGGGACAAGAAGCACGTCGTCGAACGTGAGACCTTCTTTAAAGTCCAACTATTCCCTTCCTGTCTAGTCAGCTAAAAGCGTTATAAGCGTTTGCCAGCTAGCGCAAAAGCTCCAGCATCGCAAGCGCCTGTACAGTCTCTTTCGCGCTGTGAGTCCTTATCACGCTGGCACCGTTAATTACTGCCACGATTTCGCACGCAATTGAAGGCACAAGGCACTTTTTTGCTTCCAGGTTCAGAAGGTGCCCTATGAACGACTTTCTCGAAACAGAGACGCACACCGGGGCCAGCCTGGCAATTTTATCGATATTTGACAGGACCTGCAGGTCGCGCGCATACCAGGGCAGGTCGGTCATTTTCGTGAAAAAAGGATTCTTGCCCTCGCCCCTGAAAAAGCCGATTGAGGGGTCGACTATGACATCGCTTATGCCGGCCTTTTTCGCGATTGCTATGGTCTCCTTCAGTGCCTTAAGCGTGCCCGCGACGTTACCCCTGGCAGGCGCGCTGCTGTAGGCACCGGCTATGACTGGCAGGCCGGCCTTTGCAACCACCTTGGTCATCTTGCGGTCGTACTTTAATCCCGTCACGTCGTTTATCGCGTCTGCCCCTGCTTTTGCGGCCGCCCCTGCCACTTCAGCGCGAGGCGTGTCGACTGAAACTGGCAGGCTGCAGGCAGATTTGGCCGCCAACAGCGCCTCTGTCATCCGCCGTATCTCCTCTTTCGCCGGTATCATCGTCTCGAGGTAAGGCGCGGTTGACATGGCGCCGATGTCTATGATGTGCGCTCCAGCCTCCTGCATCTCCCTGGCGGCTTCTGCAATTTCCGTTGCGCCGACCCTGACAGAGCCCTTGTAGAACGACTCGGGGCTTACGTTGATTATGCCCATCACTTTCACATGTGAACCCCCGCCAACCTCGACCTGGCCTATCTTCAACGCAGTAACGCGGCCGCAAGTGCGCTTTAAACCAGATGGTTACAAAAACTCAAAAGGCGGCTGGAGCCCAGAAAAGGACATGGATTTTGCAAAGCTTTGCGAACAGGTTTTTGCGCTGAACGACGACGTAAGGTACGCCGCGGTCATCGACGACATGGGCGCGGTTATTGCGGGCGGGATGCGCAAGGGCATCGACTCGATAACTGACCAGAGCAACGACGAGCTTTATCTTGCGCAGACTGCGCTCCGCAAGTCTATGAGGCACAAGTTTGATGACACGATGGGAAAGGCGCGGTTTGCCTACGTCGAGCGGGACAAGATATCGCTCCTGACGTTTTTCATGGACGGGCATACACTTGTCCTGACGCTTGAGCCGAACCTAGACTCGCACACGGCTATGGACATCGCCGAGGACACGCTTGAGATACTGAACGGCAAGTCCTAGCAGGCAAGCAGGATCTTGCCCGCGTGACGGCCCTGCTCCATCCTTTCCTGGGCTTGCCGCGCCTGCGCAAGCGGGAAGATGGAGTCTATTACCGGCCGGATCTTTTTTGCCTCCACGAATTTTGCAAGTTCAACCAGCTGCTTTTTCGTGCCCATAAGTGCGCCGGTCATCGTAACTTGCTTGCTGTAAAACATTCGCACCGGCACAGTCGCGTCGTTGCCCGACGTCATACCGCAGACTGCCATCCTGCCGCCGGCCTTGAGAGCGGCCATACTTGTTTGCCAAGTCGCCGCGCCCACGTGGTCTATTACTATGTCGACTCCGCCCGTTAGTTTCACGACTTCGTCGGCAATGTCTGCCGTTTGCGAGCGGTCGATGACGTGGTACACGCCAAGGCGCCTCGCAAATTCTACCTTGTCGCCGCCGGAGGCAGTGGTGACTATTTTCGAGACGCCAAGCGCTCGGGCAAGTTGTATCGTAGCCATACCGACGCCGGAGGCCGCGCCGTAGACAAGGAGCGACCTGCCTTTCCCCGCGCCGTTGGTCTTGAGCATGTTCCACGCGACCAGGTACGAGACAGCAAGCGCGGCGGCGACTTCGCTTTTCATCCTGCCAAGTCTTATCACGTTCCTAGCCGGGACGGCCACCTGCTCGGCGTAGCCTCCTTGGTGGTCGCTCATGCCACCGATGATGGCAAACTGGCTGCAGAGGTTTTCCCTGTCGGCCCTGCAGTGCGCGCAGCGCCCGCAGCTTTTCCCGGGATAGACCATGACGCACTCGCCTTCCAGCACACCGTGGGCAGTCCTGCTCACCGTGCCGACGATGTCGCAGCCGCAGATGTGCGGCAGTTTTATCTTCTTGCCGGCGATGCCCATCCGGGTCCAGATGTCCAGGTGGTTCACGCCGCAGTACTCTACGTCTATCGCAATGTCGCCCCTTGCCGGGACAGGATCGGGGAAATCCTCGTGCCGCAGGACGTTAGCGGACCCATGCTCGTAGAAAGTTACTGCCTTCATTTCCTGATCAGGTTGTGCATCGAGATGAGGTCGGCTGCAAAAGGTGCCAGGTTGTCAGGCACGGCGATGTCGATTGGGTCTTTTAACGAGAGGGGCCTGCCTGTCTCTTGCGATACGGTCTCCTTCTTTTTGTTCCAGACCTGCGAGTTGAAATCAGATATCGCTTTTGTGAATTTGGCCATCTCGATTTCAGTCTTGGAGGCGCCTGGCAGCTCCTGCAGGTGAACGCTCTTTTCAGAATACATCTTGGTCCACAGCTCTTCTGCGATGAAAGGTGTCATGGGGGCGAGCAGGAGCAAGAGCGTCGAGAGAACCTTGTGCAATGTATACAACGCTGACGCGTGCCCGGGCTTGTCCTCATATGCCCTGCCCTTGACCATCTCTATATAGTGGGCGGCAAAGATGTTCCAGGTAAAGTCGCGGATGGCGTTTGCCGGCACGAAAAAATTGTACTCGTCGTAGCCGCGCCTGCACTCCTGCACGAGCCTTGAGAGTTCTGCGAGTATCCACTCGTCGGACGCCTCCAGCCTGTCAGGCTTCTCTTTGATGATATCAAATGACGAGAGGAACCTGCCAACGTTCCACAGCTTGCTCAAGAATTTCTGCGCGCCGGCTATCCTCTGCTCCGAGCAGCGAAAGTCGTATCCCAGATTGGCCTCGCTTGCAGACCAGAACCGGAATGTGTCCGCGCCGTACTTTTGGATTACCGGGAACGGGTCGATGACATTACCCTTGCTTTTGCTCATCTTTTCGCCCTTTTCGTCCACGCCGTAGCCCATTATCCAGGCGTCTGTCCAGGGCATCTTGCCGGTCAGCTGCACGCACCGGAGCATTGTGTAATGAAGCCACGTGCGTATGATGTCCTTTGCCTGCGGCCTGACCGAGGCAGGATAGGTGTAACCGTGCAGCTTGTTGTCGCTTCCAAATTTCGTGACAAAGAGTGGGCTTATCGATGAGTCCATCCAGGTGTCAAACGTGCGGTCCTCGCCCGTGAACTCGCTACCTCCGCACTTGGGGCAACTATCAAAGGGCGGGCTTTCTTTCCAGGGCCGGTAGTACCTGCCCGGCCTGGGCAATAGCGGCGATTTGCAAGAGTTGCAGTACCATATCGGGATCTCGGTGCCGTAAAACCGCCTTCTTGAAACAGGCCAGTCTATCACCACTGAGTCAAGCCAGTTTAACAAGATCTGCCGGTGCATCTCAGGGTGGAATTTCAGTTTCATTGCAAGCTCGCGCAGCTGCGGAATGTAATCGAGCTGCTTCACATAGTAGTCGTGCAGCGGAATGATTTCAATCGGCGTCTTGCTGCGCTCGCAAAGGGGCGTCCTGTGCATGATGCTCTCTTCCTTTTCCACGAAGTCGGCCGCCTTCAGGTCTTCTATGATGCGCGTGCGGGCCTGGTTTATGCGCAGGTTGGCGTACGGGCCTGCTGCCTCTGTCGTAATGCCGTTTTCAGACAGCGCGACTATCTCTTTCAACTGCAGTTCGCGGAACACCTGCACGTCGTTCTGGTCGCCGTACGAGCAGACCATGACAGCGCCCGAGCCGAATTCGGGCTTGGCAGAGTGGTGCGTTTTCACCGGGACTTCCCTACCGAAGATCGGGAGCACGACTGACTTGTTCTGGTAGTCCAAGTAGCGTTCGTCGTCGGGGTTGACTATGACTGCCTGGCATGCAAAGAGCAGCTCCGGTCGCGTCGAGGCGATAATAATGCTGTCGCTGGCGCCGGCAACCTTGAACTTCATGTGCAAAAGTTTCGTCGGCAGGTCGTCGTGGATTATCTCGGCGTCGGCTATCGTGGTGCCGCAGTCGGGGCAGTAGTTGTTCGGCCTGTTTGCGAGGTACACGAGCCCGCGGTTCCACAGCTCGATGAAGGTTGCCTGCGTTAATGCACGATATTCGTCAGAGTCGGTGCGATAGTAGTGGGCAAAATCGCCGGAGAGCCCCATGTTCTTCATTATCTGGAGCATTTCCGCTTCAAGGTCGTCCAATGCTCCTTTACATAAATCCAGAAATTTCTGCCGGTCCATCTGCCGCATTCGCACTTTGTATTTTTTCTCCGTGTAGATTTCTACGGGCAGACCATTCCTGTCTATGCCTATGGGAAAGAGCACGTTCTTGCCAGACATCCTTGCAGTCCGGGCAATCATGTCTATTTGCGCATAGTGCGCGGCGGCGCCCATATGCCAAGGCTTGCCCGAGGGGTAGGGCGGAGGTGTGTCTATGACAAACGCCGGCCTGCCGCTAATCTCAAAGCGATAAACGCCGTCATCCTGCCATTTCTTCAGGATGGCGCTTTCAATCTCGTGGTTCCACGACTTGGTCTCTATCTTGGGCTCCATCGGGCTTTTGCTGTCAAGCTGCCCCCAATGCCGTTATTAACGTTAACGCGGCCGTTCGGAAAAGATATTAATATTAACGAGGGCTCAACCCATTTCGTGAAATTCATCGACTGGTTCCCTTATTACCAGGATATTCGCGCCGAGTTTGGCTACAGCACAGAGAAGGACCAGGAGGCGGCAAGGGCGCTTTCCGCGATGATAAGGAAAAAGGCCCTCGACCCCAAGGTTCTGCGGAAAAAGCTGAAGGGCAGGAACGTGTTCGTGGTCGGGGCCGGCCCGAGCCTTGAGGATAACATCAAAGTTCTCAAGAAGAACAAGAACGCCGTGAAAATTGCAGCGGACGGCGCGGTGCAGGCGCTCCTGGAGAACAGGATAAGGCCCGACATTGTGGTCACAGACCTTGACGGCAATGCAGCAGCGCTGCAAAAGGCGGCGAATGGCGGCGCGATAATGGTGGTGCACGCGCACGGCGACAACACCGACGTGCTCAAAAAGCTGGTGCCGAAATTCAAGAAACTTGTGGGCACGACTCAGGTGATGCCGGTCGAAAACGTCCACAACTTTGGAGGCTTCACCGACGGCGACAGGTGTGTGTTTCTGGCAGAAGAATTCGGCGCAAAGAAGATAGTGCTTGTGGGCATGGACTTTGGCTCTCAGATAGGCAAGTACTCCAAGGAGAAGGTCAAAGACGCGGAGCTGAAAAAGCGCAAGATGCGGGCCGGCAAACGCCTGCTTAAAGTCCTCGCCAAGCAGTCGCGCTCGCAGTTGTTCGACACGTCAAGGAAGCCGATAAAGGGCTTTTATCCCTACTAGGCATGGTCAGCCAGCGCAAGGCTATAGCCATCATAGGCATGGTCTTCGCCGTTGCAGGCGGGGCCGCGTGGTTCTTTGAGCAGAAGATCCCGGCGTTCATCCTCTGGGGCGTCGCGGTGATAATAATGCTCAAGATAAACAGGAAAAGGCGGTAAAAACTATTATACCATTCAGGATCAAGAGGGCTTGCAGATGTCCGGCTTTTCCGAAGACGACGTGAGGCGCGCAGCCGAAATACGCGAGTGGCTCATGAAGCAAATAACAGACAAGCAGGAGGAGCTGGAGAGGCTGAGCGACACCCTTTCAGTCGTCGACAGCATACTAAAGCAGGGAAGTTTCCGCGCCGCCGCGACGCTTGCGTCCGAGCCCAAACTTGCGCCTGCCAAGCAAGCCATAGTCGCGTCGCCACCGGCAAAGCAGGTAAGCTTTGACCCCGGCAGGGACATGCGGCAGCTAAAGCGCGCCAAGGACGACTTTTTGCTCGCAACCGCCGAAGTGACTTCCAATGTGGTGATAATTACGCCAGCAGTCAGCCTCAATTCCAATACCCCGCCGTTCAAGTCGTTCTTCCTCAGCAGGATACTTGACGGCATGAAGGCCAAGGACGCCGAGAAGGTGTCTCAGGGCGCGCTCAAGGAACAGGACGCGCTCACGTACGCGGTTGACGAGGCGGGCGGGCAGATCAGGCGCATAACGGTAGGTAACTACCGCGACAAGGAACGACTGGGCGAGATATTCAACACGTCGACATGGGTATTTACGCGCATGCTGGAGAAGACAACGTAGGCATGTCCAGCGACAAGATGGACAAGATAGTAGTCCTCGATTTTGGCTCGCAGTACAGCCACCTTATCTGCCGGCGAATACGCGAGGCAAACGTCTACTGCGAGCTTCTCCCATATGACACTCCTGCGAAGGTGATAAAGGAGATGAACCCAAAGGGCATCATATTCTCCGGCGGGCCGGCAAGCGTGTACGCAAAGGGCGCACCCAAGCCTGACAAGAGGCTGTTTGAGATGGGCAAGCCCATCTTGGGAATATGCTACGGGCATCAGGTATTGGTTGATAGCTTTGGAGGCAAGGTAAAGAGGGCTGCAAGCCGCGAGTACGGCCGCGCAGGCCTAAAGATCGACGACAATTCTGATCTGTTCAGAGACCTTGGAAGTGGCATCAACTGCTGGATGAGCCACGGCGACGCCGCAGAGAAGGTGCCTGAGGGTTTCCATGTACTCGCGCACACGGACAACTCGCAGTATGCAGCCATTGGCAACAGGGAAAGAAAGTTCTACGGCATCCAGTTCCATCCCGAAGTGGTGCACACCGAGCGGGGCGTGCAGCTCCTGAAGAATTTTGCGCAGGAGATTAGCGGCGCAAAACCCGAATGGAACATGCAGAGCTTTATCGACACTACTATCAATGAAGTGCACGAGAAGGCGGGCAAAGAGCGCGTGCTTGCTGCAGTAAGCGGCGGCATCGACTCGACGACTGTTGCTGCGCTGTTGAATAAGGCGATTGGGAAGCAATTGTCGTGCGTCTTCATCAACCACGGGCTCTTGCGTGAGGGCGAGGAAAAGGAAGTCGTTAAATTGTTCAAAGAACATCTGGGCATCAACCTGATTTACGTCGATGCTGAAAAGAGGTTCCTTGCGCGCCTTAAAGGCGTCACCGAGCCGGAGAAAAAGCGCAAGATAATCGGCGACCAGTTTGCAAAAGAGTTTGTGACAGTTGCCAAAAAGCATGGGCCGTTCCAGTGGCTTGCGCAGGGCACACTTTACCCCGATGTCATTGAAAGCGGCGTGTCAAAGGGGCCGGCTGCTGTCATAAAAACACACCACAACGTAGGCGGATTGCCAAAGTGGCTGAAGCTGAAGATAATCGAGCCTTTGAGGTATCTGTACAAGGACGAGGTGAGAAAGGTCGCCGGGTTGCTTGGCGTTCCTGACGAATTGCTAAAGAGGCACCCATTCCCAGGGCCGGGTCTCGCAGTCAGGGTGATTGGCTCGGTCACGCCTGACAAGATAAGGATAGCCAAGAAGGCAAGCAAGATCGTTGAAGACGAACTGAAAACAGCCGGCTATTACGACAGAGTGTGGCAGGCGTATGCGGCTGTGGGCGATGACAGGGCGGTTGGCGTTCTGGGCGACGAGCGCGTCTACGGCCATGTCGTCATGGTAAGGGTTGTCGAGTCGATAGACGCCATGACTGCCGACTGGACGCGCCTTCCGTACGAGCTTGTGGAGAAGATAAGCAACAGGATAACAAATGAGGTAGACGGCGCGACCTGGGTCACTTATGCGGTGTCGAGCAAGCCGCCGGCGACGATAGAGCCACAGTAAAAATAGAAATCCTTTCGTTTGTGCTCAGAAATTTGACCTAAAGAATTTGCATAGAAGCATTATATTGCTAGCGCGATAACCAAAACCAGTCATTTTTGGCCAATCCACTCCGCCACATCAAAAAGAAGGGGATACGGGACCTGAACCACAAGATAGACCAAGTCCGGCTAAGGATGCGCAACAAGAAGGCCAAGCGGGAGATCCCCAGACTGCAGGCTGAGCTGAACGCGCTTTTCAAGCAAAAAGATGAAGCGATGAGGAGCAACTTGCAGAACAAACTCATGAAAGCGGCGCAGCCAAAGCTCTGCCCCAAATGCAACGAGCGGATCGGAAAAGGATACCACATCTGCAAGGCATTGTCTAGTGCACAAACGAAAAATCCGCTTTAACTTGTACAGCATTCATGCTTGTTTTCGCACCTGCAGAAATCAGGCTCTTTAAGGCACACTGGACATATCCGGACCCCACAGCCTACGCACGTGCTATCAGACACATTGCATGCCCAGTGCTTGCATTCTGCCGCCATTGATACTGGTACAGAGCGGTTGCAATTAAGCAAAAGCCCTGAAACGATGTTACAGATAATCGTCTCCAGCTTGCCGTGCTTGCGCTGAGGACGCTGCGCAACAGGTTCCTTCTCGGTTGTATAGGCATAAGCATCGCGTTCTGATGGCATATACTCGTCTACCTGTCGGCGCTGGCAGTGGTAGTCGTCACCCCCGGCGGGACCTGCAAAGTCGTCAGAGCGCAGTTCATAAAGAGAGAGTCAGGCGCCCCCATACCGACCACCGCACTGCTCTATTTCGTCGAGCGCTTCCTTGACATCATAACGGTGCTTGCCGTCATGCTGTCGTTCCTAGTGTTTTTCCCGTTGCGCGAGGGGTTCATCCTGTTAGGCACTATTGCTGGAATTGCGGTGCTGTTTTACGTCTTTGCAAGGAACAGGCACGTCTTTGAGGCGTTTAAGAGCTTTTTTGGCAGGTTCGAGCTGGTGAAAAAGTACACCTCCGGGTTTGGCGACATGCGCCACAGCTTCTCTAGGTTCCTGAGCTTCGGCGTCGCGGGAAAGGGGTGGCTCATGAGCATGCGCATCTGGCTGCTTTAGGCGGTCACGGTCTACCGTGCGTTCCTTGCGCTTGGCATCGACTTTGATTTCATGCTTGCAAGCGTCGTTTATTTCACGTCGCTTGCAGCCGGTGTGCTCAGCTTTATCTCAAGCGGCCTTGTCGTGACCGAGGGCAGCATGATAGACCTCTTGTTTGAAGAAGGAATAGCGCTTTCGACTGCAGTTGCCCTTGCGCTCCTTGTCAGGATGTCCACCCTCTGGTTCACAGCAATAGCGGGCATCATTTCCGCAAGGATACTGATAGCAAGCTACTAGAAGACTGACGCCTAAGATTTATTTCGTAAGCGCACGTTGATATTTCAATGGGCTCTGACAGGCTGGCGCAGTTTTCAGGCCGCAAGTACATCAACCTTGAGACATACAGAAAGAGCGGGCAGGCAGTGGTAACGCCCGTGTGGTTCGTGACTGAAGGCGACAGGATAATAGTGGTGACAAGGAGTGAGACGGGGAAGGTCAAGCGCCTCCGCAACAACGACGGCGTGAGGATAATGCCGTGCGGCATGAGGGGCAATCCTCAGGGCGGGTGGACTAAGGGAAAGGGCAGGTTCCTGAACAAAGACGAGTTAAACGGGGCGCTTAAAGCGCGCAACAAAAAGTATGGGTTCCAAGCCAAGCTTGCCGGGCTTTTTTCGTCCACCAAGGGCGAGCTCGTGGGGATCTCGATAGCGCTTGACTGATTCGGTAAGGATAGACATTTCGCGTCTGTGTGACTCGAGCAGGCCGGCAGTCCTTGCTGCCCTTGACGCAAGAGAAGAGAGCAATAGCATAATCGCGTCCGGCACGCCAGGACAGGTCAAACACGCTCTTGAGCAGGTGCTTCAGGAAGGATACGTCGTGGCGGAAAGCACCGACAACCCGGCCGTGCTTGCAGTATTGAAAGAGGGCGACATTGAGCAGCTCGGATTGTATCTATGCGGCTACTGCGGGATAATTTTCCATAATGATGTGGAGAGAAACGTCCACCAGCGAGCGCATTATTTCGGATTTGGCTGACATCGTCGATAGCCTGACTAAATTAATATAACTCATGATGTAGAAAGTTCATGAAATCATCCATGTTACACATTAATCTAGTGATTTATATAGCTAATTTCAACATAATGTAAAAACAAAAGCCTTTAATACGAAAAATTGGATAATGCGTCTATGAAGCTGCCGAGAAACGATGCTTAACGTTGGCGCTTGGCGGCTACGAAAGCAAAACTGCGTCAAATGGTAAAAACCGCGACTTTAACGGCATGGGCTGTAACAGGTCGTGACGCGGGATCGCCAAGCGCCTAATACCCCCTTTTGCCCAAGAAATTTAAGCGGTTCATTCCTTCCAAGGCGTAGTGAACACCAAGGTTGTCGCAGGTGCAGCGCTTGCCGCTACCGTCGTCTATTTTGCGCTGGTGGTGTACGCCCTGCCCCAGCCGTACTCGCTGACACTTTCGTCACCTAGGCCGGCGCCGGTGATAACCAGCGTGTCGCTTTCCGACGATGTCATCGCGCTGGGCGGCGAGTTTTCAATAAGGGTAAGCGCGGCTAACAGAGGCGACTCTGCTGATTTGCAATTGGTATCCATCGCGTTTCCAAACGCAACTAGGGCAGACGTCGCAACAGTTAGGGATCATAATTTCAAGCAGATGCCGCTTTTCATATGGCCGGGCGACGAGATAGGCGCCGGATACATAGGCACCCAGAGGATGGTGGTTGCAAATTACCCTGCTGTCGAGGCGATGAGCCGGCCGTGGGAACCGGGCGAGGCCTTCAATATCGATTTGTCGGTCAGGCCTGAGAGCGAGGGCAGGTTCGTGGTATTCGTCAAGGCAGTCGGCCTGCCACACAGCGGCGACCAGGCGCATTATCCCGCCGGCGGCATAGTAGACCAGCAGGACGAATATGTCGCCATGTACGAGGTCCAGGTGACAAAGGCTTAAAATTCTCGAAAGAGGCATGATTGCCGTTGAACTACCAGCGCGGCCTTGACAGTATGCACGAGTCGGCAAGAAGGCTCGTCGCAGGCTATGTCATTGTAAGCCTCGGTATTCTGCTTGCAATCTCGGGCGGTACGTGGGACGTCACGAACCACCTGCTCAACAAGCCCGAGACGTTCTTTTCGCCTCCCCACGCGGCGCTTTATTCTGGGACGGGCGCGGCGCTTGCCGGTGCCATAATTGTCATTTCGACATCGCGCGCTACCAAAAGGACTGACTGGCCCGCAAAACTCGTCCTTGTCGGGATCTCGCTTTTGTTTGCCGCAGGCCCGATTGATTTTGCGTGGCATTCGACATTCGGCCTTGACGGGTTGCTTTCGCCGCCGCATTCAGTACTGGTAAGCGGCATGGTCGCAAGCAGCATGGGGGCGGCAATCGGAATTGCGACCGCATATCCGAGCCTTCAGCGCAAGGCGCCGCCGCTGCCCCTCATAATAGCGGCAATTCTTCCCGTGTGGCTGTCTGCGGCAGGGGCGATACACATGTTCTCGCTGCCGTTCTCCAAGACAGGCTTTTACGACTTTAACCCCGACCCGCTGGCCGGTGCCATATTGGCAACTATAGGCTTTCCAGTAATCACCGCCGCCGTCATGGCCGCGTCGTCGACGCTTTTCGGACGTAGGTTTGGCGCTGCAACGGCTATTGCCTCGTCGTTCATTCTGGTGGGCACCCTGACTTCGATTCTGCCAAACGACGCGCTCTGGTCCACGATACCGCTCTACATCACTGCAATAGTCCCTCTTGCTTGCGCCGACACAATCCTCTCGCGCTGGAAGTCGCCTTATTCGGTTCTGGTGGCCGGAGCGATTATCGGCCTTGCGTTCATCGTGCTGTACTACCCGCTCATAACGCACACCTACAACAAGGAACTGGAAAAGGACAGGACGGTGTGGGCGAGCTTGACCGCTCTAATCTACTTTGACATGCTCGGAACGGTGTTCCTGCTCGTCGCTGTGCCGGCGGCCTGCACAGGAATAGTGGGCGCGGTAGTCGGGCACAGGATGGCGCAGAGGGCCCAACTTGCTGTTTTGAAATAAAGATAAATGCTTGGCCGGCGTGGCTTGGGCAGTACATGAGAGGCCGGCCATACAAAATCGTGCACTATGGAAGCAAGAGGGCGAAATTTTACCTTAAGGATTGCGTCGCCGGCCTCATTGAAGATGTGAAAGAAAAGTCAGTCGACGTTGTCGTCACTTCGCCGCCGTATAACATCGGCGTAGGTTACAACTCGTACCGCGACAAACTTCCGCGCGAAAAGTACCTGGAGTGGATGGGGCAGGTTGGCGTTGCAGTAAAGCGCGCGCTCGCCGGCGACGGCTCGTTCTTTCTAAACATAGGCAACAGGCCGAAGGACCAGTGGATTGCCTGGGATGTCGCGTCTGCTCTGCGCAGGCATTTCGTCCTGCAGAACGTCATCCACTGGGTCAAGTCTATTGCGATTTCAAAATCAGACGTCGGGAATTACCCGGGCATCGCCGGCGACGTCGCAGTGGGCCACTACAAGCCCATCTCAAGTGAGCGGTTCATCAACGACTGCCACGAGTACATTTTCCATTTTACAAAGACAGGTAACGCCAAGATAGACAAGCTCTCAGCAGGCATCCCTTACCAAGACAAGTCAAACATCGGCAGGTGGAAGAAGGCAGAGCAGGACAAGCGCGACAGGGGCAATACTTGGTTCATCCCCTATCAGACAATTCAGAGCAGGAAGGACAGGCCGCACCCGGCCACCTTTCCCGTGAAACTTCCAGAGATGTGCATCATGCTGCACGGTCACGCGCGGCTT
>Ga0209751_10002889_pt1 | contig 16917 bp, 19 predicted proteins | sample RifCSP13_1_FD_184019 | JGI IMG/M metagenome (GOLD analysis project Ga0209751, IMG submission 184019) | Soil microbial communities from Rifle, Colorado - Rifle CSP2_sed 13_1 (SPAdes) (version 2) | ecosystem: Environmental > Terrestrial > Deep subsurface > Rock core/Sediment | place: Rifle... | reverse complement strand
TGCAGCTCGGCGAACCTCGTGTAGGTCGTCGTGACCATCAGGAAGATGAGGATCACGAGCAGCACGTCGATCATCGGGATCAGGTTGATCTCCGGATCCTCCTTCCAGCGGCCGCGGAAGTTCATCGTCGCCGGCGCCTTCAGACCCGGTCGCCGTGCACCATGTCGACCAGCCGCGAGGCCTGCTGCTCCATCTCGAGCACGAACCCCTCGGCCTTCGCGCGGAAGTGGCGGAAGAAGATCATCGCCGGGATGGCGATCAGGATCCCGAAGCCGGCGTTGTACAGGGCGATCGAGATGCCGTGCGCGAGCTGCGCCGGGCTCGAGCCGCTGGGCGTCTGCGACCCGAAGATCTCGATCATGCCGACGATCGTCCCGAACAGCCCCAGGAGCGGGCTGATCGTGGCGATCGTGCCCAGCGTCGTCAGGAACCGCTCGAGCTCGTGGGTGACCGCCCGCCCCTCCTCCTCGATCGCCTCGTTCATCACCGGGCGCGGCGCGCGATGGTTTCGCAGGCCCGCGGCCAGCACCCGGCCGAGCGGCGAGTCGCCATGCAGGTTTTCGACGAGCTGCGGGCCGACGCCCTGCTTGCGGTACGCGTCGACGACCTTGTCCAGCAGCCCGCTCGGGACCACCTTCTCCCGCCGGAGCACCACCGACCGCTCGATGATCAGCGCGACCGCGACGACCGACGCGAAAAGCAGGAACCAGATCGGCCAGCCGGCCGCTTGGATGATGGCGAACACGCGCTAAATTCGTTCCAAAACAAAGGTCGAGACTTTAGCGGCGCAAGGGGGTTTCAGCAAGAACAACGATGGCGCGCAAGCGCGCCATGGAATTCCCCGACGCTCGGCTCCGCGAGCATCGACCGGGTTTTCGTTATCCACAGTTGCTGTGGATAAGGTTGTGCATAGTGTGTCAGCACACGCGCTAAGTGGACCGCGCATAACGAGTTTTCGCCTGCGATCAAAATGTGATCGACTGGATTTCATGCGCTCTGTCAGCGGGTTACCGGATCTCCCCCGGGAGACTCGGCGCCGTTCTCGCGGTCTGCCGGGATCGAGGCAACTTGTGGATAGGTTATGCTTCTCGAATGCTCGGAGATCCAGCGCCGGCGCGGGAAAACGCGGTGCCGACCGGCGCGGTGCTGACGGTCTCCGCGCTCAACCGCAGCATCCGCGACCTCCTCGAGCACCGGTTCCCGCTGGTCTGGGTCGGCGGCGAGATCTCGAACTTCACCCAGGCGCGCTCCGGCCACCTGTACTTCTCCCTCAAGGACGACCAGGCGCAGGTGCGCTGCGTCATGTTCCGCAGCCGCGGCTTGGCGCTCGACTGGCAGCCGCGGGAGGGGATGCGCGTGGAGGTCCGCGCGACGGTGACGCTGTACGAGCCGCGCGGCGATTTTCAGCTCAACGTCGAGTTCATGCGGCCAGCCGGTCTCGGCGCGCTGTTCGAGGCGTTCCTGCGCCTGCGCGACCGGCTCGAGCGCGAGGGGCTGTTCGATCCCGCGCTCAAGCGCCCGCTCCCGCCCTACCCGCGAGCGATCGGGGTCGTGACCTCCCTCGCGGCGGCGGCGCTGCGCGACGTGCTGACGACGCTCGGGCGCCGCAATCCGTCGATCCCGGTGGTCGTCTACCCAAGCGGGGTTCAGGGCGAGAGCGCCCCGGCCGAGCTCGTCTCGGCGCTCGCGGCCGCGGGGCGGCGCGCGGAAGCCGATGTGCTCATCCTCTGCCGGGGCGGGGGAAGTATCGAGGACCTCTGGGCGTTCAACGACGAGCGGGTCGCCCGCGCGATCCGGGGCTGCCCGATTCCCGTGGTCGTCGGCATCGGCCACGAGACCGACTTCACGATCGCCGACTTCGCCGCCGACGTTCGCGCCCCGACACCCACCGCCGCGGCGGAGCTCGTGAGCCCGCCGCGGAGCGAGCTGCTCGGACGCGTGGGGCTGCTCGTCGGACGGCTGCACCGCCGCATCGGGCGCGACCTCGAGGTCCGGATGCAGCTGCTCGACCACCTGTCCCGGCGGCTGGTGCATCCCGGCCGCCGGCTCGAGGCGCAGGGTGCGCTCCTCGTTCAGCTTCGCAGCCGGCTCACCCACGCCGCGGAACGCGCGCTCGACCGCGCGCGCTGGCGCCTGCGGGAGCTGATCGACCGTAGCCGGCGGCGCCTGCCGCCGGTGGAGCTGCTGGGCGTCCGGGCGGCGCAGTTCGCCGAGCGCCTCAGGACCACGTCCTCGCGGCAGCTCGCCGAACGCGAAACGCGCGTCGAGGCGCTCCTCCGCAGCCTCACGCACCTCGACCCGCGTGCCGTGCTCGAGCGCGGGTACAGCCTGGTCCGGGATGGCGCGGGCCGGCTCGTGCGGCGCGGCTCGGAGGTCGCGGCCGGCGAACTCCTCGACATCACGTTCTCGCAGGGCGGCGCGCAGGCGCGCGTGGAACGCTCGGAGTAGGGTCTTTCCCGCGGCGCGGCGCGGTTCCCGCGCGGAGGCTCGGCGAAAGCGTTGTGCTACACTCGCCGCGCTCAACTCCTCGGCTACAACCAAAGCAAAAAGGAGGCTTCCGCATGGGCGCAATCCTGCAATCCCTCGGGCGGACGATCGCCGCCGGCGTCGTCGTCCTGATCGTCATCCTCATCATCGTCGGGTGGGCGACGGGCACCTGGATCAAGACCGATCACGCGTGGTGGGCGTTCTTCATGCGCTGGCTGCACGTGCTCTCGGGCGTGATGTGGACCGGGCTGCTGTGGTACTTCAACTTCGTCCAGACGCCGTCGATGCCGCAGATTCCCGACGAGCAGAAGCCGGCGGTCAGCAAGGTGATCGCGCCGCGCGCGTTGTTCTGGTTCCGGTGGGCGGCGCTCGCCACGGTGGTCACCGGTCTCCTCCTGACGTGGATGATCGGCTCTATCGGCGCGCTGTTCACGTTCGCCCGGCCCAATACGGCGATCGCGATCGGCATGTGGCTCGGCCTGATCATGGCGTTCAACGTCTGGTTCATCATCTGGCCGAACCAGAAGAAGGCGCTGGGCATCGTGCAGGTGAGCCCCGAAGAGAAGGCGAAGGCCGCGAAGATGGCGGGGATGACCTCGCGCTTCAACACGCTGCTGTCGATCCCGATGCTCTACTGCATGGTGGCGCAGCAGAACGCCGGCCTGTAGGCCGTCCGCGAAGCGGACCCCGACCGGGGCCCTCGCGGGCCCCTGTTTTTTTCCCCTCCTCGCGTGAGGAGGGGTGGCCGAGGGCCCCGCTTAGGCGGGGCCGAGGACGGGGTGGTCTAGGCCCGCCACCTCACTGCGGCGCGGGCGCCTTCTCGATCCCCGAGATCCTCGCGCCGGGCTTGATGCTTTTCGCCGCGAACCAGCCCTGGTTCATCTCGAGCGCGTAGCGTGCGGGCTTGGCCGCGCAGTGCGAGTCCTCGGTCTGCGGCTTCATATCGGCGATGTTGAGGATCACGCCGGCCTCGTCGATGAAAGCGACCGACAGCGGCACGTAGGTGTTCCTCATCCACATGCACTGCGGCCCGATATCCGGAAACACGAACAGCATGCCCTGGTTCGCGTCGAGCGACTTGCGGAACATCAGCCCCTGCGCCCGCGACGGGAACGTGTTGGCGATCTCGGCGTGGATGAGGTGGATGCCGACGTTCAGGGCGAGCGTCGGGAGCTTGGCTTGAGGTTGCGCGGCCGCGAGCGGCGCGGCGATCCCGAGCGCGACGATCAGGAGGCGGGCTCGCGGACCCATTCGGGATGCCGCCAAGAGCGAGGAGCTGGCCCGAAAAGAAAAGGCAGGGACTGGCCCTGCCTTTCGATTACCTGAAGCGCGATTACTTCTTCTTCGCCGGCTCGCAACCCTTCATCTTCGGATCTTTCTTGCACTCCTCCGCGCTGGGCTTCTTGTCCTTCGGCTTGTCCTGGGCGACGGCCTGGAACGACACGGCCGCGAACGTGGCCGCGAGAACGAGCGCTACGAGCTTCCTCATGATCTCCTCCTGAGCTTTAGGTTTGGTGCCCGCCGCGAGGCGAGCGGTCTATTCGCATCCTGGCGCCGCCTGAGGGTGCGGGCGCCGAACGCGGACACAGTCTACCAGCGGGTCGCGCCAAAAGGAAAGGCAGGGACGCGCCCTGCCTTTCGATCGCCTGAATCGCGATTACTTCTTCTTCGCCGGCTCGCAGCCCTTCATCTTCGGATCTTTCTTGCACTCCTCCGCGCTGGGCTTCTTGTCCTTCGGCTTGTCCTGGGCGACGGCTTGGAACGACACGGCCGCGAACATCGCGGCGAGAATGATGGCGATCAGCTGTTTCATCGAGTCCTCTCAATAGGTGGTCAGGTTTGTCGCAACGACCGGTGTGACCCAGTCAATCTCCAGTAACGCCGCTGCCACACCGCGGTTGACATTTCCCCGGCGGCCATCGCAAAAACACGCGACAAACCAACCAGTTGATGCGTGTCCGCGAGACTGGGCCAAAGGCTCGCGGGGGGAGGGGAGCGCCGGCTTCGAAGGTTCCGGCGGCGGCGGGGCGCCGAGGTGGGTCTGCTAAAATCGCCGCCTTCGCGGCGCGCGCCCGAAGCCCCGCCGCAGCGCCCTGCGCGATTCCCGCCTCCGACTTCGTCACTACAGGAGCCCTCGTGAGCAAGATCAAGGTCAAGACCCCGATCGTCGAGATGGACGGCGACGAGATGACGCGGATCATCTGGCACAAGATCCGCGCGGAGCTGATCCTCCCGTACCTCGACGTCGAGCTGAAGTACTTCGACCTCGGCGTCCAGCACCGCGATGCGACCGACGACCAGGTCACGCTCGAAGCCGCGCACGCGACGCGGCAGTACGGGGTCGCCGTCAAGTGCGCGACCATCACCCCCGACGAGGCGCGGGTCAAGGAGTTCAACCTGAAGCGGATGTATCCGTCGCCGAACGGCACGATCCGGAACATCCTGAACGGCACCATCTTCCGCGAGCCGATCATCTGCAAGAACGTGCCGCGCCTGGTGCCGAACTGGTCCAAGCCGGTCGTGATCGCCCGCCACGGCTTCGGCGACCAGTACAAGGCCACCGAGATCCTCTACGACCGCCCGGGGACGATCAAGCTGAGCTTCGTGCCGGAGGACGGCGGGGCGCCGATCGAGAAGGAGGTCTACAAGGCGCCGGGCGGCGGGGTCACGATGGCGATGTTCAACCTCGACGAGTCGATCCGGGGATTCGCGCGCGCGTGCTTCAACTACGCCCTGGGCCGCAAGTATCCGGTCTACCTCTCGACGAAGAACACGATCCTCAAGATCTACGACGGGCGGTTCAAGAACCTCTTCCAGGAGATCTACGAGCAGGAGTTCCAGCGCGAGTTCGAGGCGGCCAAGCTCACCTACGAGCACCGCCTGATCGACGACATGGTGGCCGCCAGCCTGAAGTGGTCGGGCGGCTATCTCTGGGCGTGCAAGAACTACGACGGTGACGTGCAGTCCGATACCCTGGCGCAGGGCTACGGATCGCTCGGGTTGATGACCTCCGTCCTCACGTCACCCGACGGCAAGGCGGTCGAAGCCGAAGCGGCGCACGGGACCGTCACGCGGCACTATCGCCTGTACCAGCAGGGCAAGCCCACGTCGACGAATCCGATCGCCTCGATCTACGCCTGGACGCGCGGACTCCAGTACCGCGGCAAGATGGACGCTACGCCGGACGTGATCGGGTTCGCGGAGACCCTGGAAAAGGTGTGCGTCGACGTGGTCGAGTCGGGGCGGATGACCAAGGACCTCGCGATCCTGATCCGCGCGGACCACCCGTTCCTCTCGACCGACGAGTTCATGGACGCGATCGACGCCGAGCTCAAGCGCAGGATGCGCTAGACCGGACGGCCGGCTCGCCTTGCCAGGCGAGCCGTGGGGGAGCCCTGCTCCTGTCCCCGGCCGCGCGCGGCGCCATCAAACGGAAAAGCCCCGCGGCTGGCGCGGGGCTTCTCAATCCGCGAGCTCCGTCAGGTGGCCTTCTGGATGTTCGAGGCCTGCTTGCCTTTCGGGCCTTGGGTCACCTCGAACTGGACCTTGTCGCCCTCTTTGAGGGTCTTGAACCCCGACATCTGGATCGCCGAGAAATGCGCGAACAGATCTTCGCCGCCGTCATCGGGCGTGATGAAGCCGTAACCCTTCGCGTCGTTGAACCACTTCACCGTACCGGTTGGCATAGCCCCCTCTTCCCTCCGCGTTGCATCCCGGGGTTCCCCCCTCTCTATGCCTGATCTTCAAGACAGCGCCGAAGACCGCAGCACGGCCGTGCGCCTTGAAAAACAAACACGCGCCTTTTTTACGCGCTTCGGGAGGACGCGTCAAGTGTCCACGCCGCCACGTCAACTCGTGCAAAATCTGTGCGTTGCAGGAACAAACGGTCATTGCGCGGGGGCGGGCTTCTGGCTAGGATTAGGGCAGTGCATCGATGGGGAGCGCGGCTCCGAACCTCGCAACGAAGACACGGTCCTTGGACCTGACCGTGGGGTGGTGCTGGCAGAGTTGAGTAGGCAATGGCGACCCGGTCGCGTGACGGCACCGTTCTCGAGGCCAAGAAGAGCAAGGTCAAGGCGCCGCCGCTCTTCAAGGTGATCCTGCTCAACGACGACTACACGCCGATGGAGTTCGTGGTCGCCGTGCTGCAGACCTTCTTCGCGATGAGCCGCGAGAAGGCCACCCAGGTGATGCTGAAGGTGCATCGGGAAGGCATGGGAGTGTGCGGGGTCTACCCGCGGGATATCGCAACGACGAAGGTTGAGCAGGTGGTGTCGTACGCACGGAAGCACCAGCATCCGCTCCAGTGCGTGATGGAGGAAACGTAATGATTGCCCAGGAGCTCGAAGTCAGCCTGCACATGGCGTTCGTCGAGGCGCGCCAGAAGCGGCACGAGTTCATCACCGTCGAGCACCTGCTGCTCGCGCTGCTGGACAATCCCACCGCGGCCGAGGTTCTGCGGGCGTGCGCGGCCAACATCGAGGACCTGCGCAAGCACCTCACCGAGTTCATCAACGCGCACACCCCGACCGTCGCCGGCACCGAGGAGATCGATACCCAGCCGACGCTCGGCTTCCAGCGCGTCATCCAGCGCGCGATCCTCCACGTCCAGTCCTCGGGCAAGAAGGAGGTCACCGGGGCCAACGTGCTCGTGGCGATCTTCGGCGAGAAGGACTCGCACGCGGTCTACTTCCTCCACCAGCAGGGCGTGACCCGCCTCGACGTCGTCAACTACATCTCGCACGGGATCACCAAGGCCCCGCAGTCGCAGCAGCCGAAGTCGACCGACGCCGACGAGGGCGAGCAGGAAGGCCAGCAGTCCGGCGGCGCGCTCGAGGCCTACACCGTGAACCTCAACGCCCAGGCGCTGGTCGGCAAGATCGATCCGCTGATCGGCCGCGACCGCGAGCTCGAGCGCGTCATCCAGACGCTCTGCCGGCGGCGCAAGAACAACCCGCTGCTGGTCGGCGAGGCGGGCGTGGGGAAGACCGCGATCGCGGAAGGGCTCGCGCGCCGCATCGTCGAAGGCCAGGTCCCCGAGATCCTGGCGAAGTGCCAGGTCTACGCGCTCGACATGGGCGCGCTGCTCGCCGGCACGAAATACCGCGGCGACTTCGAGCAGCGCCTGAAGGCGGTGCTGAAGCAGCTCGTCGACAACCCGAACGCGATCCTATTCATCGACGAGATCCATACGCTGATCGGCGCTGGCGCCGCCTCCGGCGGCACGCTCGACGCGTCCAACCTGCTGAAGCCGGCGCTCTCCACCGGGGCGCTGAAGTGCATCGGCGCGACGACGTACAACGAGTACCGGGGCGTATTCGAGAAGGACCACGCGCTCGCTCGGCGCTTCCAGAAGATCGACGTGATCGAGCCCTCGGTCGTCGAGACCGTCGAGATCCTGAAGGGTCTCAAGAGCCGCTTCGAGGCACACCACGGCGTCAAGTACAGCGTCACCGCCCTCACCTCGGCGGCCGAGCTCGCCGCGCGCTACATCAACGACCGGCACCTGCCCGACAAGGCGATCGACGTGATCGACGAGGCCGGCGCGGCGCAGCGCATCCTGCCGAAGTCGAAGCAGAAGCGCGTCATCGGCAAGCTGGAGATCGAGGAGATCATCGCCAAGATCGCGCGCATCCCGCCGGCGACGGTCTCGATGGACGACCGTGCCGCGCTCAAGAACATCGACCGCGACCTGAAGGCAGTCGTGTTCGGGCAGGACAAGGCGATCGACGCGCTCGTTGCCGCCATCCGGACGACCCGGTCGGGCCTCGGCAACCCGCAGAAGCCGATCGGCAACTTCCTCTTCAGCGGCCCCACCGGCGTCGGCAAGACCGAGGTCGCGCGCCAGCTCGCCTACTGCATGGGTATCGAGCTGATCCGGTTCGACATGTCGGAGTATATGGAGCGCCACGCGGTGTCGCGGCTGATCGGCGCGCCGCCCGGCTACGTCGGCTTCGACCAGGGCGGGCTGCTCACCGAGGCCGTCACCAAGAAGCCTTACTCGGTGCTGCTCCTCGACGAGATCGAGAAAGCGCATCCGGACATCTTCAACATCCTGCTCCAGGTGATGGACCACGGGACGCTGACCGACAACAACGGGCGCAAGGCGGACTTCCGGAACATCATCATCGTCATGACGACCAACGCCGGCGCCGAGAACCTCAATAAGAACATCATGGGGTTCACGGCGAAGAAGGAGGCCGGCGACGAGCTGAACGAGATCAAGCGCATGTTCACGCCGGAGTTCAGGAACCGGTTGGACGCGACCATCTCCTTCAGCGCCCTCGACCACGAGATCATCCTGCGGGTCGTCGACAAGTTCCTCATGCAGCTCGAGGAGCAGCTCCACGAGAAGAAGGTCGAGGCGGCGTTCACCGACAAGCTCAAGGAATTCCTGGCGAAGCGCGGCTTCGACCCGATGATGGGCGCGCGGCCGATGTCGCGCCTGATCCAGGACACGATCCGCCGGGCGCTCGCCGACGAGCTGCTGTTCGGCAAGCTGGCGAACGGCGGCAAGGTGACCGTCGACGTCGACGAGCACGACAAGATCGTGCTCCGCTTCGTCGAGCAGACGGAGCCGGTCGCGCCCGCGACCGAGACCTGAGACTCGCCGTTCAGCGGGCAGCGGAGGGCCGCACGATGCGGCCCTTCGCTCTTCGGCGCTCCAACGCTTCGGCTACTTGACGCCCGCGCAGGCGCGGCGGAAACTCGCGCTTCCCTGCCCCCGGAGGAGGACAACATCAATGAGAGCGACGCTTCTCGTCGCGGCGGCGGCACTCGCGAGCGCCCCCTTCGCCGCCTCGGCGCAAACCCCTTACCCGCACACCGGCCGCGACCTCGCGGCGAGCTGCGGGATCTGCCATGGCACAAACGGGCTCAATGCGGGCGGCATGCCGAACCTCGCAGGTCAGTCCAAGGAGGCCCTGGCCCGCCACCTGCGCGACTTCCGCGACGGCAAGCGGCCGGCGACGCTCATGCACCAGATCGCGAAAGGGCTGACCGAGGAGCAGATCGAAGCGGTGACCGCCTACTGGGCGGCACAGAAGGCGAAGTGAGGAGACGACCATGAGGAACGACTACACGCGGCGCGAGTTCATCAAAGCGATCGGCGCGGGCGCCGCCGCGGCCGCGACTCCGGCGATCCTCTCGGGCTGCGCTACCGAGCCCGCCGCGCCGCCCAAGCCGATCGGGCGGGTCATCGTCATCGGCGGTGGCTACGGTGGCGCGACGTGCGCGAAGTACATCCGCATGTGGAGCGAGCGGCGGATCGAGGTGTTCCTGATCGAGCGCAGCCCGCAGTTCGTGTCCTGCCCGGTTTCGAATCTGGTCCTCGGCGGCTCGCGCAGCATCCAGGACATCACCTTCGGCTACGAGAAGCTGCGCGAGTATGGCGTGCAGGTCATTCGGGACGAGGTCACCGGCATCCTGACCGACAAGAAACGCGTGCGCCTGAAGCGCATCGAGGACCTGCCCTACGACCGGCTCGTCGTCGCTCCCGGCATCGACTTCATGTACAACCAGATCCCGGGTCTCAACAACCCCGAGGCGCAGAAGGTCGTCCTGCACGCCTGGAAGGCGGGCCCCGAGACGGTCGAGCTCCGCAAGCAGCTCGAGGTGATGCGCGACGGCGGCGTGTACATTCTCTCGATGCCGACGGCCCCCTACCGCTGTCCGCCCGGGCCGTACGAGCGCGTCTGCCAGGTCGCGCACTACTTCAAGCAGGCGAAGCCGCGGTCCAAGGTCATCATGCTCGACGGCAATCCGGACATCGTCTCCAAGAAGGGGCTGTTCCTCGCCGCCTGGAACGACCTCTACAAGGGCATGATCGAGTACGGGCCAAATCAAGTGGCGAGGGACGTCGACGTCAAGAGCATGACGATCAAGACCGAGTTCGACTCGTTCAAGGGTGACGTCCTCAACGTGGTCCCGCCGCACGGGGCGGGGCTCGTCGCGCGGCAGGCGAACCTGATCACGAACGACCGCTGGTGCGGCGTCAACTGGCAGACCTGCGAGTCGGTCGCCGTGCCCGGGGTGCACGTCCTCGGCGATGCGACGCTTTCCGCTGCGGCGATGCCCAAGTCGGCCAGCATGGCCAACAACCACGCGAAGATCGCCGCCTCGGCGATCGTCGCGGTGATGACCGGTCAGCCGCTGAACCCGGCGCCGACCATCAACAACACCTGCTACAGCTACGTGTCCGACCGGGAAGCGATGCACGTCGACTCGGTGCACCGCTGGGTGCCGGACAAGAAGGCGCTCGAGCCGGTGGCCGGCTCCGGCGGCGTGTCGAGCCAGCGGAGCGAGCTCGAGAAGCAGTACGCCGACGCCTGGGCGCGGAACATCTGGGCGGACACGCTGACGTAAGAAGCAGCGTATCTGCACGGCGCCGACGGATGAAGGGCGGCTTCGGCCGCCCTTGTATCCGTGTCTCTCCGTGGCTATGCCTTTCCGGTGCTGCCGAATCCGCCGGCGGCCCGCTCGCTCTCCTCGAACGCCTCGACGAGGTTCAGCGCGACCTGGAGCACCGGCACGATCACGAGCTGCGCGATCCGCTCCAGCGGCTGGAGCGCGTACGGCTCGCGCGAGCGGTTCCAGACCGACACCATGATCTGGCCTTGGTAGTCGGAATCGATCAGGCCCACCAGGTTGCCCAGCACGATCCCGTGCTTGTGGCCCAGCCCCGACCGCGGCAGGACGAGCGCAGCGAGCCCCGGATCGGCGAGATGGATCGCGATGCCGCCCGGCACCAGGGCCGAGTCGCCGGGCCTTAAGAGGAGCGGCGCGTCGATGCACGCCCTCAGGTCGAGCCCGGCGGCGCCCGCCGTCGCGTACTGCGGCAGCGCGTCGTGGAGGCGGCGGTCGAGAATGCGGACGTCGATGCGGCGCACGTCAGCGCGGAAGCATCTGCGCGATATGCGCCACCAGCTGCCGGGCCAGCACGATCTTCGGCGCCCGCGGCAGAAGCGTCTCGCCCTGGTCGTCGAACAGCGTCAGCGCGTTGTCGTCGCGGCCGAAGGCCTCCTGGGCCAGGTTCGCCGCCAGGAGCGGAATGCGCTTGCGCTTGCGCTTCGCCTGCGCATGCTCGCGCAGGTTCTCGGTTTCGGCGGCAAAGCCGACGCAAAAGGGCCCTTTTTCCATCGCCGCCACGGCCGCCAGGATGTCCGGATTCTCGGCCAGCTCGATCGCCGGCGCCCCCTCCGTCTTCTTGAGCTTGTGACCCTTGCGGTTCACGACGTGGTAGTCGGCGACGGCGGCCACGCCGATGAAGACGTCCGCGCGCTTGGCGCGCTCGAGCACGGCGTCGTGCATCTCGCGCGCGGTCAGGACATCCTGCCGCTCCACGCCGGGAGGCGTGGGAAGCGAAACGGGACCGGACACGAGCGTGACTTTCGCGCCCGCCTCGGCGGCGGCCTGCGCGACCGCGAAGCCCATTTTTCCCGAGCTGAGGTTCGTGATGCCGCGCACCGTGTCGATCGGCTCGAACGTGGGGCCCGCGGTGACGAGGACACGCTTGCCGGCGAGCGGTCTTGGCCCGAGCGCCGCGACAACGGCAGCGAAGATCTCCTCCGGCTCGACCAACCGCCCCATCCCCACCTCGCGGCAGGCCTGATCGCCGGCGGCCGGGCCGAGCAGCGTCACGCCGTCGGCGCGGAGCCGTGCGACGTTGCGCTGCGTGGCGGGGTTGTCCCACATCTGCCGGTTCATCGCCGGAGCCAGGGCGAGCGGGCACTCGCGCGCGAGGCACAGCGTGGAGAGCAGGTCATCGGCGAGGCCGTTCGCGACCTTCGCGAGGAAATCCGCGGTCGCCGGCGCGACGACGATGATCTCCCGGTCGCGCGAGAGCTCGATGTGCCCCATGTTGTCGGCGACGCGGCCATCCCACATGTCGGTGAACACCGGCTTCCCCGACAGCGCCTGCATCGTCACCGGCGTGACCAGCCGGCACGCCGCCTCCGTCATCACCACCTGCACGTCGGCGCCGGCCTTGACGAACATGCGGCACAGGACCGCCGCCTTGTATGCGGCGATGCCGCCGGTGATCCCGAGCAGGATTCGCTTGTCCTTCAGGTCCATCGTCAACGCCTCAGAATCGGCGCACGTTAAGATGTTCGGGCGATTCTACGCGAACTCGCCGCAGCGTCCGGGAGGAGGACATGGGCATCGCAGACTGGCCGCGGGGCGAGCGGCCGCGGGAGAAGCTTCTCGAACGCGGCGCCCACAGCCTCTCGGATGCCGAGTTGCTCGCGATCTTCCTCCGGATCGGCGGGAAGGGCCGGAGCGCGGTGGACCTCGGCCGCGACCTCATCGCGCGGTTCGGCTCGCTCACCGCGCTCTTCGCGGCCGATCCCGGCGCGCTCGAGACGACGCCCGGCGTCGGTCCCGCCAAGAGCGCGCAGCTGAAGGCGGCGCTCGAGCTCGCGAACCGGGCGCTGCGCGAGAAGGTCACCGCGCGCGAGGGCCTGGCCTCGCCGGCGGCGGTCCGCGATCATCTCTCGGCCTACCTGCGGGTGGCGCTCGGCGGCCGCGACCGGGAGGTGTTCGTGGCGGTGATGCTCGACGCGCAGCACCGCGTGATCGCCACCGAGGAGCTGTTCCAGGGCACGCTCACCCAGACGAGCGTGTACCCGCGGGAGGTCGTGAAGTGCGCGCTGCGGCACAACGCCGCCGCGGTGATCTTTGCGCACAACCACCCTTCCGGCGTCGCGGAGCCGAGCCAGGCCGATCAGATCCTCACCGAGACGCTCCAGCGCGCGCTGGCGCTCGTGGACGTGAAGGTGCTCGACCACTTCATCGTCGGGCGCGGCGCTGCGATGTCGTTCGCGGAGCGCGGGCTGTTGTAAGGATTGCTTGATCGCAAAGGGCTTCCTCGCGTACAATCCGCCGCTTTCCCGAATCGGAGACCGCCGCAATGGCGCGAGTCTGCCAAGTCACCGGCAAGAAGCCCCAGACCGGGCACCACGTGTCCCACGCGAACAACAAGACCAAGCGGCGCTTCCTGCCGAACCTCCAGTACCGCCGCTTCTGGGTCGAATCCCAGAAGCGCTGGGTGAGCCTGCGCGTCTCGAATGCCGGGCTCCGCGTGATCGACAAGAAAGGCATCGAGGCCGTGCTCAAGGAGCTGCGCGAGCGCGGCGAGATCTGACCGGGAGCTGACCATGCGCGAGAAGATCAAGCTCGAATCGACGGCCGGGACCGGCCATTTCTACACCACGACCAAGAACAAGCGCACCACGCCGGACAAGCTCGAGATCAAGAAGTACGACCCGAAGGCGCGGAAACACGTCCTGTACAAGGAAGTGAAGCTCAAGTAGCGTTCCGGCGTCTGAATGAAAAAGGCCCGCGGTTCGCGGGCCTTTTTTTGGCTTGCCGGGGGGTCTAAGCGTAAGACCGCAGCCGGATCGAGAACTCGCGCAGCGGCGCGATCCCGCTTTCCTCGGCGCGCCGGCACCAGTCCTGGAGGTGGCTCACGAGCTCGCCCCGCGAAGCCGAGGACCGCTCCCATACGGCGGCCAGCTCGCGGCGCATCGCGTAGGCGGTCTCGAGCGCCTTGGATTTCGCCAGGATCTGGGCGAGCCTCGCACGCTCGGGCTCCGGAAGCCGGCGCTCGTCGCGCCCCAGCCAATGCCTGATCCGGCGCAGCAGCTCCGCATCCTGCGGCGCGAAGCGCTTCAGCTTCCCGAGTTCTTGCACGTAGGTCTTCTTCAGCGACTTCGCGTACCTCGCGAGCACGTCGTAACGGTTGGCGATGACCGCCTGCAGAGTGTCGAAGTCGACGACCGCCTTGGCGGCGGCAAGCCGCGCCTTGGGCGGCAACTTCTTGACTTGCGCCAGGCCGAGGACTTCCAGGAGCCGGATGTAAAGCCAGCCGACGTCGATCTCGTACCACTTGTTGGAGAGCTTCGCCGCCGACGCGTAGGCGTGGTGGTTGTTGTGCAGCTCCTCGCCCCCGATCAGGATGCCGAACGGCACGATGTTCCGGCTCGCGTCCGGCGTGTCCCAGCTGCGGTAGCCCCAATAGTGTCCGATGCCGTTGATCACGCCGGCCGCCCAGAACGGGATCCACACGGCCTGGACGAGGAAGATCAGAGCGCCCGGGAAGACGCCGAAGAGCGATACGTCGGCGAGCCCCATGAGCGCGATGCCGGCGAGGGTGAGTCTCGAGTAAATGTTGCGCTCGACCCAGTCATCGGGCGTGCCGCGCCCATAGCGCTCGAGGGTGTCGCCGTTCCGCGTCTCCTTGGCGTAGAGGAACACCCCGCCCCACAGGACCCGGTTGATCCCGACCTGCTGCGGGCTGTGCGGGTCGTCGGGCAGTTCGCAGCGGGCGTGGTGCTTGCGGTGGACCGCCGCCCATTCCTTCGTGACCATCCCCGTCGTGAGCCACAGCCAGAAGCGGAAGAAGTGCGCCACGACCGGATGCAGGTCGAGCGCGCGATGCGCTTGGCAGCGATGGAGATAGATCGTCACCGCGGCGATCGTGACGTGCGTCAGCGCAGCCGCGGCGATCGCGAGCCCCCACCAGGGCAGGTCGAGCAGGCCGGAGAACAGATAGTCAGCGGCAGTCATTGAGCGGTCTTTCTCCTCGACAGCGGGGCGATTCTTCGATCGGCCCTTCTTGACCGGGGCCGGAGCTCGCGCATTCTACGGGAAAACCGGCCCGAACGAGTCTGCAATCCTCCCGACCCGCGGTCGCCCGAGGGCCGCCGCAGGAATTGTTCACTGTTTCGGTCCGTGAAACGAGATGGATCAGCGCGCTCGCTCCATCAAGGCACCGAAGAACGCGTCGGTGCCGTGCACGTCGGGGCGGAGGCGGAGGAACGCGTCATCCGGCGTGCCGGGCGGCAGCGCGATCCGGCTCGCTTCGAGCGCGGGTCCGGCCGGCACGAGCGTGAACTCCGGATGGTTCGCGAGAAAGTCCGCCACGATCGCTCCATTCTCCTCTTCCAGGATGCTGCAGGTGACGTACAGCAGCCGACCTCCCGGCTTCACCAGGCCCGCAGCCGCGTGCAAGATCGCGGCCTGCTTCGACGCGAGCTCGCCGAGCGCCGCTTCGCTCTGGCGCCACTTGAGGTCCGGGTTCCGGCGCAGCGTGCCGATGCCGGTGCACGGTGCGTCGACGAGGACCCGATCGATCTTGCCGGACAGGCGCTTCACCTTCGAATCGCGCTCGCTGCCGATCCGGTGCGGGTGGACGTTCGACAGCCCGGATCGGGCGAGCCGCGGCCGGAACTGCGCGAGGCGTTTCTCGGACACGTCGAATGCATAGACGCGCCCCGTCGAGCGCATCAGGGCGCCCAGCGCGAGCGACTTGCCGCCCGCGCCGGCGCAGAAGTCGACCACCATCTCGCCCCGGCGCGGCGCGAGCAGATAGCAGACGAGCTGGCTACCTTCGTCCTGCACCTCGATCGCGCCCGAGGTGAACAGCGGATGGCGATTGAGCGCGGGCTTGTCCTTGAGCCTGAGCCCCACGGGTGAGTACGGCGTCGGCGTCGCCGCGATCCCGTCGGCCGCGAGCTGCGCGGCGACCCGATCGCGCTCGGCTTTGAGCGCGTTGACGCGCAGGTCGAGCGGCGCCGGCTGATTCAGCGCGCCCGCCAGCCGGACAAGCTCGCCCTCGCCGAGCGCCGGTGCAAGCCGGGCGATGAGCCAATCGGGCAAGTCGCTTTCCACGCCGAGCGTAAGCGGCCCGCGCGCTGCGCCCTTCACTGCTTCGAGCCACTCCGCCTCGCCGAACCTCAGCGCCCCGGCGAGCTCGCGCAGGTTGAGGCCGCGCACCCGGACCGCCGCGGCGAGGGCCAGCGCGCGCGCGTCCGGCTGCGCAAGACCGGTCTCGGCCACCGCGAGCTCGACGAGCCGCTTGCGGCGGAGGAGCGCGTAGACCGTCTCGGCGATGAACCCGCGGTCGTGCTGGCCAAGCTTCGGATGGGTGCGGAAGAACGACGAGAGCACCGCATCGGCGGGGCGCTCGAGCCGCAGGACTTCCCGCACCGCAGCGGTGAGCGCGTCGACGAGTCCCGGCGTGACGTGCATCAGCGCGCAGCGACACCCGGCGCGATGGCCAGGCTCACTCGTCGGCGAGGATCCACTGCCGTGCGCCCGGCTCCCGGACCCGCACCACACCGCCCTCGAGCAGCAGCTTCCCGTTGAGGAACCAGCGGACGGCCTGGGGATAGATGCGGTGCTCCTGCGCGAGGACGCGCGCGGCGAGGCGCTCCTCGTCGTCGTCCTGCCTCACCGGGACCGCGGCCTGAATCACGATCGGGCCGCGGTCGACGTCCGCGGTGACGAAGTGGACCGTGCAGCCGTGGAGCTTCACCCCCGCTGCGAGCGCCCGCGCGTGAGTGTGGAGGCCCGGAAACGCCGGCAGCAGCGACGGATGGATGTTCATGAGGCGCCCCTGGTGGCGCGCCGCGAACCCGGGGGTCAGGA
>Ga0209751_10002886_pt1 | contig 16922 bp, 18 predicted proteins | sample RifCSP13_1_FD_184019 | JGI IMG/M metagenome (GOLD analysis project Ga0209751, IMG submission 184019) | Soil microbial communities from Rifle, Colorado - Rifle CSP2_sed 13_1 (SPAdes) (version 2) | ecosystem: Environmental > Terrestrial > Deep subsurface > Rock core/Sediment | place: Rifle... | reverse complement strand
GAAAAGTGCACCGTACGCTGCAGCCAAGGCTGCCCAAGAAGCTTTGATTTTGGCTCTGGCGCAAGAAATCAAAGGCAGCGGTGTGACCGCCAACGTGATCCGGGTTCAGACTATCGATGTTAAGCAGGAACGTGACCGGGAACCCGGCCCGACGAACACGGCCTGGACAACGCCAGAAGAAATTGCCTCAACCATCGTCTACCTGTGTTCGGAGGAGGCTAAAATGGTGAATGGGGCGCGTATCCCTCTATACGGCAGCCCGTAGGTCAAACATAGGAGGAGAATCAATTGCCTCGCAGAAAAGGAGGAACAGTATGGATATGGCAATGGTGGGATTGGGAAAAATGGGCGCGAATATGGCAGTTCGCCTTTTACGAGGAGGACACCGGGTGGTTGCATACGATATCAACGAGGCATCTGTCCGGCAGCTCGAGAGTTCCGGAGCAGAGGGCGCCCGCACTTTGGAGGAAATTGTTGTCAAATTGACCCCGCCGCGCAGTGTCTGGGTAATGGTCCCATCCGGCATAATCACGGAAACTACAATAAACAACCTGGCCGACCACCTCACAACTGGCGACACGGTTATAGACGGTGGGAACTCAAACTATAAGGACAGTCAACGCCGCGCTGAACAGCTCCGCCAAAAAGGTCTGAACCTCATCGATGTTGGTACCAGCGGAGGGATATGGGGTTTATCCGCAGGGTACAGTCTGATGATCGGAGGCGAGGCAGATAACGTCGAGCGACACCGCCCAATTTTCGAAACCCTGGCACCAGCCCCGGAAAAGGGATGGGGGCATGTTGGACCTGGTGGCGCCGGCCATTTCGCGAAAATGATTCACAACGGCATCGAGTACGGCCTGATGCAGGCTTATGCCGAGGGTTTCGAGATTTTGAAAGCCAAGAGGGAATTTGACCTGGATCTACATCAAATCGCCGAGATCTGGCAATTTGGCAGCGTCGTTCGTTCCTGGTTGTTAGACCTGACCGCGCTTGCACTGTCGGAGGATCAGGATTTGAAAGGTATCAAAGCCTGGGTGCCTGATTCTGGGGAGGGCTGGTGGACCGTATTCGAAGCGGTTGATCTGGATGTGGCCGCGCCGGTGATTACTCTGGCACTGCAACGGAGGCTGCGTTCACGTAGTCCAGAACCATTTTCTGACCGGTTGCTAGCGGCCTTACGGAACCAGTTTGGTGGACATGCCATTATCCCTGAGAAGGTCCAATGACAGACATAACCGGAATAATTCTGTTCGGCGCATCTGGCGACTTGAGCAAACGCAAGCTGATCCCGGCTTTGTTTAACCTGTATCGCAAAGGCCGCCTACCAGAGAAATTTCACATCCTCGGGTTTTCGTCTTCCGATTTGGATCATCATGCTTTTCGAGAACGAATTCAAGCTGACCTCCGACAATTTACCGAATACGAATACGCTCAAGAAGAGTGGGAGAGCTTTGCTTCACATCTGTACTATTTTTCAGGCAGCCTCACACAACCGGGAGATTATGAACGGCTTTCCGCGATATTGACAAGGCTGGAAAACAGGCCTGCTAATCGACTGTTTTACCTGGCGACGCCGCCGCGCTTTTTCTCGGTTATCCCGGCTTCATTGAAGGCAACTGGACTATTAGAAGAGTCTCAGGGATGGAGGCGGGTGATTATTGAAAAGCCCTTCGGAACAGACCTGGCATCTGCCCGAAATCTCAATCGGGAATTACACCGGGTGTTGGACGAGAACCAGATCTACCGAATTGACCACTATCTGGGTAAAGAGACCGTTCAGAATATCCTGACCTTCCGGTATGCCAACTCGCTTTACGAGCCGCTCTGGAATCAGAAATACATTGACCACGTTCAGATCACGGTGGCTGAAGAGGTGGATGTAGGTTCTCGCGCCAGATACTACGACGGGGTCGGCGCATTGCGCGACATGTTTCAGAACCACTTACTGCAATTGCTTTCCCTGATTGCCATGGAACCACCAGCCTCGTTCAACGCCTACGACCTGCGCGAAGAGAAAGTGAAAGTACTCCGGGCTGTGCACCCGATCTCTCTGGGGACAATCGCCTCCGCAGCAGTACGCGGCCAATATCGCGGTTATCTGGATATGCCAGGGGTTGCGCCAGATTCCAAGACCGAGACCTACGCCGCGTTGCGTTTATTCATCGACAACCAGCGATGGCAAGGCGTGCCGTTTTACCTGCGATCAGGCAAGGCGCTGGCGGAGAAAGCCACCGAAATCGTCATCCAATTCAAAGCTCCCCCGGCTACGATGTTTGTTGAAGCTGCTGGAGCGCAACTCCAACACAACCTTTTATCTTTTTGCCTCCAGCCTGACGAGGGATTTCACCAACGGTTTGAAATAAAAGTCCCTGACACGGCTGGAGAGAGGCGCTCGGTCGAGATGAAATTCCATTACCAGGAAGCGTTCGGCTTATCTCCCATTCCGGAGGCGTACGAGCGATTATTGCTGGATGCGCTAAACGGGGATGCCTCACTCTATACCCGCGGCGACCGGGCTGAGCTGGCCTGGGAGCTGCTGGAGCCTGTCCTGGCCGCTTGGGAAGCGGCGGTTGGTCCTCCGCTTCACATCTACGAGCCAGGGAGTTGGGGACCGAGCGCGGCGGGCGAGCTCCTGGCGCAAGATGGAAGAGGATGGTTGAGGGTTTGTGGGATTCATCCGAATCCAAACCTCCACCCTGTTATTTCTTAGGAAATTATCTTTAAAGGTGACCAAACTCTAACTATATCTGGCGCCCTGTGTCAGGCTTTTGCACGCTTTGCAGGTAATATTCTACGCCCTTACCGCGTCTTGAACATAGAGAGGTTGTCCCCATACAAACACCTGAAACATTGCCCGGATTGCCGCGAACACCACCTTCAAAAACTAAAAGAGCTTGAAGATCAATGGAGGCGCAAGCAAACCCTTGGCATGCCACGATAGCCTTGTGGTTTTTAAATCATTGTCCGTAATGGTTAACGGTGATCATGATGAATCGAAAAGGCTTTTTTGTGATTTTTATCCTGGCCAATCTTATGATTTCAGCCTGTGCAGGGGCGGTGTCGATTGGTGAGAATCCCTCTCCAACGAACTCAACCAGTACGCAAACCCATCCAACTTCCTCGCCTGCCCACACCCCTGCAATCACCCCAGTGGAAACAAAATCTGCAAAAGCCCAGTTCCCTGAGGAAGCCCCGCCAGCCAGAGCGACGATCGAGTTTTCAACCGACTTCGGTAAGCACACTGTGCCCTACAGCGAGATCCTTTCCGGTGGCCCGCCAAAAGATGGCATCCCGGCCATCGACGAACCGATATTCGTCAGCGTCAATGAAGCAGATAGCTGGCTCAGACCGGTTGAGCCTGTCATACTGATCCTGGTGGGAGATGAGGCGCGCGCCTATCCGCTCCAGATCTTGATCTGGCACGAGATCGTCAACGATACCGTCGGCGGGTTACCCCTTGCCGTGACTTTCTGCCCCCTGTGCAATACCGCCATCGCTTTCCAGCGTACGCTGGATGGTAGGACCTTCGACTTCGGTACGACTGGCCGGCTGCGCTACAGCAACCTGATCATGTACGACAGGCAAACCGAGACCTGGTGGCAGCAAGCCAATGGCGAGGCAATTGCAGGCGAGCTGACCGGCGCACGATTGAAATTTTACCCGGCTGCGATCATCTCCTGGGAAGAGTTCAAATCCACCTATCCGGATGGATTGGTGCTCTCACGAGAGACGGGTTTCGCCCGCTCGTACGGCCAAAATCCATACGCCGGTTACGATGACGTCAACAACCCGCCGTTCTTATATCGCGGACCCGAGACTCCGGGCGTTCTACCTCCAGTAGCGCGGGTGCTGACCGTGGACTTGAACGGAGAAGCTGTCGCCTATCCTTATGACGTGCTTCAGGAGGTGCAGGTCGTCAATGATACCGTAGGGGGTCAGCCCGTAGCGATTTTCTGGGCCCCGGGCACAGCATCCGCCCTGGATGCTGGCTCAGTCGCTGGTGGGAGAGACGTGGGTTCGGCAAACGCCTATTCCCGGGTCGTAGATGGACGGGAGCTGCATTTCAGCGCGGAAAAAGGCCAGATCGTCGATCGGGAAACCAACAGTGAATGGAATTTGCTCGGTCAGGCGGTCAGCGGAGAAATGGCCGGGCAGCAACTCGAGCCGGTGGTTGCGATCAACCACTTCTGGTTCTCTTGGGCGGCATTCAAGCCCGAGACTAGGATATACCAACCTTGAAGTCATGATCAATACCGAATCGCTTCAGCGCACCTATAACATCGTCCGTACGAAGTGGGATTCTCATTTTGAATGGGTGGTGAACGAAAGTGCGCCCTGAGCCCCGTTGCGAAAACCACTCGACCAGGTTGCTCTGGCTCTGGTGGGGACTTGCGGAGCATACCGCAAGGTGATTGATTGCCCCTTCGATGCATCCAACTATTACGGCGATCCGTCGTTCAAGGAAATATCCATCCACACGCCTCTCGAAACGCTAGTGTTTGCCCATGAGCACTATGACCAGACTCACGTCACGGAGGATCCGAACGTCGGGTTTCCACTCTCTTACTTGTCGGAGTTTGCTGGCGAAGGGAAAATCGGTCGTTTCGTCGACCCGGCAATCAGTTTCTCCGGATTTTTACCCCAGCCCCGGCAACTGATCGAAACGACTGCGCCGGCAGCAGCCAGCCAATTATTGGCGGCGGGTGCAGAAGTAGCCTTGCTGGTCCCTTGCTGACCAATCTGCCAGCAGTCCGTGGGACTGATCGCCCGTGTGCTCGAAGAATCTGGTATTTCTACCGTCTGCATCGTGATGCGCAGGGAGGTAGCCCAGAACGTGAAACCTCCCCGAACACTCTTCGTGCATTTTCCGCTTGGCGCTCCACTGGGACCTTCCAAAGACACTGAAACTCATCGCACTGTTATCCGGCAGGCGCTCGAGGTTTTGGAAATCACCCAGGAGCCAGGGGCGATTGTTGACTCGCCGCTCCTCTGGAAGCGATAACCGTCGTTGCCAAATAAGGATGACTCAGGGTTGGCCAGAGATACAAAGTGTTCCGATGGCTCTCTATGTGATGAGTCCTATCTGGTCTTTCCACCCCTGATGAAAATTAGGTCCGGATTTATGGGGGTTTTATTGGTCAGGAGGGAGTTACTGGCCTAGGGAATGAGTTGAATGAGTTGTCTGCTAGTCGCAGATCGACTTGGATAATAGCAACTGCTTTTACGTCACAGATTGAAATAATCCATGGACTCAGCGGTTCTTACTCACCGTGGAGAGGGGACCCACCCTCTCCGCAGAGCGTATAACTTTCAGAGCATCTTCGCCGGCAGCAACGCTTGGTGAAAGACTACTGTCAAGGTACTGAGGGTTTACGCTTGGTGTGACGCATGGAAACATGCGATCCACGCCCAAGGACGCTCAGTTGCTGCTGGGCGATCTTGCGTTTTAATCGCCTATTCATCATTCTATATACTCCTGGGCGCTTGTCAAGGTATTGTGGGACATCGGGAAGGCGATTTTGACTTCCGTCGCCGTCTGTCCCATCTCTTCCCCCATGTCACCAATGTCCACTTCTGCTACGTCATTTTGAGCGATTGTAGTGCTTGACCCTGGCCGTGGCATTGCTCTAATGCTGTCTGATCTCTATCGGACCTCGTACCATCCACGATGGCTTGCAAGATTTGGTGGATCGCCCAGACTTGCGTGATTTGAGTATTTTCCAAATCGATTTACGATTCATACAAAGGTATAGGATGAATATCCTAACATTTCAAGTTATGCTATGTTCCTATCAATGAAACGATACTGTCAGGTGGCTGGGAAAATATTTGATTTCTTTCGATCCATGAATAATCACAGAATAGGGTTGTTCAGAAAGTATAATAAGAACAAGCACCTCTTCACCCACGTTCCCCGACAACGCATGCGCCATTGCCAGTTCTGTTCTGGCACCACATCCTAACGAGACTGATAACGAACAGCGGTCGTCGATAAGGAGGATATCCTCGGGCCAAGGAAACTGCTGCGGCAGGTGATTGGGGCGGCGGTAGAGCAGAGCAAACTGCGCGGGATCAAGTCTTTACTTTGTGAAGGGTGTTCTAGAAGAATTGAGCTGGATATCTTTGATATGACCCGAAAACGATACAAGAAAAGTCACGCAAAGGCCTCATTGCCCGCCCTTCAGCATCCGACGCGCACAACTTCTCCCACCACCCAGAAAGTAGGGAACCGTATTGCCAGCGGCGGTGTGGATTTCATGAAGCAAAATCTCATCCGCATCATGATCGATTCCGCTCAACTCGCTGAGGAGCCGGAATTCACTGACTTATACCTGGATGGTGAAAAAACAGCCCAGGTAACTGAGCGTTGGCTGAAAAAGTACGAAAAACGTCTGGCGGCGGCAGAAAAGAAAGGCCCAGATGAATCCCACGAGGTCTTTGATGAAATGCGGATCGAAGTGATTGCTGAACTGACCTCACCTGCTTTTCGCAAAGATGTGGATGAGCGGCTGCAAACGCTGTTGGATCGGTTGACGACAACCAAAGACCTCGCGAGACTGGAAATGGTTATGCTGCTGAAACCCTTGCTGGGTATGATAAGTATTCCTTGGGGCCTTTGCGGTTTGATCCTGGCGATTTACAACCGGACGCTGCAACGCGCCATGCAAGAATACGAAGAGGATAAGGGCGTTTACGATTCCGTGGTAGAGGCTCTAAAAGCTGATGGCGAAGAAGATGTTGATATCCTCACAATCCTTGAACACCCCGATAAACTTGAGCAGATCGGACAAAGGATATTCGGATCTCAGCCGGGGTTGCGTCAGCGCGCCGAAAAACATATCTGGGAAATGGTGGAGGCTTTTGAGGATAAATTGGGGCACGGGGATGTAGATTTGAATTTATTCTCCGAAGAAGAACTGATGCTACCCTTCCAGCGCATTCAAGCAAGGTTTGGTGAACCATTCACGCAAGTACAGCCATCCGAAGAAATGCGAGAGCGCACTTTTGATGCTATTCGCCAAGCTATCACCGAGATCATGACGCCAGAGCGTTTTCGACGTTTCTGTGAAGAAGTGGAGATGACGGCAAAAACCTGGTTCCGTACACGTCAGAAATGGGCTGCCGCCCTCCAGTTCGAGCTCGGTCATTTGGATGGGGATCAATACGAAGAAAACAAGTTTGTCCTGGCCGCTTTTATCGGCCAGATTTACCGCCTGGGCAAAGAGCATAAATCAGCCCGAAAAACCAAGAAACGCCACTAAACTCCGGCTTTTGAGGTAATCATTGAGAAATGAGTAAGAGAATTCGGCATCCCAAGAAAACCCAGCCCGGTTTTCAAAACCCAATCACGGACCTGAAAGTCGGCGACTGTATTGTCGTCAAACCTGGCGTCAAAGACCCCGACTATGGCATTGATATCGGCGGCTGGCAGGGTCGGATCACAGAAATCGAGTCTTACCAGCCCGGCCAGGTGACCATCATGTTGCAGTGGGATAGCCTGTCGCTCAAACTTATGCCTGCGTCCGCAATCCGTCGTAGTGAAGAAAAGGGGTTAGACTGGGCGACCATGGGTTTATACCCCGAGGAAGTCGAGCAGGCAGAACCGCGTGACACACAAGCTGAGGTAGACGCACTTATTGAAGAGCTATCAGCGGAGCACGCCTGGGACTACCTGGGAAAACAAGGCCGGCGCATCCATGTGGTACTGCAAGATGTTGACGAAGATGACGACTTAGAAGCATTCGAAGCATGGTATGAGTACCTGGAAGCACACCTGAAGCTTCCTTTTGAGGCAGCGGTTTCCGAATCTCAGGATCGCGGTCCTTTGCGATTTGGCGATCGGGTGAAAGTTGTCAGCCTCGAAGGCGTGGAAGACCTATACGGCGTGCTGGTCAACATCAAAGCCGGGCGCGATGCTTACGTTTTCCCCCTGTGTGACCTGAAAGCGGTCAACGAAAAATCGGCCAACTATACATTGACCGACGATTACGCCGTCTGGTTTGCCAACCGCTAAAGGAGTTTGCGATGCCCCCGAAAACGAAAAGCTTATCAGTGCCTGAAGCCATGCAACCCCACTATAACGAAATTACAGCGCTGACGGATGCACTGTGTCGAGAAAAGTTGAATGATGAGTACTCCCGGTTGTGCCGCGAGATGACCGCCGCGCTGGCTCGCAAAAGGCCATCCCCTTTGATTGGCGGGCATGCCAAAAGCTGGGCCTGCGCGATTGCCTATACGGTCGGCTCAGTTAATTTCCTGTTCGACAAAAGCCAAACCCCGCATCTGCGCGCAGATGAGCTGTGCGCCTGGTTCGGAATATCCAAAAGCACCGGGGGAAACAAATCCAGCCAGATCAAGCAAATGCTCAAGATCGGCCTGATGGATATGCAGTGGACTCTACCCAGCCGCATGGATGATAATCCAATGGCATGGATGGTGATGGTAAATGGCCTGATTGTGGATGCCCGGCGATTACCGCGCCCGCTGCAAGAAGAGGCTTTTCGCAAGGGTCTGATTCCTTATCTGCCAGGAGAAAAGATTGCTGAATGATCAAGCCCGGCAGCAAAGATCGTGAAGCAAGCATCAGGATCACCGGCCTGGAGCTGGATGAGCTCCAGCGCTTTGTTTGGATGATAGCCGAAAGCTTTGGTCTGGATCGCCGCATTGCCAATTACCAGGGCGTGCGGCCCATCGGGCTTTGGCGTTGGGATATTGAATGCCTGGTGGATGTAATTGACTCAGTGTTGGATGATCCCAAATATTACCCCTCCCAGGATACTCCTGAATATCTGGCGATCAAAGCGCTGCGCGACCGGCTGCAAGCAGAAGAAGATTCTTTGGACGCTGAATTACCGGCGAATACTCGAAAGCGATAAGCATGTCAAACCGTCGAAAAGTCGCACCTGACCGTCTGGCGCACATCCGCGCCTACCTGGAGAAGAAAAATAAGCCCGAGTTAGTGGTTCTACTACTAGATCTGGTGCAGGGCATGGATGAGCCAACCCGCCAGCGCTTTTGGGAGCACCTGGCCCCGCCTGGAATGGCAACTGCCGAGCTGCGCTACCCATCCGCCGAAGATTTTCTGGCCGAATTGGAAGCCTTTGCCGAGGCAGTGGCTGAGGGGGATTATTACGACGAAGAAGCCGCAACGTATTACGGCGAAGACAATTACAACGACTACGTTGACTACGATCCTGATGACCATGCCGGTGTGAAAGCACTGCGGGCTTTCTTTCATGAAGCCGACTCGTACTTCGATGCCGGCCAGTTCGCTGTGGCTGCGGAAGCGTATGGTAATTTGCTTGACCTGGTATTAGGTGAGACCTACGAAACCCTGGGGTTGCCCGCCCCGCTGGAATTCTTGCCGCACGACGAACGCCAGGTGGTCAGCCGCTATTTTGCCGCATTGCAAGCCAGCCGGCCACAGGACGAGTTTTTCGATGAGGCGCTACGTTTCCTGGCGCGTCACGAGCATCCAGCCGACCTTGAGCGATTTTTAGATCTGGTTGGGAGCGAGCGCTGGCCCGCGCTGCAAGCGCACCTGGAGGCCTGGGCAGACCAGCACATTAAAAGCACCTGGTCATCGCCTTTTTACGGCCTGGCTTTTCAACTACGCCTGCTGCTGGATTTCTACGAACAAGATGGACAAGTGGATGACATGCGCTCTTTATGGGTGCGGTTTCGCCGCATGTACCCCGCCTGCTACACCCCATTACTGGCTGACCGGCAGGCCGCCGGTGATTGGCAAGCGGTGCTCAATTACGCCCAGGAAGCAATCGAAGTCGCGCGTCCCCCACACCCAGCCTATTACATTCGCGATCCATGGGATAACCCGGACACGCTTTTGTTGCGCGGCTACCTGGCGCGAGCTTATTCCACTATGGGTGACACCGCCAAGGCTTTTGAGCTCTACCGCCCGGCTTTCGAAGATGTACCTTGCTTCGAGACCTATTCTCAAACCCGGCGGTTGGCCGATGCAGTTTCACCTGCAACAGGCGCTGCATCTACGGCCGAGGCGATTGACTGGCTGCGTCAATTGGGAGAACGCCAGCGGTACCTGCTTTGTCAGGTATACCTTAGCGAAAGCCTGTTCGATGAAGCTTACTCGTTGGTGACCCCATTAACGGGTTACCAGGGCATGGAAGAAAGCAAGCTGGTCGCCAAAGCACACTTGATGGCTGCGCTTGGCCCATCACCGGATGAGCGCATGGGAAGCAACCTGCGCGATCTCTATGCCAAAGTTGAGCAAGGTGAAAAGGAACCGCTGCGTTTTTTGCGTGATGCATTGCCCCAGGCGCCGGCAGTATCACGGACCACTGCACTCGAACGATCCGAAGCCATTTATCGCCGTTTGATGCAGGCTCATATTGATAACGGGCGCAAGACCTACGCCACGGGCGCTTATTACTGCGCCTTGTTGGGCGAAATCGCCTTGCATGAGGGCCGCCTGGCGGCATTCCGGCAGTGGTACGAAGGCTTCATGGAAGGCTACAAGCGCTTCCGTGCGCTTCGGGCCGAGATGGATATGAAGGTGGGGCCCGTGTTGCGCAGCCGACAGGTGGGTCGCTGATATCTACAGGTCTGCCAAAGTCAGTTGAACTGGTTTATTACCGGCTGTTGGCAACTCGATTTCATACCCAATCGCCTTGTAGCCAGCTCGCCGCCTGGCGTGCATTTTGGCTAACACGGGCACTTCAAAATCCACGTAATCATATATGATTACTTCCTTCTTAGCCGCGTTCAAGCGGTGCAAACGGCCAGCATACTGGGTCAGTGTGCCGCGCCATGAAATCGGCAGCGCCAGGAACAACGTATCCAATCGTTCATCGTCAAAACCTTCGCCCAGGTAACGCCCGGTTGCCAGAATTACACGCGATTCGCCAGGCGGGACATTGGCTATCTGCTCTGCCAGTTGCTGGCGCTGCTTCTTGCCTATGCCCCCTTTCATCACAAAAACATGTGAAACACGCTCGGACAACAGATCAGCCAGCGCTTCTAGATGCTCCCGCCGTTCGGTTAACAATACTGGAAAGCGATTGGCCTGAACCGCAGACGCCACATCATCAATAATCAGCCGATTGCGCGCCGCATCGCTTGCCAGCAGTGTGTATACTTCTTGAATGGATTGAGCAGCCGCATTTTGTAGATGTATCGGCAGGCGGAAGCTGGTTGGACGAACGATAACCTTATGCTCAAAGGGCCGTTTATCTGCCTGGGCGCGATCGCTCACCTTGTGGCGCACCGGGCCGCACTGCATAAAGATAATCGGCTGGTGCCCGTCTTTGCGCGTCACGGTCGCTGACAAACCAGTCAGATATTTGGCTTTGCTCTGACGGACCACCTGCTCAAAGCTGACGGCGGATATGTGATGACACTCGTCAACCACCAGGTTGCCGTAATTGCCAACGATGTCGCCCACTACCCCATTCTGGCTCAGACTTTGGATCATGGCAACATCAAGCTGACCGTTCGGCTTGTGTTTACCGCCGCCAATCTGGCCAATCTCTTTTGGCGAAAGCCCAAGAAACTGGCTCAAAGCCTGAACCCATTGGTCGAGCAGTTGGCGGCGATGTACGATTATCAGGGTATTCACCCGGCGTTGGGCAATCAAATAAGCAGCTACCACCGTTTTTCCAAAAGCTGTCGAAGCAGCCAAGACACCCGTCTCGTGTTGCAGCAAAGCATCGGCATCTTGTTGTTGTTCCTCGCGCAAGGCTCCGTGGAATTGGATATCCAACCGTGATCCAAAGCAGCGCTCATCGGTCAGGTTTATCTTGATATTCAATGATGCCAACAAAGCCAACAATTCATCCTGGCAGCCCCGCGGCAGCCCCAAAAATTTCGGGAAATCCTCGCAGCAGCTGATAATACGCGGCTTGCCAAAAGTGGAGAGCCGCATTCCTTGCGCCTGGTAGAATTCTGGGTTTTGAAAAGCAGCCAGGCGAATCAGACGATTGCGCAGAGAAGGCGTCAGATCTGCTTTGGGGATATAGATTTGATTGCCCAGCACCAGCTCGAGCTGCTCAGGCAGCGGCCCAACCACTGGCTGTTCGACGCGTTTCCTGGATGGAGGCGCAGCCCAAGGATGATCGTCATCTTCATCGGTCACCGGCAACCGAATGCCCAGCAGTTCATCCTGTTTCTCGGCGCGCCTGACAATTACTTCTACTTCCGATCGGCTCATCCGATGAAGTGAAGCAAAAAAAGCCCATTGATCGGGGTATGGGTTGAACTGCTCATTCACAAATACGCTGTTGCCATTCTCGCGTGGCTTCTTTTGCAGCGGCAGCGCGATCAGGTTCCCAAATCCACCTCTGGGTAGCGTATCTTGGCTTGGAAAGAAACGATCATAGGAGTCCAGCCCAATCTCCGGCCGGCGCTCCATCGTTTGAGAAAGGATGAAAGCCCCCATCTGACGCGCCAGGGCTGCTGGAACTGGTTAGGTGAAGAACATCCAAATATGCCCACCATTACCAGAACGTGACCGCTCCAGCGCGGCAGGAACATTCAGCAGCGAACAGGTTTCCAAAAAAGCTCGGGCATCTTCCTGCCAGGATGCCTTATCGAAATCCACTGCCAGGAACCAACAGGTTTCATCTGGCAGCATCGGATAGACACCGATCGTAAAGTCATGCCCTGATCTATCTTGAGGATAGAAGCCTTGAGGGTGGTTGCGGACAACGGTGTCTGTGATCGGAAGAAATTTGCGATGCCCACAATCCTCACAGCGTATCTTCGGTTTTTCACAAATCCCGCTGACCCATTCATTGCGGCAAACCGGTTGATAGCCCTTCTTGCCTGTTTTCATGCTCTCAAAGCGCCTGGGATACACATCCTCGCGCCCGCGAAACAGGCTGCGGAAGAGGGCGAGCTTTTCTTCCTGAGAGGATTGGTTGGTGACAATTGGCTGGCTATAATCAAGATCAGGCGCTGCAATTGACTGGAGCAAGGCCGCTTTTTCACGCTGCAATTCTGCTACTCGCGCTATGAGTTCAGATCGGCAGGTGTTCAGCTCTGGGAGTTCTGCTTCGTTTCAGCGATCAAACGGTTAATATCGTTAAGGTTTCTCATAAATGGGATTGTCTGATCGTTTATACGTTACACCGTCGCGTACAATCAGACTCAACTTGATATCTTGGGAAACTCCTGGTGCCTAGCAACTGATTTCGGAAATTATCGGAAATCAGAATGTAATAGGTGGCGCGTTTGCTGCCCATTTGGCGCAGCAAGCCCATTTTTTCTAGCTCAGAGAGATCATTTTGGGCTGTCCGCTGCGTAATTTTTCCATCAGCAAGACGGACGTAGTCCGCGCTGGTAATCTGGCCATGTTGGCGCAAGTATTCCAGAGCAGCCTGTTGACGAGGGTGAATTTCTGGTAATACTCCTGTGGTTATTTGTGGCGCTGTCGCTTTGTCAGCCAGTGAATAATATGCCCATCGCCTGGTTCCATGCATAGCAATCGCCCCAGCTTCCACCAATCCGCGCAGTTCACGCGTGGCCACCAGGCTATCCACGTTATTCAAGCGGCAATAATCCGGGTTGGTAATTTGCTTATGACGGTGCAGATAAGCCAGGGCAGTGCGCTGGTGTGGGTTGATCGGCAGGCTGGCGTAAAGGTTTAACCAGGCAACGGTTTCCGGGTCCAGCAAGGTCTGGTTGGAAAATGTGACCGTGAAGTAGGTGCGTGTATCCTGGAAGCGCGGCGGCTCTAAATGCGCCTCGCGCAGCGAAGTCAACATGGCTTCAATGCCCGAACCGCGATTTTCTACCAGGCCAATCTCGCTCAAAATGCGCATCAGCAGTTGGTTGCGGGTGGATTGGGTACTCTCAAGGTTGGATTCGTTGACCGGGCCAAACAAACCGCCGGGTGTCATAATCTCCAATCGGTCAGCGAACATCTCAATCCGCACCTGACTGCCCACCATGTAAGGGCTGTAATCACGATGGGCTATGGCGTTGATCAGCGCCTCGCGCACTGCTTCTTCGGGATATTCGGATATGTCGCGGTGGAGAATACCTTCAATGAGCGTGCTCTGACGCATGTTCATCAGGCAGCGTCCTACCGCTTTCACCCACCATCTCCTCCAAGCGGCGCGCCAAGCGGTCTACCTTGTGGACGTACAGGATCTTGAAGTCCCCCAGGCGGGCCGATTCGCGCATGGCATTGATCCCTGGGCGAAACTTCTTACGATAGCCGATTGAGCCGGGTCGGCAAAGACATTGACGATCTCGACGCCATCCCGCTCAGCCTGTTCCTTGATCTGGCGCAGTTGGGCATCCAGGCTGAATGAGTCGCTCTGCATCTCGGACGAGAAGCGGATGTAAGCTGCTCCGGGGACTGTTGGGGAATCTTCTCTCTTTCGGTATCCGTTCATCTAATTCATTCCTTTCATTATCGAGGTTGGGGTATGAAATCACGAAAAACTATCCAGGTAGAGACATTGGTCATCTCCCTTCCCATCGGCAGCGGTCAGTATTTCCTGCTCGGCTACCAATAATCACGTTCTAAAGAGGACAATCTTCACTATTCGGACATAATAAATCTGGGTAGAATCAAATAATCCTGTGTGTTTGATGATAGCCGGGCTGGAGTGTACACCATGAACAGACCAGATACCAACCTGAAGCGACGGATCGTTTTCTTGCGGTGGGTTCTTCCGCTAGTCTTTGCCATCTCGGCCGTTGTATACCAGCTCGGCCCAGCTCGTTGGGTGCACGCTTACAACCACTCCTACCACTTTGTGATCGAGATCATGTTTTATAGCACGGTTGGACCCTTCTTGGCATTCTGGGCGGTGACACTCATCGGGCGCTGGTTGGACCAAAAAGAGCAGGCCGAGATGAAAGTCCGGGATAGCCAACAACGCCTGGCATCGATCACCGCTGCCTCGGCAGATGCCATTCTCAGCCTGGACGCGCGGGGACATATTGAATCCTGGAATCATGGCGCTGAGCTTATCTTCGGTTATCAGGCGGAGGACACGAAAGGCCGGTTGCTTTCCGATTTGTTTGGGGGCGGTGAAGCTGCCTCAGTAGAATTTAATTGGCTGCTGGAGAACGTCCACCAGGCAGGGTTCTTGCGTGGGCACGAGACAATCTGTTTTAATAACGAAGGCCAGCAGATTGCAGTCGAGTTAACTGTTACTAACCTTACCGGTGAGAACGGACAATCTCTGGGAATGTCGGTTATCTTGCGTGACATTACCGAACGCAAGCACCGTGGAGAAGAAATCCGCAGGCTCAATGCTAGCCTGCAAGAGCAAGTCAACAAGCGCACCCGCGAGCTAGCCGAAAAGGTCAGGGAACTCGGGCAGGCCAACGCCGAATTGCAGAAACTCGACCGGATGCGCTCGGAATTCGTCTCGCTTGTTTCACACCAGCTTCGTGCACCGCTCACGAACATGCATGGCGCAGTGGAGCATATCGACGTCAATTGCAAAGCGATGAATACGACCTGTGTGCGGATGTTGGCGATCCTGAACCAGCAGATTGAGCGGCTCGACCAGCTGGTGCGTGATGTACTGAATGCCGCCCGCATTGAATCTGGAGACCTGGTATTGCAGCCTGAACCCATCTCAGTGCTGCCGGTGGTTCAGCAGGTCATGGAGCAAACTCGTGCCCGCAATGCCAACCGGAAATTCAGATTACCAGCCAAACCTGGGCTACCGCTGGTTCTTGCTGACAGGAACCGGGTGGCAGAAGTGCTGGCTAACCTGCTCGACAACGCCGACAAATACTCGCCACGCGACAAAGACATCCTCGTGGATGTACGCGCTGACCAAACCGAAGTCACAGTCTCGGTGCGCGATTTCGGCCCCGGTCTGCCTGCAGATGAGCTCAAGCGCGTCTTCGATAAGTATCACCGTACCGACAGCAGTGACTCGCAGGCCGCTTATGGATACGGGCTCGGCTTGTACGTCTGCCATCGCCTGGTAGAAGCCAACGGAGGGCGAATCTGGGCCGAGAACCATCCAGGCGGCGGCGCGGTCTTTTCATTCACCCTTCCGGTGGCCATGTGATCATGCCCCCTGCGACCATCCTACTGATCGACGACGATGAGACTCTATTGTATCTGCTGGCTGAATATCTCATTCAGGCCAACTACCGGGTGATAACTACCTCAAACGGGACCGCGGGCCTGAAAATGTTCTACGAAAATTCTCCTGACTTGGTCATCCTCGATGTGATGATGCCCGGCATGGACGGTTGGCAAGTAGGCGAGCGGTTGCGCGGGGAATCCGCTGTTCCCATCATTTTGCTCACAGCCAAGGGGGAGGAGGTAGACAAGCTGCGGGGTTTTCATCTCGGTGTTGACGATTACGTAACCAAACCATTCTCCTTCGCCGAACTAGCCGCTCGCGTAGGCGCGGTGTTGGCTCGGGGGAGGCATCCCAAGATCAAAGCACACACCGTGAGTAGCGATAACTTAACCATTGACTTTGACCAACGGCGGGTAACTGTGGGCGGCCTTCCGGTTGAGATGACCCCCATTGAATACCGTATGCTTGAAATCCTCGCCCGGAACGCCACCCGCACCGTCCCCGCTGAGGCCCTGCTAGCCGAAGTGTGGGGACCACAATATGCCGGGGAAATTGAACACGTTAAGCACTATATCTGGTCTCTGCGCAAGAAGATTGAGGCCGACCCCGGCGATCCCAAACACTTGATCACTGAACGTGGGTTCGGGTATCGCTTCGAGTGACTCCCCGGCTGTTCGTCCGGGAAATCTACCGCCGGACGAAGGAAGGAAATTGCCACCTAATCTACACCTGACATAAACCTAATTTACACCTGCTATTGTTACATTGGTGGTAGGAGTCCCCATGACCGAGGTATCCTACCGCGTTTTCATTCCTGACCTCACTTTCTACCGGCAAACTATCGCCTGCCAATATGCCTGCCCGGTGCGCACCGATGCA
>Ga0209751_10002884_pt1 | contig 16924 bp, 19 predicted proteins | sample RifCSP13_1_FD_184019 | JGI IMG/M metagenome (GOLD analysis project Ga0209751, IMG submission 184019) | Soil microbial communities from Rifle, Colorado - Rifle CSP2_sed 13_1 (SPAdes) (version 2) | ecosystem: Environmental > Terrestrial > Deep subsurface > Rock core/Sediment | place: Rifle... | reverse complement strand
TGAGGATCCTCGGTGGGCACCCGAAGCTTGTCCTGCTGATCCGCGACCTCGCGGTCTGCATCGCCGCTGCCGTGGGCAATCCACACGCCCCCGCACACCTTCAGAATTGGCTCTAAAGCCGTCACCAAACCGCTTGGAGGAACCACACACTCGATCTGCGTGCCTTTCCTGACATGAATGTACGGCTCGCGGTTCGAGATAACAAAGAGAGATTTCTCGGACAGGAGGGTCCGCACATGCTCTTTGAGCCGTGCTGGAGTCCAGAGAGACTCTGCAGCCTGTCTCAGCCTTGCTTCCTCCTCGGCGGAAGCCCGCGCCGCCAGGACGCTTCTTGCCATCTGGGCGACCTCTTTTGTCAACGGCTCAAACATATCCCCATCAGGGAAGTGAAGTGGTTCGGCGGTCTTATCGGTGCGGAGCCTCTTCATCCACTCCGCCATCTTGGCGATTGACCCGACAATGCTCCAACGGACAACAAAGAGCGTGGTGAGGGAGATCAAGAGCGCCTGGACCAGAAACCCGACGAAGTTGTTTTTCCAGATGCGGGAGAGATGATCCTGGAGGTACGTCGCATCGTAGAAGACGACCAGGGTGCCAGTGACGACAGCTTCGCGGTGGAGGGGAAGGGCATAGAGATACATCCTCGTGTTCCCAATGTGGACAAAACCTCCCGTGCCGCGATCTGCATTCATGGCTTCAGGGATCAACGAGGGTATCGTCGGGAGCTGAGGAGCCAGCGCCGGTGTGATGGCGATGAGATGGTCCTTGGCATCGTACACAGCGACTCCAGCCAGTTTCTCCCGGTTGCCGAACTTTTCGACAATTTGCTGAATGCGTGCGGTCTGAGGCTGCCCCACCAAAGGCTCAATCGTCTCCCGGAGGCTCTCGGCGAGGAGTGAGGTGCGGCGATCGAGATCCCGCCTCAACCCTTCCTTCTCCTGCTGTACCTGCCAAAGAGTGAGCAGAAAGGCAATGGCGCTGACGACGACAATGATTGAGAGGACAATCCGAAACGTGATTCGCACAGGCCCCCCTCACGAACGATAGGTGACAAATGAGTGACTCGTCCCTCGGGAAGGTGTAGTGTACCCTTGCGTCCCTATGGGGTGTCAACTATTTTGCGATCAGGCGTAAGGGATGAGGCGGCGGATAGAGAGTGAACCTGACCCGAGGAGAAAACGGCCGCCCGGGTGGCGGCCGCGGCCAAGGCGAGCGGCTTTCACGCGGTGGCAGCGCTGCGGGGAGGGCTTGAGGCCTGGCGACAGGCAGGCTATCCGATAGAGCCGCGGTAATTTCTCAGGCCGAGGTGATTCTGTTCCACTATGGAACCTTATCGTGGTGGCGAATGCGCACCGCTCCGGTGAACGCTAGCCCCCGGCGATGGCCCCCACGACCAGAAACGGCTCATTCCCCATCGCGACCGCCTCGGGCAGGAGCGCATCCGGCGGCTCATGGGACAGATCCTGCTCGCAGGCGAAAAACCGCAAGAACGGCCGGCGCTGCTGCGTCACGTGGTCGCGGATCGTCCCGCGCAGCACCGGATAGCGGGCTTCGAGCGCGTCGAGCACCGAGCGCTGCGTCACCGGGCCGTCCACCTGGAGCTGCACCTCTCCGTCGACCCGCGCCAGCGTCCGCAGATGTTGCGGGAGCACAACGCGGATCATGGCACTGTCTGGACCTCGACGGACAGGACGGCCGGAAGATCCCGGACGATGGGCGCCCATGTGTCGCCGCTGTCGGCCGATGCGTACACCTGGCCGCCGGTGGTGCCGAAGTACACGCCGCACGAATCAAGCGAGTCAACGGCCATCGCGTCCCGCAGCACGTTCACGTAGCAGTCGCTCTGCGGCAGCCCTTTCGTGAGAGCTTCCCACTCGTGTCCGCCCGTGCGGCTGCGGTAGACGCGCAGCTTACCCTCGGGCGGATAATGCTCCGAGTCGCTCTTGATGGGGACGACGTAGATGGTTTCCGGCTCGTGCGCGTGCACGTCGATCGGGAACCCGAAGTCGGTCGGCAGGTTTCCGCTGACCTCTTGCCACGACTCGCCGGCGTCGTCGCTGCGCATGACGTCCCAGTGCTTCTGCATGAACAGCACGCTCGGGCGCGACCGGTGCATCGCGATGCGGTGCACGCAGTGGCCGACCTCGGCATTCGGGTCGGGGATGTATTCCGAGTGCAGGCCACGGTTTATCGGCCGCCACGTCTTGCCGGCGTCGTCGGTCCGGAAGACACCCGCAGCCGAGATGGCGATGAAGATCCGCTCGGGACGGCTCGGATCCAGCAGGATCGTGTGCAGGCACATCCCGCCGGCGCCCGGCTGCCACCGGGGCCCCGAGCCGTGGCCGCGCAGCCCGGCGAGCTCCTGCCACGTCCGGCCGCCGTCGGTCGTGCGGAACAGGGCCGCGTCTTCCACCCCGGCGTAAACGGTATCCGGATCGGTCAGCGACGGTTCGAGATGCCAGACGCGCTTGAACTCCCAGGGGTGCTGTGTGCCGTCGTACCACTGATGCGTGGTGAGGGGTTTGCCGGTTCCCGGAGAAGTGTCGTAGACGAATTTGTTGCTCTCGCCAGCAGGCATGCCGCCTGGCGAGATCGTCACCCCGCCTCCGGGCGCCTCCCACGTTTTGCCGCCGTCGTTGGAGCGCTGGATCACCTGCCCGAACCAGCCGCTGGTCTGCGACGCATATAGCCGGTTCGGGTCGACGGGCGAGCCCTTGAGGTGGTAGATCTCCCAGCCCGCAAAATGGGGGCCGCTGACATCCCACCGTTTGCGCTTGCCGTCCGATGTCAGGACGAACGCGCCCTTCCTTGTGCCAACCAGTACCCGTACCCCGCTCATCCCTTCCTCCTCTCTAAGCTTCCGGAGATGCCCGCCCGCGAGCATCTCGCCCACTCGTAGTCTAGAGTACTTTGCAGGCAATCACGGCGCTAGGCGTCGACCAGGATCTTGAATCCGCCGTAGACCATGCGCTTGACGTCGAAGGGCATGTCCTTCGGATCCCCCATGTCCTTTATCCGCGGATCTTTCATGACCTTTGCGTTGACGCGGTTGCGATGCGCGCGCGACTTGAACACGATCCACGAGAACACCACCGTCTCGCCGCCCTTGAGCTTGACCGCGCGTGGGAACCGGACGCCCCATTTCACATTGAGGTCGTCACCGATGCGCTCCTTGTAGTCAAGGGCGCCGTGCTCCCGCCAGATCTTCCCTGCCTTCTGCGCGAGGCGGCGGTACGCCTGGAGGTTCTTCTTCGGAACGGGCAAGACAAATCCGTCGACATATCGCATGTGAACCCTCCTTGGGTTGGTTGGTGAGTCTTTCAGGTCGCCGTGATCGAATCGACCTTGTTGGGGTAGAAAGCGAGCCGTCCCTTGATTACGCTCATCTCGTCGTACGGCTCCTCATAGGACCAGACCGCGTTCTCCGCCCCGTTCTTCAGGGAGTAATACGACGCCGTGCCCTTGAAAGGGCAGTAGGTCTGATGGCCTGACCGGACAAGCCGATCCATTTTCACGTCCTCGCGAGGGATGTAGTAGACGGAGGGGTAGTCGCCCTCCTTCATCTCGACCGCGTTGCGGCTGTCGGACGCGCACGCCGGTGGGCTTCGTGGCGATGCGATAGTCCGGGCGCTGCTTGAACCCTGGCGCGCTGTTGGCGCTCATGACTTCGGCCTCCACAAGCCCATCTGCGTCGCTCGGGATCCGCGCTATTTCTTCGCCATTTGCGCGAAAAAGGCCTCCGCGCCTTTCCGGATCTCGTCGTTCGTCAGGTCTTGTTTGTGGGTGGCGATCATCCAGGAGTAACCAAACGGATCTTTGACCTGCCCCACCCGGTCTCCCCAAAACATATCGGCCACCGGCATTGTCGCCGCGGCCCCTGCCGCGACGGCCTGGTTGAAAGCTGCATCCACGTTCGGCACGTAGAGGTAGAGGCTGATGGGAGAGCTCCCCAGTGTTTCGGCGCTCTTGCCGCAGTTCTCTGCGTCGGGATTTTCGTCGCCCATCATAACGATCGAATCGCCGATCTGGAGCGTTGCGTGCATGACGCCTTGCCCGCTCGGGCCCGGAAAAAAATCTAACACTTTCGCGCCGAAAGCTTTTTTGTAAAATTCGATCGCTTGCTTCGAATCTTTGAACGTGAAGCTCGGTGTGACTGTGTGATACCCATTTGGAATTGGTTTAGCCATGACTTCTCTCCTCTTTGATTACAGGTGTGTTAATGCAAAACCTATTGTCATCAAGCTCATGCGTCGATCATGACCTTGAACCCGCCCCAGAACGTGCGCCTGCCGTCGAATTGTCTCTTTTTGCAGCGATGGTTTTCTCCTTCCCGGATTATCGTTGCACATACGCTTGCTTCAAAGTTTTTATGTCCAGTTTCTTCATTTGAAGCAACGCCTTCATGACTCTTTCAGATTTCTTCGGGTCCTTGTCTTGCAACATCTCACCCAACACCCTGGGAACGATCTGCCACGAGACGCCATACTTGTCTTTCAGCCAGCCGCATTGTCCCTTTTCTCCGTGCTCGGAAAGCTTCTCCCACAATCGATCCACTTCCTGCTGCGTCTCGCAGTTCACTATGAACGATATGGCTTCTGTGAACTTGAATAGCGGTCCGCCGTTTAAGGCCATGAATTCTTGCCTGTCGAGCTCAAATGTCACCGTCATTACTGTTCCTTTTGGTCTCCCGGAGATGTTTGCTCCTTCTTCACCATAGCGGGCAACGCGGCCGATCTTAGAATTTGTGAAAATCGACACATAAAAATTCACTGCCTCTTCGGCTTGGTTATCGAACCACAGGCATGGGGTGACCTTTTGCATGTGGTTTCCTTTCAATTATTGTTTGTTTTAATTCCGCCCCGAATCGAGATCACTCGATCTCGACTTCCTCCCAGAAACCGATCCAATGATCGACCTGTTTCATTGCCGCGCGGGGGGATTCGTACGACCACGCGGCCCTCTCGCTGCGTGCGGCGCCCGCGACGACGTCGTAGAACTGGACCCCGTGCGGGCAAGCCAGATCGCTCTGCGTCTTCGGCGCCAGCCGGAGCAGATCCATGCGGACGGCTTCCCGTGGGAAGTACTGGTAGCCGTCCACCTCCAGGGTTCGATCGCTCTCCGCGATGACCTGACCACGCCATATCGCCTTCATGGTGATTCTCCTCCACCCGGTTTTCGTTGTGATCATATCTTGACCTCCCTTCGGCTTTCACTGGGCCTTTGGCATGGGGGGGCCGAGAAACGCCTCGCCGGAGCTCCCCTTACACATAGGACCATTACCGGGCACCGCGAAACAGGCGGGTCAAGATTCGGTTGGGAGAGGGCGGTGCCCGGAATCGGCGTTACGGGAACCCGTGGGTCCGCGATGCGGCGTCAGCCGCCAGCGGCCGTAGGCGACGAACGTCAAGAGGAGCCCCACCACCAGTGGGATCAGCGCCGGCACGACATCACCGCCCGCCAGAGTGAGCGCCGTCGCACCGATCATGATGATCACCAGCCCGGCGGCGGCCAGCGGTGTCAGGCCCGGCCGAACGCCCAGGAGGCCGGGGAGGATCAGGCCGATCGCGCCGAGCACCTCGGCCACGCCGATGAACCGCACGAACAGGCCCGGCAGCGGCACAGGCCCCGCCAGCGCCTCGAGCGGCAGGGCCAGCTTCATTCCACCGGCCCACAGAAAGAGGAGCGCGAGCAGCCCCTGAACGATCCACAGTGCATAGGTCATGATCCGTCTCCTCCCTTCGCCAGATACTCGGCGAACTGGTCCAGGGTTCCGGTCCAGTCCTGCTGCCATGCGCGACAGCTTGAACTGAGGGCTCCCGCACCCGGTTTCGTCCGATCTGCTGCCTTATGCTGGGTGAGTGAAAATCGCCGCACTATCGCTTGGACGCTACCCCTACCACCGATTTCATATTCACCAGGCCCTTTTCGAACTGGCCACCGACCATTTTGTCCATGTTCATGAACAGGCTGACTGCCTTGGCAATAAAATTGTTCTTGCCGGCCATGCTCCATGTCACGACGGTCTGATTGGCCTCAGGCTTGAAGGTGAATTCCACGGTGTTGGTCGCCGCGAAGGGCTTCAGAAATTCAAGTGTGATCCTGATCAGGTCGCTCGGACGGCTCTCAGTGATCGTCATGCTCCCTTCACCGACCTCATGATTGCCGGCCCATCTGAATATGGCGCCTGGTCCTGCCGTCGGGCCTTCGAAGGTCGCCTTGGCTGCGGGATCGAGTTTTGCCCACGGGGACCACGCCTCCCACTTGTGGAAATCGTTGACCTGCGCAAAAACCACCGGTGCGGGGGCGAAGATGGTGGCCGTCCGCGCGACGCGGAACTCGGACGGCTGCATGGCAACCACAGCGACAAATACAACAACGATCGCTGAGAGAGCGATGAGGATCCTTTTGAGCATGGTCATCATTCTTCTCCTTTTCAGACCTTCGCCACCATAGGCCTCGAGGCGTTCCCGGCTTTGGCTCCAGCACGTTTCCGTCCCTGCGAGATACGGCGCGTCCCCCGTGGTACGTCAGATTGGCCACACAAAGTAGCCTAGCCTTAACCTCCCGCCCGCTTACGGCTGCGCCGTGCACGCAGCGACTCCAGGTATCGAACCATGCTTCGTATTCCCGATTGCAGCACCCGCACATCCTGCGAATTCTTCGCCAGGGACCAGCAGCCCTCGTTCGCCGCGATCAGGAAGATGGCCGTTTCGTCGGGGTCCACATCTCTCCGCACCACGCCACGTTTCTGCCCTTCCCGCAACGCCGCGGCGATCCCGTCATGCCATTGGCTGAAAATCTTTGCCAGCCTTTTTCGGAATCCCTCGTCCAGGGGTGACATCTCCTGAGCCAAGTTATTCAGCGGGCAGCCACACTTGATGTGTTCCGGGACAAGGGAAGTGGACCGCACAACGCCAATTAGGGCATCAATCGGATTCTCCGAGTGCTGCAACGGTCGAAACCATTTGTCGCGAATCAGCCCGAGGATGACCTCATCCACGAGCGCATACCCCAGGGCTTCCTTACTGTCGAAGTGGTGGTACAACGCTCCCTTGGTGACGCCAGCCGTGTCCAGAATGGTCTCCAAGTCGGTGCCCCGGAAACCCGACCGGTACACTTCCTGGAAGGCGGCCTGCAGCAGGCGCTCCCGCGTGCGCTGCGGATTTCGCGGTTTAGCCCCCCTGCGTCTCGCACCCCTTTTCGAGGCTAACATACCGACCAGTATGTATGTTCTTACGCGGAAGTCAAGAGAAAAATTCAGACCGACATGCTGCGGGGTTCGGGATGGGGGGTTGATCACCCTTGGCAGAAGGCAGCGGCTAGGTGGGGGTAATCCTGTTCCACCTCAGGCAATCGCCACAGACAACGTGTTGCAGACGAGGGTTGTGTCGGGCCTGGACCAGTCCCGATCGGCCCTCTTCTCCTTCGCCCTGTGCCCCCTCCCGACCACAGAAATGGCATTGCAGGCCAGGACCGGGGGACACATGAGCGACCAGGACCCAGGGGCTTCGCCGCGGCGGTACCGCTGGGGCTTTCAGCACATGTCTGAGGCCTGAGAGAAACCGATCCCAGAATCCCGCCATCTCCCCCCTACACTTCGAGATCCGTCCACCGCAAGAGATCCCGGAAGAGGGGCCGTCCCTCTTGGTGCCAGGTGAGCGGAGGCGCCTGCATCCTGCCAATGGGACATATCCGGTTCACCCCGGCATGGCCTAACGTACCCGCGAGCATCCCGATCCGCTCCGGGATCACCGCCACACCTGCAGCCTGAAGATACGGCCGCCACGGTCGCAGCAGACCCCCTACCTCCAAGAGGTCCGCCACCGGCTTGATCAAAACGGTTCGGTGGAGACAAGAAGGGATAAACGTCGGATCGGCGTCGTAGATGAGGGTCCAGTCGAGCCCCCGCGGACTCGTGAAGAGGGCGACCTCTTTTCCGGCCAGCTCCTGGGCTTCATAGCCGGCCCGAAACCTCCGGACGGTGGCTGCCTCCTCTACGGTGAGCAATCCCGGCGGAAGTTGCTCCGCCCACCTCGCCATGGCCGCCCCCATCAGCTCGGCAAACTCCCTCGGGCTCATCCTTCCCCCTTCCTCCACGTAAAAGAGATGCGGTGAGAGGCATCCCTGCTGGTCGAAGAGGGAGGTATCGTAGGCGGCCCGATCCGCCACCCCCTCTGCCTTCGCCAGAGCCTCCCGGCCAATCAGACCGAAACTCACGCGATGGCCGTGACCGAGGAATCGACATCGGACCCGCCCTTGAAGCCCGTGGATCGTCTGCTCGCTGCCATAGGCGATGACCACCTCGGCGCGATCAAAAGCCACGGCTTCCAGATCTGTCCGGCCGCCGCTCCACCACAGGACGGCCAGGCACTCGCCAATCTCCGGATCCTCCCGAGCGACCGAAGCTGCCCACAGTGCGGGAAAGAGCGGCTCTGCCGAGGCGGTCTTGACCAGATTGGCCGATCCGAGGAGGGTGGCGGCGATGAGACCCGGAAGCCCTATCCCGGGGATGTTCCCCGCCAGCACATGGGTGATCAGGGCGGGGCCGTACGCACGGCTCAGTTGGGACCCGAGATGGACAAACCCCTCTAAGGACTCTTCGTCCCCGATCCCCTGGAGGAGCTCGTCAAAGGCATCCGCCGTGTATCCCTCGCACAAGAGATCCAGGCCGTGGGCCACCATGCCTGGCGAAAATCGGGTGGTCCCAGGCAGCGCAGCCTCGGCGTCCTGGCGAAAGGGGTCGGTGCGATCTTGCCACCGGCGAAAGACCTCCGCGAGGATCTCGGCGATCTCTTGCCCCTTTCGCTTCCGGAGTCGCTCCCGGGCCCTCTGTAGATGTCCGATCACTTCGGTGAGGAGCGTCGGCGTGATCCGCGGGACTTCCAGCGTCACCCCACCAAGCGCCCGGGTCTCGACTTCACATCCCGAGACCTGTGACGGGAGATGATAGGCAGCGACCTTCATCGCCTTCTTTCAAGCTCCTCGACGGTCAAAGAGCAACCCCGCGCCTCGGCCCCGGGCGCTCGGCCAACCACCTCAAACCCCTCTGCGACCCTGTAGCCCAGATCTTCGGTTTCGATCGCCAGCACCGATCCGCAGTTGGCCAGGTCGTAGTGGGTGAGGAGCCCCACCTGGCCTTCCGGGACCTCCTCAAGCGTCGTGGGATCGAGGATACGCGTCCGAACCCAGGGAGGGACCTCTTTGAACCGAACGCGCGAGCGCCCCAGAAACCGATCCCTCAGGGTATTGTCGTAAAATTGGGAACCCATCTCGGTCATGCCGTACTCGTTAATGCACAGCGCCTCGGGAATCCCAAGAGTCTTTCCATAGAGACGCAACAGCTCCTCTCGCGACAGCTCGCGGGATCGCCCCTTGAAGCCTCCGGTATCCATCAGACGACTCCCCTCAGGGAGCTGAAACGTCCATCCCTCCAGAAGACACACGTCGAGGAAATGGACGAAGGCGAACGAGGTACCGAGAAGGCAGATTGCATCTTGCTGCAACTCGACCTCGCGCAAGCTGTCCAGCAGCCCGGCGAGATTCATCCCCGTCTCGCCGACAAAATATACGCTCCCTTCGCCTCCGTGCGCTTTCCGCACTCCCTCGAGCATATGGGACAGGGAGGAGGCGGGGTGAAGGTCTGGAGGCGGCGCCAGGATGAGCATCCGAGGCCGCAGTCCATCGGGAAGGAGATGGGCAGTGAAGTTCTTCAGGAGGGAGGTATCGTAAAGCTCGAGCCAGGGGAATCCGTGTTGCCCTCGCCGCTCTCCACCCTGACTCGTCCCGCTGGTCAGGAAGACGTGTTCGGGCGGGGCGCAGGTCAGGTCCAGAAACTTGAAGGCTGCCGTGGGGACTGGAGGAATATCGTCCCAACGGACTATGGTATCCGGCGTGACTCCTCGCTGACCACAGAAGCGTCGATAGGCCGGATTCCTCTGGTACTGAAAACCGAAAACCTCCAGGGCTAGTCCCTCAAAGGTCTCGTCGGTCGTCCCTCGAATGAACCTCAGCACGCGCTCAACGAGAGGCTCTCGCAATCCGTCGTCCCTCCCAAGTTCAGGTACTCAGTCCTCGAACCTCCTTGATCGGTCATCGGACTTCGGCGAGCTCAGTCGAGCCGTCATCATCTTTGTCGCGCGATGCGGAGGCTCTCCCCCAAAACCTCGACCGCCCGATCGCAGAGTTCCCGCGACACCACCAGGGGCGGTGCGATGCGGATGACCCCGTCGGCGTAGAGAAAGTCCCCCACCAGCAAGCCACGCTCTAACGCCAGGCGAAGGACAGGCGGCGTCAGAGACGGCTCCTCGAGGACGAGGCCCAGAAGGAGGCCGATCCCTCGGACCTCTTTCACCCCGTGAAGGCGGGACATGGCGCTTCTGAGGTGATTGCCCATGGTCTCGGCGTTTTTGAGAAGTCCCTGTTGATCGATGGTGCGGAGGGCGGCAAGCCCCGCGGCACACGAGACGGGGTGGCCGCCAAAGGTCGTCACGTGGGCAAAAGGCGGATCGGCCCAGAGGGTGCGCATCAGCGCTGGACGCGCAATGAAAGCACCCAAGGGCATCCCACCCCCCACCGCCTTGGCGAGCACCAGGCAGTCTGGAACCACTTCCCAGTGCTCGCACGCAAACCACCGTCCGGTGCGGCCAATTCCGGTCTGAACCTCATCCAGGATCAACAATGCCCCAACTTCGCGGCAGCGGGCCCTCAGCGTGGGCAGAAAGTCGGGGCCCGGGACGCGCACCCCGGCCTCTCCCTGGATCGGCTCCACCACGACCCCCGCCACCCGTTCATCGATGCCATCCAAGGCGTCGCAGGCGTCGAAGGGAAGCAAATGCACGTCGGGCAGGAGCGGCTCGAACGGTTTCTGGTAGCGGGCCTCGCCCGAGATCGACAGGGCCCCAAGGGTATCCCCGTGGTATCCCCCGGCGAAGGCGACCACGCGCGTCCGGCCTGTCGCCTTGCGGCAGAGCTTGATTGCCCCTTCGATCGCCTCCGCCCCACTGTTACAGAAAAACGTCATCGAGAGATCGCCCGGAGCGATCTCGGCAAGGCGCTTGGCCAACGCGACCTGCGCCTCTTGCACCATCTCGCCATAGACCATCACGTGGAGATGCCGCTCGACCTGGGCGCTGATCGCCCGCAACACCTCCGGACCGCCGTGGCCCACACTGCTCACCCCAATGCCCGAGACGAAGTCGAGGATGCTCTTCCCGTCGCGAGTCCGCAGGAAGCAGCCCTCCGCCCTCTCGATGATGAGCCCGAGCGGTTCAGCCGATGTGGGACAGAGATACCGTCGAAAATCGGCGTACAGATCGCTCATGCTTGGGTGTTCGGTGTTAGGTGTTGGGTTCATTGGGTTTCTTGCGTTTCTTGGGTTTCTTGGGTTAAGGAAATTGCCCAGCTGAAGCCTTCAAGCATTCTAGCGTTCCAGCTTTCCGGCACGCAGCGGACTGCTGACGGCTGATTGCTGACTGCTGATTTCGTGCAGGGCGAGGCCGATCTCCTCCCGAACATCAGGGTCGGTCTCCTGAGTAGACGCCTGTTCGAGTCCCTCGCGAGCCGCACCCCCCCCGATCCGCCCTAACGCCCACGCGGCGTGACCTCGGACCAGCGGCTCCGGATCGTGTCGAAGGGCCTGCGTCAGGGCCGGGACCGCTTCGGCCCGCCCTGCGTTGCCGAGCGCCACCGCGACGTTTCTGAGCAGCCCCCGCCGCTTGGCCCGGCGAATGGCGCTCCCCTTGAACCGGCGCCGAAACTCCTCCTCGGACAAAGCCAGCAGCGGGATGAGATCGGGGGCGTACTGCCCTTCGCGCGGCCAGAAACGCTCTTCGGAACTGGGCCTGGCCTTTGCGTTGTACGGGCAGACGTCCTGACAGATATCACAGCCGAAGATATGACCCCCGACTAACGGGCGCATCTCGCGAGGGATGCTCCCCTTCAGCTCAATGGTGAGATACGAAATGCAGCGCCGGGAGTCCAGGAGATAGGGTCCAACCAGTGCGCCCGTCGGGCAGGCCCGGATGCACAGGTCACACCCCCCGCAACGATCGCGGATCGGCCGGTCGCTCTCGAGATCGAGGCTGAGGAACAGCTCGCCGAGAAAGAACCAGGAGCCTCGGCGGGGATGAATGATGGTGGTGTTCTTCCCGATCCAACCGACCCCGGCCAGCGAGCTAAACTCCCGTTCGAGAACCGGGCCGGTATCTACGTACACCCGTCCTTCGACGAACTCCCCGACCTCGGCTCGTATCGTCGCTAGGAGCTTTCCCAGATAATCCTCCATGATCTCGTGGTAGTCATCTCCCCAGGCATAGCGCGAGATCCAACCGCGGAGCCCATCCTGGGGCGCATCCTCTCGGTCCAAGGGAACGTGGTAGTTGAGTGCCACCGACACGATCGACTTCGCCCACGGGAGAAAACCCCCTGGGTGCAGGCGTGCCGTCGCGCCGCGCTCGAGATAGGCCATCTCGCCCCCAAAGCCCCGCCTCAGCCACTCGGCGAACGACTCACTGTGAGGGGGCGGGATAACCGGCGAGAGGCCGACCAGATCAAAACCAACCTCGCGCGCCAGCTCTTTCACGCGCCGGGAAAGACGCTCTCGTTCTGGTGGTGTTCCCACGGAGCCCTCCAGAGATCAGATGCCCCAGTATGCCACAAGACGTCCCCCAGGGAAACAAGGGACAGACGGCACTAGCCCTAATTTGACGGACACCTCAAAAGGGGACAAGGCGGGCCGGTGCAATCCAAGTTTGGGCTTGACAGAGAGCATGCGCATTGAGCTATAAGAGAACCACGTCTTGGCCACGCACCGTGAAGCCCCCCGGAAAACCTGTGACGTCTTGACAGCGGAATCGCCGCGACCTCATCCCAGCAGAGTTCTCTAATGCCTACTTTGGACGCCAAGGTCACCCAGCTGCGGAACCTCCTTCGGGAAATGGGCCGGGTCGTCGTCTGTTTCTCGGGAGGGGTGGACTCAAGCTTCCTGCTCGCCGAGGCGGTCGCCACGTTGCGCGAGGGGGTGGTCGCGCTGACCGCGGTTTCGGCCAGCCTGGCTCCCGATGAGAAAATAGCCGCGCAGCGATTGGCCGAGCAGTTGGGGGGGCGCCACCTGCTGGTCGAAACGCATGAGCTTGATGATCCCCGCTACGCCGGGAACCCGGTGAACCGTTGTTATTTCTGTAAGGCCGAACTGTATAGCACGGCCATTGAGCAAGCCCGCTGCCTCGGGATCCCCCATATCCTTGATGGCTTCAACGTCGATGATCGCGGTGACCACCGTCCCGGGCGCAAGGCGGCGCGCGAATACGGCGTGCGCTCGCCGCTGGACGAGCTCGGGTTCACCAAGGCCGACATCCGCGAGGCGGCCCGTTGGATCGATCTCCCGGTCTGGGACAAGCCTGCCCTCGCCTGCCTGTCGAGCCGGTTCCCCTACGGGATCGAAATCACCCCTGCCCGCCTGACCCAGGTGGCGCGGTGTGAGCGCGTGCTGCGGGAGTTGGGTTTCCGGATCTATCGGGTTCGCTATCACGAGGCGATTGCGCGGATCGAGGTCGCACCCGAGGAGCTGCCGCGACTGGTGGCTCCGGCGGTGCGTGAGGAGATCGTTCGACGCTTCCGGGAAGCCGGCTTTGTCCATGTTGCCGTTGACTTGCAGGGATACCGAACCGGATCCTTGAACGAAGCCGTACGGACTACCCGCACGACGCACGATGCGCGGCACTGGCGCGACGATGGAGAAGGAAAGGAGGAAGCACCATGAAGATCGACAAATCGCCCTCGGATGCTTCGTCAGCCTAACGCCTCTTTGGAATTGGTGATACCCCACTCAACACTTTCCCATGCTCCTTCGTCGTGCCTCACACCCCTGGGCCGTACAAACCCCTATCAGGACAGGAATTGCAGTACATTATCGTGTATGTTACCCTTCTCGCGGATCAAACAGGAGCTGCCAATGGATGCAACCCGCCTCAAAGCCGTCCTGGAGGCCGTGAAAACAGGGAAGCTCTCGACCGACGAGGCCCTTGATCGGCTGAAGGTCCTACCGTTCGAGGAGCTGGGCTTCGCGACCCTGGACAGCCACCGGAGCCTGCGCCAGGGCTTTCCTGAAGTCCTCTTCTGTCCCGGCAAGACGATCGAACAGATCACGGCGATCGCCGAGCGGTTACTCCGTCAGCACGGCAGCCTCCTGGCCACGCGGGCCAGCGAAGAGGTGTATGGCGCCATTGCGAAGGTCGATCGGTCCGCTGAGTACAACGTGTTGGGGCGCACCGTCGTGGTCCACCGAGGGCGGACGCCATCGACCACAGGGACCGTCCTGGTGATGAGCGCCGGGACCGCCGACATCCCGGTCGCCGAGGAGGCGGCGGTGACCGCCGATTTCTTAGGAAGCCGGGTTGACAGACAGTATGATGTCGGGGTTGCGGGACTGCACCGGATTCTCAACAAATGGGCCGAGCTCCACGCGGCCCGGGTCCTCGTCGTGGTGGCGGGAATGGATGGCGTCCTCCCCAGCGTGGTGGGGGGGCTCACGGCTAAACCACTGATCGCCGTTCCGACGAGCATCGGCTACGGGGCGAGCTTCGGTGGCATGTCGGCGCTTCTCACCATGCTGAATTCCTGCGCCTCCGGCACGGCGGTGGTAGGCATCGACAACGGCTTTGGTGCCGGCGTGCTCGCCCACCGGATCAACCTCCTCGGCGAACACGGCTAGAATGCTGGAAAGCCAGAATTCCAGCGTTCTAGCGTCCCAGCGTCCTAGCTTTCAAGCGGTTAGCCATGAAGATCGCCTACTTCGACTGCTTTAGTGGCTGCAGCGGCGACATGATTCTGGGGGCACTGGTAGATGCCGGGCTCTCCCTGGATGTGCTCCGGTCTGAGATTGCACGGCTCAAGCTTCCCGGTGTGGATCTCAAGGCCGAGAAGGTCAGGCGCGGCGCCCTGATCGGGACGCGGGTCCAGGTCATCACGCCTCCAGACCCGCCCCCCCACCGCCATCTCTCCGACATTCTCGCCCTCCTCGAAAGGAGCGACCTCCCTGAGACGGCTCTGGCACCGGTCCGCCGGATTTTCGAGCGCCTGGGAGAAGCCGAGGCGGCTGTCCACGGCCTTCCGATGGAGCGGATTCACTTCCATGAAATCGGGGCCGTGGACACGATTGTCGATGTGGCGGGGGCCATTATTGGGCTGAACGTGCTCGAAATTCGGGAGATCCATGCCTCGGCGCTGAACCTGGGCGGAGGGAGGACCCAGACGGCCCACGGCGATCTCCCGGTACCGGCGCCGGGGACCGCCCATCTTCTTCGAGGCGTTCCGGTCTATGGGAGCCCGGTCGAGGCAGAGCTGACCACACCAACGGGGGCGGCTATTGTCTCGACCCTAGCGAAGGGGTTCGGGCCCCTCCCTCCGCTGCGGATCAGTCAGGTCGGCTACGGGGCAGGCAGCCTGGACCTCGCTCGCCGGCCGAACTTGCTCCGGCTGATCGTCGGTGAAAGGATCGAAGACCTCGACAGGGATGAGGTGACGGTCGTCGAGGCGAACATTGATGATATGAACCCCCAGCTCTTCGAGCCACTCATGGAGGCGCTCTTTGCAGCGGGAGCCCTCGATGTGTTCCTGACCCCGATCATCATGAAGAAGTCCCGACCCGCCACGGTCATCTCGGCGATCGTTCCGGCCGGCCTTGAGGAGGGCATCGGACCGATCCTCTTGAGCTACAGCAGCACCTTCGGTGTCCGATTCCGCAGAACGCAGCGGCAGACGCTTCCGCGGGAGGTGCTGACGGTGGAGACCCCCTTTGGCCAGGTGCGCGTCAAGGTGGGCCGACTTCAAGGCCGCCCGATCCACCTGGCCCCCGAATACGAGGATTGCCGACGGCTGGCCGACATGAGCAGGCTCCCACCGGCTGAGATCATGACGGCAGCCGTCGAGGCAGCCCGCGCCATGTTGCAATTATCTCGTCACGATTTTTTCATTGACAGAGGGACCGAGGGAAGATAACTTCTCCCCGCATTTCGGGGCACACGGGGAAGGCGCCGGCGCCCTTAAGTGCCAACAACACACGTGACCTCATCCTTGCAGAACAACTTGCTCACCGAGAAGCGTCCGCGTCTTCGCATTTGTGGGACTGTGGAGGGAATCCCAACCCTCCAGGTGGCGGAGGTGCTGGATGTGACGCAGCGGGGAGTGCTCGTAGAGCAGCAGGATACGTTCCCGCCGCAGAGCCTCTGCCTTCTTCAACTGGGGACGAACGGGGACCTGTCCACCATCCGTTGTCGCGTGGTGCACAGTCGGGTGAGCTCCGTCCGATCAGACGGAGGCCCGTATTATGAGACGATGGTGGAGTTCCTCGACGTCAGCCCAGCGGCTGAGCGAGCCCTGAGGAACATCGTCCAATCCATCGGGGCCAACGGGGGGGTCGAGGCCGGAGGGCCGTGAATTCTTCCGGATGGCTTGGCTCGTGATTGGAAAGAGAGAAGGCCACCTCGCAAGAGGTGGCCTTCTGGTTGGACCAGGCGAGTGTCAATAGCACTGGCGCTGCCAGTACCCCGGCACCAAGACCTGATAGTACGTGGTAAAGCCGTTCTGCTGCTGGGGTCGGAGCTCCCAGCGCTCCTGGACCCACACGTCCTGGCAGACCGGGGCCCGATAGACCGGTTGATAGACGACCGGCGGAGCATAGACCACCGGGTGAGCATAAACCACCCGAGGCGTAAGGAGAGCGTCCAGGACCAAGAAGGTGGCCGCACCAGCCAGGAAGCCCCCCGCGAAGTGACCATGCCCATGCCCGTGGTGCCCATACCCGTGGTGGCCATGCCCGTGGTGGCCGCGATGCCCGTGTCCTGCCTCGGCCGGCAGGGCCATCCCGCCCAGCACGAGGCTCCCGATGACGAGGCCGACTGCGAGGCGTCTCATGTTCGTTCCCCTC
>Ga0209751_10002883_pt1 | contig 16924 bp, 19 predicted proteins | sample RifCSP13_1_FD_184019 | JGI IMG/M metagenome (GOLD analysis project Ga0209751, IMG submission 184019) | Soil microbial communities from Rifle, Colorado - Rifle CSP2_sed 13_1 (SPAdes) (version 2) | ecosystem: Environmental > Terrestrial > Deep subsurface > Rock core/Sediment | place: Rifle... | reverse complement strand
GGATGAATGCCTAATTTTGAGGCAGTGGGATATACTTTTCCCTCTCGTTTATATTCCAGAATAATATCTCTTGGCTTTACTCTCATACAACAGTTTATTACTGTTGCAAATGTGGTGCTAGATTACGAACCCCTTGACCTTATTCATATCCTTATATATAATTCATTTTGTCCTAAGAAAGCATGCTGACTTAGAGCATAAGAGTAAAAGAGTATAAGCGGTAAGCAACCAAACTTAAACTCTCAAGCTCTTCCACTCTTAAACTCTATTCATCATAAGTCGTGCCGAGGAAATCAAAATTAGATATTTAGATATCGGTTTTGCGCTCCTTGGAGCGCTTTTTTTATGAAAAAAACGGAAAAAACTTTCTTTGTCGAAAATTTAAGCGAGGAGCTGAAAAGCGCGACCTCTTTGGTTCTTGTTAATTATACCTACCTTACAGTAAAGCAGGAACAAGCGCTTAAAAAACGTTTAAAAGAAGTCGGTGCGAAAATGTTTGTTGCCAAAAATACCCTATTCAAAATATCTGCTAAAAACGCAAAACTTTCAGACGATCTATTAACAGATACTGTCCTTAGCGGTCCGACGGCTTTCGTTATATCCGAGGCAGATCCGATTGCACCTCTACAGGTTCTTGCAAAATTCACTAAAGAATTCGAAATTCCGCAGCTTAAAGTAGGAGTTGTCGAAGGTAAATTTCAGGACAAAGAATCTTTACTAAAGCTGTCCCTACTTCCTTCCAAAGAAATTCTTTATGCGCAGGTAATCGGCGGGATCTCGGCACCCATGTATGGACTTTTGGGAACCCTACGGGGAAATACTCAGAAATTAATTTATATTCTAAAGACAAAATCGGAATAAATCAGGGTGGCCTGCCACTCCGTAGCCCGGTGAGAAGTAAAGTCCTCCTTCGCCAAGGCTTCGGAAGGGTCACCCTTTACTTTTACAATAAAATTATGGAGGGCGAAGGGTGGTGAAATTTATGACAAATAAAGTAGAAGAAGCCAAAGACACAAAATTATCCAAAAAAGTCGAGTCTTTAGTTGATGAGATTTCAAAACTTTCGGTAATGGAGTTATCTAATTTAGTAAACGCACTGCAGGATAAACTGGGTGTCTCCGCTATGCCTGTTGCAGCAGCTCCCGCTCAAGCGGCTCCTCAAACTGAAACGACCGGAACTGAGGCGCAATCAGCAGGTAGTGGAACACAAACACTAAATATGACTGCATCAGGAGATAATAAAATTTCAGTTATCAAAGCTCTTCGAGAAATCAATCAAAATTGGGGACTTAAAGAAGCAAAAGATATGACCGAAAATTTACCGGTAGAAATACTGAAAGATGCAAAAGCAGAAGACGTAAAAGCAGCTGCAGATAAACTGAAAGCAGCAGGAGCACAGGTAGAAATTAAATAACGCGACTTGAGTCCCTGACTTTACAGCACGAGTCGTGAACGAAACCCGTCAAACGGGTCTGGTGGTTCCCGATAGATGAGTGCTAAAAAGTTTTCGGGACGGCAAGGGCTACAGTTAAACTGAAATAAAGTTCTCCACATTGCTGTTTCCACATTGATATTTCTTTGCATTAGGTGTGTACGTCCTGCGTCCCAAAATAATTCACACCCCTTTGCTCTATCGCTATATATCAATAGAACGAAACGAGGCCAATTATCTATATATTTTAACACTTTATTTACGGAATTAAGTCATATCTTGTTGAAGTTAAAAAATAAGTTTGATTACTTATTTAACAGATTTCCGAATAATTTCTCCGAAACCAACTCGAGTTTTTAAAGATTTCCGTTCAACCGCCAATTCACTATAAAAATCATTGAATTCTTTTCTAATTCCTCTGTCTAGATTATCTTTGTTTTTAATGACTTCGACAAATCTCTCTATTCTCTTATTCTGTCCTTCTGCAACACCATGTTGTGCCAAAGCCATAAGTGTTTGCGGTAAGTGAAACTCTATGGGCCCTCTCGGAAGATTCTTCGGTACGTTCCATTTCAATGGCAATCTTTTTATAACTCTCTTAAAACCTTCTCCGCCGGACTCCAACCAACTACTCACTTTACTAATTGTTGCAAAACTTGAACCTATTTCATCCTTTATTTCTCTATAACCTTCCCCACTTAATAGAAGCTTTGCAATTCTTAACCTTACTGATAGATTTCTAATTTCGTTTGACGTTAATAAATCCTGAAGGAAAAATGCAGTATCTAATGGGTTCCTGACTTTTTGAAAGGAGTTAATAAGATCAAACATCAAACCTATCTTTTCTTCTCTCGATAGTTTTTCAAATTTGTCTTTACTATTTGCCACTATACTTCATTCTACCTGCTCTATTGCTATATAGCAATAGAGCATACCAGCTTCAAAAAGACTTATATAATACTACACACTTAAGGTCGGATAGAAACATTTTCTCCCTACAGGCTCAGTTTATTTATACATTATTATTGTGAAGTCTATCTTGCGGTAATGGTGGCGAAAAATTATCTTCGAAGTTAAAGTCAAACAATACTTTAAAATTACAAGAGAATCTGCATAATAAACACTATTTCCTTTTTTATTTCGCGGCTGGGGATGCCCACCTGCCATATTGAATGCCAAAGACTCTTTTGTATGATCAAACATTGTTTTAATCGCATTTTTCCGATAGTTTACTGCATTTTTTATATTCGAATTAAGAGCCCCTGACAAAATGACTATATCGAATTTTCTAGTGAGAGGGTTTTTAAAATAATCTAAAACTTTAAACTTATACTGCGGGTGTCTTCTTTTCGAAATCTTAATGAATTCAGGCACCAGGTCTACACCCATATAATTAACATCCTTAGCTTTAATATATTTAAGTATGTCCGAAAATCCAGATCCTACATCCAAAATACTTTTACCTTCAAAATTTATATCTTGGATGATATTTTTATATCGAACTTCAGCGGCTTGACTATTAAGCCAATGCAAAGCACGATAATTCTCGCCGTACTTTTTGAAGTTTTTCTGATATCTTGCGGCGATACTGTCGGATGAAGTTTTATCTTTTACCATTTTTTGAATACAATTCTTCGAAATAATTGATGATTTTACCGGCTATATTAATGCCCGTGTATTTCTCGATTCCCATAAATTGCGGTCCCGGATTGACCTCCAAAATATAGGGTTTATTGTCCCTAAGGTCTATTATCACATCAACACCAGCAATTTCAACTCCAGCAGCAATACTCGCCTTTTCGGCTAATTTCTTTATATTTGAATACTTACTTAAATCAAATTTAGAACCCGTACCCCCTTGACTGATATTACTTCTGAACTCCCCCTCTTTAGGGGTTCTTTTCATGGCTCCTACTGCCTTATAGCCAATTGTGAAAACTCTGATATCCCCATCGTTAGGGATAAACTCACGGATAACAATTGCTTCTCCTGTATCTTTTTCCAATTTGGCAACAACTTCCTTTAATTCTTTTTTGTTTTCAACCTTATAGACATTTTTTCCCTGTTTGCCATTTGCCATTTTAACTATGACAGGAAATTTAAAATTACCTACAATAGAATTTACCGACTTAACAGAAAAAATTACTGCTGATTTGGGAAAATCAATTCCGGAATCAGACTGAACATACAGATCCTCCAAGATACTGGGATTATAACGACCTAGATTTTTTTTGTTCACCACAATCATAGAATATTTCTTATGAAGGTAATTTGCTGTAGCATACCAGTCCCACCTTTTTTTACCGGGTGCCCAAAAATACAGTAGATCAAAATCCTCTATTTTTTTACTGCGAAGTGTCGGCAAAAAATTATTTAGCTCAGCAAGGACAACCAGCTCCGAGCTATAACAGCCAACAATATTATGACCTCTTTTATAGCCTTCGCGCCATAATCTATCCATCTGCTCATTTTCAACCAACCCAACAACTAAAATTTTCATATCTCAAATTACACTGCTTTTGCGATTGCATAGTCAAGGTAATTTCTTGTAATATTCTTACCCGTTGCCTTTTCCATGCCAAGCATACCGGGTGTATGATTAACCTCCAAGATATATCGCTTACCATCCGCAGCTATTAACATATCAACTCCTCCGACTTTCAAGCCGACTGCCTCTAAGGCACGCCTTGCAAGTATTTCACCTTCCAAATCCAGATCGTAAAGTTCAACGCTACCGCCTAAAGAAAAATTCGCTCTGAATTCTCCTTCTTTAGGTATTCTCCTCATCGTATAAACATTGCTTCCGATAATTAATATTCGAAGGTCAAATTTATAAGGAATATACTTTTGAATTAAATATGTTTTTGCTTCGACTCCCAACTCATCGACTCTTTCAATGAAATTTTTCAGTTCTTCCATACTATTCAACTTATAAACACCTGCTCCTTTGCCTGTACGGGTGAGTTTCAAGATAACAGGAAACCCAAGTCTTTCCGCATATTTAGGGTAATTATCAAACGCATGTACGTGATATAAATCAGGCACATTAAGTCTGGCATGTGCCAATTTGAGCATATCGGCAAGTTTATTTATTGAATATTTATGGATGAGAAAATTATTATCGAACACTTTGACTCCCTTCATCCTAAGTCCCTCAATGTGGGCAGAAATTGCTTTAATTGAGTTAAAAACCCCCCTTATTATAATAATGTCCCCACCCTCAGCACTATAATTAACCGTATCGATTTTCCCATCAATTATGCCAAACTCGAATTTTTTCAGGTCCTGGAGCTCAAAATCATATCCAAGCTTCCGAGCCTCCTCGGCTATCCTGTTATTTTCTTCAAGATCACTTTGCGTTGTTATTAGAATCAATTTCATACTTACTTAACTCACTTCTATCTCTGGGTTTATCAAGAAACCTTTCAAATTTTTTCTTCCGATTATGACCGGGTGCCTCAGAGAGACTCTTTTTGCTACAGATGCTGGAGTTATGATTCTCCTCCCCGCAAGCCAGAAGGTCAAGCCTATTATCGGCCTGTCTTCTCTTCCAAAAGAACTTCTTACGCTTTTACTCCATAAAATATTCTTTTTATTCAAAAGACCAAGTTCTTTGGCTAAACTCTTGCTTATCGATGATCGCCAAGCTCCGGTATCAATCTTTGCATTTACCTTTACTTTTTTTCCTTCAAAGCTTTTAATTGTCACTTCTTCAACCGATGATATTGTTTTTATACCTTCTTCAGCCTTAACTCTATCCGCAAACCTTTCAGAGAAAAGGGCTTTTGCAATTCTGACACCATGTTCAGCATCAATAACCCGTAAATCCTCTATCTTATCCAATTTTCGCCTCAATCCGGATAAATTTGCCAATTGAATCTGGAGTCCGGGCTGTGCATTCAGTTCCAAGACCATCGGACCGCGTTCAGGATGCAACACAATATCCACCCCAAGATAACCAAGCTTAGATGCAATATGTGCACTAACTGCAGTTTCCAGTATCTCATTCCAATTGGGTATTTTTATTCCATGAAGTTTTCGTTTTGTCCCTGGTTTACGCCGAATTAGTTCACCATGCCATATGGCCTTTGTTGTAATACCTGTTGCGATATCAACTCCAACACCAATAGCTCCTTGATGCAGATTCGCCCGCCCTCCGCTTTCTTTTGTCGGAAGCCGGAGCATTGCCATGACAGGAACCTTATTAAATACAATAATTCTTATATCCGGAGTTCCGCGGTAAGCATACTTCCTGAAGGCTTTATGTCTTCCTACATATTCCTGAATAAATGCGACGTCCGGAACATTACCCATCGAAAATGCGCCTTCCAATACATCCAATACATGAAGTTTCAAATCTTCTCCAGTTACTTTTTCCCGCTGCGTTGTTATCCATGATTTACCGTCCACCGACTTTTTCTTTACTACAATTATCCCTTCACCGCCCAATCCACGGCTAGGCTTTAAAGCAAAAGCAGAAGGAAGGCATGACCAGTCATATGTTTGGATATCATAAGGAACCCTGAACTTCTTATAAATTTTTGGTGAGGGAACATTGCAACTTTTCAATACCTTGGCTGTTTGAATTTTAGAATTCGCGATAATCCGGCCTTGTCGGTTATTGTGCCGATAAGAATAAATATTTGTCCTGGCATTAAGACCCAAAATAGAAGAGGTTTTCATAACTAACTTTTAATGAGTTTTCGAAATCGCCAAATCTCCATTATCCTTAGACCTACATATTTACCCAGCAATAGGTCTATAAATAAAACTCCCGATAGTAAGATCTCGGGATTAAGAAGTGCAAATTTCTGAACCGGTTTTAAAGTGAGAATAAGATACGATATAAGAGACAAAATAAGTGTTTCTGAGGTAAGATCGATTGCGGTTTTGACACTTTTTCCAAGCTGGACTCTAATAAAATCTTCCGTAAGCAAAGCCAATATTAATACGGCAAAAATTGAAACATTCATGATTGGAGCGTAATTAATCATAGGAACACTAAATAAAATACCTAAGACAAAAACAGATACCACCCAAAATATGATCGCCATTCTCGGTAAATACTGAAGCTTAATCCTAAGCTTCCTCAGAACCATGCGTGTCAAGGTTGATGACGCAACTATAACTAAAAATAGGCCAATTCCAACTACCGGTCCCGTAGCAAGAAAGACAACTGAGAGCGCAACGGGTAAGAATATACCAAAGCCTCGAATTCCGATTATGTGACGCGAAAATGCAATCGCCGCAGCAACAAGGGGTAATAAAAGTACAAGGACGATGGTATTTGCGGGAACTCCTGACTCAACTGAGTATCTTATTGCGAATTTAATGAAATTAAAAGGTAATACTGAACCCAATTGTTGATCATTCAGAATCTTTCTTAATGGTTCAACAGTTTCCTCACTTTTTTGTGTTAAATCCGCCCTCGGAACAAGGGTCGGCACCGGAGTCTCGGTAGCAGTTGGTGCAAGTGTTGCTGACGGTGATGCAGTAGGTGTAATTTTGGCAGCGAAAACCCCGACCGGTATTGAGGCCATAACACAAACAATTAAAATACTAATCAGGAATTTTTTCATTGCAGTGGTCTTCAAATAACACTATCTATATGTGTTTATCCAATAGAAATAGACGATGTTATTATACAACTTTGCGGCTTTTTAAGCCATATTGTGGAGATTATTCTTTTTCCTGAATACCGAGTAACCACAAGACCGCTTCCTTCTTTTGCGCGTAGCGAGTCAAGAAAGAAGCTAACTATCCTTCTCTTGGATTCCTAGTAACCAGATAACCGCTTCTTTATTACAACGCGAAGCGGTGCCAAGAAAGAGGTTACTCCTTTTCTTGGATACCTAACAACCAAAGTACTGCCTCTTTCTTAGTGCGAAGCGCAAGAAGGAAGCTACTACTCCTTCTCTTGAATTCCTAATAACCAAAGAACCGCTTCCTTCTTATAGCGCCGATCTCCGCGGGAATTAATTCTTATTGCAGGAAGTTTACCCCGTTTACCCCAACGCTTAATTGTTAAAGGAGATACTCTTAATATTTCGGCTACTTCGCGTACAGTAAGAAGATCCGGAAGTTCATCAAGTCTTATTTTTTTCTTTAAATCAGCCATAGTTAAGGTATTAGTTAGTAGATATATATACTATGATATATTTTCAAAGCTAAGGCTTTACTTTAGTTAGTCACAATGTATCAAAGGCTAACAGGGGTGTCAAGAGCCATTCAGCACTCGGACATTGAAAACCTTTACTGTTATGCTAAAATACTAACCATGTCAAGAATAGAGTTAATACCACCTTCCTTTCTTATTAAGGAACCAAGGGGTTCAAATCCCAATGATAATAAAGATAATGGAGAAAAAGTTAAAATACCGGTTGGGAAAAATATACCTACGGAGTATGACTGGGACGAGTTCCACAACGATGAAGCCCAAGGTCAACCGAGCGAGACTGATTAACTACCAACTAAGGTTGAAACTACCCTCTTATCTAAAATTGAATCCAATAAATTTCCATGTTCGGTTCCGTTAAGAATTGTTGTTTGTATTCCGTATTTATTTGCTATTTTAAGGCTCTCTGAGACCTTATGAAGCATCCCGCCAGTAACATCAATAGACCTCGAACCTCCGATTTGTTTTTTAAGTTTGATAAATAACTTTGAATCTATTATAGATATAGTTTTACCATCTGCATCGTAAACACCTCTTGTATCACCACAATAAATAATCCTTACCTTTTTATATAATGGCTTAAGCTTAGCGGCAAGGATAATTAGTGTTTTTTCACCTGAATATATACAACACCCCTTTTTTTCATCAAAAATTATATCTCCATAGATCACTGGAATGATTCCTATTCCTAAGGCTCGAATTATTGGTTTTATATAACTACTCTTCAGTTTTTTACCTGAAGTATGCAAAAAACTTGACGGTGAAAAAGAAACAACTGGCAAACCTACTTTAATAAGTTCATCAATCACAATTCTATTAATTTGTACTGCTGCATCCGAAACTAACGATAAACCAATTATACTTTTTTTATTAATGATTCCATCCTGAGTATTATATTTTGATGCAACCGTATGGCCAAACGAACCGCTTCCATTTCCAATTATAATATCTACTTTAACTTTGTTTTTAGCTCTAAATATCTCCTTCCCCAACCCGGCTATAACCTTTCTTCGTGCAGTAAAAGGTATATTTTTATCGGTAATTATACTTCCGCCAAACTTAATTAAAATTAATTCTTTATCCTCCATAAAAAGCATCATCCCCTCCTAAAGGCAGATCCTCTTTGCGTACAGATTTCCACAGCCTATTGTAATTATAAAGATTGCAAAAATCATTATAGATCGGTGTTTTTTTAAATGCACATAAGACATTCTTTACACCCAATCTCGTATTATCGCCAGAAACTAAATTATCAATCTCACTCCATCCAATAAATTCCACCTCGCCGTCTTTCTGACTTCTTGCAATTACTTCTTCCAATCTTTCAGGATCGCCGCAGTACATACCAACTACCTTTGCAAGCACTCCCGGAACAAAAAGCGTTTCTCCTAAATCTGACCCTTTCGTATCAAACAATAATAAAGACTGTAAGTTTTCTACTGTTAGACCTAATTCTTCGTTTAATCCCCTAATAACAGTTTCATGCCAAAATTCACCCGACTCCGATGTTTCGCAAGGTATACCCAACTCTCCGGATATCTTATGGGTCACATCAACATTATTGTTCTCCTTGATTGTAAGAATTTCTCCTTTAGGATTAAAAATGAGCATTACAACACCCCGCTTTCTGTATTTCTTTTCTAACTCGCTATCACCGCTTACCATTCTTTCCATTTATATTCCCTCACTTTTGTTGGAATAACTATATTTTCCCAAGCTTCATTTGTCTCATAAAAATACACTAGATTTATCCCGTAAAAACTCGTTACTTGGTAATTTAGTTGAAGCTATATTTTAAGAACATAATTTTCTCAAACGCTCTCAAATACTTAGTTCAGAAGTTGGTTAAATAGATTTAATTTTGTAGATAAATACTTTCCAGGGGAAAAGAGGAAAAGAGATAAATAACCGCCTTAGATTTTGGTTACCGGCAAAAAGTCTCCATAACCATTCTAAATTTAAAGCATCAAATATTTTAGGAGGAACTTTTTGTTTTCCAGCAATGTAGTCAAATGTACCGCCTACTACCATTCCCGCACCGATATTCAATTTATTGATATGACGGTACAACCACTTCTCTTGTTTAGGTGCTCCAAATGCCACGAATAGAAGATGTGGTTTAAACGTACCAATTTCGTGTACCGCCTTTTCTTCTAATTGCCTGTCTGTTTCTGTTACAGGGTAACCTGCAGAATTTAATATCGGCCCCGAAAAAGATTTTATTTTTACTTTTTTGTAACTTCTCTCAAGAACGGCTTGCACCGTCTCGGCTGTTCCATTTTTTCCCCCGAGAAGATAAATTCTCCAACTCCTTTTATTAGTAATTTTGATTAAATCAATAAAAAAATCCCTGCCTTTTATAACATGTAAATTTTCCTTTAACCACTTATTATTTAATAGAGTACAAAAACCAATATATATCCCCTGCAAAAAAGCATAGAGTACTTTAATTGAAGAATTATTCGGAAGAGAAAGATTTAAATATCTATGCGCCTCTATAATACCTATCCCGTCAGGAAGTGCTATATCAGCGATATTAATAATAGTATTGAATTCCCTGTCTTTTTGCGCAAGAATAATTTGTTCAGGATTAGGAGTTACAACAAGAAGCCTCGACTTAGCCTCACTTTTGTCAAATTCTACTAAATTTAAATAAATAGCCCTTAGCAAACTCTGCTTAGGAGTGCTACTTATGCTTACATTAAGGATATTGACATATCCTCGGTTCTTTTTAGGAGAAGTTTTAATCATTTTTTAAATAAATTTTGTAATAAAGCTCACAAAATTAATTAAATATTTAGTTTTTCATCATCTGATCTTAGATTGTGTCTTGCTAAGCTTATTTTTTTTAAGAAATTTTGAATATTTTATTAGTAATATTCATCCTATATTATTCGATTACTATCCAAAAACATTATGGCTTACATGATTAATTTTTTTGACGTTGAATAGTATATTATAGGTATATTATGAAAATATATTAATCATACAATATACACAAGTTGTACAATTTCTTTATTCAATTATTATATATGATTATCTTTAAGTTATCCTCATTCTATAGACAAACAACAAAGTAATCTTTGATATATACTATAGTACTTTTATCGACACTGTTTCCGATCACTATGATATCTTACCGTAATTATTTTGAAAATTAGAAATTTGTAATTGGAAATTTATTACTTACTACCCTCTAGTATATATAAAATTACTAACCTTATCCCCTAGCAGTCACACTCCTTTTCCACAGTTCTATATTTTCCAACACTACTCCCGTTCCCCTTACTACACACAGCATTGGATCTTCCGCTACATGAGCCGGTACTCCGGTTTCCTGAGTCAGAAGCTTATTAAAATTCCGTAAAAGTGACGTTCCCCCGCTCATTACTATACCTTTATCTATAATATCAGCAGCTAGCTCGGGCGGAGTATCTTCTAAAACACCCTTAACTGCGCCGATTATCTGCATAAGGGGTATTTTTATTGCCTCTGTTATGCTGTCTGAAGTAACGACAAGACTCCTTGGAAGTCCGAAGACTAAGTCACGTCCGCTTATTTCAATTTTTTCCTCCTTAGAAAGTTTAACTGCCGAGCCAATTTTAATTTTAATGTATTCTGCTGTTTGATCACCGATTATCAAATTATGTTTCCTTTTTAAGTACTCCTGAATTGCCTCATCTATTTTATTACCCGCCACCCGAACACTTTTATGTACGACAACTCCGCCAAGTGAGATTACTGCAGCTTCGGCTGCTCCACCACCGATATCTAATATCATACTTCCCGACGGTGCTGATACCGGAATTCCTGCTCCTATTGCTGCTGCCAACGGCTCATCTATTAAATAGGCATGGGCCGCTCCTGCGGACAAGGTCGCGTCGAGTGCGGCTCTTCTTTCAACCTGCGTACACCCCGCCGGGACACAGATCATAACATCAGGTTTAAAAAACTGTACCCTGCCCACTACTTTACTGATAAAATACCTAAGCATTGCCTCGGTCACTAAATAATCTGCAATAACTCCTTCCCGCATTGGTCTTGAGGCAATTAAGGCTTCGGGCGTACGACCAAGCATTTTCTTTGCTTCCTCACCAACCGCAACAACCTTATTGTCTTCGGCAGAAATTGCTACAACCGTCGGTTCATTGGCCACTATCCCCTCGTCTGCCAGCCATACAAGAGTATTTGCCGTACCCAGATCAATTGCTATCTTTTTACGCATCATATACCTCGGAAAACCTGAAAACTCAGCACACCAGAGTCTCGGGTCGTCAGACTTCCAGAATACCAGAAGAATTCAATATTATCTGAATTTCTAATTCTCCAACTATCCGATAGTCCGGATTTCTGAGTTTTCCGAGTATTCTGATCCTCCGACCTTTCCTTTCCGAATTATATTGCCGCAAGTTTAACCGAACAAGAGGAAGAAAACCGGTATTTGCTATATAATAGACATGCTATGACAAAAATTAGACTATTTATTTTCTTTTCCACCCTGATTATTGTCAGCATCATTGGTTATGTCGTTTCTTTATATGCACGCGGTTACAGAATTGGCAAAGACAGCCTAAAACTATCACCTAATGGTCTAATGGTTATTAAATCAGATCCTGATGGGGCTCAAATTTACATTAATGGCGAGCTTAAAATAGCCACGAATGCTTCTCTAACCCTACCTCCGGCAACCTACGACATCATCGTACGCAAAGAAGGTTATCTTACTTGGAATAAACGCCTGACTATTAAAAAAGAGGAAGTCACGGAGGTGACGGCGCATTTATTTAAATCTGTACCGTCGTTAACTGCATTAACTTTTTTAGGCGCGTCAAATCCCGCCCCTTCTGACGATATGGGAAAGATTGGTTATATTGTACCGCCAACGGATACTAACTCCGGTGAAGATAAATCAGGCCTTTGGGTCTTGGAAACCGTAGATTTACCTATTGGCTTTACAAGAGAACCCAAAAAAATAACGGATGGTGATTTGACTAACTCAAGTTGGTTTTGGTCCCCTGACGGAAGAGAAATTCTTCTTATGCAAAGTATCGCTACATTTTTGTTACCAGTTTCAGACTACACGCCGCAAAATAAAAGGACAAATATAAATAATCAAAAAGACACTATTCTTAAATTGTGGGAAAATGAGCGACAGATAAAATTAAGCTCAAAACTTAAGAAATTACCAATTGATCTCGAGTCAATTCTTGAGAGAAAGGCTAAAACCATTGTTTTTTCTCCTGATGAAGATATGGTACTTTATACCGCCAGCGGATCAGCACAAATTCCCGACAATCTTATTAAACCTCTACCAGGAGCCTCAACTCAGAAGGAAGAGAGGACTATCAAAGTAGATAAAACCTATGTGTATGATATCAAAGAAGATCGTAATTTTTTAGTGGATGAAAATTCAAATGAATTAATAATCGGCGGAGGGAACATTGACGGAGCCAAGAGAAGACTCATGTGGTTTCCGACATCCCGACACCTAATTTTAGCAGAAGAATCCAAAGTAACAATCATGGACTACGACGGAACGAATAGGCAGGAAGTTTATGGCGGGAACTACATTTCTCCCCATGCCTACCCAATTGTAACTACAAACCGGATTTTACTATTGACTAATTTAGCTTCCGGAGCGACCACCAATCTCTACATTCTAAGCCTTAAATAATGTGTTTAAGAGGCGGAATATGATAGAATTTGAGCTATCGTAGGCTAAGCCCCTGTAGCTTAAGCCAAAGGCTTGCCAGCCTATGGCTGGCAACGGACCCAGACCTGCCCCGCCGCAATTTGGTCCCGTAGCTCAACGGATAGAGCAGAGGTTTCCTAAACCTCAGATGAAGGTTCAATTCCTTCCGGGATCACAACCTTTGGCAGGCGGGGCAATCCCGTCCTAAGCGGGTGATGTCAGTTTATTTCTGGCCAGGGGCACACTAAAAACTTACTACAACTACTAACTCCCCTTTTATTGTGCTATGTTCCAGACTATTTCTAACCTCATTCACACCACCCCGGTAAAGAGTTTCGTGAATTTTAGTAAGCTCGCGGGCAATAAGCACTTCGACACCTTCTCCGAATTCCTTTTCCAGTAAATCAAATGTCTTGAGAATCCGATAAGGTGATTCATAAAAAATAAATGGCAATTTCGAATCCTTCAAATAGGAAACTAATTTGTTCTGCTTTTTTTTAGGCCAAAATCCAAGAAATATAAATTTATTAGTATTAAATCCCGATACGGACAAAGCAGTTGTAATCGCGCTTGGACCGGGTATCGGAACAATTTTAACATGTGGATCATTTCCCAGAATAAAATCAATCAATTCATTTCCGGGATCCGATATTCCCGGTGTCCCCGCATCACTGACAAGAGCGATATTTTTCCCTTGCACTAAAAGATGTAATATTTCAAATTTCTTTTTTTCATCGCTTTGCTGGTGGTACGAAATTAATTTGTCATTTAGCATTGGCCATTTATCATTTATGGAATATAATAATTTCTTTGTTACACGGGTGTCTTCGGCTAATATTATATCTACCTCAGAGAGTATCCTAATAGCTCGTAATGTAATGTCTTCTAAATTCCCGATCGGCGTAGCTACAATGTATAGTGTGCCCTGCATTTGGTATAATTATACCCTATTCTAATATTTTATTAGATGAATATATGCCTGAACGAAATGCCAAGGGAATCGACTATGAAAGGGCAGCCAGAGCTTTTATATTTACGTCAACAATACAAAATATAGATTGGACTTCTTCTCTAGAACAAGTAATGGAATATGCAATTGACCTTTCTCGTAGATATCAGATCGAAGACAGACAAGAAGTGTTTGACCAATTAATTGGTACCCTTAAGCAATTAAACGAACAAGGCTTGGATCACGAAGGTCCTTTTGATTTACTTGATTTACTTACAAAGAGTAAGTAATTTAGACTATAATTTCATTAGAATCCACGGGGTGTGGCTCAGTTGGTAAGCCTCGGCGGGAATGTACCCGCCTCGACCTGCTTGCAGGGTAGCTTGGCCAACTTCGTCAACTCCTCGCTGACGCTTCGGGGTGTGGCTCAGTTGGTAGAGCGCTACGTTCGGGACGTAGAGGTCCCCGGTTCGAATCCGGGCACCCCGACCAGATAAAATAAGATTGACAGGGGCTGTCAATTATCAAGGTTCGACAAGTTTCTCTCGAAGCTTTTCCCAATCTTTATCGTATAAGATTTTTTCAATAGCTAGATCGTAATCAACTAATTCTTCCTCCTTGAACCAAACTTTCAATTCGCGCTCGGCTTCTTGTAGATTACCCGAAGCATGAACTAAATTTCTTGCTGCCCTATCAACCTCATCTGCTACTACGTAAGAATCAATAGTTAAGTCTGCCCGAATTGTTCCTACATCTGCGGCAAGAGGATTACCATGTCCTACCAGTTTGCGAACCTGTTCAATTGCATGGGCACCTTCCAATACCATTGCGATAATCGGACCCGTCTGTAAATAGCTATACATTCGCCTTTGAACGTCTTCTGCGTACTCCTTAGCTGTCTTTGTAATTTTCAATCCCTTTGCCAAGTAAGCCTCAATTGTACGATTACCCGTTCCTTCCTTCTCTTCATCTGACCAGAAATAATGATCCATTGCAATCTTCTTTGTTGGCCAAATCATCTTCATGGCAACAATTTTAAGACCCTTTTTCTCAAATCTTGAAATAATTTCACCAATCAGTCCTCTTTGGATTGAGTCCGGTTTAAGTAACACTAATGATCTTTCGTGGTAATGAGTCTTCATAGAGTTATTATACTTTTTTTTCCGGATATTAGGAACTTGAAAATTATTTTAATATCGATTTGAAATGCTCCTGATCTTTATATGGCCCTATTATTGCCAGATTCAACCTATCAGGCTTGAAAAACTTTTGGGCAAGAGCGTAAATATCATCCAGGTTGACTTTATCAATTTCTTCAATTACATCTTTCGGTGTTTCAAGACTACCGAGCATCAGCTCACGAATCCCGAAAAAAGCATTAACGCTTTTTGTGTCCTCTAAAGAAAGCGCCAAATGCCCCTTAATATATTCTTTAGCTTTAGTTAGCTCTTTTTTTGACACAGATTTGCTTTTATCAGCTAATTTATAATGCTCATCAAGTATAACCTTAATTGCCTCGTCAATCCTTTTCAAATCAACGCCGACATAAGTTCCGAAGTAACCGGTTTCAGTATAATGCTCTGAATCCGATCTAACTGCATACGCAAGCCCTCGCTTCTCTCTAACCTCGGAAAAAAGCCGTGAACTCATGCCTCCACCTAAAATTGAACTTAAAACAGCCTCTGTAAATCTAGCCTTATGTCCTCGCTCTGCCCCCAAAAAACCCATTATTAAATGCGCCTGCTCGTTTTCCTTAGTTTTAAGAAGTACTTTCGGTTCTTTTTGTAATGAAGCAAATTTCTTAATATTCTCCTTCTTCTTCGTTTCTAAAGGACTAAAATATTTTTCTGCTAATTTTGAAACGTCTTCTTTCTTAATTCCCCCCGACACTGTTACAACGATATTATTACTACCGTAATGTGATTTTCTATATCGTAAGAAATCATCTTTTCTTATACCTCGTACTGTTTCTTTCGTTCCAATCACATCTCTCCCTATTGTCGTCTTACCAAAAATGAGGTTTTCGAATACATCATCAATTTTTGCCATCGGCGTATCTTCATACATTGAAATCTCTTCAGTTATTACCCCTTTCTCTTTCTCTATTTCTTTAGGGTCAAGAATAGGATTCAGTACCATATCGGATAGAACATCAAATGCAGTTTCAATCACTCCCGTTCTGGCTTTTATATAAAAATTCGTCCACTCTTTTGAAGTTGAGGCATTAAACTCTCCCCCTATAGCATCAACAGCTTCGGCAATCTTCGCAGCAGTGGGTCTAATCTTGCTGCCCTTGAAGACCATATGTTCGAGGAAATGGCTTAATCCGGCAGTTTTATCGTCTTCAAATCTGGAGCCTACTCCAACCCAAACCGTAACCGTTGCAGACTCAAGATTCGGAAGCTCAACCGTAATCAACCTAAGATCATTATTTAATTTATCCAATACGTATTGCATTTTTATTCTTTTGCTATTATATTATGTTTTTAAGCAATTTATATAAGAAAAATTACAACTTCAGATTTGGGGAAGAAGTTTAGCTTTCAGGACTTAACCTAGCAGGACATTTGCAATAACTTCATATGGTGTTTTCAGGTTTATTCCCAAGTGTGGCCTTTCATAGTTATACTCATGAAGCCATTTGGAAAACCATTCTTTTAATTCATCGTAGTTTTG
>Ga0209751_10002882_pt1 | contig 16925 bp, 15 predicted proteins | sample RifCSP13_1_FD_184019 | JGI IMG/M metagenome (GOLD analysis project Ga0209751, IMG submission 184019) | Soil microbial communities from Rifle, Colorado - Rifle CSP2_sed 13_1 (SPAdes) (version 2) | ecosystem: Environmental > Terrestrial > Deep subsurface > Rock core/Sediment | place: Rifle... | reverse complement strand
CGACATGAACCCGCAGATATATGAATACCTGATGTCCAGGCTTTTTAAAAACGGCGCCCTTGATGTATTCCTCATGCCAATCCAGATGAAAAAGGGAAGGCCTGCCATCCTTTTGAAAGTGCTGTGTTCTGAAAATAAAAAAGGAAATATCATTGATACAATCTTTGAAGAAACCACAACCATCGGTGTCCGCACATACGAAGTGGAAAGGCACTGCCTTGAAAGAAGGATAGAAAACGTCTCAACGCCCTATGGAAAAGTAAGGGTTAAGGTCGCTGAAAGGAACGGAAAGGTCCTGAATATACAGCCCGAATATGAAGACTGCAAAGAGATAGCAGAAAAGAAGAAACTCCCCTTAAAGGAGGTGATGGATTCGGCAAAAAAAACATTCCTTTCAAAGAAGTAATGTCAGCTATTAAGTTTTCGGCCTTATAAAACTAAATGAGGAGGTGAAAAAATGGCGGCAAAGAAGAAAACTGCAAAAAAGAAGACTAACAAGAAAAAGGCTAAAAAGGGCAGCAAATCTTCATGCAGGAGTTGCTGAAACAAAAAGGGGACAGGCTACTTTTTTTAAAATAGAGTTGGCCATTAGTTACTCAGTATCAAAAAATGCGTAGTATCACAATGAAAAAGTAGCCTGTCCCCTTTTCACTCCTCTATCCCATCGCACCGGAAAGAGGCCTTCCACCAAGAAGATGCATGTGCAGGTGGAGTACTGTCTGGCCGCCTTCACTGTTTGTATTTATAACAACCCGGAATCCGCTCTCCTTAACGTCAAGCTTCTCAGCAATCTTATTGGCCATTGACAGCATGTCGCCAAAAAGAGCCTTGTCATTGCATTCAGCAAGTGTTGAATAATGCTTTTTTGGCATTATCAGTATATGCACAGGCGCCTGCGGGTTTATGTCCTTTATTGCTATAAGGTTATTTTCTTCCATCACTATAGTTGACGGTATCTCCTTTTTTATTATCTTGCAAAATATGCAGCCCATCTTATCCTCCTTTCTTTCTCGACGCCTTTTCCTCTATGCCTGATACACCTGACCTTCTCCTGAGTTCATTTAATATATCCTGCAAGGATATGTCCTTATGCCCGAGAAGGACAAGGGTATGAAACAATAAATCAGCAGTCTCATGAATAATCTCTTCTTTTTTGCTGCTCCTCGCAGCCTCAATAAGCTCAGATGATTCTTCCTCTACTTTTTCCAGTATCTTATCAAGGCCCTTTGCATAAAGGGATGCAACATAGGATTTTTCAGAAGATGCCTTCTTCCTTTCTTCTATGGTCTTAAAAAGCCCTCCTAAAACAGTCAGACCTGCAGGTTCAGGGCTGCCTGCATCAAGACGCCTAAAAAAACAACTCCTCTCTCCAGTATGACAGGCAACGCCAATCTGGTTGACCTTTAAAAGGATTGTATCTTCATCGCAGTCATAATAAATGGCCTTTACCTCCTGAAAATTACCAGAGGTCTCGCCTTTTAACCACAGCTTGTTCCTTGAGCGGCTGAAATAATACGCCCTGCCTGTAGCTAATGTTCTTTCCATGGCATCCCTGTTCATATACGCCATCATCAGGACTTCACCTGTAACACAGTCCTGCGCAATAGCAGGGATGAGGCCTTTTTCGTCAAATTTCATTGTCTTTATGTCTATTGCCTGCGTGGTCATCTTAGGTCTTAGTCTTTAGTCTGGAGTCCGACGTCTGAAGCCTGGGGGGTGGTAGCTGGAGTCTGGCTTTTGCGCCTCGTAGGAAAGAGCTCCTTGTGCTTTGCGAGGTAATAAACAATGCCAATATTAAGTATCAAAATCCCTATACGGCTTGACGTGGGCTTATCTACAATCTCATATATCTCAAAGGGGATAAGGAGGCTTGTTGCGCTCACAGTAAGCCATTCTGCCCACCGCTTCCTCTTGTGCAGGCCGTATGACATCAAGAAATTCATTGCTGAAACAGAAACCATGCCCACGGAAGCCCCGATAATTGTCCCGTTTCCAATCATACCTATCCTTGTTATCACGGCCTCTATGTAGTGGTTCTCCATGTCAAGGTTAAAGTATTTAACAAGCTCCTGTGCAAATACCTCCATGTCCTTATTGACAAGGCTTATAATGCCGAATGCCAGAAGGACGCTTACTATCCCGATGATAAACTTTTCAATAATAATGAATTTTAGAAATGTTTCGCTCTTTTTTTTCATCACGTTCAGCAATAAAGGGGTGTAATTACACAAAAACTATAAGGCTTTATTATAAAAAAGTAAAGGAGAAACAATGCTCTTTGACAGTAGTAAAAATTGTGCTATAAGCTTATTAAGGCTGTTGAAAAAGCCGTTATTGCGGGGAGCGATAGCGGCTCCGCAATCTCTAACTTATGGCCGCTGAACCCCAAAAATTTGATTCCTTTGGCAAAGAGTGGTGGGACCCGAAGGGGAGATTTATATCCCTGCACAGGATAAACCCTCTGAGGTTTAATTATTTTTCGGAAAAGATAGGCGGATTTAAAGATAAAAGAGTCCTTGATATAGGCTGCGGCGGGGGGATATTGTCTGAGGAGCTTGCAAAGGCAGGCGCCTTTGTTACAGGCATTGATTTATCGCCTGTAAGCCTTGATGCCGCCAAGACGCATGCGGAAAAATCAGGACTCAAGATAGATTACAGGCTGGCCTCACCCTCTCAGCTCTCCTCTACCTTCAACTCTCCATCCTCAACTCCCTGCTCTCAGTTCTTATACGATGCTGTAATCTGTGCGGAGGTCCTTGAACATGTGGATGACCTGTCAGGGTTTTTAGATGATTCATGCAGTCTTCTTAAAAACAGCGGTTATTTCTTTTTTTCCACCATCAATAAAACCATGCCTGCCCGCTTCTTTGCCATATTTATTGCAGAAAATTTTCATATGATTCCAAAGGGCACACATGACTACAATAGATTCATAAGGCCTTCATCGCTGGTTAATCTCTTAAAGAAAAATGACGTAGATGTTCTTGACATCAAGGGTATGACCTTTGACCCCTTGAGGTTTGAATTCAGGATCTCGGACAATACAAATATAAATTATCTTGGATACGGGGTGAAGAAATCGTAAGCTATAAGTGGAAGCAGCGAAAAATAAACCCAAACACCCTGTTCTAAAGAATGGGGCTTCCCAGAGTAAGTTAACAGGCTGTTGAAAAACTCTTTTTCTGTCATTCCCGAAGTTTTTATCGGGAATCCAGTCTTTGTAAAATCAATATGTTATGGATTCCCGCTTTCGCGGGAATGACACCATAGAGGGCTTTTTCAACATCCTGTTAATTGCCGTGATGGCATTAAAAGATATAATAATAGACTAATTTTCATCTCCCGTGCTGATAAAATTCAACAATTGTGATAAAAAAAGAGGATGCCTCTAACGTCTGAAGATAAAGCGCGCGAAATCATTGACAGCCTTCTTGAAAAGGCAGGCTGGCATGTCTGCAATCTCAACGATGCAAACATCCACGCCTATCGCGGCATTGTCATTAGAAACTTTCCCCTGAAATCCGGCCACGGTTTTGCAGACTATATCTTCTATGTTGACGGCAAAGCAGCCGGCGTTATAGAAGCCAAAAAAGCAGGTGCAACGTTAACCGGTGTAGAGATTCAGTCTGATAAGTATAAATACGGGCTGCCTGATGACCTTCCTGCATGGTATAGTCCATTGCCGTTTTGTTACCAGTCTACCGGTGTTGAAACCCGTTTCACAAACGGATTAGACCCGGACCCGAGGTCACGCAATGTATTTTCATTCCATAAGCCTGAGACACTTCTGGAATTGCTTACTGAAGATGTCCCGGCAGAGGCATTGCAAGCCGCTGAGAGATTTCCCGTTTACAACAAGCCTTTCACTTTCTACAAAAGACTTCAGGAAATGCCTCCTCTGATAGAAGAAGGTCTCTGGTCAGCGCAGATTAAGGCAATCAAGAATCTTGAAAAATCGCTTTCTGAAAACCGTCCCCGCGCCCTTATCCAGATGGCAACAGGCAGCGGAAAGACATTCACTGCTGTTACATTTATTTACCGCCTCCTTAAATTTGCAAAGGCAAAGAGGGTCTTGTTCCTTGTTGACAGAAAGACGCTCGGAAACCAGACACTTAAAGAGTTTCAGCAATATGATTCGCCTTACAGTCCTTTTAAGTTCACAGAGGAATTCATTGTTCAGCATCTTCAGTCAGGCAATATTGATAAGACAGCCCGTGTCTGCATATCCACAATCCAGAGGCTCTACTCAATCCTTAAAGGCGAAGAAATAGACCCTGCTCTTGAGGAGGAATCATTGTTTGACCATGCCGACCTTTTCAAGGAGCCTCCGCCTGTTGAGTATAATCCCATCATCCCGCCGGAGACCTTTGATGTAATCGTTACAGACGAATGCCACCGCTCAATTTATAACTTATGGCGTCAGGTGCTTGAGTATTTTGATTCATCCATAATCGGCCTTACTGCCACGCCAAATAAGCAGACATTCGGATTTTTTAATCAGAACCTTGTCATGGAATATCCGCATGAGCAGGCTGTAGCTGACGGCGTGAATGTGAACTACGATGTCTATCGCATAAGGACAAAAATTACACAGGCCGGCTCAAAGGTTGACGCAGGCTACTTCGTTGACAAGCGCGACAGGGAGACGAGGGCTGTCAGATGGGAAAGGCTTGATGAAGAACTTGAATATAATGCCAATCAGCTTGACACAGATGTGGTTGCAATAGACCAGATAAGGACAGTCATCAAGTCATTCAGGGATAATCTTTTTACAGAGATTTTCCCCGGACGAAAGGATGTGCCGAAGACACTTGTCTTTGCAAAGGATGATTCCCACGCAGAAGACATCGTGAAGATTATCCGTGAGGAGTTTGCAAAGGGGAATGAGTTCTGCCAGAAGATTACCTATAAGACAACCGGTGTCAGTCCTGAACAGCTTATCCGCGATTTCAGGACAAATTATTTCCCCCGCATTGCCGTTTCCGTTGATATGATTTCAACAGGCACGGACATAAAGCCGCTTGAGATTGTCTTTTTCATGAGGAATATAAAGTCCCGCTCCTTCTTTGAGCAGATGAAAGGAAGGGGCGTTCGTGTAATAAATCCAAATGACCTTCAATCAGTCACGCCTGATGCAAAGGCAAAGACACACTTTATTATTGTTGATGCAGTCGGCGTATGCGAGCAGGACAAGACAGACTCAAGGCCTATGGAAAAGAGACCCTCCATTTCCCTTGAAAAACTCCTTCAGGCAGTAGCGCTGGGCAATACAGAGCCAGATGTAATTTCCTCAATAGCAGGCCGTCTTTCAAGGATTGAAAAAAGGCTCAGCCAAGAAGAAAAGGAAGAGATTAAGAAGATTAACAATGGACAGGGCATTAAGGATTTGATGACAACGCTTGTTCAGTCCATTGACCCTGACCGGCACATTGAGAGCGCAAAGACAGATTTCGGAAATGATGCGCCTTCAGAGGAGCAGCTCAAACAGGCTTCAAACAAGATAATAAAAGAGGCAGTCAAGCCGTTACATAATCCTGAACTCAGGAAGAAGATTATTGAACTGCACAAGACCCTTGAGCAGACCATTGATATTATCAGCAAGGATGAAGTTGTTGCAGCAGGGTTTGATGCAGACGCATTGGAGAAGGCGCAAAAGACAGTTACATCCTTTGAACAGTTCATAAAAGAGCATAAGGATGAGATTACTGCCATTCAGATACTTTACAGCAGGCCGTATAAGGCGCGTCTCCGATTTGAAGATATTAAAGCGCTTTCAGAGATGATAGAGAAACCGCCTTATCTATGGCGCGTTGACAGGCTCTGGGATGCGTATGCAGCATTAGAAAGGTCAAAGGTGCGGGGCGCAAGCGGACAGAGGATTCTCACAGACCTTGTTTCATTGATACGATTTGCAATCCGTCATGATGAGCTTGAGCCGTTCAGCGAGCATGTGCATGAAAGGTTTAATAAGTGGATTAGCCAACAGGAATCAGCAGGAAAGAAATTGGCCCCTGAGCAGATTCGCTGGCTTGAGATGATACGAGACCATATTGTTGCCAACCTGAGCATAGAAAAGGATGATTTTAATTATGTGCCTTTTGCGCAGGAAGGCGGCATTGGAAAGGCATATCAATTATTCGGCGAGCAGTTGTGGCAGTTGCTTGATGAGATGAACGAGGTTTTAGCGGCATGAAAAAGAAGAGCAAAAAAAATATAGGGGAAAACATTACACCTAACTCTAACAGAAAATCGTGGGATACGCTCATTGCAAGTCTGAACAAGTTTTCAGATGATTTTATGAATCTTAGAGAGCAGCCGGAATTACAGAAAAGACACAGAACTAAACTCACTAAGGGAAAAAGTTCATGAGCGGTTTAATGAAAAATAATGATGAATTGCCGAAGGGGTGGATGTGGAAAAAAGTGTCTGACTTGGGAGAAGTCTTGACAGGGACAACACCATCAAAAGCAAAAAAGGAATATTACGACAGTAAAGATTATCCATTTTTTAAACCCACTGATTTAAATGAAGGATATTATGTAAAAAAATCTGGTGATGGTTTGTCGAAAAAAGGGATAGAGGAAGCAAGATTGCTTCCAGCAAAAAGTATTTTGATTACGTGTATTGGTGCAACAATAGGCAAAACAGGGCTTATAAGAGTATCAGGGGCATTCAATCAGCAAATAAACGCAATAATTCCCCAAAAGGATGTATTGCCTGAATTTGTTTATTTCGTCTGCATTTCACCACAGTTTCAAAAAAGTATTATTGATAACGCATCGGCAACCACCTTGCCGATTTTGAATAAACGTAAATTTGAAATGCTGACAATGCCGATACCTCCTTTAATAGAACAACAAAAAATAGTTGAAGAAATTGAAAAACAATTCTCCCGTCTTGATGAGGCGGTGGCGGCGCTCAAGAGAGTGCGGGCGAGTTTAAAACGCTACAAAGCCTCTGTGCTCAAGGCTGCTGTTGAAGGGAAGCTGACTGAGGAGTGGAGAAAACAGAACACAAATGTTGAACCTGCCGACAAACTCCTCAAAAGAATTCTTGCGGAAAGAAAAAAGAAATGGGAAGAGGCAAACTCTAAGAAGAAATACAAAGAGCCTGCCGCGCCTGATACGTCAAGCCTGCCTGATTTGCCGAAAGGGTGGGTGTGGATAAATTTTGTGCGGTTAGCATCGGATATGAAAAACTCAATTAAACGAGGTCCTTTTGGTAGTGCAATAAAAAAGGCGTTTTTTGTGCAAAAAGGGTATAAAGTATATGAGCAACAAAATGCAATATATAACAATCATAAGCTGGGTAATTATTACATTAACGAAGAAAAATATAATGAGTTGATTGATTTTACTGTTAAGCCATGCGACTTTATTATTAGTTGTTCTGGCACAATAGGGAAAATAGCACAAATACCAGAAAGTGCAGAAAAGGGAATAATAAACCAAGCTCTGCTGAAAATAACTATTGATAATAAATTAGTCTTATCAAAATACTTTTTATATCTTTTTAAATCCGATGTTTTTCAGAAAATGTTCTTGAAAGATATTCGTGGCACTGCCATGAAAAATATAGCATCCGTCGAGGATTTAAAACTAATTCCTGTTGCATTGCCTCCTTTACATGAGCAAACCACAATCGTAGAAGAAATTGAAAGCCGTCTATCTGTTGCAGAAGAAATAGAAGAAACAATTGATATTAACCTCAAGCGCACTGAACGCCTGCGGCAGGCGATTTTAAAGAAGGCGTTTTCGGGCAAACTGATAACTCAATAATATGGGTGACCATCTCTTTATAAGTTATGCAACTGAAGACTTTGCTCTTGCAGAATGGCTTACCTTGAAGCTTACAGCTGCAGGATACAAGGTATGGTGTGATCGCTTTCAGCTGTTGGGGGGTGAAAGGTTTCCGAGAGACATCGACCGCGCGATAAAAAACGATACTTTCCGCCTCCTTACCCTGATCTCAAAGGCATCGCTGGAAAAGGACAATCCTACAAAAGAACGCACATTAGCACTCAGTATCGCCAGAGAGCGCAAAGTTGATTTTATTATTCCTTTGAAAGTAGAACCTTTATCTGCGACCGATCTTAACTGGATGATGTCGGATATTACTTATATTCCTTTTGACAACGGCTGGGCTCATGGTCTTGCTCAACTCTTAAAAAAGCTTGATAGTATTAATGCACCAAAATCATTAATTGGTGGCTCTAAAGTCGCTGCGGATTCTGTTTTGCAGGAAGATGTAACTATAACCCATACTGAGATATTGCACACAAATGTTATTGAAGTTCTTCAGATACCCGATGTAATCCATCGTTTTGATGTTCGTCGACGAGTTAGCCCCGCTGACGAAGACGTCATCAACTCAACGTGGCCAGTCTATATTATAGATGACTCAACTTATTTATCATTTTGCTCACCACCACCTGACCTCCAGGGAAAGCTTAACATTATAAAGGCGGGCGGGGCGGTATGTCGCGACGCTGAAAAAATTGATGGGGTTTCCGGGCTGAACATCGTCTCCAATCTTCTCAGCAAAAGCATAAAAATAAAGTGTTTACAGAAAGGTTTGAAGTCACAAGATGATGCCAGATTATTGTATTTCCCGAATGGCCTCATAGAAAACAACCGATTAAAATTTATTAGCTACGACGGAAATAAAACGCATGTATTGGCAGTTGGACAGCGCAAGAAATCAGGGGCGAAGTATAGATATCATTTAGCACCAACTTTTGAGGTGCGCAGAAATTTGATTGGCAAGTTCAGTATTTTGCTGAAAATACGTATTATGATTACGGATACAAATGGTGAAATGCTTCCCCCACGACAAGCTTTATCACGTCGGAAGCATTTATGCAAAAACTGGTGGAATGATCAGTGGTTTAAACGTGCAGTGGCTGTCATGTATTATCTTGCCGATGGACAAAAAGTCCTGCAATTCGGGAGTGAAGAAGAGCGGGTTGCGTTATCATCTAAGTTTGCTAACTATCAGGTTGGATTCGGTATTGATGAAGGACTTTTATCTCATAAGCGTACTGAGGAAGAGATTGTATTTTTAGAAGAAGCTGATGAAGACGAAAGCGCCGACGAAAAGAGCAGCGAGGTGTCATTAGATGAGTGAAGATGCGGAAATAAAGCGACTTATCGAGCCTGGATTGCAGTTTCGTTACGGGCAAGCGATGGCTGATCCACGCGATGGATTATCGTTGTTTGGGCCACCTGACACAGAACTGTCATCTCACCCGCGTAACATCACATATGGTGTCATTGGAACGACGGAGGGGATTAAGGCTTTTGCTGCGTTTTCTGACGCGTTAACGAAACCGCAATTCATTACTCCGGAACCAAAAAACAGAAGACTGTGGCTTATCTATCCCGGTTTTGAAGCCGCGTTTCATTGCACATGGCCTAAAACGCCTGCGGCATCTCATTTAATCGATTCGGAAGGGCTGTCTAAGTTATCGCGGCATAAGGAACCAAATCAACGTGCTTTTGATGTCGTGAATGTTTATTTGGACGGCATAAAGACACTTAAAAAACGGGATGAGGCATTCAACGTATTCATTTGTGTGGTACCAGATGAAGTCTGGCTGAATTGCCGGTCGCAATCGCATGTATCAGATGGGGTTGGAGTAAACATCACAGCAAAAGAGCGTCAACATAGAATAAAAGGACAAATGCACTTCTTTGATGATTACAATCCAGATCAATATCGGTTGTCTACTGACTTTAGAAGACAGATAAAGGCTCGTGCAATGGAATATGATGTGCCTATTCAGATTGTGAGAGAGTCTACGTTAACGCTGACAAAGGAAGATAAATCGCCTAGTCGTGGGCTTACCCCTCTTTCTGATCGTGCATGGAATCTTTCAACGGCTTTGTATTATAAGGCAGGTGGAAAGCCATGGAAACTTACAACGGCAAGAGAAGGTGTAAGTTATGTAGGCTTAGCCTTTCGCCGTGCTGATCCAAAGCTGACGAGTAGCACTGCAGTATGTGCTGCTCAGATGTTTATTGATAGTGGTGATGGTATTGTGTTCTTAGGTGAATACGGACAGTGGTGGTCCAGCGAAAACAAACAATTTCATTTAACCGGCAGTGCTGCAAAAAACCTGTTGGCTGGGGTCATTGGTACTTACAAAGAATTAGACGGCCGACCGCTCAAAGAGATATTTCTACACTCTCGCTCAGATATAAGCAGAGAAGAATTTGAAGGATACAAGAAAGCGTGTCCCGAGGGCGTCAAGTTGGTTGGAATTCGAGTAAAAACGGACCGTTTTGGTTTACGCCTATATCGCGAAGGAACACGGCCAGTTTTACGAGGGACGTTTCTTAAGCTGAATCAGAGGACAGGCTTCTTATGGGCCGCGGGATTTAAACCAGAACTTGGAACATATGATGGATGGGAAGTACCCGCACCATTGCGTCTTGATATCCAGCATGGCGAAGGAGATATTGAGCAAATTGCGAGTGACATCATGAGCCTCACAAAGCTGAATTACAATGCTTGCAAACTTGGATCATCTCAGCCGGTAACAGTTGGTTTTTCAGATGCAGTTGGAGAAATACTGGTCTCCAATCCTGACATCAAACATCGTAGACCACAGTTTAAGTTCTATATTTGAGACTAGAGACGCGGTTCTTCATATAAAAAAGCTACTTGGGTGGTTGAGGTCCAGGGAAAAAATGACTGAGAATATAACGTTTAGAACTCAATTGATCGGCAGTGTGACCGACTTTGCCGAAGCTTGTGGCATCGGCCCGTTGCTGCGACCTGCTATATTGGTAGAACTTATTGTCACATTATCGAAATATCGCGAGGAGGGGTCAAAGCTTTTTCCCGATGTATATTTGTGCAATGACATAGAAGAAGCACTCAAACTCATTCCTGATCATGACATATTACATATTGGGACAACGGGAATTACAGAGGACGCGATAAAAGAAATACTGAAGAAGTGTGCGCCACTTGCAAACGGGGGCTGGTGTATTTTCATTGAAGGTGACGTTAAGAAACTCAATTATGGCATGTTTAGAGGACCTCTGAATCCGCTTGCAATTCCGATTGATGAAACATTACTCTCAACGGGCGCAACCGTTAAAGTTGTGAAAGTTTATCAAGTTGCTGAAGACTGTGTTGAAATCAGAAGCTATGTCGGGGGACTTCATAGAATATATTTCTCTAATCAGAAGGATACGTCTCCCTCACCGATGCAATATCTTGGTAACCTAGTAGATACAATTTGTTCTAAGGTGCCAATGGAAACAAGAGAATCTGTCGCTAATTTCATAAGAGAAGCTCTGAGAAACGCTCTGTTAAGGGCGCACGGCTCCCTAATCGTGGTCTGTAAGTCGGCAAAAATACCCAAGTTGCTTTCTGATGGCGTACATCTGGCGCAGCCTATCGATTTTGCGAAGCAAGTCGAGGCTGTTCTAGATAAGGAAGCTTTACCTTCATCACTAAGTCCAGGCCTTTCATTACTTATAGGTATGCTTAATTCGGATGGTATAGTTGTTTTCAGTAATGACGGAAAGTTATTGGGATATAATTGCTTTATTTCGCTGCCTACAAAAAAAGTCGTATCTGCTCAGGGCGGTGCGAGAAGAAGAGCTTTTGACGCACTGTGCGATAGGATAGGGAAGGGATTGCAGGCAGTGTTTATTCAATCTCAGGATGGCGGGACTGACTTCAGGAGGGTGAAAAATGACTAACATGGAACTAACATTGTGGGATAGCTCACAAAAAGAGATTTTGCCAGCTGGGATTAATACACCAGCGAAGATTGCTGAATACGCAAAGCAATTAAGTCTGCGAGAACGGAAACAGATTGCCCAAAGCTTCGAGGCAGAGAATTATGAGGTTGCCATCAATTATGTATGGAACAAAGCCATGGCGGCACTCAAAAAGGAATTATCAACGTTGGGAATGAAATTTCTGGGTGAAATGTTAAACAAGCCGGATCTCAAAGAGGATGATAATGTATTTGACGCTGTTACTGATAGGGAGGCTATTCGTCTTGCGGCAGAGCTTGGGATGGTCACCTCAACAGAGGCAATGAGACTTCGTCAGGCCCATGAATTGACAACTCACTTTTCTCAATTAGAAGCAATGGAAAGTGATGAGCAAAATGTCCAGATGCAGTCAGAAGAAGCAGTAAGCATCCTAAAAACATGCATAAGAAATATCTTGGGGAAACCTAAAATTAACGTAGCGACGGAGTTTGTAGAGTTTCGAGATGCTTTGTTATCTGAGACATTAAAATCTGACGATTATCGTGTAAGTAATCTACTTGTTTCTCCATATTTCTTTCATAAGCTCACCGTCAGTATATTGTTGGCGAATATTAAGAAAAATATTGGTGCTAAGTTGCAGAATGCTTTGGCAAATTTTAATCTTATTATTCCTGAGCTGTGGGATAGACTGCGCGATACCGAGAAATGGCAAATTGGTCACACCTATTCAGAAGTTCACGCGGCAGGGCAGTCTATTGCAACAAGTGGAATAAAAGCGGCTTTGCTGAAAGTTAAGGGTTTTGATTACGTACCTGAAACACTCAGGTCAGACACATTTATTAAAGCAGCCGAAAATGTCATAAAAGCTCACGAAGGAATGAATAATTTCTTTAATGAAGAGTCGCCTATGAAAGTATTAGTGAAGCTTGGTTCGACCATCCCTGGACCTTCTTTTTCGATTTGCGCATCTGCTATATTGTCTGTTCGCTTAGGGAACTCCTACGGTCATAGTTTTTCTGGTTCGCCCCTGGCGGATGAATTGCTGGACAGTTTTACGCCTGAGCGTTGGGAGTATTATCTCAATCAATGTTTGCCAGGGGACATAAGGATATTAGAAAAGCTAACGAGTGAAAAACCACAACAGAACTGGTTCCGATTAGTGCAGAAATACGAGTTTTCAAATCTACATACAAAAAACAAGGACGTCACTCACCTGATTACTTCTTCAGTCTCGCAGAACAAGGCGAAGGCGCAAACCTATATTTCAAATCTAATTCAAGCTTATTATGGCAATAAGAAAAAAATAAAAAAATCATGACATCAGCAGCAATCGTTCAAAAACTCTGGAATTACTGCAATGTCCTCCGCGACGACGGAATGAGCTATGGGGATTATGTTGAGCAGCTTACATATCTCCTGTTCCTCAAGATGACTGACGAGCGCTCAAAGCCTCCTTACCTGCCCGCGCGCGGCGCGCAGGCGGGTAATCAGAAAAGCCCTATCCCATCAGGCTACGACTGGCAGAGCCTTCTTAAAAAAGATGGCGATGAGCTTTTTGACCATTACCGGCATATACTTGAAAAACTCGGGCAGGGGAAAAGGCTTTTAGGTTTAATATTCGGAAAGGCTCAGAACAAGTTTCAGGACCCTGCTAAACTTCGCCGTCTTATTGTTGATTTGATTGACAAGGAAGACTGGTCTTCCATGAGCGCAGATGTTAAGGGCGACGCTTATGAGGGGCTGCTTGAAAAGAACGCACAGGATACAAAGACAGGCGCAGGGCAGTATTTCACTCCGCGGCCTTTGATACAGGCGATGGTTGATGTCATGGCTCCAAAACCGATGGAGATGATATGCGACCCTGCATGTGGGACAGGAGGCTTCTTACTCGCTGCCCATGATTATGTGGCAAATCATTACAAACTCACAAAAGACCAGAAAAGATTCCTTGATGAAAAGGCATTAAGGGGATGGGAACTTGTCCAGAATACTGCAAGGCTCTGCGCCATGAACATGATGCTGCATGGCATCGGCGGTGATTCAATGCCTATTGCAGTTTCAGACTCGCTTGCAAGCCATCCCGGAGAATATTTTGAGATGGTATTGACCAATCCGCCATTCGGCAAAAAGTCCAGCACAACTATTGTTGCAGAAGACGGAAAGGTTACAAAGGAAAAAGAGACAATTGAGAGGGATGACTTTTGGGCAACGACCTCAAACAAACAGTTGAATTTTGTCCAGCATATAAAATCCCTTCTCAAACAGCATGGAAGGGCTGCTATGGTTATCCCTGACAATGTGCTTTTTGAAGGAGGCGCTGGAGAGACCATCAGGCGCAAACTCCTCCATGAATGTGATGTGCATACGCTTTTGAGGCTTCCGACAGGACTTTTCTATGCTCAGGGAGTAAAGGCGAATGTCATCTTCTTTGACAGAAAGCCTGCCTCTGAAATACCATGGACAAAAAAGCTCTGGATTTATGACTTCAGGACTAACAAGGACTTTACCCTGAAGACTAACCCTTTAAAGAGAAGCGACCTTGATGAGTTTGTGAAATGCTGTAACCCTGAAAACAGGCATAACAGGAAACCGACATGGTCGGAGAAAAACCCTGACAACCGCTGGCGGGCATTTGACTATGAAGAATTAATCAACCGCGATAAGGCAAGTCTTGACATCTTCTGGCTCAAAGACAAAAGCTTTGAGGAATCGGAAAACCTTCCTGAGCCTGATGTCATCGCCCGCGAGATCGCAGAAGACCTTGAATCAGCATTGGAGCAGTTCAGGCTTATTGCCGATGATTTAGGGGAACCGTAAAAATCAATGTCTATTTTTGGGGAGAAGGATAAGCCAAAATTGACATCCCGATAGCAACATCCTCAGTAAATAGATTTGCCGCTTCATCGCGGGAACGTGGATTGGCGGCAGAAAATGGGATAGATAACTCGCAAAAGGAGGGTTATTTTATGAAGAATATTGATATGCAGGTTCAGGGAGACGTGCTCACCATCAAAGTAGATTTGAAAAAGGAGTTTGGTCCCTCTGCTTCCGGTAAGACTACAATCATTGCAACTACCGAAGGTAATGTTACAGTGCCTGAGCATGAGAATATCAAGATAGGAATAAATGTGTATAGGAAAAAATAATTTGCCAAAAAATGAACTGCATTTTTGGGGTAAAGGAACGTATGGATGAGATTAAAATAGACAAGGTGATAAGGTCATATAGAAAGACTATTGCCCTTGTAATAACGCAAGACACCGCACTTGTTATACGCGCCCCTTTCCATACGCCATTTGAATACATCCGGAATCTGGTTGATAAAAAACGTTTCTGGATAAATAGGAAGCAGGAAGAGATAAGGAAAAGACCGATAGCAAAGCCAAAGGAATTTGTCAACGGTGAGGGTTTTTTGTTTTTGGGGAGGAGTTACAAACTTGAGATTGTAGATGATCTGCACACCGACATTGAGTTGAAGGATACTCTGCGGATTTCGAGAAATAGATTGCCGGAGGCAAAGGAAAAGCTGATAGCATGGTACAAAGAACGCGCCCTTGAAAAAATAAGGGAGCGTTGCGAATGGTATGCAAGGCTGACCGGATACAAGCCAACATCAATAAAGATTACCGGCGCTAAAAGGAGATGGGGCTCTTGCGGACCAAGAGGAACGCTCAATTTTAGCTGGCGGCTTATCATGGCCCCGCTTGAAGTGGTGGATTATGTGATAGTTCATGAATTGGTTCATCTGGAAGAAAAGAGCCATGCAAAGAGGTTTTGGAATAAGGTAAGAACCATTCTTCACGATTATGAGAAAAGGGAGAAGTGGTTGAAGGAAAATAAAGCAGCGGTTGTCTTATAGGTGTTAGACCCCGAAGACCCTACTGGACGCACTCTTCCTTAACCGCTTCAATTTGTATTATCAGGGTTTAAATCTCTTCCGTTCCATCAGGCAGGAATAGCCCAGAGGGAACGGCTTTTTATCTGTAGTAACAAACCTGAATTCCCGTATCCATCGGAAGTCAAAATACCGTGAAAAGGTCTCCCTTATCTCCTCTTCAGTCAGGACAGGCGGGCCGTCTTCTCTTGGCTCTCTGGCATTGCCGCAAAGCATAAGGTAGATGCTGCCTTCTGTAGTCAGCCCTGTCAGCATCTTTACAAATCTCTGTCTATCTTCCTGCCTTATTGTATGAAAACACCCTCTGTCAAAGACAAAGTCAAAAATCTCCCCGTGCAGGCGCAGATTCGGAACCTCTGCCTGCATGAACCGCACATTAACTCTGGCTGCCTCAGCCTTTTCTCTTGCCTTTTTAATGGCAAGCTGTGATATATCCACAGCCGTAACATCAAATCCTTTTTTGGCAAGATAAATGGCATTGGTTCCGGTGCCACACCCAAGCTCAAGGGCGCGGCATGGGGCAATAACCTCCTCATGCAGGGCTTTTTCCAATTCCTTTGATGTGATACCCGTATCCCACGGAGTATCATCTTGTTTGTAAGCCTCATTCCAGTCTTTGCCTTCGTCTATATTTCTATTCCTCTGAACTTTTTTATTAATGTTACACCCTCTCATACGGGTCAAAGAGCTTCTTGTATTCATCAAGTGCAAACCGGTCTGTCATGCCTGCAATATAGTCGCATATAAGGCGCTCCTTGCCTGTATCTTCTATGGTGGCATATACATGGGGCGGCAGGAGTTCTGGCTCTACAGAGTAAACCTTGAAAAGCGCCTGAAGTATGCGCTTTGCCTTATCTGCCATCCGTATCACCCTGTGATGCTTGTAAAGGTTTCTTATAAGAAATTTTTTAAGCTCAGTATTCTTCTTGTTCATCTCATGGCTGAAACAGGCTATGGGTTCACCTATATCCCTGATATCTTCAGCAGAGGATGCCTTTCTCTTTTCTATTTCCTTCAATATCTGTGCTGCAAGGTCTGTAACCTGCTGGTTTATTATCTGGATTATTGTCTGGGATTTGTGGATTTTAAAGTCATTCTTTGGGAATGTTTTCTTTATGTTATCATAATTTTTCTGCCAGAGTTCCACATCATTAAGCTGTTCCACATCAAGCATCTCCGAAGACAGTCCGTCATCTATATCATGGTTGTTATATGCTATCTCATCAGCCATATCCACTATCTGCGCCTCAAGGCATGGGGCCTTCTTAGGCTCGTATTCCTTTATAACATCA
>Ga0209751_10002881_pt1 | contig 16929 bp, 17 predicted proteins | sample RifCSP13_1_FD_184019 | JGI IMG/M metagenome (GOLD analysis project Ga0209751, IMG submission 184019) | Soil microbial communities from Rifle, Colorado - Rifle CSP2_sed 13_1 (SPAdes) (version 2) | ecosystem: Environmental > Terrestrial > Deep subsurface > Rock core/Sediment | place: Rifle... | reverse complement strand
ACGCTTGCGACAAGCACGGATGCGGAGACCGCCGTATCATAGAAGGAGCACCGACCAACCCTATTCTACGATAAGTCACCTATAAATCTGGATAGGTGGGGTTTTTCTGCGGCTATGTTTAAGTATAAACCTACCATTCACCATTCGTTGGATAGCTCCAATTCTAAGAAGACGAAAATTGCCTGGAACAATTTTCGTCTTCTTTCGTCTTACAATTGTTGAACTCGAGAGGGCCTGTGTAGAGTATTTATGACCACGGTCACCGTTATCAAGCTGGATATCCAGGGGCAGGAGAGCTGGCGATATCAGGGCAAGCTGATCGAGCGGCGACCTCATACGATGATCATCGAGGCTTTTTTTGACCGGGAGGTCATCCCGGTGGATAAATTAATCTTGAGGAAAGGGGATCGTTTCGTTGAATCTTACTACGATGACCGCTGGTTCAACATTTATGAAATCTTCGACCGGGACGGCAACCGGCGGAAAGGTTGGTACTGTAACGTTTGTACTCCTGCCCAGTTCAGTCAAGAAACGATCACGTTTCAGGATTTAGCGCTCGACCTGGTTGTTTATCCTGACGGGGAACAGGCCATCCTTGACCAGGAGGAATTCTACTCTCTACCGCTCTCCGAAGAATTCAGGAGAAAAGCACTAGAAGCTCTCGATGAGCTGAGAGCGATGTTCAGCCAGCGAGAGAAGAAAAGGACCGGGTGAGATTTCTCCTCCGATCCAGGAAATCGAGTATCCGTTTGAAAAAAGGTGAACGAAGGATTTGTGTGCGAGTGAAACCGCACACAAATCCCCAATATCCAGAATTTTCGAAATGCCCGCAGATTTACACGAGCAAGCCAACGAGAGCGAAACCACCCTGGCTCGTAACATTACTGAAAAACTCGATCAAGAGGTCCCCCAACCAGAAGTAAAAGATCAATGGAAAAACGACGCAGACACAACATAAAACGAGAATCGCGATTAAACCGATCAGCAAGCCGGTATTCGATCGCCTTGTGGGTGTTTCCATTGGTGGGATGGTTTGAAATTCCTGCGCCATGGTTACTCCATATAGAGGGCAAGTAAGGATAAGACGATGAACTCGTTAGACGGCCTGGGTGGGTTTAACCTTCGTAGATCGCCTCCAGAACAACCAGACCAGCCAGGCAGAGAACAGAATGAACATGAACGTGAAAACGATAGGAACAACGATCGCAAGGATGGAGGTAATGGTTGCCAGGATATCCTCAGCCATGCTGACTGGCACATTACCCACTCCACCCGTGGTTGCGGTCACCACCGGGCGTACGGCCGTTGACTTCACCGCATGCACGCCTCCTGAGATCAGGACTCCGGCCATTAGCGCAACGACCGGATGGATATCGCTGATGACATTTGCGCTGGCCGCAAAGGCAACCGCCCCTGCCACCGGGCGAACGAAAGTCTGGATCGCATCGTTTACGTGGTTGACTGCCGGGAATTTATCGGCAAAGAATTCGACGATCGAGAGGAATATTAACAAACCAATCACCCACCCGTCCGCGAGCGTATCCCAAGGTTTGCTTAGCTGAACGAGATTCGTATAGCGAGCCATCAGCCCAATGACCAAAAGTGGAATGTAGGCATTCAATCCAGCACTGGCTGATAGGCCAAAAGCTGCCAGGACACCGGTTAACATCTCCATGCGATCCTCCTCGATTTCCTACTCTACTACTTCAATCGATAATATTAATTATGCCCTTTTATACCTTAAATCAGCCGAAATGAAAACCCTCCCAGGTTCCGGTTAACAGATACCGGCCAAGGTCCATCAAGGCTATCTGGAACAACGCCACAGTAAAACCTGCGAGGATCGAGAAGTACATCTCTTTCATTCGATAGTAACGGTTCTCGTGTTTGAAGATCATCAGCCACATGATCGAATAAATCATCGTCAATAAGATGAGCACTCCGGCTGCACTGATTAACGCGAGTGGAAAGAGGACGATCGGAACCTCGGTCAATATCACCAGGTCGAGAAGAAAGCCCAAGGCGATCAGGAGGCCTAAGGAACGAAAATTTCCGATCGCCGGGCGAGGATCCCGATCCTGCCAGGCAGTCTCGTTGAATGCAGGCATGAGTACAGCCGCAATGACCAACCCCATCCAGGTACCAGTGATCAAACGTATCGTATTACTGGGAGTATACAAGGACGGAAATCCTGGAAACAGGCTGAGAAAGGAGTTCAACCCATCGACCACAAAGACCACCACCATCACCCCCAGAACCAAGAGAATTTTCTTAGGAGGCGTGCCTGCCCGGCGACCTCGAACGACCAGGAAAATTAAACCGAGCACGGCGCCCAGATACATCCCGCTGCAACGCGCGCATAATGGCAGCGGTCGTTCTCCAATATGGAAGGAGCGCAGGTCGATCCGGTGGCAGACTGCATAACCGATCGCATCGGCTTTGCCGAGTAATCCGGCAGGCGTCAAGCCTAACCACAGCAGCAGGAGTATTCCGGCAATAAGATAGGCGCCCAGTCTGGCGATTTTGAAACGGACCTGTTCACCCGGGCTAGGTTTTTCCATGAGTCACCGAATTAGTGAAGTTGACGATCGACATCATAAGTACTATATCGCACAAGGGGCCGATCTGGAGTATCATTGCATTTTACATGAAAGGTTGAAAAATGTTCGGAAATATTCGGGCTTTTATATCATTCCCTGCGGGTTATTATCCCCCTTGTAATTGATTGAAGAGAACCTGATTTCGAACTGAGCCGATGCCGATCATTCCCTTGGCCGATGTGTTTACACGGAGGATCTATGAATATCAATCGCCTACTCCTAACCCTCACTTTCGCCAGTGTGCTGACGGCCTGTTCGATTTTCCGGGGTCCCGCTGTAATCACCGGTGAACCAAGCCCGGTACCTGTCAACACAGTCACCGAGACCGCCTCACCAGTCCCTCCCACCTCGACGGCGACCTCGACGACTGTTCCAACCAGTACGACCACCCCGACACCTGTCTATCCAGAGGAAGGGTACGGACCAGATAACTTCCCCTCGGACGTCAATCCTCTAACAGGATTAATGGTAGCCGATCCGGATATTCTGGATAAGCGACCCGTTGCTATTAAAGTGAACATCGTTCCACGCACGAGCACGCGGCCTCCCTGGGGGCTGGCGGCTGCGGACATCGTCTATGAGTTCTACCAAAACGATGGTTATACGCGCTTCCATGCCATTTACTATGGGAAAGAAGCCAGCCTGGTCGGGCCGATCCGTTCGGCGCGCTTTCCAGATGCGTCCCTGGTTCCGATGTACAAGAGTATTTTCGCCTATGGTAGCGCCGACGCGCGCATCAACAGCCGCTTGCTGAACTCGGAATTCGGAAACCGGCTCGTGCTCGAGGGAGGCGGTCAGAGTCTCTGCCCTGCCACCGATGATGAGCCTTTGTGCCGCTACGATCCGAATGGATTCGACTTCTTACTGGGTGGCACGAGCGAAATCCGCGCCTTCGCAGAGGCCGAGGGGGTCAATAATTCTCGCCAGGATTTGGAGGGGATGTCCTTCCAGCTGCAGCCGCCTGCCGGTGGGGAGCCAGCCACCGAAATTACTAGCCGCTATTCAGTGGATAGTTACAACCGGTGGGAGTACGACTCTGCCTCCGGGAAATATCTGCGCCTCCAGGATAATGTTTATGCGAACGATATCGACGAGGAATTTACCCCGCTCACGGACCGTGAAACCGGTGAGCAGGTCTCCACAGACAATGTCGTCGTCCTGATGACAGGCCACTCTTACTTTAACCGTCCCCCGTCAGAGATCGTCGAAATCCAGCTGACCGGCAACGGCACCGCTTACACTTTCCGGGATGGTCAGGTCTATGAAGTCCAATGGAATATACCCACCCAGAATGATGTCCTATATCTGACTAACCCGGATGGAAGCGAATTCCCGTTCAAACCGGGTAATACCTGGATCGAGGTGATCGGTAATTTCTCTGAAGTCTCTCAGCCCGAGGATGGCGCCTGGAGGTTCAATTTTATTTTTTCCTGAGCGAGATTATAGGGATCGAATTATATCCCCGACCAGCTGCGGCCCGCGGTAGATCAAGCCGGTATAAACCTGGATCAGGGTTGCTCCTGCATCGATCTTTTCTCGAGCATCGGTTGGACTCATCACGCCTCCCACTCCCACCACCGGGAGCTGTCCTTGAGTCAACTGGGTGATCTGGCGGATCATTTGCGTGCTACGCACCCGCAGCGGTTCTCCACTCAACCCACCGCTTTCTCTGGCGAACGCTGAACGCAGGCCTTACCGGTTTATAGTCGTATTGGCGGCGATCACGCCATCCATGCAGTTCGCCAGAATGACGTCGAGCGCATCCTCCAACTCGTCGATTGTGAGATCGGGAGCTAGCTTGACTAGCAGAGGCAGGCGATGATGGAGGCGTGCTTCCTGCTCCTTCCTGGCGTTATTCAGGACCCCTAATAAGTCTCCAAGCGCCTGTCTGGCTTGCAGCCGGCGTAATCCCGGCGTGTTCGGCGAGCTGACGTTAATCGCCAGATAATCGGCAAGTGGTGCAAAAGCCTGTAGAAGCGCCAGGCAATCCCGAGAAGCCTCTTCCAACGGTGTATCCTGGTTCTTCCCCAGATTCACTCCTACGATCACTCCATTGGGACGAGGCCTGGAGAGCCGCCCGACAAGGTATCCAGCACCGCGACCCAGGAACCCCATCCGGTTGATCAAAGCCTGATCCTCCGGCAGGCGAAAAAGCCTCGGTTTAGGATTTCCGGATTGGGGAAGCAGCGTTACCGTGCCCAATTCCAGGTGCCCGAAGCCCAGCAAAGCCAGGCCGTGCAGGCTTGTACCGTCCTTGTCATAGCCAGCGGCCAGCCCAAGTGGATTCTTAAAAGTCAATCCAAACGCTTGAACCGGTTTTTTAGGCGCCTGAAACCAGCCCCGGATCAAATCGCGCAGGATCGGCGCCCCACCGGCGAAGCGAGCCAGAGCGGGAAGCCTCTGTACGTTTTCTGGGCCCGCGCCGAGGTATTGGGCGTAATCGCAGCGCGCCTTCGCCCTGGCAGCTGACAAAGCCAGGGAAAGACTTTCCCGATCGTAGATCGGAGGGCTGGTGTTGGGCATAGCCAAGACGGCGGTGAATCCCCCGGCCAATGCAGCCGCCGTGCCACTATCCCAATCCTCTTTATGGGTGGCGCCAGGTTCGCGCAGGTGAACGTGGGGATCGATAAAACCGGGTAATTTCATCGACGGTTTATTAAGGTAAGGATACTCGAGAGGATCGAGCAGGGAGAGGAAAAAAAAGAGCCGCAAGGGCTCTTGATGGTAAAAAAAACGCCCATGGGATGTTCTCCCTGGGCGTGGTATATCCTTCAATAGAGTGCCCGGTCGTTTCATTCCGCCCGATTTTAGAGCGAATCCAAAATCTGTCAAGGATCAATCCAGATAAATTTGCTACCAAACCAGATGGTCAAACACCTCAATCGTCAGACCAATCCCAATCCTTGATCTTCTCGATCACCTCGCAAGCCGTCAGATCGAGATCCAGCGGGGTAATCGAGACATAACCGGCCGCCAGAGCGCCGATATCCGTCCCTTCTTCCGGGATTCCTGTCGGAGCTTCACCGCCTATCCAATAATAGGGTTTACCTCTCGGATCGTTGCGTCTATCCAGCTGATCGCGGTAGACGCGCAGGCCCTGGCGGGTCACCAAGATCCCTTTAATATCTTGTTCAAGTAAACCAGGGATATTCACATTGAGCAACGCACCCTTCGGCAGGCCTTGTTCGACTACCTGCTTCGTAATCTTGCCGGCGATACGAGCAGCAGTGATGTATTCCACCTTCTCGACCGGATCCCCAGGTGGGTCCAATGAAAAAGCCAGCCCAGGTATCCCCCAGATGGCTGCCTCCATAGCAGCGGTCACGGTTCCCGAATAGGTGACGTCATGACCGACGTTTGCATTCGGGTTGATCCCGGAAACAACCAGGTCAACAGAATCGGGTAGCAATCCCAGCAAGGCAAGCGCCACACAATCCGAAGGGGCGCCGTCACTTGCCAGGGCGGTTGTACCATCTGCAAGGATTACTTCTGTCACCCGGAGTGGGCGGTGCATGGTTTTAACATGCCCGGATGCGGACCAGTTGCGTTCCGGAGCAAGGACTGTCACCTGGCCCAGCTTCCGCATTTCCTGAGCCAGAGCAAGCAAACCAGGGGCGTTTACCCCATCGTCATTCGTCACAAGAATATGCATTCTGTTGTATATCCAAGAAGGTGTTTGGGATTTAGAGGGTGAATTATAACTCCGATAAAGTAAGGAAACTAGCGGTGGTAAAATTGCTTCAGCCGTTTTCCCACCTCGCTCGCAGGAGAATAACCATCATGCGGAAAATCATCGGAGTGGCCCTGATTATCGCAGCCGTCTTTGGATTAATCCTTAGCATCGGCGGAATCATCGGCATCTGGATCGTCAAAGACCAGTTAGCCGCCAATCTGGTAAATACTTTAGACCTGATCGGTACTACAGTCGAGGCGACAGGATCGGCTTTAGTCGTCGCCGACAAAGCGCTCGAGAGCGCCGTTACCAGCGTCTCCGCCCTCGAAAGCACCGTTCAGACACTCGGCAGAACCGTCGGCGATACGACACCGATCATCGATTCGATTTCGAAGATCATGACGGTCGATCTTCCGAGCACCTTGCAGGCAACTCGGGGTGCACTTGGTTCCGCACAAAACTCTGCGAGCTCTATCGAAAGCACACTTCGCTTACTGACCGCCATCCCACTTCTACCGATCGAGCCTTACCAACCGACAGTTCCGCTTACCGATGCTCTCGAAGACTTGAACGACAGCCTGGGACCCCTCACAGAATCCTTCTCTAGCATGGATAAATCTTTAGCTAGCAGCCGGGGAAACCTGACCATGCTGTCTGCGCAGGTGAACATTATCAGCCGGCGGGTGGGCGAGATGGAGACCAGCCTGACGGAAGCCAGACAGGTAATCTCACAATACCAGACGGTAACGTCCACGTTAACCGATCAGCTGGAGGCCGTTCAGCAGAATATCGGCAATATGATGGTCATGCTCGCCTGGATCATCACAATCATCTTGATCTGGCTTGCCCTCACACAAATCGGGCTGCTGATGCAAGGATGGGAGATGGTAACCTCCCTCCGGGAAGTCCAGGTAGAAATCGTCGAGCAGGCAGAGCCCGAACCAGTAAACCTGGAATCATCCCCAGAAGCCTGAGTGTGTAGACACTCGACCAGGATACGCACCATGAATGGTGAGTGGCATGGACGAACGCTCCCATGCCACTCAGATTCTTATTCGCTGTGAGTATTTTTTAGACAATTTCAAATAGTCTTCAGCTCATATTGCGGAGGACCATCGGAAGGATTCCGCCATTGCGGTAGTATTCCACCTCCAGGGGGGTGTCTAAACGGGCGATGGCCTGGAAGACCTTCGAAGATCCGTTTTCCTTGTCAGCCACGACGGTGACCCGGCTTTGCGGCTGGATGTTCTCATCCAATCCCTGAATGGTATATACTTCACGCCCAGTCAGCCCCAGCCGGGTGACGCCCTCCTCTTCCAGGAACTGGAGCGGCAGCACTCCCATCCCAACCAGGTTAGAGCGGTGGATGCGCTCGAAAGATTGCGCGAATACCGTGCGTACACCGAGCAGAAGCGTCCCTTTTGCCGCCCAATCCCGGCTGGAACCGGCGCCGTACTCCGAACCAGCCATGATCACCAACGGTATTCCTTCTCCTTTGTATTTCATCGCCGCGTCAAAAATCGTCATTTGAGTCTCGTCTGGAAGGTGGAAGGTATATCCGCCTTCAACACCTGGGACGAGCAAATTTTTTAAACGTATGTTGGCGAACGTCCCCCGCGTCATCACCCGGTCGTTTCCGCGGCGAGAACCATAGGAGTTGAAATCGCGCAGGGCTACGCCATGCTCGATGAGGTATTTACCTGCCGGGCTTTCTGCCGGTATCGAACCGGCGGGAGAAATATGATCGGTTGTGATCGAGTCTCCCAAAACCGCCAGCGCTCGCGCACCCGAGATCGGTTGGATGGGCAATACCTGCCGGGTTAAACCGACGAAAAACGGGGGCTCCTGGATATAGGTTGAATCGGGATCCCAGGTGTATTGCTCAGCCTCGATGCCTTCAATAGCATTCCAGGTTTCGTTCCCGGAGAATACGTTCGCATATTTATCTGTAAACATTTCAGGGAGCAGCGCTTCAGCGACCGTTGCCTGGATCTCTTGTGTGCTGGGCCATATTTCCCACAGATGGACTGGACGTCCATCCTGGTCTAGCCCGAGCGGATCTTTAGACAGGTCGATATCCACCGTGCCGGCAAGAGCGTAGGCTACGACCAAAGGAGGGGAGGCGAGGTAATTGGCGCGCACATAAGGGTGGATCCGCCCCTCGAAATTCCGGTTCCCAGACAGGACTGCGGCGGCTACCAGGTCCGATCCGGTGATCGCTTTTACCAGCTCTCCGGATAACGGCCCGGAATTGCCAATGCAGGTCGTGCAGCCATATCCGACCAGGTTAAAACCCAGGATGGAAAGCGGCTCCAGGAGACCCGCCCGTTGCAGGTAATCCGTCACGACCCGTGATCCAGGAGCCAGGCTGGTTTTGACGTAAGGCTGGGTCTGCAATCCACGCTGAACGGCCTTCTTCGCCAACAAACCAGCTGCGATCATCACGGACGGATTCGAAGTATTCGTGCAGGAGGTGATGGCGGCGATCACCACGGTTCCATGCCCGATCTCCGATTGGCTTCCGTTCGTGCCGATCGTCACCCGGCGTTCCCTTTGGGATACGGTCAGCTCGAACCCCCGTTCGCTTTTCGGAGTCGCCAGAGCGGTGTGGAAGGCGCGCTGCATCTCCCGCAATGGGACCCGGTCCTGAGGGCGTTTTGGACCCGCCAGGCTGGTCTCGACCGTCGATAGATCCAGCTCGAGCGCATCGCTGAAATCCGGGTCGGGAGTTTGCGAAGTGCGAAATAATGCCTGTTCTTTCGTGTATCGCTCGACCAGTTCGATCAATTCGGACGGGCGGCCGGTGAGCCTCAGATAGCGCAATGTTTCTTCGTCTACGGGGAAAAAGCCGATCGTGGCGCCGTATTCAGGCGCCATATTGGCGATCGTGGCGCGATCCGGCAACGAGACATTCTCCAATCCGGGCCCATAAAACTCGACGAATTTACCAACCACACCCTTACTGCGGAGCATCTGGACCACGGTCAAGGTCAGGTCGGTGGCGGTCACTCCTTCCGGCAGTTCTCCATACAATTTAAACCCGATCACCTCTGGCGCCAGCATATCGAGAGGTAGCCCGAGCATGGCTGCTTCCGCTTCGATTCCCCCGACTCCCCAACCAACCACGCCGAGCCCATTGATCATAGTCGTGTGCGAATCTGTTCCTACCAGGGTATCCGGGTAGGCAAGCAGGACCTGGCCAACCAGTTTGGAGATCACCACCTGGGCCAAATATTCGAGGTTGACCTGGTGGACGATGCCGGTCGCCGGAGGAACCACGCTAAAATTGTCGAAGGCTTTTTGCCCCCAATGTAGGAATTCGTAGCGTTCCCGGTTGCGCTGGAACTCGATCTCTGCATTCCGCTGAAAAGCGTCCGGGCTGGCGAAGAAATCCACCTGGACGGAGTGGTCGATGACGAGATCGACAGGGACGAGAGGGTTTATCTTACGCGGATCGCCCCCCAGGCGGGCTATGGCCGAGCGCATCGCTGCCAGGTCCACTACCGCCGGGACGCCGGTGAAATCTTGCATGATTACGCGGGCAGGTCTGAAGGGAAGCGGAGTCCGGCTCGTTGGGTTTGGCTTCCAACCCGCCAGGTTGACGACGTCCGTTTGTTTGATTTCGCGCTCGTTACACTGACGCAACACCGATTCCAGCATCACCTTGATCGAAAAGGGCAACCGGTCCAGCCAGGCTAACCCTTGCTGTTCGAGGTTCGCCAGGCGATAGTACACGTATTGAGATTGGCTGGTTTTCAGGCCCTCCCGAGTATTGAAATAATCGGGTTGTTTAGTTTGATCGACAGACATGCGCTTCCTCCAGGAGTAATATTATATCCCCTCCTCATGGATTACTCACCAGGAAACCCTTCTCTGATATAAAAAACTTACTCGCTTTTCAGGACCGCATCCGTCATACGGGCGACGCGCGCCATATATTCCACATCGTGAACCCGGATGATATCCGCTCCCCGCACGATCCCGATGGTAACAGCAGCCGCAGTGCCTTCTACTCTCTGATCGGGCGGCAGGTCGAGCACGTAGCCAATGAACGATTTCCGAGAGGGGCCGATCATCACCGGATAACCTAAGGCACAAATCTCGTCCAGCCGGTTGAGGAGTTCCAGGTTCTGCTCGACCGTCTTTCCAAAACCAATCCCCGGGTCGAGGATAATCCGTCCGTCTTGAATGCCGGCTCCCTTGGCGATCTGGACGCTCTCGAGCAGCTCCCGTTTGATATCTTCCAGGAGGTTATCGTAAGGCACATCCACATACCTTCCACCCAGCCGTTCCCGAATCTCTGCATGGATCCAGGAACTGCGGTTGTGCATCAGGATGACCGGTACCCCATTGCGCGCCGCCACGCTAGCCAGGTCAGGGTCGGCGCGTAATCCCCACACATCATTAATCAGATGGGCCCCCGCCGCCAGGGCAGGTTCCGCTACTTCGGCCTTGTAGGTGTCGATAGAGATCCAACCATCGAATTCCTTTGCCACGGCATGGACGACCGGAATCACTCGCTCCAGTTCAGCATCCGCCGAGACAGGTTTGGAACCGGGCCGGGTACTTTCCCCGCCCACGTCCAGGATATCTACCCCGGCTGCGATAAAACGACGGGCTTGATCGAGAGCAGCCTCGACCATCGAAGCAACCAGGGAATCAGATTTTCCCTGCCCTTCACCCATCAACCCATCTCCAGAGAAGCTGTCCGGGGTGACGTTCAGGATACCCATCAGATAGGTCCGGCTGCCCCACGTGAAGGTTCGAGAGTGAACTGTGAGGATTGGATTTTTAAGCGGTGTTTTTTTCATGTAAATATCAATTACGGACGGCTGGATAGCAATGCAGTCGCCTGAAATCAGCGATCGAGAATAAAGAAGGGACGCAGGGTTAAGCCATCAAGGAGATCGGCCGGGAGAGCCATTCTTCAGCAGAAGCAGTGTCTTCGAAGATCCCAATTTCGACGCCGCCTGGAATGGTTAAAGACTGGATCTTCTCAATAGCCTCCCGGACGGACTCGTTGGCGACGATGACTGCAAGCCGGATATTGCGCGCCGATGGGTCGGAATTCAACTCGATCGCATACTCGATGGCTTCTTGAGGGATCGCCAGGACCTGGCGCAAATCGTAACGGTTACGGGTCAAACGGTCTGAATCATACAGGTGTTCCAGAGAAAAATCACGCCAATGAAGGAGAGTCTCGTGAGATAGCTCCTTGAACGTGTAATTCATCCCCCCATCCTCCCGGCGTTCTACGCTGTAACCGATCCCTGGCGCGGGTTTCCAATTCAGTGGTTTCATACCAACCTCAGACATCATTACGCCTCCTTTGGAAATAATACTCCTTACAATGACACTTGAGGATGAATATCTTATCTGATCCGGAAAATCTTCTTAAGAAGCATTGATCCGAGAATTACCCGGTGTCTCCACAATCTGCGGAAGAGATCTTCTCGAGACCGTTCGTATCCACAGTCTCCAACATTTGCCGGACGGTTAATTGGGTGACTGGGTGGCGCAAATCTGGCGCCAGGTCACCCAGTGGGAGCAGGACAAAGGCCCGCTCTTGCAAGGCCGGGTGGGGGATCTCCAGGGGAGGTAAATGGATGATGTCTTGCTCGTAGAACAGGATATCCAGATCGATCAAGCGCGGTCCGTATCGGAAAGTCTCTGTGCGCCCGAGATCGGTCTCGACTTTCTTCAGGTGAGCCAGCAGAGCTTGGGGGCCAAGTTCGGTCTCGGCGCGGATCACCTGGTTCAGGAAACTCGGCTGAGTCTCATATCCCCAGGGAGGCGTTTCGTACACCGGTGAGCATTCGACCGGGACAACTTCCGGCTGGATTTGCCTCAAGGCAGCCTGCAGGTTCGCCGACCGGTCGCCAAGATTGGATCCCAACGCGATGAAGACTTGATCAGGCATCTAGACTCGCTCGATGATGGTCGCGGTTGCCATCCCATGGCCGATACACATGGTTTGCAGGCCATACTGGCCGGAGGAGCGCTCCAGTTCGTGCACCAACTTGGTCATCAGCATAGCACCCGAAGCTCCAAGAGGGTGGCCTAGTGCGATGGCGCCCCCGTTCGGGTTAATCCGGTCTGTGGCAAATTGTGTCTCTTGTTGCCAGGCCAGGACTACAGATGCAAAAGCTTCGTTTATCTCTACGATATCGATGTCTTCGAGGGTTAAGTCGGCGCGCCGTAACACTTCATGTGTTGCGGGTATAGGTCCGTCCAACATCAGGACCGGATCGGACCCGACCACCACCCTGGCAGCGATCCGGGCCCGCGGGATCAGGTTATACCGACCAACCGCCCTGGCTGAGGCCAGAAGGATAGCCGCAGCGCCATCACTGATCTGGCTGGAATTCCCGGCAGTGATCACCCCGCCATCTTGAAATACTGGCTTCAGGTTCGCCATCTTCTCACGATCCGGAGGTATTCTAACCCCTTCATCGCGACAGATGACCCCGCCATCCTTGTCCGTCACCGGAAACAGCTGTTCTTCAAAATATCCCTGTTGGATTGCGTGCATTGCCCGCAGATGGCTCTCAAAGGCAAAATCGTCCAGCAGTTCACGACTCATCTTCCACTTTGCCGCTATCCGCTCAGCGCTGATCCCTTGATGGACCAGCTCGTAAGGAAAATCTTCTGGCCAGGAGGAGGGCCAATCCGAACCGAGGGGTTGGTGGGACATCATTTCCAAGCCCCCCGCCAGGACGATATCCATATCCCCCGATAAGATCGCCTGTGCGGCGAAGTGGATGGCCTGCTGCCCTGAGCCGCACATACGGTTCAAAGTTACCGCGGGAACCTGGATCGGGAAGCCGGCTTTTAGGACAGCCAAGCGTGCCACATTGGCACCCTGGTCCCCCATCGGGGTCACACACCCCCAGATGACGTCCTCGACCCGGATCGGATCGACCCCAGACCGGCAGACAGCCTCCTTCATCACCATCGCCGCCAGGTCAACCGGGGCGAGAGAGGATAGCGCGCCTCCCGGTTTTCCTACTCCGATCGGGGTACGCACTGCGGCGATAATAAAGACCTCGCGCATGGTATAAGCATACCACGGATTTGCGCAAATGATTTCCAAGGGCTACAATATGGCAATCACGACAAACCAAACTTCTCCATCTCATAACATAAGTATGGCACACGCAACTTTTCATTTCCCACGCAATTTTATCTGGGGGACGGCGACATCTTCTCACCAGGTAGAGGGGAATAACACCAACAACAACTGGTGGGCCTGGGAGCAAGAACCCGGGCGGATCATTCAAGGGCACAAGTCGGGTCCAGCCTGTGATTGGTGGGGAGGGCGTTGGAGGGAGGACTTTGACCGCGCCGCGGAAACCGGCCAAAACGCTCACCGGTTTTCTATCGAGTGGAGCCGCATCCAACCCACACCCGACCGGTGGGATGAAGAGGCCCTGGACCGCTATCGGGAGATGCTGCGGGGCCTGAACGAACGCGGCATGACCTCTATGGTGACTCTCCATCATTTTAGCGATCCACTCTGGCTGGCTGAGATGGGTGGGTGGGAAGATGAAAGCGTCATCCATTCATTCGAGGTCTACGTCCGGAAAGCGGTCGAAGCGCTCCGAGAATACTGCAGCCTGTGGATCACCATAAACGAACCCAATGTGTATGCCTTCCTGGGCTATTTATTAGGCGTGTTTCCACCAGGGAAGAAGGATCTTCGGGCGACCCTCAGAGTCCTGGAAAACATGATGCGCGCCCACGCAGTATCCTACCAGGCAATTCACAGTGTTCAACCGGTCGCCCAGGTAGGTTTGGCATTCCACTACCGAGTTGCCGACCCGGCGCGGAGTTGGTCCCCGTTTGACCGTGGGATTGCTGGTCTCCAATCGCTTTACTTCAACGACCTATTCCCACTCGCCTGCCGCGACGGGGTCTTCTACTCGCCCATTCTCCGCAAGCGCCTGCCAGAGGTTAAAGGGACGCAGGATTTCATAGGGGTAAATTATTACACCTCGGAGTTTGTTGCTTTCAATCTTCTCCAGCCTGGCACGCTTTTCTCCCGCCAGTTTTTCCCCCCGCACGCCGATCTGAGCGACACGGGGATGCTCGCCAACGAGCCGGCAGGGATGTTACGAGCGTTGAATTGGAGCCGTAAATTCAATCTCCCGATTATCATCACCGAGAACGGAGTTGAGGATGCCGATGATCATTTGCGCCCCCGTTACCTCATCCAGCATCTGCACCAGACCTGGCGGGCAGTCAATTTTAACTGGCCGGTGCGCGGTTATTTTCACTGGTCGTTGGTCGACAATTTCGAATGGGAGCGCGGCTGGACACAGCGCTTCGGTCTGTGGGAGCTGGATGTCGAAACTCAGGCGCGCCGTAAACGTCCCAGTGCGGACCTGTATGCCGAGATCTGCCGTGAAAATGGCCTCTCTTCAGAGATGGTTGGCCGATATGCCCCGGAAGTGTTGGCAGAGCTGTTCCCCGGGTAGAAGATATGTCAGGAACTGAATGGTTACGCCAACAAGAACTCTATAGATTGGTCTGCCGACCCGCCCTTCCCAAGGATACACCCGATGTGATAGGACTCACCCGGACGATCTGGAGTGGGGAGGATTACGTACCGTACGTTTGGGCGGATTGGCTTTCCGATCCGCAAGGTCTTTTAGCCGTTGCCGAGTATGGAGGCAAAGTGATCGGCTTAAGCAAACTCACGAGACAATCCGATCGCCAATGGTGGTTAGAAGGCTTGCGCGTCCATCCTGCTTACGAGGGTCGCAGAGTAGCCTCTCACCTCCATGATTACCTGCTCGATATCTGGCAGCGAACAGGTGCAGGAGTCATCCGTCTGGCGACAGCCTCTTTCCGCATACCGGTCCATCACCTTGCTGAACGAACCGGATTTCATAAGGTATGTGAAATCACGTCATTCTCCGCAGACCTTGTCCATGATCCAATACCGCATTCGTTCAATATGGTGACGATCACAGAAATCCACAAGGGAGAGGATTTTATCTCTCATAGTCCGTTATTCCACCTTACCCATGGCTTAATCGACATCGGCTGGCAATGGGTCTCACCTGAAAATGATTTCTTGGTCAGAGCCATCCAGCGCGAGCAGGCCTGGTGGTGGCGAGATCGAGCGGGGTTGCTGATATTCAGGGAAGACGAAGAGGATCACAATAAGACTGCCTTTATTCAATTTCTTGCCTGCTCAGAGTTCGATGCAACTGTCTGTCTGACGGATTTCAGGCGTTTCGGGAATCGGTTAGGATGCAACCGGGTGGGATGGCTTGCCCCGCTTAAACAGGGGCTGGTCTCCCTTCTCGAACGAGCTGGGTACCGAAGAGATTGGGACTCTTCTCTATTCCTATTCGAAAAGAACATCGATCGATAAGTCCACAGAATGACTCTCTACATTCCCTCCCTACTTTTATGAATTCATCAACTATCCCAAGAAAAATCCAGTAAGTAGGTCAATTTCAGTTACAATATTGGAACATTGGTTTCATCCCCGGTATCCTGCTGCTGTTCCTGGACGCAGGGTAACCGGGTCATCGGCGAACCAAACAGCATATAAGAGTCTAACCTGGAGATCAAGGGAAAGGAAAAAGCATGGCTGACCTTCGTGGGAAAGTTGCCATCGTTACGGGTGGAGCGTCCGGGATCGGACGGACTACTGCCCAGTTCTATGCGCGCGACGGCGCCCGGGTTGCCATATCAGATGTCGACGAAGCGGGAGGGGAAGAAACAGTACGGTTGATCGAGGCGGCTGGTGGCGAAGCAACCTTCATCCGGGCTGATGTTTCGAATTCTGAAGATTGCCAGGCTCTGGTGAACTCGACCACAGAACGATTCGGAAGACTCGATATTGCGTTTAATAACGCCGGGATCGGCGGGGAATCGAATCTGACTGCCGATTACAGTGTCGCTGGGTGGAATAACCTGATCGGCATCAATCTATCCGGTGTTTTTTACTGCATGAAATACGAGATCCCAGCCATACTTCGGTCTGGCGGCGGTTCGATCGTCAACATGGCATCCATCCTCGGACAAGTGGCATTTGCAAATTCGTCTGCCTATGTAGCTTCGAAGCATGGGGTTATCGGACTGACTAAAAATGCTGCAGTCGAATACGCCAGCCAGGGGGTCCGGGTGAATGCAGTCGGACCGGCCTTCATCCGAACGCCCCTGATTGCCGGTATCGAGGCGGATGAGCAGGTACGCAACCTGCTGATCTCTCTCCATCCTATCGGGCGGCTGGGAGAGCCGGAAGAGGTAGCCGAACTGGTCATTTGGTTGAGCTCGGACCTGGCTTCCTTCGTCACGGGCTCATATTATCCGATCGATGGAGGTTATCTGGCACGATAAGCGACATAGGTAGTGGCTATGCGAAGTCGATGCACTTTTTCCAGGTTTTCCGGCTGGCTTATTGACATAAGCGGAACGGCAAGGATATAATTCTGTCGCAGCAGGTGACCCGGTTAGCGAATCGGGACCTGCTTCACAAAGCGCCCCCGTAGCTCAATGGACAGAGCATCTGACTTCGGATCAGACGGTTGAGCGTTCGAATCGCTCCGGGGGCGCACATATGTAGGGGTTATGGCAAGTACAACCGACTCATATAACGCAAAATCGCTTGCCGAGAAGGCAGGCGATTATTTCTTGGTG